>Ga0335069_10003294_pt1 | contig 24504 bp, 24 predicted proteins | sample Lox_Sample_11_FD_206714 | JGI IMG/M metagenome (GOLD analysis project Ga0335069, IMG submission 206714) | Soil microbial communities from Loxahatchee National Wildlife Refuge, Florida, United States - Lox_Sample_1.1 | ecosystem: Environmental > Terrestrial > Soil > Wetlands | place: USA... | reverse complement strand
ACCAGCCGTACCCCCCATGTGACGCCCCAGCTTGCTGAGTTCCCAGAGAATGTTCTCTCCCATCGTAGTTGCAGGGTCCTCGGGCCGAGTGTCAACCCATGAGATCAGCCAGCAGCGCAAAAAGCATCAACGCCAGCCCGGCGACGGCAAACCAGATTTGACCGTGTAAGCGTCCATGCCGGTTTAGCCTCACCATGTGGCGGATTGGCCTAAACGGCATGCCATTGAGCGAACCGCGAAAGCGGTCCTCCAGGTCATAGAGTTCATCCAGGAAAGGGCCCATCGGTGCTATACCAAAAAGAATGGCAAGACACCCGGTGATGAGGGCGACCGCGAGGTAGTGCATGCCTTCCTCATCATAACTCTGCTACCCCAGTCCTGCTTCACGCAGAAACTGTGCGGATTCCTCTGGCGGCGTGGGATTGATATAGAAACCGGTTCCCCACTCGAACCCAGCCACCTTCGTGAGCCGGGGCATGATTTCGATGTGCCAATGGTAATGCGGCATGGCCGCTTCCTGTGCGGGTGCGTTGTGAATCAGGAAATTGTAGGCGGGCCGTTCCAGCGTCTTATCGAGCTTGCGCAAAGTCGACCGCAGCACCCAGGCCAGGTTTTGCAAATCCGGCGCGCCAGATTCCTCGAAGTGTGACTCATGGCGCTTGGGAACGATCCACGTCTCGAACGGAAAGCGCGCGGCGTAAGGCTGGATCACGACAAACCGCTCGGTTTCCGTAACCAGCCGGGTGCCCGCCTGAGATTCCTGGCGCACGATGTCACAGAACACGCAGCGCTCCTTGAAGTTGTAGTACACCTGCGCGCCATCCAACTCCTCCTTGACGCGCTTGGGAATCACGGGGAGCGCTATGAGTTGCGAATGCGTGTGCTCAAGCGTGGCGCCGGCATGCTCGCCGTGGTTTTTGAAGAGCAGAATGTAAAGCAAGCGGCGGTCTTTGCGCAAATCGAGCACTCGCTCGCGGAACGCCCAAAGCACATCCTCCACTTGTTTTTCACCCATGGTGGCCAGCGTAGCGGTATGCTCGGGCGTCTCGATAATCACCTCGTGTGCGCCGATGCCGGCCATCTTGTCGAACATGCCGTCGCCCTGGCGATTCAAATCGCCCTCGATGCCGAGCACCGGAAACTTGTTGGGAATGACGCGCAAAGACCAGCCAGGCTGGTTGGCGCCACCGTTCACGCGATAAGCCAGTACTTCCGGCGGAGTCTTCTGCTCGTTTCCGTAGCAGAAGGGGCAGAAACGTGTGGGCGCCGAAATAACCACGGGCTCACGGCTGAAGTCCGAGGGACGGCGGGCGCGGTCGGTGGCAATGATTACCCAACGGCCTGTGATGGGGTCTTTCCGAAGTTCCGGCAATTTTGATGAAAGCCTTTGTCAGCGCAGGCGTCGTGGCCTGCACGTCGGTGCTGCTGAAACGCGCGCAGGCGTACCATGCCCGCGACAGGCCATTATAACGTCCGCTTAGGCCGGAAGGCATCTCGGATCAGGCGGATCCCTGGAGGATTGGTCAACAGGACGCTGACAATGTCGAATCGCACCGCGTCCCAGTCAATGTTTGCACGCCTCAAGTAATCCCGCGCAGCGCGCACCAGATAAACCTGTTTCTCGCTGTCGACCGCCTCTTCCGGCATGCCAAACTCGCTGGTAGCCCGCGTTTTCACTTCCACAAAGACCAATTGATCGTTCTCCCAGGCAACCAGATCGATTTCGCCTGCCCCTGCACGACGTTGGTAGTTGCGGGCGACAATCGTGAACCCGTGGCGGCGCAGAAAGCGATGGGCCAGGTCCTCACCTCGGCGGCCGGCGGCAAAGTCAGGATCGATGCGCCTGCGGCGGGCTTGATCGCGCGCGCGGTCCGCCAACATGTAGACGAGTGCAAGCATGGCTCTCAAAGAAATGTCATCCAAAGATAGTGAAAATCTCGATGAAACTCGTGTTGCGGCTGTAAAAGCTGGCAGCGAATTGTGAGCACACTCTGAGATAATCGCAATGATGGCTGGTTCTACTTGCGAAGCTAGCGTTACCAGCTCGCCCTACGTACTGAAGCCGCAGGCGAATAGCAGCCATAGCCTTGTCCTGGAACTACTCCCGGAGGCTGGAAACGGATCGAGGTTGCTGGATATCGGTTGCGCCGACGGATACCTCAGCCGGTTATTTGCGGCGCGCGGCTTTTCCGTAACGGCTATCGATGCGCCAACGCAACGGGAGCGAAAACTGCCGGACGGCATCCGATTTTTCGAAGCGGACTTGGATCGCGGGCTCCCGCCAATGAGAGATACGTTCGACTTCGTGGTCTGCGCCGATGTTCTAGAGCACCTGCGCAGCCCGGAAATGTTATTGCGTCAGATTCGGGCTAACTTAGCCGATGGGGGCAAGCTCATCGCGTCGTTGCCGAATTCCGGGAACATCTATTTCCGCCTGAATATCCTATTGGGTAGGTTTCCACAAGATGATCGTGGTCTATTCGATCGAACCCACCTGCATTTCTATATGTGGAAGGGCTGGAATGACCTTCTGCGTGAGAACGGCTTTCGGATTACGACGGCACGGCCATCGGTGATTCCGTTCAGCCTGGCCGTGCCGAATCAGCCTGGTTTGGGGCGACTGCTCGAAGCCGTGTACCTGATAGCCGCCCGGGTTTGGAAAGCGCTATTTGCCTATCAATTCGTGGTAATGGCGGAGACCCTATGAGCACCGACGGGAAAGCAAAGGTTGTAGTGGTCATGCCGGCGTACAACGCGGCGCAAACACTTCGCATGACGTATGCGGCCTTGCCGCAGAACCTGGTTGACCTGGTCATTGTCGTCGATGACGGAAGCACCGACCAGACAAGAGAAATTGCGCGCGAATTAGGCCTGGAGCTTTTCGTCCATAACCGCAACTATGGGTACGGAGCGAATCAGAAGACCTGCTACCGCGAAGCCTTGAACGCCGGCGCCGATATCGTGGCCATGGTCCATCCGGACTATCAGTACGATCCGACATTGTTACCGCAAGTCATTGCTCCAATTCAGGCCGGCGAGGCGGATGTGGTGCTCGGATCGCGGCTGCTCGGTGGAAATGTGGTCGACCAAGGGATGCCGTGGTGGAAGTTCATCGGCAACCGCGCGCTGACGTATATGGAGAATGCCGTCTTCGGGCTGCGGCTGGCGGAATACCACACGGGCTACCGCGCTTTCAGCCGCCAGATTCTGGAAGCAGTGAATTTCCAGATGGACTCTGACGGGTTCGTGTTCGACCAGGAGATCATCGCGCAAATTGTCGAACTGCATGGTCGCATCGCTGAAGTTCCCGTTCCCACGCGCTATATGAAGGAAGCTTCGTCGGCGTCGTTCGTGCAGAGCTCCGTGTACGGATTGCAGATTCTGTGGCTGTTGTGCAAATGCCTGTTGCACCGCTGCGGGCTGCGCGTTCGGCAGTTGCAGAGCCTGCATCGGCGGTACGCGCCGGAGACCACCCAGAGCAGCGGGCACGTGCGGCGCTAGCTAGGCGACCACGGGGACCAGTTTCGACTCGATGATTCGCTGATCGGACGTCACGAGCCGCAGATGATGGACCCGGGCTGTTGCGACAATGGCGCGGTCGGCCGGATCGCGTAGGCCGGTTAGGCCCGCTGCATCGGCCGCGACGTCATAGTCCAGCGGAAGCACCTGGAAGGCGCCGACCTGCACGTGCTCGAAGAACTCGACGACGGTCATCTTCTTCAGATGAAGCTTGCCTTGGCTCGAGAGAACGGCTAGCTCAAGCAGACTCATCGCGCTGAGGGCTACTGGTTCCATTCGAAGCACCGCGGCATCGAGCAGCCGAGCCTGCTCGCGAGACAACTTTCGAGTGTCCGTCAGCCATCGAACGAGAATGTGCGTGTCGACGAGAAGGCGAGGGCGCAGGCCGTTACTCCTGATCTCCGCTGACTACGTTCCACAGATCAGCCATATCGCTGACAATATCTCCGACGATTTCGACTTTCCCCGCGAGGCTGTTCGCTGGTGACTTCCACCGCACTTTTTTTGCCCGGCCCAGTACGGCTACCGGACGCCCACGGCGCGTGATAGTGATCGGTCCGCCATTCTCCTCGATCTCATCGAGGTACGCGAGACACTTGGCTTTGAATTCCGTCGCGCTGACCGTGTGGGTCTTCATGAGTATATGATAGCAGCCCGACATGGTCATCTGACCATATTCACTTCACCACCTCGAACTCAAACTCCATCACCTTCCCCCGCACGATGTAGCAGAGATAGTATTCCCAGAACTTCCGGTAGCGCGGAAAATGATTCACCAGAAACTCGAATCCCAGCCAGCGCCAGAAGGCCAGCAGTTTCACATACACGGAAATCTCGCGAAAGCGTGCTTTCGAGTAGTAGCCGAACCCTCCGTGATCGGGACCGAAGTAGCGGAAGGAAAAGCTGTTCAGGTGGCTGCGATGCGTGGGATCGCAGAAGCTGCTGAAGTCGGTGTAGTGCGGCGTCTCAATCCGTACCGTGCCGCCGGCGCGCACCAGGCGGTGAAATTCCTCCATGGATGCGATCACGTCATCCACATGCTCGATGACGTGAATCGCGACCGCGCGGTCGAAGCTGTTTTCGCGAAACGGGTACGGTGTCCGGTTCAGATCACATAAAACGTCGGCCCGGCTCGCGGGATTGCGGTCGATACCGATGGCACCGGGCTGCTTGTTGATGCCGCAGCCGACGTCGAGCACTCTCACATTTCTTGAATCGCGATTTTCAGGCACTCTTCGAGCACATCCACGGCGAAGCCGGCCTGGTCGCGCGTAATCACCAGCGGCGGGCACAGCCGGATCGAGTTCTCTCCCGCTCCCAGCACCAGCAAGCCACGCTCGAATGCCAGTTCGAGCACGCGGTTCCGCGCCACCGGCGCCCGTTCTCGAGTCCTGCGATCACGCACCAACTCGATGCCGATCATGAGCCCCAATCCCCGGACCTCGCCAACATTCGGGAAACGCGCCGGCCAATCGCGCAACCGATCCATGATATATGACCCGATGCGTGCGGCGTTTTCAACCAATTCCTGTTCCAGCAACTCGATGGTCGTCAGAGCGGCGGCGCACGAAACCGGATTGCCACCGAAGGTGGAAGCATGCGCACCGGGCGGCCAGGTCATCAGGTCCGCTCGCGCTACCGTCGCTCCCAGCGGCAAACCGCTGGCAATGCCCTTGGCCACCGCCAGGATGTCGGGCGAGGCTTGGAAATGCTCCGCCGCCCACATCTTCCCGGTCCGGCCCATCCCCGACTGCACTTCGTCGAAAACGAGCAGCATACCAAAACGCTTGGCAATGCGCGCCAGTTCATCGAAGAATTTCTGCGGCGGGACCACATAACCGCCTTCGCCTTGCACCGGCTCCAGTACGATCGCCGCCACTTCGTCGGCCGGAAGAATCGTCTTGACGAGCTGGTCTTCGATCACCTTGGCACACTCGACCGCGCATGTATCCGGCGATTTCCCATACGCGCACCGGTAACAGTAGGCGTACGGAATGTGATGAACGCCCGGCAACAGCGGGCTGAATCCGCGACGCTGCACGGGTTTGCTGGCCGTCAGTGCCAGCGATCCCAACGTCCGCCCGTGGAACGCTCCCAAAAACGCAATGAACTTTTCCCGCCCCGTCGAGTAGCGAGCCAGCTTCAGCGCGGCTTCGATGGCTTCGGTCCCTGAATTTCCGAACGAAACGCGCCGCTCGCCGCCTCCCGGCGCGAGTTCCGCCAGCTTCTCCGCCAGGCCCACCATGTTCTCGTAGTAAAAATCGGTGCCCGACATGTGCAGCAGCTCGGCAGCCTGCCGCTGGATTGCCGCGACAACCTTGGGATGACAATGGCCGGTCGCAACCACCGCGATGCCTGCGTTGAAATCGAGAAACCGGTTTCCGTCGACATCTTCAACGATGGCCCCTTCACCTCGGTTGGCCACCAACGGATAGCTGCGCGTGTAGGACGGCGAGATGACTCGCTGGTCCCGCTCAATAATCTGCCGCGCCCGCGGTCCCGGCAGGGCGCCGTGGATCAGCGGCAGGTCCGGACGAACCGCATCCAGCGTGCTCTTCATAAATCCTCCAAATTTCTTGTTTTTTACCTGGGATGGACGTACCAGTAAGGAGGGTAACTAATCAGAACCGAAAAGGCTGGGACGCGCGTTGGCGGGCTGGAACTCCATACTCTAATTGTAGCGCGGCAGCCAGAAATGAGAACGCTAAAAACAGACACAATTTGCGTTGTCCCGCCCCTGTTACCCGCCTGACTTCTGCTCTTTGTCCTTATCTTTGCCCGGATCCTTCTTCGGCGGTTCGGCCAGGTCGTTGGGATCCACATTCACCGGGATAGCAAAATCGACGAATCCGGCCAGCATCTCGTCCCACGTCTGGTCGCCCCAGAATACTTCCTTCGTCGGGTCGGGATTATACGGGTTATTGGCCGAATTGTCATAGTGAGCAACCGCTGTGATCACTGTGCCCTTGGGAAGATCTAATGGTTTCGCGAGTTGGTACGTGATCTGCCAGTTGAAGTCGTACTTTGGCATTGAGAATAGCGTCTCGGACTTGCCATTCGGATACGTCACTCGATACTCGAATGACTTTCCACGTACATGCATATGGGGAAAGAAGTTGAGCAAAGTGGCGTCGTGATGGAGAGTGACTCTGGCATCCACCACCTGGTCCGGCGCGCCGGGCGGAATGCGGAACCGGTCGTTCATGATAAATGTGTTGACCACGCGTTCCCTGGGCGGTTGCTTAGCGAAAATGATTCCAACTTTGGAGCGGTCAGTCGTCTCTTTGCCTTTAGCTGTGTAATGCATCTGAAAGATCAGATCAGTTCCAGCCTTTACAAAGCGGGCTTGGCCAGGCGCTGTTTGATAAGCCACACCGCCGGGAACATAGACGGAAATCATTTCTATGTCTCCCAGCAGAAATTCCCCTTCGCCCGAATCCGTTTGCCGTTTGATTTCGCTATCGTGAGGCGGCACCCAGGCAACCCCGGGTTTCATTTCCTCAAGCCATGTCGATCCCGGCGGGCGTGCCACCATCACCACGTGATGCACGACGGATCGAGATCCGGGGCGCACTTCGATCTTCTCGATCCACTTGTCTTCCGTGAACGCTTTGGGCAGCAGGAAGTAGGTGTACTCGATGGTCCCCGCCGCAGGCACCTTGTACTCGATGGGCATTTCATAAACAATATCTGGCTTGCCGATGGTCCAGCCTTCCGTGAATTGGAGCGGGGGCGGCGCATCCTTGGCATCACCTTCGATAGCTCCCTGATCGGCCCACGAGACCAATGTTCGAATCTCTTCACCACTCAGCCTGCGGTCATTCGAGAAGTGACCATAGGCCGGATCCGCAAACCACGGTGGCATCTTTTTGGTTAGCACCGCCTCTTTCATCGCTTTGGCCCAGGGACGCGTGTCCTTGTAGGTCAGCATCGAGAAAGGAGCCGATTCTCCCGGACGGTGACACTCCTGACACCGCTTTTGAAGGACGGGCAAGACCTGCTTGTTGAAAGTGACGGTGGACGGTTCGACATTTGCCGCCCACAAACCGCCTGTGATTACCAACGAGGCCACCAGAGTACGCATCTCAGATCCTCCGATCAGCAAAGCGGGCCCAGTGGGAACAATTCTACGCGGATGTCACACTTTAGGCAACACCACCGAGTCACCCTGGATTTGCTCCTTCCCCGGGATTAGAATCACGACATGAATATCCGAATTTTACTCGTCTTACTCGCCGCGACCGCCGGTCTGGCCGACAACCAACCCATGTTTCGCGGCGGACTCGAGCATACCGGCGTTTATCCCGGGACCGCGCCCCGCCATGAACCCAAATTGAAATGGCAGTTCGCTACTGGTGGCCAGGTGATTTCCTCGCCCGCCATCGCGAATGGCATGGTCTATGTAGGTAGTACGGATCAACAATTCTACGCACTCGACCTCGAAACCGGCCAAGTGAAATGGAAATTCTCCACCGAGAGTTCCATCTCCTCATCGCCCGCCGTCTCCGGCGGCACTGTTTACTTCGAAAGCTATGACGGTAACTTCTACGCCTTGGATGCGGCAACGGGCAAACTCAAGTGGAAGTTTGCAACGGAGGGCGAACGCCGCTATGCGCACAAGAATCTTCACGGGCTGCATCCATCAGGCGAAGTCAGCCCCGACCCTTGGGATTTCTATTTATCTTCACCGGCGGTGTACAACGGTTTCGTCTATTTCGGCAGCGGCGACAACTACGTCTACGCAGTCGACGCCGCTACGGGTGCGTTGCAATGGAAGTTCCGGACCGGCGACGTGGTGCACGCCTCACCGGCCATTGCGGACGGCACGGTATATATTGGCTCCTGGGACAGTATGCTGTACGCGCTCGAAGCGGCAACCGGCAAAGGAAAGTGGCGCTTCCAGGCCGGCTTCGACCCACAAGTCGGTAATCAGCAAGGCTTCCAATCGTCACCCGCGGTTTCCGGCGGAACCATATACGTCGGCTGCCGTGACTCCAACGTCTACGCCATCGATGCCAAGACCGGCACTCGGAAATGGGCCGTATCCAATAACGGATCATGGGTCATGCCGTCGCCTGCCGTGCACGACGGTCAAGTCTTCTTCGGCACGTCCGACACAGGTCTGCTGCGCATCGTGAACGCCGCTACGGGTGCGGACATCGCCACCGTCGATGCGAAATTCCCGGTCTACTCCTCACCGGCTATCGCCAACGGGGCCGCCTACATCGGCACTTTTGGCGGCAAGCTGCTGGCGATTGATGTGAAAACGCGTGAGATCTTGTGGCAATTCCAAACAGAGGCTTCCAAGCGTAACGCGCCCGCATTAACAAAAGCCGACGGCAAAATCGATTTCGATAACATGATGCATCGTAACTTTTACGACGATATGGTGCTCGGCGTGGCCCGTTTTTTGACGACCGGCTCTATCTTATCGTCGCCGGCGATCGACAATGGCGTGATCTATTTCGGCAGTACGGATGGTAACGTCTACGCGCTGATGTAAATAGCGCCCGGCACTACGGGTCCCCGAAATCCTTACCTGCCGGGCGGACGCCGATGGCAACCCGCCCTAAGGTTCAAGTGTCCGGTATCGGCACAGCCCGGTGCCACGATCGGACACGCTTCTTTTTGGAATTGCAATAGTCGCCTGCGTTTACAAGCCAAGGCCGACGGCCGATTCGCCTGCTAACCGGTCGCAAAATTGCACTTCCAACCGGCTATGAAGCAATGGATCCTTGCGTGGCGTGCGCTCGTACGGCGGCCCGGTTTCGTCTCCGCGGTGGTAGCCATCCTTGCCCTGGGAATCGGCGCCAACACGGCAATCTTTTCTTTGGTCGACGCCGTTTTGCTGAAGCCGCTCCCCTATCCGAACCCCGATCGCCTCGTCACCGTCATGGAAGCCAGCCCTTCCAAGAACGAGTCCACCAGCCTGATCGCGCCGGCACGCCTCGAAGACTGGAATCGGCGAAACCGCACCTTCGAAGTGATCGCCGCCTGGTACAGCGAGAATATCACCGATACAAGCGGCCCCGAGCCTCAGCGGCTGGCCGCCCGCCGTGTTTCACCGCGCTTCTTTTCCGTCTTTGGCGTCAAGCCCGTCCTCGGCCGCACCTTCACACGCGACGAAGAAGTTGACGGTGGACCCTCGTCCGCCGTAATCAGTTACGGACTCTGGGAGCGGCAATACAACCGGGACCCAGGTGTCATCGGCCGGCGGCTGGTGCTCGAAGGCCGTGGCTTTACCATCGTGGGCGTCATGCCAAAAGGACCGGCCGGCACGGACGTCGACGTTTGGATCCCTGCCCAACTTGCCGCCGGTTTGATGCGCAACCGCGATGCCCGCTTCCTCATTGGAGTGGGCCGCATGAGGCCCGGAGTTACTATCGCCCAGGCTCAGGAAGACCTGGCGCGCATTCAGCGGGACCTGGGGCGGGAGTTTCCCCAATCGGACCAGGGCTGGTCAGCCGTCGTCGGCGACTTTAAGGAAGCACGCGTCGCCGGATACCATCGCGCTCTCTTCCTCGTACTCGGCGCCGTGGGTTTGCTGCTGCTGATCGCGGTGGCGAACGTCGCCGGACTGATGCTCACTCAACTCCAACGGCGCGCCAGAGAATTGGCCATCCGCAGTTCGATCGGCGGCACGCGCACACAGGTCGTTGTTGGCGTGATGCGAGAAGTTTTGCTGATCACGGCCGCCGGAGTTGGACTCGGCTGCCTCCTGGCCGCATGGCTGGTGGATCTTCTGGCGCATGCATTCGATACTCTCCCCCGCTCCGCAGCCATTCAATTCGACTGGCGCGCGCTGTCATTCGCGGCCTTAGCCGGATTCCTGGCCGTCGCGCTGTGCGGCCTGTTGCCTGCGCTCCAGGCCACTCGCTCGCGCATCTCCTCGGCGCTCTCGCAGGGCGGCCGCGGCGTGTCCGGCCAGCACAAGTGGCAATCGTCGTTAGTGGCCGGTCAAATCGCCATCACGGTGCTGCTGCTCTCGAGCGCTGGACTGATGCTGCGCAGTTACCGCAATCTTTCCCACGTCGACCTCGGCTTCGATCCCGACCATGCCATCACCTTCCACGTCGGCGCCGGCTGGAGCGAAGATCGCACTCATGTGGGGCAGATGCAAACGGCAATCCTGGCTGAGCTGGAGCGCACTCCAGGCGTTGAATCCGCCGGCGACACGAACTTTCTGCCCACTACAGGCGCCACGCTGCGCTACCAGGTCACGCTCGAGGGCCTCGCGGGCGCTAGCGACAGCGGACACCTGACCATTGGCGAGAGAAGTATCAGCCGAGGGTATCTCGCTGCGCTCGGTACCCCGCTCATAGCCGGGCAGGATTGTCCTGATCTCCCACCCGTCTCCAACGATCCTCGCAATCCCGGCCCGCCTCCCAAGGCCCTCGTCAGCCGCCGATTCGCCGACATGTACGGCAACGGCCAAAACCTCGTCGGCCGTCATCTGCGGTGGGTGGATCAGCCTCTTGGTGCTCCCATGGATATCATCGGCATCGCCGGCAACGCCAGGGAAGACACGCTCGACGTCGTGCCCGCACCCTACCTCTACGTCTGCATGGCACCCGGTGGCTGGCCCGATCCGGAATATGTGGTCCGCACGCACGGTGACGCTCGCGCGTTGATGCAACAGATCCGTCCCATCGTGCACAATATCGACCGCTCACGCGCCGTGTTCGGCCTACAATCGGTGCGCGATGTCGTCGACCAATCATTGGAGACACCGGGTCTCAACATGCGGATGCTTACGGGCTTCGCCATCGCCGCACTGCTTTTGGCTTCGGTCGGTCTCTACGGGCTGGTTTCTCTAACGGTGGGAGCACGCACGCGCGAAATCGGCGTTCGCATGGCCTTGGGAGCCGCTGCCCCGCAGATTGCCTGGCATGTGGTGAGTGGCGCTGTTCGCCTGGTGGCCGCGGGTGTTGCCGCGGGACTGGTCTTAACGTTCTTGGCTGAGCGTGTGCTCCGCGCCGTGCTATTCGGCGTGAGTCCGATGGATCTCGCCACGCTCAGCGCCACAGTATTGACTCTGACCATCGCATCGGCCCTCGCCACTCTCGCGCCCGCACTCAAAGCGGCACGCATCGATCCCCTGGAGGCCATTCGAACGGAGTAGACTCAACCTATGCGAGTTTTCACCGTCCTCGCGCTGCTTTCCGCCTTCGGCCTTTACGGAGAAACCGAACACAAAGACAAAGCCACCGACTACCCTTTCCACGCGATGGCGGGCAAAGTTGCCATTGGCGCCGATTACCTGATCCACAGCATTCCCGCCGGTAACCAGACGCTGCTCGCGAAGGACTTTCTGGTGATTGAAGTGGCCGTATTCCCCGCGCTCGCTCAACCTGTCACCATCGACGGCAACACGTTCACTCTCAGGCTGAATGGCGCGAAATTCCCGCTGGCTCCGAGCGCGCCCGGTTTCGTGGTCGCGTCGCTCAAATATCCTGACTGGGAACAACACCCGGCGAGTCAGGTCTCCGGAGGCGTTGGAAATGCAGGCGTCACGATTGGCCCGCCCTCTGTTGCCCGTTTCCCCGGCGACCCAACCGCCAGCCATCCTCTGCCGCGTGGGCCGAGCGCGGAAGAACGGAACGGCGTGGAGCGCGTTGACTCCGAATCCGCCGAAGACGTCATCAATCGTACAGCACTGGTCGAAGGCACCATCGATCATCCTATGAGCGGGTTTCTATATTTCGCTTACAAAGGCAAGATCAAGTCATTGAAATCGGTAGAGTTGATCTATCAAACCAAAGATGGCTCTGTAACGTTGAAATTACTCTAACCGTTTGTTCCGCGTCTGTGATACCGTACTCTGATACGGTATCCGGCCATGTCCTCGAGTGCCTCACTCGCAGAACTAACCACGGGGACTCAGGATGAGCGGAAAACTCTTATCCGCCGGGAACAGACACGCCTCCTTTACGCTAACTCCAACATAAGCGCCGTAGTTACCGTAACTGCTACCGCGGCTCTTGCATACTTACAATGGACAGTTATCTCTCATCGCGTAATCTTAGCCTGGGCCTGTTACATGGTCGCCATCTCACTAGTCCGGTTTGGCGCGGCGCAGCAATTTTTTCGTGTCTCCCATTCCGCCGACGCCGGCACCGATTCGTGGCTTAACGCTTTCGTAACTGGCGTTTGCCTTGCGGGGCTGGGTTGGGCCGCGGCCGGCATCTGGCTGTTTCCTCAAGGTGATCTCACTCACCAGGTTCTTCTGGCCTTCGTTCTCGGTGGAATGATGTTGGGCGGAGGATCGATCCTTGCCGCCCGCCCCGCAGCATTCTTGTCGTTTCTGATACCGGCCGGGCTGCCGACTTCACTGCATTTCTTTATGCCCGTCGACGAAACACATCTCGCTATGGGCTCGCTGGCTGCTGTTTTTACTCTCGCTACCATAATCAGCACCTGGCGAATCTACCTGACCATTGATGCCGCGATGCACTTGCAGTTCGAGAATAAGGATCTGTTCAACGCTCTGAAGCTGGAAAACGCACGCACCGAAGCCCTCAATCAGACCCTGGAGCTGCGGGTCCAGGAGCGGACATCCGAACTCAATCAGGCCGTGTCGTTTCTCCGCGAAGAGATCGCCGAACGGAAGCTCGCCGAAGAGGAGCGCGCCAGAATGGAAGTCGATCTCCGCCACGCCCAGAAAATGCAGGCTGTCGGCGTATTGGCCGGGGGCGTTGCGCACGACTTCAACAACATCTTGACCGCCGTCGCCGGTTACGTGGAACTCGCTCAGGATCTCCTCACGAAGGATTCCGAAGCTTACAACCACCTGGAGCAGGTCACCAAGGCAACCACTCGCGCGGGCGATCTCGTCCGTGGCCTGCTGATGTTCAGCCGCAAGGGTGCGCATTCGCCCGACTTGATTTCCGTCGCGGATGTCGTCACAGAAGCTCTTGACTTGCTGCGTGCTTCCATTCCTTCCAACGTAGAATTTCAACGCAACATCGACCCCGATTGCGGCTGCATCTTTGCCGACCCTGGCTTGATTCATCAGGTCGTGATGAACCTGTGCACCAACGCGTATCAGGCGATGACCGGCAGCAGGGGGCAACTCGACGTCAGCCTCGCACCTGTGGATGCCGATACGGGCCTGGCTGGCCTACACCCCGAGATTCCCGATGGCAGCTATGTCAGGCTTCGCGTGAGCGATACTGGCCCCGGTATCCCGCCCACGATCGCCGAGCGCATTTTTGAACCCTTCTTCACCACCAAGACGCGTGGACAGGGCACCGGCCTGGGACTTTCCGTGGTTCACGGTATCGTCACCGGCTACGGAGGGTTTATTCGCTTCGAAAACCGCCACCCCCACGGCACCACCTTCTTCGTTTATCTTCCACGAATCACCACGGAACACCACGTCGAGACAGTGGATCGCGCCCCATCGCCAAAAGGCACGGAGAGGATTCTGTTCGTCGATGATGAAGAAGCCATCGCGAAACTCGGCACGCGCATGCTTCAGGAACTTGGATACTTAGTCACCACGAAAACCAGCAGTACCGAGGCTCTAAGTCTATTTACTGGTGCGCCGAATCTGTTTGATTTGGTAGTTACAGACTTCATGATGCCTCACATGACCGGTGGAGAGTTAATAGTCCGACTAAGGCAGGTACGACCAGATATCCCTATCATTCTAACTTCCGGATTCAACGATCAAGTCATTAGTTCAGAGGAAAGCCGGAGTCTCGGAGTCAGTGAGTACATCAGGAAGCCGTTCTCCGGCGCCACCTTGGCGCGCGCAATTCGCAGAGTGCTCGATCCAGTGAAGCGCTCGAGCGCATAGCGGCCGAATTACTCCTGCCGCAACATCGTCGCGGGATCGATGCGTGTGGATCTTCGCGCCGGCAGGTAGCACGCCGCCAGGGCCACACCCGCCAGCAGCACCGGCGCTCCCACCAGCAACACCGGATCGGCACTTTGCACGCTCGCCACCGTGAAGAAGAGTCGTGAAAGCGCGCGAATCCCCGCCCATGCCGCCGCCAGCCCCAGGATCATTCCCACCGCCACCAGCGCCGCGCCCTCCGCCATCACCAGGCCCAGCACGTTGCGCTTCTGCGCGCCCAGAGCCATTCGAATGCCGATCTCGTGCCCGCGCTGCGCCACCGCATAGGCGGTCACTCCCGCCAGACCTACCGACGCCAACACCAGCCCGAACATCCCGATCACTCCGTAGGTCCAAGAGGCCGCCCGCAGTGACGACATGAACTGCGCGATCTGCTCTGTCATACTGCGTGCGTTGAACGGCGTCAGCCTGGAATCCAGCGTCGCGATCTCGCGCCGCACCGCACTCAGAATATCCGCGCTCGCGGCCGCCCGCACCATCAACGTCATGCCTCGCAAAGACGGCTCCGCGTAATCTGCCCGGCGAAGCGGAAAGTAAATCACCGGATGTTTCTTACTCGCCACCAGATCTTCCGTCACGTCCTGAACCACGCCCACCACCTCAAACACCCGCCGCTCGCTCCCGATCACTCCGGACCGGAAATCCAGGGTTCCCGGCCAGCCGCCGAAGCCGCCGGACGCTCCCTCGTTCCTCACTTCGACGCGTCGTCCTAGCGCTTCTTGGCCCTTCCAATACCGCCCCACCAGTTCCTCGCTCACCACGACCGCTGCCGCGCTATCCGCCTCGTCCTGCTCCCGGAAACCTCGGCCCGCGAGAATCCGAATCCCCGCCGTCTCAAAGTATCCGCGCCCCACCATGTGCCGTCGCGCTTCGTGTACTTCCCGCGCAGCACCGCTACCCGGGGTGGAAAACAACACCCCCGAGTTCCCGTCGATCGCCACCGGCACCGTATCCGTCAGGCACGCCGCCGCTACTCCCGGCAACCCTTTCACACGATCCAGTACTTTCCTGAAGAAATCCGCCGCGCGCTCCGCCGTATATCCGTCGCGCACGGGATCCAGAGAGACCAAAGACAGATTTCTTGGGTTGAACCCCTCCTGCACACCCAGCGTGCTCTGTATCCCCAGGCTCAGATATCCCGTGAGCATCAGCAGCGTGAGCGACGCCGCCATCTGGCACACTACCAGGGCGTTGCGCAAGCTCAGCCTCCCGAACCGGCGTAGCTGAACCTGGCCGCCTTCCTTCAACGCGGGCGTAAGATCGGTGCGCGTGGCTTGCAACGCGGGCACCAGACCAAAGAGGATGCCCGTCACCGCTGCCACGCCCATCGTGAAAACCAGCGCACGCCAGTCCAGCATCAAGTCATAACTGACGGGAATCGGCAGCGGCATCTTGACGTGCGAGGCCAGACGCATCAGCCATACCGAGAGCGGGAAAGCCGGCACCGCCGCGCCCAGAGCCACCAGAATCGCCTCCGTCAGCAACTGCCGAATCAGCCGGGCGCGGCTCGCACCCAAAGCCAGACGCACGGCGATCTCCCTGCGCCGGTCCGCCGCGCGCGCCAGCATCATATTCGCCACATTGATGCACGCGATCAGCAGCACCAGGCCGCCCAACACCATCAGAAATTCTCTGAAGAACGGTACGTCCTGCTTTCGGATGGGAAGGACCTTGCCGCCGCCCATCAGCAGCACCCGCCGGCCCTTGTTTTCCCGGTCCGTCTCCCCATTCGCCTCCGCCAGTTGCTGCGCCACCGCATCCAGTTCCGCTTCGGCCGCGTCTTCCGTGATCCCGGAGCGCAAACGGCCCACCACCTGGAACATTGTCAGATCGCGCCGCTCCAGCGCATTTCCCGCCATTTCCGGCGCCATGGCCGCATCCACCGAGACCGGCAGCCACAGGTCTGACACAAACAGCGTGGGCGATGCGCCCAGAAACTCCTTCGGCCCCACTCCAATCACCGTGGCTGGGAGCCCGTTGATGTGCAGCGTCTTCCCCACAATCGCCGGGTCCGCTCCCAGATGCTCCTGCCAGAAGCGGTAGCTCAAAACCACCGTCGGCGCGACGCCGGTTTGCTCTTCCTCCCGGCCGAAGAAGCGTCCTACCAACGGCTGCACGCCCAGCACTTGGAAGTACGACGGCGTCACCAAATGCCCCCAGAACCTTTCCGTGCGCCCGCCGATGGAAACCCCGCAAGGGACCGGCGCCACGTACGCGAACGTCGCGGAGAAAAGATCGCTCAGCCCCCTGTAGCGTTTGTAGTCCGGATAAGAAACCGGCTTTTGGAACGCCACCAACTGCTCCGGCTCAGAGACGCCCGGCAGTTCGCGCAGCAGCCCGTTCAACTCGCTGTACGCACAGGTCGCAATGCAGATTCCCAGGCTTAGCGAAACCAGTGCCACCGCCGTGAACCCGGGCGAGCCCGCCAGCCGCCGCAGCCCAAACCGGACATCCCGGCGCATTTCCGCCGCATACTCCACGGGAATCCTCAGTGCAATGTCCGCCACCAGCCGCACCAGCCCAAACATGCCATAGCGCCGCCAAATCGGCTCGATCGAATCTTCCGCCGTCTCGATCAAGTCCTCTCCGTAAACATTCCGGAACTCTTGCGGGTATGCGTCCGCCAGCGTGCGATAAAGCCGCAGGGTTATGGAAACGGGCTGGCTGATAAAGTCTGTCATGATTACGCCTCCTGCACCGAGCGCCTCTTGGCGCGAATCACACGCACCAGATCCTCCAGCCGCTCGCTTTCCGCCGACAGCACACGACGCCCGAACTTAGTCAACCGATAGTATTTCCGCCTCGTGTCGTCCAATTCCGGCGCCGGGCGGTTGTCGGACTCTTCAATGAGTTCCTCATCGATGAGCCGCTTCAGCGTGCCGTAGAGCGTCGCCGGCCACAACCGGATCTTACCGTCGGTGCGCTCGAGCACCTCTTGCATGATTCCGTACCCGTGCTGTTCCTGATCGGCCAACGACAACAGAACATGAAACCAATGAGGTTTCAGCGGGAGAAAGCTTTCCGGCTTGGGCGGCATAACTCGGTATTCATCAGTATATATACATTCCTGTAGCATTGGGGGGACCGCGCCGTTTGCGGGACACCCGCGCGTTTACCGCCTAAAATGGAACTTGCACCAGCCCATCCGCATCATCGGCGCAGGTCTGGCAGGCTGCGAAGCCGCATGGCAGATTGCCCGCGCGGGCCTGCACGTCGTCCTGTATGAGATGCGTCCCCTCCGCCAGACGGGCGCACATCGCACCGATCACCTGGCAGAGCTCGTTTGCAGCAACTCGCTGAAGTCGAATCAAGGACCCTCCGCCTCCTGGCTCCTCAAAGAGGAACTGCGGCGTTTGGAGTCCTTGCTGATAAGCATCGCTCATCGCACGCGCGTTCCCGGCGGCCATGCGCTGACAGTAGACCGCGATGTGTTTGCCACCCAGGTTACCGAGACCATCGAATCCGAGCCGCTGATCGAGCTCCGCCGCGAAGAGATGACCTCGATCTCCGGCGATGCCATTACCATCGTCGCCACCGGACCGCTGACGAGCGGCGACTTGTCCGCCGAGATTGCTCGTCTCACCGGTTCCGATCGGCTTTATTTTTACGACAGCATCAGTCCTATCGTCGACGCCGCGAGCATCGACCTATCCATCGCCTTTCGCGCGTCTCGCTATGGTAAGTCGCTCGACGGCACCGACGACTATCTGAACTGTCCACTCGATCGCGACCAATATGAGCACTTCGTCGACGCGCTGCTCGCGGCGGAAGCCGTCGAGTCGCACATCCCCGATGACGTGCCATTCTTTGAGGATTGCCTGCCCATCGAGGAAATCGCGCGCCGCGGCCGCGATACCCTGCGCTTTGGACCTATGAAGCCCATGGGCCTAGCCGATCCTCGTACCGGGAACCGCCCCTACGCCGTCGTTCAGTTGCGGCAGGAAAATGTGCGCGCCGAAAGTTACAATCTGGTTGGGTTTCAGAATCACTTGAGATTCGGCGAACAGGCTCGCATCCTGCGCATGATTCCAGGCTTGGAGCACGCCGAATTCTTCCGCTTTGGCCAGATCCATCGCAACACCTACATCAACGCGCCCGCACTCTTGAGTGCAACCCTGCAACTTCGTGCGCAACCCGGCATTCTGTTCGCCGGCCAGATTTCCGGAGTGGAAGGCTACGTGGAATCCATTGCGACGGGTTTAATCGCAGGCCGAAACGCGGCAGCGCTCGCCCGCAACCAGGTTCCGCGGCCGCTCCCGAGAGAAACGGCCCTTGGATCGCTCTGCCATTACATTTCGTCCGCCGATCCAGCGGACTATCAACCAGCGAATATCGCCTTCGACCTGTTCCCGCCCCTCGACGATGCCATCGCCCACCGTTTCAAGCACGATAAGAAGGCGCGCCATGCGGAAATCTGCCGGCGCGCGCTTCAGGCGATGGAAGAGTATTTGTATGCCGCCGTCTGAACTGGAGCATCAAATCGGGCGCTTCGTCGAAGAACTGGAGCGCAACAATGCTTCACCCCACACCATCAAGTCTTACGAATCCGATCTACGCCAGTTCCTCGACTATTTCTCGCCCCCTGGCGTCGAACCGCCCGCTCCTTCCGAGTTCGATGTGTTGAAAATCCGCGAATGGCTGGCGGGACTTTACGACCACAAACTCAGTCCCGTGTCGATCCGCCGCAAACTGGCGGCACTGCGTGTGTTCTTTCGTTTCCTCGTGCGCGAGGGGCTGGCGCCTGTGAACACTCCGCGCCTGCTGCGTACTCCTAAGAGTCCAAAGAAGTTACCGGACGTCATGACCACCGAGCAAACCAACGCCCTGCTCGACGGCGTCGCATCCGGAAAACTCGAACGGCCGCACCCGGCGCGTGACCTCGCCATCCTGGAACTGCTGTACGGCTGTGGAATTCGCGTTAGTGAATTGGTTGGGCTGAACTTAGACGATATGGATCGCACCGAACGATGGTTGCGCGTACGCGGAAAAGGCCGCAAGGAGCGCCAGGTGCCTTTTGGTGGAAAAGCCGCCGCCGCTATCGAGCGCTACCTGGAGGACCGCTCGGGCCACGAACAGGCTCTGTTTCTCAATCATCGTGGCGGCCGGCTCACCGATCGCGGAGTACGCGGCATCATCAAGCTTTATGCAACTTTAATCGCTGGCGATTCTTCCATCCATCCGCATAGCTTTCGCCATGCATTCGCAACTCATTTACTGAGTGATGGCGCGGACTTACGATCGATTCAAGAGCTACTTGGGCACGCCCGCCTCTCCACCACGCAGAAGTACACTCAAGTCTCCCTGACAGATTTGATGGCTGTTTATGATAAAGCACACCCGAAGGCGTGATTAACTTTAGACAGTAGCCCGAATGGCTTTATGCTGCGCGCAAGCGCGGGAACAAGCATTGCCGAGGATGCGTTGCACTTCGCCCGATGCAAACGGTTGAGCAATCAGGTCGTAAGCACCGAGATTCAGCGCCTCGGCCCAGAAGCGGGCATCGGCTTCACGGTCGGTTACGATCACTTCGGCATGCGGAGCAACGCGGCGAGCGACGTCTAAGACATCGAGCCAAGTTCCGTCGGAAAGATTGGCTGCCGTGAGAATGACTTCGTACGTGCCGCTCTGCATTTTTACTCGGGCATGTTTTACGTCGGCAACATGCTCAATCGAAACGGAAAGCGAGCCGAGCATCCGCGACACAACGGTCGCGTCGTCGGAGTGAGGGGAGACAAAGAGTATTCCGCTTCCCATGGCTCAGATGTCCTTTCACCTCTAAGGTAGATCCGAGCCAAATTTGTTTCAAGATAATTTTGGTTTACTACCTTATTGCGAATGGATTATGTTGTGTTATCCCACACGATCCGGTTTCAGCACAGCAACATAATTCAAATTTCTGTAGAGCTGATTATAGTCGAGACCGAAACCGATGACGAAATGATCGGGAATTTCGAAGCACCGGTACTCCACGGGCACTTGGACTATGCGGCGCGAGGTGCGGTCGAGGAAAGTGCAGACGGCTAGCGAATCAGGGCCGCGGCTGGAAAGCGCTTGCAGTAGATAGCGTAACGTGAACCCGGTGTCGACGATGTCCTCGATCAGCAGAACGTCTTCGCCTTCAATGCTATCGTCCAGGTCCTTGGCGATGCGCACAAGACCCGGGGCGCCGGACTTGTTGGAAAAGCTGGAGATGGCGAGAAAGTCGATCTTCACCGGAACCTGAATCCGCCGGGCCAATTCCGCGAGAAAGAAGATGGAGCCCTTGAGAACGCCGATCATTTTCAGGTTCTTATCTTTGTAATGCTCCGAAATCTGCTCAGCGAGTTCCTGGATGCGATGTTCGATCTGTTCTTGCGTGAAGAGTACGCGCTCAACGCCGGCAGGGAGTTCCGGGCTCATACTTTAGCGGTACGATCCGCGAGGCCGTATTTGAAGATCAGGTTTTCGAAGTCCTTTTGATAGAACACCTGGATGTTGATGTGTGGGTAGAGTTCCTTCAGTAGTTTCACTTTGCGGTTCTTCTTGGTGACCAGCGATTGCTTCATGGTTGTGAGCTCGACATACAGGTCGAACTCGGACAGGTAGAAGTCCGGCGTAAATGCTTCCGCCACCTTACCGTCGCGATCCCATTGAATCGGGAAGCTGCGCGGCTCGTACTCCCATGGGATGCGGTAAAAGTCCAGGAGGTTTGCAAATATTTCCTCGCTCGGGTGGGCGAAGATTTTGCGCGGCAGGGCCACCTTATCCGGCGGTACAATGCCGTGCTTCGAGAGACGTAGCCGGCAGCGGAACTGCAACTGCGCCTCCGCGGCGGCCGAGAGAAATCCGCGCTCGATCAATCCCGATGCGTGCGCGGTATTTACGATCAAGTCGGCGAGGCGCTCGGTGTCAAGCTGCTCGGCATTCAGGATGAGATCGAACAGGTGCGCCGGAAGCGCCGACGACGTGAACCGCTGCTTGCGCTCGGCACGTAAGCGCTCTTCCATATCGCGGATGGACTGACGGGCGGCCGGGCGATCAAGGCGCTCGTCCAGCATGACGTTGCCCACGCGCACGGCATCGGGCGCAACGATGTGCACGCGGAGCATTCCCGGCAACTGCTTCGACAGCAATTCGAGCCCGTTGCCACACAAAACCAAATGATGCGACGTGGCGAGACGGGCCACGATGGAAGCTACCAGGTCGAGATAGGCCTTATCGGGGACGGTTTCGAGAGGGGCGAACTCCGTTTCCACCAGAGTTCTGATCCGCGCCACCGTTACTAATTCCCAGTTGAGATGGTGCGCCGTGATGCGCGCGATCTCCTCGAAGCGGCAACCGGGTTCTCCGGAAATGGCGATCAGACCCATCTCATTCGCTCATGATAGCGTACCTGCCGCGGCAGACCGGCAAATTCTTCCGCGGTGGTGCGGAATCGTTAAGCGAATGAATGCTCAGCGCCGTTCGGAGCGTGCTTCGGTCTCGCTGCGTTTGACCTGCGCGCGGCGGCGGCCCTTGGTCAAATTGGCGGCAGCCTTCTCGCGCGCGGCTTCGCTCGGCTCGACTTTGTTGACAACGTCGGTCGCGCCCGCGGAACGGGCCATTCGAGTGGCTGTGCCTTTGTGCTGCAGGACATCCGTGTTGCCAGTGATGGTGGCACGGCCGCCTTGCACGTGAACCTCGAACTTGTCGGCGGCAATTTTGGATGCGGCAAACCGTTCGCGAATGTCCTTTTCGATTTGAGCGTCGGACGGTCCCACGCGGTTGGCCGATCCGTGCGTGCGGACCGGAACAGCCGTTTTTTTGGCAGCGGGAGCCGGTTTGACAGCCGGAGTGGTCTGACCGTAACAGGCGACTGTAGCCAGGAGGGTAAGAGCGAAAAGAAAGCGGTGAAGGGTCAAGTTGAGTTTCCTGTACGGCGTAGCGGAACTACGACGAAAATTTGTATTTCAATAATTCGGTCCTCGAAACGCGGCGTTCCTCTCAACAATTTGCCGCAGCGCGGCGGTGTTTTGGGACATGATGAAGCATGCGCAGAATGCGGCCGCTTCGGCTGGTTTCTCTTTTTCTCTTCGCGGCCGTGTCCGCATCGCCGAGCGATCAGCGGCAGCTCAACCTCGATTCCTTCGAATTCATCTGGACGACCGTTCACGATCAATACTGGGATCCCACTTTTGGCGGTCTGAACTGGCAGGCAGTGCACGATGAATTGCGGCCGCGCATGGAACGCGCCACCAACATGGCAGAGGCGCGGCACGTGATGCGCGAGATGATCGACCGGCTGGGTAAATCTCATTTCGCAATTATTCCGGCGGATGTTTACGCCGATCTCGACGAGCGTGAGGAAGGCAGCGGGCCGGCGACGACGGGGCTGGACGCGCGCGTGCTGGGCGGGAAAACGATCGTGACGACGGTGGACGAGGGATCTCCGGCGGGCATTGCGGGTGTGCACACGGGATGGGAGATTCTGAGTATCGATGAGGTTCCGGTGGCTCCGGCGCTGCGCCGCATCACCAACCTGGATCGTGATTCGACCATGCTCGAACTGCACCTGGCGCGTTCGCTTGAAGCGAAGCTCTCTGGAGCTACCGGCAGCGAAGCCCGCATTGAATTCGTCGACGGCGAAGGCCGGCACGTGACCAAGCCAATCGAGCGCAGCGAGCCGCCGGGATCGCTTTCGCGATTCGGGTATCTTCCACCCATGCACGTCTGGTTTCACTCGCGAAGAGTTGCCAAGAACATCGGCTACCTGGCGTTCAATCTGTTTCTCGATCCGGCGCACATCATGCCCGAGTTCGGCGACGCGCTGACGGCTTGTGCGGATTGCACAGGGGTGATCATCGATCTCCGCGGGAACCCCGGAGGACTTGGCATCATGGCGACGGGAATGGCGGGCTGGTTTTTCGACAAGCCGGATCAACGGCTGGGCACGATGCACATGCGGCAAGCGCCAATCAAATTCACCGTGAATCCGCGGCTGCCGACTTATCGGGGGGCGGTAGCGATCCTGGTGGATGGGTGCTCGGCATCCACTTCCGAGATTCTCGCCGAGGGCATGAAGGATCTGGGACGTGCGCGGGTATTCGGCACGCGCACCGCCGGGGCGGCGCTGCCCTCCGCGATCGATAAACTTCCGAATGGCGATGGTTTCCAGCATGCGGTGGCTGATTATATTTCCGAAGGCGGGAAATCGCTCGAAGGAGCGGGTGTAACTCCGGACGTGGAAGTGAAGCTCACGCGGGAGGCGCTGCTGGCCGGGCACGATCCGGTTCTGGACGCCGCGATAGAATGGATACACACGCGAAAGTGAAGGGATTGATGCGTCTCTGCCGCAGTTTCATGCCGCTGTTTCTTGGGGTGCTGGTGTGCTCCGCCGGTTGGGCGGCCGATGAGCCGCTGCCAAAAGCCGAGGAGATTCTCGACAAATTCGTCGAAGTCACTGGCGGGAAGGCGGCATACGAGAACATTCGCAACGAGAAGTGGACCGGCAGTTTTGAATTCCTGGGCAAGGGCATCAAAGGAACCGTCACCTCGTATCGCGCGGACCCCAACAAGTCGCTGACAAGCATGGAACTGGAAGGTGTCGGCACCATCAAAGAAGGCACGGACGGCCAGACCGCGTGGGAAAGCTCCTCATTGCAGGGGCCGCGCGTAAAGAAGGATGAGGAACGGGCATTCGCCTTGCGAGAGGCGACGCTGCGGGGTCCTTTATACTGGCGAAAACTCTACAAGCACGTGGAGACCATTGGCCAGGAAACGATTGACGACCAGGCATGCTACAAGGTGGTGCTGACGCCGGAGGAAGGCAAACCGGAAACGCAGTTTTATGACAAGAAGAGCGGCTTGATGGTGAAGATGACCGCGACGGTAACCAACCCGATGGGGGAGATTCCAACCGAGACGATGCTCAGCGACTACAAAGAGGAAAACGGGCTGCGGCAGCCGCACAAGATCCAGCAGAAAGCGGCCGGGCTGGATTTTCTTATCACGATCGATCGCTTCGACTACAACGTGGACCTACCGGCGAACACGTTCGACCTTCCGGCCGACGTGAAAGCGCTGGCGCCAAAATAAGGACACACCAGTCCGCTATAATTTCATTTGGTATTCCCTTTCAAGGAGCAGATCTTGCGAAGAAAAGTCAC
>Ga0335069_10003292_pt1 | contig 24515 bp, 43 predicted proteins | sample Lox_Sample_11_FD_206714 | JGI IMG/M metagenome (GOLD analysis project Ga0335069, IMG submission 206714) | Soil microbial communities from Loxahatchee National Wildlife Refuge, Florida, United States - Lox_Sample_1.1 | ecosystem: Environmental > Terrestrial > Soil > Wetlands | place: USA... | reverse complement strand
CTCCGCGGCCGAAGTCGATTTCATCCCCAATCACAGAAACATCGATGTCGCCCGTGACGCGCTCGCCTTCCGCAAACAGCAGGCGGAAGCGAAGAAACAGCAGGATGCGGCTGCCCGGAAGAAATCTGAGCACGATGCCGTCGAGCGCAAGCGCCTCGGCGCTAAGGACATGAAGGAAAAGCTTGCGAAGGCCCGCGGGAACTTTGGCGCTCGCGCTGAGATCATTGCCGATGCCTTGGAGCGCGAGTGATGCAGTTGACCCACGCTAACGCGGTAATCAATACGCCGCACGAGTTTTGGGCGAGCGGTCGGCTCGACATTGACGGCGCTGACTCCGAATGGACGACGGCGGCAGATGGCTCCCGCGAGTTTCGGGCGGACATTCGTCTCGGCGAGTATCGGCGCACGGAGCGGAATGGCTTTGCTGACAGCCTACCCTATCAGCCGCCGATGCCGCCTCAGGTGGTGACTCTCAGTGTTGCGCGGCTCGATTGCGACGGTCGCCCCGACTATGAGCTGAGTTGGGAACCATACGCCGGATATGCCGGCGGCCCCGTTGCTAATGGCTGGTTCTCTCTGTTCATCCGCGTGTATCCCGGATGCAAACTGAACAAGATTGCCGTCGCTTGGACGGCCGAGACCCGCATTCGATAGCAATAGGGGCGTGAAATGATACTCGCGGAGAAGACCGAATTTATGCGGGAGCTTGATCGCCGCGGAGGCTTGGGCAGCGGGCGCTTTCGAAAGGAAATCGCGCACTTTGTCTCGGCGCTCGCGTTGTCCCTGGACGAGACGGAACGCCGCGTGTGGCGGGTCGCACAGATGCGCGGGGTCGAGGTCGCGTTGACGGATACGACACCCTCTCCCGTTGTTTGCGGCGGAACTTGGTCGGGCCGCATTGCGAATTTGAACGGCATGGGCGACGTGCCTCCGTTTGTCAGCGAGATGGCATCTGCTGCTGATTTCGTTCGCGACGCCATCGTGACGCTCGGCGGCAAGAACGTTTCCCCGCGCCTCGGCAAGTTCGGCGCGCTCTATCAAGAGGGCCTCGACCTGCGAGACCCGTATCGCAATCTGTGTGAAATCGCGGACGGGCTGGATGCGCTAAGCGAAGCGGCGGACGACTTGCCGGAGCGCGAACTGGAGATGATTGCGGTCGCGCCATCGGTTTCCGAGACAAAGAAAAATACCGCCTCGGCTCCGGCGGCTCGTGGAAAGCGAGCGGCTTGATCGCATGGCGCAGGCTTGCACCGTATGCCGTCATCCGAAGCGTCCGGAGATAGACCGCGCGCTCGTCGCGGGTGCCGGCGCTCCAAAGATTGCCAAGGACTACGGGCTGAAGCGATCAAGTGTCCAGCGGCACACAGCCCGGCATATCGCCGAACAGATCGCGGAAGGTCTGAAGGCGCGCGGCGTTGAGAACGCAACCGCAGGGAACGCCCTATGGCTTCAGGTCGAGGGGCTCCTCAAGGAGGCCATGCAAATCCTCGAAAGCTCGAAGGCTGACGATAAGCGCACCGCCCTGGGCGCCATTCGCGAAGCGCGCGACTGCATGCGCCTCCTTGCTGAGGTGCAGGGTCAATTGAATGCGGGCACGAATGTCAATGTGACGGTGACTCAGGAATGGCACCGAGCGGCGAGCATCATCGTAACCTCGTTGGAAGCCTATCAGGCGCGGGTGTTTGATTTGTTGGCGAGTTACCCCGAGGCGCGGGCGGAACTAGAGCAAAAGCTACCGCTCGCACAGATCGAGGCGGCGGAATCCCTCAAATCACTGCAAGGCGAGCCTTATGGCGCCGCAGCCTAACGATTGGGTCGCCGATCTCCGGTACGTGCTTGATCCCGTCGCCTTCGCGGTCGAGCGATTGGCCTTCGAGCCCGATCCTTGGCAAGCGCGGGTGCTTCGCTCGCGGCGTAAGCGCCAATTGCTCAACTGCTCCCGCCAGTCGGGGAAGAGCACGACGATTGCCGGCAAAGCCCTTCATGCTGGGCTCTACCGTCGCAAGCCGAACGGTGACGGAACACTGACGCTGATTATCTCGCCCTCCGAGAACCAAAGTTTAGAGACGTTTGACAAAGTGAGAGGCTTTCTCAAGCGCTCTGGCGTGAACGGAAAATCATCCTTGGAAAAGGACAACGCGCATTCCCTGAGGTTCGCGACCGGCGCGCGCATCGTCGCGCTGCCGGGGAGCGCCAGGACGGCGCGCGGGTATTCCCCTGATCTCCTCATCGTTGAGGAAGCCGCACACATTGAGGACGACGAAAACTTTTTTACCGCCGTGCGGCCCATGATCGCGGCCACTGACGGGGATCTGATTTTGATGTCTACCCCGAACGGAAAGCGCGGCGCGTTTTATCGCGAGTGGAGCGAGGGCGGGTCGCAGTGGGAACGCCACACGATCACGGCGCACGAATGCCCGCGCATCAAGCCCGAATTCATCGAGGAAGAGAAACGGTCAATGGGCGAGCTCAAATTCCGGCAGGAATACCTCTGCGAATTCGTGGAGGCCTCCGGGCAGTTGTTCCGGCAAGAGGACATTGACCGGCTTCTGAGCGGGAGCGCGGCGCCCCTCGCCATTCCGAAATTCGGCGAGCGTGCGGGCATTGGGCGGCTCGGCAACTCAGATATTGAGCCCCTTCCCGTCCGGTTCGTCGCATGAGCGATGAGGTTTCGCGGTTCAATCCGAACCGATGTCACCACTACATCGTCGGCGTCTCCATCGGCGAGGCGGCGGAGCCGACAGCCTGCGCGGTCGTCGAGCAGAGAACGATCAAAGTCGCGGGCTGGGGCTCGGAATGCGAATTCATTGCGCTACGCCAACTTGAACGAATGCCATTCGGCACGAGTCATACGGATTTGGTTGCTTACCTGCGGCAGAAGCTGATGCCGAGCCTCGATAAAATGGACCAAGCCGGCGGGGCGGAGCTGGTAGTCGATGTGAATGCGACAGGCCGCGCGGTCGCGGAACTCATGGCCAAACAGGGACTCAAACCCATCAAGGTGTCGATCACAGCGGCGGCCGGCGAAGCGCGGGACAGCGCGGACTTTAACGAGTGGCGCGTGGGCAGGCCGGATATGGTCGGGCTCCTTCAGCTTGCGATGCAGAGCAAGCGGTTTGATGCCGCGAAGGGCCTTGATCTGTTGCCGGTGCTCGGCTCGGAGCTACAGAACTTCAAGCTGCGGGCGCCATCGATCCGAGAGACTGAGCTGAGCGCGCTGCGGGACACGAAACATGCCGATCTTGTGTTCGCCGTCGGCTTGGCGGTGTGGAGAGCCGAGCGGGAGATTCCGATTCCGCGATGGGAGCAGCGCGAATGGGACCGCAAGTTTAATGACCCAGCGCGCTTCAAGCACGTCGTATAGCGATGTGGGTGCTCGGGGGAGATATTGGCCAGGCGCACGATCCCACGGCGGCTGCAGTCGTCGAGGCTGAGGCAGAGCGCTTTACCGTCAGGCACCTTGAGCGATTGCCCCTCGGCACTCCCTATCCCATCGTCGCGGATCGCCTCGGGGTGATCTTTGACGCGCTCCCTGGAAGCCGAGCGCTGGTCATTGATGCAACGGGCGTCGGTCGCCCTGTCCTCGATCTCCTGCGTGCGGCGGGACGCAATCCTGTCGGCGTCTCCATTACCGGCGGGAAAACGGCACGGCGCGATCCCGAGACCGGCATCGTGAGCGTTCCGAAAACGGTCTTACTTGCCCCTCTGCTCGGCGCTGTCGAAGCGGGCAGGCTTTCGCTGATGCCGGGTCTACCTGAGGCGGAAGCTCTTGGGCGTGAGCTGGCGGCGTTTCGGCGCAAGGTCAACAAGCACGGGCATACCGTCACGGGCGGCAAGGGGGTGCACGACGACCTCGTCGTTGCCCTAGCGCTCGCCATCTTGTGGACATCGAGGCATGGTGACACTCAAGCAGTCGGCGTGTAGCATGATTTTGAGAATCACAACCAAATGGTGCGTGGGGCCGGTTGGTCAGCGAAGAGGAATCAACTGGCGATCAAGCGGCTGCTGGAAGTGCGGCGGCTGCCGCTCGCTCGCCAATCGACTGGCATGCTTTGATCACGGCTGCGATTGCAGCCCCGCGACCGTCACGCTCCACGCCCCCGGCCCCTTCCAGCATTTCGGAATGCGGCAGGGGCGCAAGTACGCCTCGAACGAAGCGAGCCTCATCGAGAACGTTCTGCCCGAAGACGTAGCGCCGCTGATCGAGAGCGGTTGCTGGCTACCGAAGGAGATCACCTGATGCCGAAACTTCGCGCTCTGCCCTTCGCACAATTTGGCGTTGGTCGTCACCACTACCAAGCCGATGCCCAAGGCTACATCGAGGCGCACCCCGACGACGTGGGCGCGCTGCTCAACGTGGGGTGTCTCGCAGTCGAGCCCTGGCAGGCACCCGCCGCGCCCGGCGAACCGCCGCCGCCGCTGAAGCCAGAGCCGCCCAAGGTCAAGGTCCGCGCGCACCCCTTCGCGACCTTCGGAATGCCCACGGGCGAGAAGTACGTCGCCGACAAGGACGGCTTCATCGTCGCGCGCAAGGATCACGGCCCGATCCTGCTGCGCGCTGGTTGCGCTCCCGTGTGATCGATGCCGCGCACCAGCCAGACCTCCATCGATCCGGGCGAACAGGAACTCCTCACATTCGATTTTAGCCCCGGCCTCTCGCCCGGCGTGGTCATCAATCGCGCGATCTCGATCTCCTGCTCTGCCGTCTCGGGCGCCGACCCGAACCCGCAAAGCCGCGTGCTCGGCCCCCCGACCATCGTCGCGAGTCCGGGCACGGGCGCGGCCTTGCAGGCGGTACGGGTGCTGGTGGGTGCCATGCTCGCGGGCACGCTCTATCAAATTCAGGTCGTCGTCGATTGTTCGGACAATCAGGTGCTGAGCTGGCGCGCCAATCTGCCGTGCTCGGAGCCGCCGGGAAACTAATCGGGGGCTCGTCCGCGAGAGCGCGCCCGGCCCCCCGGGAGCTTTAAAGCCGGAGCCAAGTTTGTCACGAGGCGCGCAACAATTTCGATGCCAAATCAGTAGTTAATGCTCCTTAAATCATCCCGCGCAATCCTGGTGCAGCCCATTTGTGGAGCCCAGTGGTGCAGCCACTCTTGACAGGAGCGTCGCGGTCTACGAAAAATTCGGGAACATGTTAATGGAACCTCTCCACACCGTGACGCCGGCCGGGCTGCTGACCGATTTCAATATCGGCCAGTACGACCAGGTCATGGCCGATCTAAAGAAGAAGCAGGCGGAGGACGCCAAAGAAAAAGCTATTGATGAGGGGATAGCAAAAGACCTCCGGGAAAAGATGGGCGTGCTAATGGCGGTGATGCCCAACGTGCTCGCGCGCGACCGCCAGGAGCTATCGGGTCATCTCGCTTACGTTACGCATCTCGTTTCGGACGGCGTACCCTACGACATGCAAAAGCTATTGGCTGCCATAAAGCAGAATGAGCAGCTAGCGGAGCAATTTCTGCGTGCGGTGACCAAAGGCAGGGCCTCAATCACCAAAGTTAAAAAGTTAAAGGCTGCCGCAACGTGGCGTGCCATCGACGACATGCTCGGAGAGATCCAAAAAATCGCAAGGACGGTTATTTCTCATTACAAGTTCTTCTTCCTGCGCGCGTCAGAGTTGGCCGCGCAGGCGCCAGCGAAAGAAGGGCGGGCGATTCGTGCGTATGCGCTTTATCGGGAAGCGCTGAAGCAAATTGCGGCAGTGAAAGAAGTAGGAAAGCTTGAGCCTGAGAACATTGATGGGCTGCCGCTTTACAGAGTGCAGGTATTGGTCGAAGAAGCCTATTTCAAAGATCGGTCGCGGGTGAGGGCGGACGAGGAGCGCATCTCGGCCAGCGTAGGAGCGAGCGATCCCGAACTCGAGGGGCTGCTCGTCTTGCGATACGAGCCGATTGCCGGTGCAGCCTAAGGCTCTCCTGGACGTCGCTGAGAACCTCCTGAACGACGCTACCTCTGGAGAGGGCAATCTGCGCGGCGCTGCGCACTGCGCTTACTATGCTGTGTACCATCTGGTCTGCGACCATTATGGCCTGGACCCCAAGAACAACTACGCCTCGTGCGATCACGCCACCATGCGTGCGCGGCTGCGAAATGAACGCAACGTGGGCGCGCTCCCTCCGCATATGCGGATTGCGCGGCGATATTTCGATGGTCTCTTCGATAGGCGGCGCCGTGCTGACTACCATCTAGATGATCAGTTCCCGCAAGGTGATGCCGAGGATGCGGTTGAATGGGCAAAAGCCGTCTTCGGGGCAATGGTAGTTCCGGCCGCTGCGCCGCAGCCCACTTCTGCTCTCTCAACTACGCCTGCCGTCCCGCCTGGTACTACCGGATAGCATCAGCGCCGTACAAATCGGCGCCAGCATTTGAGCCGAACTGATCTTGGAGGTCCGGAATGAGAGCCCGGTATCTCGCGCTCGTCGTCCTGATTGCATCTCCGCGGTTCGCGGAGGCATCGAATGTCGATTGGAAATTCTACGGCGGCGCAGACCTCGTCGGCGCCGTCGCTGGCGAGCACTCGATTTGCTTTTACGACGAGAACGGCGTCGACAGGAGATCGGATGGCCATATCCGGGTTTGGGTGAAGTGCCTACCCCAGAAGGATCTTGACGCCTTCGATATGGAGCAGGCGCGCAACAAATCCATCCTCGAAGAGACCGGGAGAAGGGTTGCGAGCTATTACGTGCCGCCTGTCGGCAGGCTGGAGGATTTGAACCAAGGGCAGGCGCTTACGATCACAGGATACGAGGTGATTGCGGATATGGGCGACATTAAGCCGCAAGCCCAAATATTCTACGAACTCAACTGCTCCGAGCGAATGCTGCGAGAGCTAAGCATGCACATTGAAAGCGGCGGCAAGAGTGGCTCGTTCGATAAGCCCAGGGATTGGCGCTACGTTCCGCCGGAAACGAACGGAGCGAGATTGCTCGGGCTCCTGTGCCCGCTGCGATAACCTCAAGGCGGTGCGTTGGCGTACCCTCGGAGGAATGATCATGTTCTGGAGACGAAAGCCGAAATTCGGCGACGCAGAGAAGGAACAAGTTGTCCGAGCGATTTGCGCGCCGCTAGAGCTGCAAAAAGTAATGGCCTCGGGCTACTCAATTGAGACTGCCGAAGGCAAGCTCAATCGTAAAGCCATCGGCTACATCTACGGCTTTATCGATGCCGCATTGACGAGCATCGGTCAGGATATGAGCGACGCATCGCTCAGCATGCCGATCGTGTACCAAGTTCTGCGGCACCTCTTTCCTGGGCGCGAGGAGAGATACACGCAGTTCCTATTGGAGAATGTCGGCAAAGACGATGTGCTCCGGCTCGGGATGATGAAGGGCGGCCAGCAATTCGTAGATTATTCCAAGCCCGGTTCTAAAGGAACTCCGATGGGCCTAGCGCGCTACATGATGAAGGGCGAAGCGCAGGACTAAGGAACGCCTACGCCGCCTCCCGCTCCTGCGCCTCGCGGCCCGCCTTGAGCATCGCCGCTACGAACTTCTCCTGGAGCGGCTCGGCATGAGCGGTGCTACCGCTTGCCCTCGCGCTCGATCTTCTCGGCAAGCTGCGCCAACTTCAACGCGCGTTCCGCCAGGGCTCGCTTTATTTCCAGGTTAGTCTCGGCGCGAGCGGCGTCCCTCAAGTTGCGGGACTCTTCCCGCAATTGGGCGGGTGTCCGCTGCTCATCGCTCTTCCTGTTCATCGGGACGCTCGCGCCTGCTCTTAGCTCAGGCGACAACTGGCTCGGGCGAGAGACGCATAGGAAGGCTATCCCCGCTAGTTGACGTGCGTCAATGCCGCCATGCCCGATCATGCTGTCATCCGTAATTTGTCACCTCAGGTTAGCGCATGCCGGACGTTGCCTTCCTGCGCAACCGTGCCCGCGAATACCGCCGACTGGCCGAAGCCGCCACCGACGAGGCCTTGATTGATTCCTATCGGCTGCTCGCGGAGATCGACGAGGCGGAGGCGGACAAGATCGAGAAGGGCGGTGGCAACCCTCCGCCCCGCAAGCCCGGCGCACGGTAAGCAATCAGCCGCGCCCCGCCGCCGCCATCGCCTGCACAAATTTCTCCTGAAGCGGCTCGGCGGAGGCGAAGTCCTCACCCGCCCGAAGCTCGCGGCCGTCGCGGCTGACAAAATAGTGCCCGCCCGCCTTCCGCTCCAACCAAAGCATGTCGCCGAGATCGACGAGCCGCCGCGCCCGGCCTGTAGCGACAAGGCCATGCGCAATGTGCACCGCTGTGCGAACGCTTCGTTTCATGGGCGAGCCTCCGCGACGTTGCTGGTCGCCTAGACATACGCGCGCCCATGAACAAAAAAAGGCGCCGGGGAAAGGAGACCGCCCCAGGCGCCAAAGTCTTGCATTGCCGTTGCCGACGTTAGCGAGACCCCGTGTGAGGGCAAGCGCGGAGTGCGGCTGACGTTGGTGCGTGGAGAGCGGAAGCGCCTACCGCACTGGCCGTCCCGCCATTGCCATTGCTACCACGAAGGTCGATTGCAGCGGTTCGGCATCGAGCAGGTTCAAGCCCTGCCGTAACTCGCTGCCGTTGAAGCTGATCCAGTAATAGCCGCCGTTGCGCCGTTCGAGGCGGAGCACGTCGCCGACCTCCTCGACGCGGGAGGCCGCGCGCCCGGTCCCGCAAAGCGGGATGCGCCCTCGCCCACCAATGCGTCAGTGTCTCTCGGCGGTTCCCTGTGTGCCGTTACCACTGGCCTTGTGCCCCTCAAGATCGGCCAGCTCGGCCTCTGCGATCACGATGTACCTCGTGTAGATAGCCGCCAAGGCTTCGCTTACTCCCTCGGCCAGATAATACCTGTAGAGGGCCATGCGGCGACGGATGGTATCGGGATCGTCTTCCATGTCATACGAGCTACGCCCGCAACGCCGGGGTGACGATACGAAAAAATACCTAGCTGATTGTGGGGTGAGTGTGCGGCGCAATAATGCGAGGCCTTGTTAAAGCCAAGCGGGCGGGAAGCGGGCATGTGCCCGTTAAGTGTCGTGCAGCAATTGGACGGGCCTAGATCGGCGTAAGGTGCGGAGAAACGCGGGGATGTGTGGGGTGGAGTGGTGGGGCGTGCATCACGGAGAAAGGTTGGGGACGCGCTCCTGCGGGTTTTAAGCGGGTACACACGGGTAGGCTGCCCGCTTCCCTCACCCGCCGCCCTTCCGACGGCGAGCGACGGCACCGCGGCCCGGCTGGTCTGCCCACTCCGGCCGTACCGGACCGCCCGCGATGGCAGTATTCCGAAATTGATTCTGCGCCCACACGTCTCGCCGTCTAGGCGGCATCTCTCTCGGAGGCTGCCTCCTTACCCCCTGACCCTGACTTGCGCATGGGCGGTGAGTCCTGCGAGCGGATTGGGGCATCGTAGGGAACGAATGCCCTCCGGTGCAGTAGCCCTTGGGACGGTTCGCTGAGCGTGAGGGCGGCCATGCGGTAGAGGCTGCCGAACCTGAGCGACAGCTTGTCGCCCTCGTAGACCTCGACCGGCTCTTCAGGGAACCCGGCATCCCGAAGGACCCGGGCCAAGGCATAGGTGGCACCGAAGCGGCTTACGGCTTCATGCTCGCCGCAGGTTGCCCTCCACTTGGAGCCCTTCTCCTTCGAGCGGGTGCCGGGGACAAGCTCAAGGTTCATTCGAATCATGTTGTCTCTTTCGGAAGTGAGGCGACGCCAAGAGAAGCCAACTCATGCTTAGGTGACGCGTCGCGGGCCGCGTCGTCAAACTAAAAGCATCCCCAGTATCCCCGGGTAGCGCTGCGCCTTGTGAGTGATGTGTACAACGGGGATGAAATGTTTCGCGTTCAACAACGGCCCCCGTTGCGGCGTCGCCAAAATCCACTCCGGGGCTCACTGGTGAGTCTCGCGCGGTTTCGGCTAGGTCGGCCACCCCTCCCCGCCTTCTCGCGAATCCTGACTCACGCCCGTTGACGACGCAGGCTAATGGCGCGCTAGGCTACGTCGTCAGGCGCGAGGGCCTGATGAGCACGCGCTGCGGCAACGAAACTGGGGCAACCCGGTGACGTTCAAGCCAATATCAATCGGAGCCGCCCCATCTTGGAGAGGAGAGCAGCAATGCGTTTACTCGCTCTGACGACCTTGTCCCTGGCCGGCGTCGTCGTGGCCGCGACCACTGGGTTTCCCCAACTGCCAGAGCCCGGCTTCGGATTTCACTACCTGGAAGCCGAGCGGGCCGCCGGACAGAAGCTATTCAACGACCGTTGCGCCTCATGCCACGCCTCGAAGCGCCAGGCGTTCGGCCCCAGCTTGAACGGTGTGGTCGGACGTAAGGCGGGCTCGGTCACGGGCTTCCCCTATTCTGATGCGCTCAGGGTGTCAGGCGTGGTCTGGACCGAGGATAATCTGCTCAAGTGGCTCGCCGACCCCGCGGCCTTCATTCCCCACGCGCTCATGCCGCACGTGGCATTCAGCGATCCTGCCGAGCGCATCTACGTCGTTGAGTACCTGAAGAGCCTGAAGGTCCGCTAAGCGCTGTTTGGACAGTCCGGCGGCGACAACAGTCGCGGCGGCCGGCGATGTTGGCATAGGCGGATGCCGTAAACAGAGCCAGGAGCGTGGCGGTAGCCAAACCAAGTTTATTCATCATTCGGCAGATGTTTACCCGACCCGGGAGCGCATAGCCAAAACAGCGCCGCATAGAATGCGATCCCCAACGGCGTTGTTATGGCGAACAGCGCTTCGTGTGAAATACGCAGCGTCCACAAATAGAAATTCAGGGCCAAAAAAAGAACCCCGGCGATAATTAGAATCGGCATCAGGCTCTCAGAATACCCGGTCTAAGATCGCCTGCACCATTGCTAGAACAATAACGGCGATGATGAGCATGCCGATTGCCTTGCCGATGCGCTCGGGCATTCCGTTTAAAGACGTAGGTTGCATTGATTCCTCCCTGCCCGGACTTTGCCGGCCTAGTGCTTGCCCGTGAGATACCAGACCCGCGCACTCACGCCACGTAAATCATGACCGCGCTCCCCTCTCGGCTCTGCCTCCGAGTTAGTGCGCGATCTGACGGCCGTGCGACAGGACGAGTTCCTGGACGACCTCGTCGAGGATTTTCTCCCTGCCCTCATCGTCGAGACGGCGAAGCTCTCGCTTGCAGCGATTTACGATCTCGGTCTCAGTGGCGAACGGCCGCTCTTCAATGATGTCGCTCAGCAATTCGCGGGGATCGGAATAGGTCCTCTTGAGGGCCATGCTGTCTCCTTGGCTATGGGGCGGCGATCAGCCGCCCAATGAATCGGGCTCGCGGATCAACGGCTCGGCCGGTTCCTCATCGTCAACCCAAACGACGCCGCGTCCCCGGCACGTGGGGCAGTAGTCCTCTGCGGCATTGCCTCGGCAGTCCGGGCAGGTTTCCCAATGGCCATTCATCGTTTCGTCTTCCTCTTGAGCCTTACGCCAGGACCGCCGCCGTTCTCGGAGATGAAGACGACGCCCGCGGCTTTGAACGCACGCTGAAGCGCGTCGAGCGTGGCCGGCACCGGTTGCCGCTCGTCTGACTCGAAATGAGCAATGGTGCGGACGCTGACGCCGCTTTTCTTGGCAAGTTCGGCCTGGGTCATCCCTAAGAGGCCGCGGGCCGCGCGCGATTGGGCCGGGGTGAGGTTCATGCGCGCATTATCTATGCGTGCCGAAAATCGGCAAGCGCTGTCTCATTTCGCTTGAAGCGATTCCGCGCTGTGCATAAAATCTGCATAGCCTCTTGGAGGCACTATGCTGGACAAGCCGGTCACGCCAATGCCCATGCCGCTCCGCGACCATCGCGGGCGCCTCCTCGGCTGCGCCGCGGTGCTGCTGTTCTCGGCGGCGCTCTGGCTCGGCATCGTGACGGCTGCCGCCGCGGCCTGGGACTGGCTGGTGGCTCTGCTGTGATCCCCCGGGCAATCCATGGGACGGAATTCCCCGGCGAGCGCTACGCGGTCGAGTGGGACTGCGAGGGGCGGCGCTGGGCCTTGGTCGATGAGGGCGGCGAGTGTGTGGCGCTGCCGTCCGTCGAGGCTGAACCGCAACCAGCAACGGAGGATGTGAAATGGAGACCAGCGATCCCGTAATGGCGCTCGCGAAGCAGATCGAGGCTGCACGCGCCAAATACAAGACAGAACCCGACGGGGACGGGCGTGACACGCTTTGCGACATCTTTTGCAGCTTGCAAGGCGCGCTCAGCTCGGTCCCGGCCAACACACTCGCGGGCGTGATCTATCGCCTCAAGTTTGTAGCGGAGGTCGCCGTTCCCGAGCGGACAGATGGAAGCGAGAGGGCGATTTTCCCGTGGCAATTCGCCCTCCTCGGTGCCATCGACGATCTTCAGCGGCTGGCGGGAACGGCGGTGACGCCATGACGGCGCAAATTATTGACCTTGCCTTCCGGCGCGAGGCGGCGCGCGAGGGGCAAGAATTGCAATGGGAGCGTACGAAGCGCGGCCGGGCGGTGGGTGATCTGGAACGCGCGGCGCGCGCGATCTGTGGCGAGGATCGTTTTCCAATGGCGTTCCCGGAGGATTGCGAATTCGCGCTCAATCTCGCGAGTGCGGCGGTCAAGGCCCTAACCGAGATCCTCGAAGACAACATCACGCTTGAGGAGGACTTCAAGCGCCTGGCGGCATGGCAGCGCAAGATGGCTGCTGTCGAGAAAGCGAGGCTGACACGGCGGCGCAATAAGGCGGCTCGCGAGCAATCGGAGACCTAATCCCGGCCGGCACTTCCCCGGCGTCGGGCAACTCAACCCCGCCCTAAACCCGCGGGGTTCTTATTCGGAGCAGATGTCACAAACGCAAACGGACGATTGGAGACGTGACAAGGAAGGATAAAGCGTCATGACACGGCAGTTCGTCACATACCAAAGAGTCAGCACCGATAAACAGGGGCGCTCCGGGCTCGGGCTAGAGGCCCAGGCATCGGCGGTAGCCTCCTACGTCGCAAGCGTCGGTGGCGAAGTCGTGGGCGCCTATGTGGAGGTCGAGAGCGGGCGCCGCGATGATCGGCCGGAGCTGGCGCGGGCTCTCGCGGCTTGCCGGAAGCTCAAGGCAACGCTCCTCATCGCGAAGCTCGATAGATTGGCACGCTCCGTCCACTTCATTTCCGGCTTGATGGAAAGCGGCGTCGAGTTCTGTGCGGTCGATATGCCCTTTGCGGGGCGCCTCACAATCCACGTATTGGCGGCGGTCGCGGAACACGAGCGCGAAATGATCTCGGCCCGGACGAAGGCGGCGCTCGGCGCTGCCAAGGCGCGCGGCGTCAAGCTTGGCTCTCCCAATCCTGCGCCCGCTGCCGCCCTCGGACTTGCAAGTCTCCGCGCTCGCGCGGCTGCTCACGCCGCGAACGTGCTGCCGGTGGTCGAGGCGATCCGCGCCACGGGCGCTCTCACTCTTCGCCAGATAGCGGTGGCACTCAACGCGCGTGGGCTCAGAACATCGCGAGGCGGCTTCTGGCACCCTGAGAGCGTCGCGCGCCTCCTCCGCGCTCGACGGGGCTCCGCGTCGATGCCTGTGCCGTTGCCGTCGCAGGCTGCGGCCCCGGCAGAGCTATTGGTCTGAGCCACGCGCAAGGATCCATTTCGGCTGCGCCCCGCGAGCTTCCGCTTCCTGGCTGAATCGCGTTGGGCTGAGCCTAGCGTGGCCTCGGCTCGTATCCTTCCCTCTGACGGCCGAAAAGGATACCGCCCGGATTGCGCTCAATGTCGTCAATCCTGCGCGTTAACTGCGCGATCAACACGCGAATGTCCCCAATGATCACCTCAAGGGCCGTCAACTGCGTCTGAGCTAAATCCCTTATTTCCGGTCGTTTCTGTTGCACGACGGTGTCGGCACTTTGGGCCGTCTTGCCCGCTTCGCGAATGACAGCAGACGCGCTCTCCAGTTTTGCCTCGGCTACCGACAGGGTCTCCTTTGACTCCCCGAGCCAGCCCTGAAGCTCCGATGCGTTCGTGCGTGCGCCGTCCAAAGCGGAGTTCACCCTGTCGATAGTGGCGTCGAGACCTCGCGCTCCCGGTGCGGTCACTCCCTCGAGGGTCTCCAGCACATTTGATCCCTTTCGAAGATTACTGTCGCTGAGTGTCTCGATCAGCCAATCCTCTACCTCAATCACACGCGCAACTGCCTGCGGCGCCCATTCGGCGTAACCCTGCAGTTCTGAAGGCTGAGAAGGGATGACCGGATAAGGATGACCCGGCGAAGCAGAAAGTCGCGGAGCGCTCCGACTGCCACCGGTAATGTTGATCCAACGATACCCCATGAGCATGTCGGCGCCGAGAGTGGCTACGGAATCGGTCTTGACCACAATTTCCGTGGGAACCTCGATATGGACGCGGACCTGCGTGAAGTCATTTGGGTCGATCTCAATTTCACCCACGCTGCCGACAGCTACGCCCGCAAGATATACCCCAGCACCCGTCTTAAGACCCGCCACTGATCCCTTGAAGTAAATGTCGTAGCCGCTCGGTCGTGCAACCAGATGCAGGCCGAGCAGCCATACGGCCGCCCAAACGCTGGAGACGACCATGACGACGACGAAAGTTCCAACCAAAAGAAAATTCGCTCGCGTCTCCACTTGTGGGGACCTTCTCCAAGGCCGCGCCTAACGCCGGCAAGTCCCAGATTATATCCCGGCTATTGCGGGCGCCAACCGCATGGCGCGGTTCAGGCCGCCGTCTCGGCTCATTGGCTGCGCCACGCGCACGCAAGCCATGCCCTCGACCGTGGGGCTCCGCCGCACTTAGTGCAGTCCACGCTCGGGCATGCAAGCCTCTCGACAACGTCGAGGTATCTGCATGCCAGGCCCGGAGACAGCTCGGCGCGCTACCTCGCCGTTTGATATTGGGCGCGCGGAACTAACGGCTAAGTGATACAATTTCATAACACTTAACTATCGGTGAGCGGCTTATGTCGCGCGACGTGCCGTCGGCGACACGGTCGAGGAAGGTTGGGACCGAATATGATCGTTGTTAAGTGGACGACCCCCGAGGGCGTAACGATCACCTCGCCAGCAATTTATCTGCGCCTACAGGACGCGTTCGTCTACGCCGACGCTCTCAAAGGATGGCCGGTTGCCGCCGATGCGTGGGTGGAAGCGGATGGCGTGCGCATAGAGCGCATCGGACTAGCTCACCCGTTCACAGATGGCAAAATCGCACCGTGACTCGGCGAGAGTAATTGCTCCGCCACCACTGATTTATCTGGGCTTTCTTGCACTCGGCTTGGCGCTGCATCGCTTCTGGCCCGCCGGGTTTCTGCCGGAAATCGCGCGCCTGCCCTTTGGGGCCGTTCTGATCGCGTCAGGATTGGTGCTCGCAGGATTGGGGTTTCGAGAACTGAGGCGAGTTGGCACCAACATCGCGCCGCATCTGCCGTCAACGGCCCTCGCTACTGGCGGTGTCTACGGGTACACGCGGAATCCGCTCTATGTCGCGTTGACGCTCTTCTATTTGGGGATTGCCGCGGGCACGAACGATCTTTGGCAATTGCTGCTCCTGGCGCCCCTCCTTGTCGTCATGCGCCACGGCGTGATTGGTAGAGAGGAGCGGTATCTCGAAGCAAAATTCGGAGATGCCTACAGGCAATACAAGCAACGTGTGCGCCGCTGGGTATGACGTGAGGATGCGAGCCTGAGCACGACAAGCCGCTCTCTCTACGCGCGGCCTGGGAGATAGCTCAGCGCGGTATTTGGCGGTCTAGCGTCCTCTACGACGGGCACATCGCAGATCCGCGTGATTGGCAGTGTCGGCGAATTATCTCCCGCTCAATGCGAACGTTGTTCGGACCTTCAATCCATATTTCCGTAGGGCTTTGGTTCAAAATGGTACACGCGAAATCCAGCGCCTCCAACGGAGTGCGGTAGGCGATTGGAGATTCGCGGTTCTTACTTCCCGGGCTGAGTCGCCATTTGACGACGTAGGACATGAGTTACCCTAGCACTATAGCGCGGCTGATCCCCGCCCGTGCGAGTGGTCAGCCTTTCGGCGGGTTGGTAACCAGACGAAGAATCCAGGGTTGCCGCTCGAGAAAAAAGAGACCGACCCTGTCGGCACGACGCCAAACGACACGCGCGGAAATTGGCTGGCATTTTTTTATGATGAGCGAGACGCGATCTGCATCGGCCAGTCCCTCGACCATGCTGATGGCCGCCCCGGAGACAGATAGGTCGACCAGCGCACACGGGATTTGCGCCTCGGCGACCTGGAGTTCTGCGCTCCAAATCATTTTCCAGCGACGCTCGTACGCCGCATGACTTTCGCTCGGGCGGCGCAGAGGGCGAATGTTTGATGCCGCTGTGCCGAGCAAGGCGTGGTTCTCCGCGCGAGTGAGTCGCGTCGGAGATAGTTGCTTCAAAGACCGGTCAATTCCAAGACGATTACGCAGTTAATTTTCGCAATTCCGATGGCATTTTCATAAAATCACCCTCGGTTAGCATTGCTTCCCTGCGCCGCCCGCTCGTTACTGCGCACGTGCACCCTCACTTCACCGCCCTTTCCCCGACACCGCTCACAGCGCAGGCGCCGCGCGAGTTGTGGCACGGGCATCGCCTCGCCGTGTGCCGCGATGAGAGTTCGCGTCTCGATGATCGCCGAGTGCCCGCACCTGGGACAATGCGCGTCGATGTCCTGACGCTCTCGGAGTAGATCGGTGAGGGCTGCGGGTCGCGTCATTTGGAGAGGCAAATGACGGGGCCGCGTCTAAATGCCGATGTCACTGCCCACGTCGCCTGGTCCGATTGTTCCAACAAAAATTTAGCAGCCCGACAGACGCTAACGCCCCAACCACAAGCGTCAGGGAAGACGGCTCGGGAACAGGAGTTGCCTCGCTCAATGTCAGGGACGTAAGCGTCGCCGTGAAATCAACGCCGCCGTAAAGGCTGTATAGCTGATAGAAAAATTCATGCGATTGGAAGGCGGTATAATCGGGGGGCATTGAGAAAAAGGGCGGATTGCAGCAGGGGCCGACACCGGGCGTCGTCCATACGTTGGCGGGAAGAACGCCGCCGCCAGTCGCTGTGAGGTCAATGCCGAAGTCTTCCGATGTGATGAGTCGGCCTCCCGAAATCAAAAGGTCGTTCCCGGAGTCAGTGCGGTACCGGTCGCCTCCGCTGTAATTCAGCGTTCCAGCCACATAGATAGCGATGGCCAAGCCCTGTGGGTTTTGAGAGCCGCTGTCCGCGAAGGCGCCCGCGCTAAATTGAAAACTCGATTGATAGCTCGTGGTGTTAATCAGGCCCGTCGTGGGATTGTAGTCGTAGCTGTAGGAGCCCGTCACAAGGTCCCCGGCCTTCACGACTGTAGCTCCCCAGCTTTCGCCATCGGAGGGCCCGCTGATGTAAACGCCAGGATCAACGATTGCCGAAAAGTCTATGGTCACAATCGTTGCGGCCGCGCTTGTAGTCCAAAATGTTTGCAACACCACGAGCGCCGCAATTGTCTTTTGCCGCATCAGCGGCCAGATGGCAGGGCTCCCAATTGGATTCATGTCCCCCGTTCTCCGATTGTCTCGAAGCAGCTTGTCGTCGCCTCAGTGACAATTCCCCAAAGCTTGAGGCATCAAGGATAAGAAATACCGGTTCGGGCCAACATTAAATGACTTTTAGAAACTCGTTTCGTGCGTTTGCGTGAGGCGACCGTGCAGATGGGCCTCGACCGCGGGGTGCCGGCCCATTTGGTGCAGAGCACGTTGGGACACGCCAGGCTGAACACTACGAGCTGTTATCTGCGCGCGGGCCATGTGCCGCCCGCTCAGCGCTGCGGACGCGCACCCTCACCTCTCCGCCTTTTGCCCGACACCGCTTGCACCGTAAGAGCGGCCCCAGCTTCGGCACGGGCATCGCCTCGCCATGTGCGGCGATAAGGTCGAGGGTTTGAATGATCGTCGAATGTCCGCACCTGGGACAATGGGCGGCAATATCCTGACGCTCGCGGAGTAGATCGGAGAGGGTCGCGGGGACGGAACCGCGCCTTGTATCGGAACTCACTTCATTAGTTAGTCGCGGATACGCTCCACGCTCACCACGCTGCCCCCCGCGGCTTGAACATCGTGTTTTGCGGACGTGACAGCACGCTCGTATGAGACCGCCTCACGATCAAAATCAAGGAACAGTTTGCCGTTCACGACAGCAACGAGTGCATCATCGCATCCCGCCCTGAAGAGCGCGTCTTCATATCGATCTCCGCTCACGTCAATGCCCGAAACTTCAAGCGTGAAAGAGAAGTGGGTCATAGTTCGCTCCGCTAGTGGGGGCATTTAGACACGCTGCGCCGTATCTGCCGCGCATGTATGACCGGATCGCGCGGTGTGGACCATACCGACAACTGACAGTTTCCTCGCTGTCCTCCTGGGCAGTATAGGCGCCCCCACGCGTGCCCGTTGGACATTCTGCACCGCCAGTTACGACTCTCGGCGAACCGCACCGCAGCTTCAATATCCTTATTCGGATGAACTGGGCGCGCCATCCTCGCCTGCGTGCGTTAATTTTTTGACAACCCATGAGAATCGCCTAGCTAACGGTTGAGCTTGGACCGAGTTGTTCTACATCGTCAATGGTTTTGAGGGTCGGGCCGATACCGCCGAGCTGCCGCTAACGCGTTTGCGGCTCGTTGACCCGCCATCAAACGAGCGCCCGACCGAGCGGGGCCCCCGGCCTCGTTTCCGATCAAGGAAGGCTTCGCGGTCGCGGACGAGCTGCCGCTCAAGTTCGGTGCCGCGCTCAAGCGGTTCACCGGGCGTCTTCTCGCTCACGCCAATCCAAGCCGGATGAGGCGTGTCCGGAGATAGTCTGAAAGCGGCGCCTTGTTTGCGAGATAGTTCACGTCACCATCACCCGACATTCCCCGAGCGTCGGCGATTTGGCGGACCTGGGTGGCGGTGAGGGCTGTCAGCATCGGCGCATTTCCTTCGTGGTTGGGATAGGGAATTAGGGTTTTGCTTGGCAGGAAGCTCGGAGATTTTTTTGAGGCGCAAAGCGCGCCTTTCAGCGCGCGCATGCGCCTAGGGGGTATGGGGGATAACAACCACCACCGCGAAGAACCGCGAAGTGTGCGGCATTTCAATGGGTTGTGCGGGACCGCGAAGAACCGCGAAGGAAGACCACGAAGATAAGCAATTTCAATAGTTTGCGCATGACCGCGAAGAACCGCGAAGCTTCTCATTCGGCGCCTGCGTTCTGGGTGCCGTTGACCACGATGAGATACTCGTATTGTCGGCTTGCGGGGCCTTGAGTGTCGGTCTTGATGCGGCCCTTGTCGAGCAGCGATCTCATGGCTGCGGCGAAGTCGCCCCTGCTGAAATTCTTGCCTCTTGGGTGCTTCGCGAAGACACGGGGCGCATAGTTGGAGGCCCGCTCCTTCGCACTCACCTTCGTCCCCTCCTGAATGATCTTGTGCATCAGCTCGATGAATTTTGCCTCTGTGGAGAGCTTGTCGAATTGCGAGCGAGGCGCCGCACTTTGGCCGATGACTTGGAACACGCCATCGCGCCACTCAAGCTCGATGTCTCCGCCGGAGGGGCCCGAGTTGTTTTTCATACCCTTGAGTACACGGCGATTATCATCTGGCGCTTCGTCGTCATCGACTTTGGAGGCCGGGCGTGTAAGCCAAAGTCGGCGCCGCACTTTGTTGTGCCATGCCACGGAACCCGCATATCCGGCGCCACTGTTCATGCTGGCTTTGCTCGGATGAGAATTCAGCACAACGGCACAGTCGTGATTGACTGCGATGCTCCTTAGGAGTTTGACAAAATCGCGAGCATGTCGGTTGTCTACGTCGTCTCCTCCGAAAACATCGTAAGCGGAATCGAGTCCGACGATGCCGGGGCGAATTTCGTGAATAGCCCGTTCAAGCCGGGTTAGGAGCGCCGTTGGCTCCAGCGGGTCCCATCGCTTCGCTTCAACAAGAAAATTATCGTCCTCCACCTCTGCCCTGATGTGCACGTCCTCGACGAGGTCCGCGATCTCGCAGCCATAGAAGCGACAGATGGGGAGCATGCGGCGCCAGATTTCCGCCTCTTCGTCTTCGCAAAAAAGTGCGACGGACCGGCACGGCATCACGCTGCGCCCGAGCCACTGCTTGCCACGCGAGGCTGCCGCGAGGAGTTGCAGAAGCAGCATACTCTTGCCCAAGCCGCCATCGCCGGTGAGCAACGTCACCTGGCGTTTCGGGATCAACCCTTCTGCGAGCCATTCGGCGGCCGGCGGCTCACGGTCTATCCATCTTCCTATGTCCAAGAAGTCGAGCGGCGGCAAATCTGCGGGTCTGCCGTCTACGAGGCGCGCGGCGTGCGTGGTCGCCGTGCGGCGCTCTCTAAATCCGCTTCCGTCAAATCGGTCGCCGCCATTCGGAAACGGGCTCTTCCAAGCCTCAATGTCCTGCATGATTAATTCACCCATAAAATGCCTATGCCGCCCTCGCCTGTCGTTGCTGCGCGACTAAGACGGTCGGGGGTTTGAAAGGATGCTCAAGTATGCGTCGGAGCTGTTGCGCATGCGCTCGGTCCTCAGCCTCGATCTGCTGGCAGACAGTCAACACGCGGTAGATGTCGGGCGGGTTGGTGTCGAGAATGCACAAGCCCTTCGCGCCTGCGCGCAACCACGACAGCGGCGAGCGGAAAATTGGGACCGCGGGCGGGATCACGAATTGGGGCTCGATGGCGCCGAGCCACGCGGCAAGTCCGGTTCTCGTCGCCCATCTTCCTGGGTAATGAGGCGACCACGCAACCAGGTCAACGAGCCTGCCATCCTGCGGCACGGTCTCGTGGTTCGTGGCCTCAGGTGTCGAGGGGTCGAGACCCACACGAGCCGGAGTTATGAAAAGTTCGTGGCCTTCATCGGCGGGCTCGTATCTTTTGCCGTCCAAACTGACTTCGACGCGGGCGATTCCCACAAGGCCGCGGGCCAAGATGATGTCGGGAATACCGATGGCGTGAAGCTCGGCTCGGTTCTTTGTGTCGAGTGCGCACTGAGCGCTGGCAAATTCGCGGAGAAGATCAGCACCGCTCATGGGGACAATCCCGCGACGTGCTGGCGCACGCGCTGAATGGTCTGGATTTCATCCGGCCTCGGCTGCTGTCCTCCGCGCAGGCGGCGCAGGATCGCGCCGAGTGCCGGCAGGTCCGCAAGGGGCAGGCGTTCGTAATCGAGCGCGAGCAACCGGCCGAGATTGTCGGCGTCGATTGGGGCGCCCATCTCAAGGTGCGCCGGCTTGGGGACGCGGATGAGTTTCGCGACCTTGGTGAAGTTCGTTTCGGCATCAGCGAGCATGCGGCGAAGGCTACGGAGGGCGGCGATCTGTGCGGCCTCGTCATCGGTGTCGAGCGCCGCGATCCCGCGGACGATCCATTGGAGATTGCGGGGAGGGCTCATTCGGCCTCCCCTTTCCGAAGTCGTCGCGCCTCTTGGGCACGAGACACCGTGGCGAGGCGGCGATTGATGGCGCCCCATCCTGTCTTCTGCGCGACTTGACGAAGGCGTCGGCGGCTCATCTCGCTCAAAAAGCGAATATCGGGGTAAGGGTTGGCGTCATCCCACGTGCGTGAGAAAGCCCGATTGCGCTGCGGGTCGCTGGCGTCGTATCGGTTCACGGCGCGCCTCCGCGAATAGAGGGGCGCCGGGCTACGACAGCAATGGCGTTTTGGCGGCGGAAGCGTTGCGGTTTCCCGAGGAAATCGCTATTATCGGCGGTGTTCCAGACCGATGAATATGCTTTCGCCCTTCGCCCGGCATCGCCAGTGCCGGGCGTTGTGGCGTTGTGGTTCATTACGCGGCATGCGCCTCCGTGCCGGTATCGGAGGTCGATGTGCGGCGACGGCTGTCAATGTAGGCGTCGAGATCGCGCACGTCGTAGCGCACGCTCGCGCCGATCTTAACGAAGCGCGGGCCGTTTCCGGCCGTCCGCATCTTTTCCATTAGCGCCTTGCTGCAATCGAGGTACTGAGCGGCTCCCTCGCTATCCAGCAAGCGCCGCGTGATTGTCTCTGTGGTCATACGCTATCGGTTTCCCTTGCGTCTGGCCGCGCACGACGCGACGGCCTTGTACGCAAACCGATAGAGCGTCGTCGGCAGAAGGTAAAACGGGAGAAAAGAGCGAACTATTTTCCCGGCCCGCGCCCCATGATTTTGCGGCGCCTGTTCAGCGGGAGTCTCTTTCTAAGGAGCGCGATCTCGGGCGCTGTGAGTGGCTGGCCCGTGTCTCTTCGGATGCGCAACTTCGTAGGTTTACCGGCGCCCCCAAGCAAAGATGGCTCGGATGGCTCGTTCGCGGGGCGAGCGGGGATCGTCACCACCATCTTCCGCAGATGAGCGCGCGCAATTTCCTCAGCCTTCTCGATGCGGTTATTTGCGGCGCGTTCTTGCTCGAAAATGTCCTTGAGCGTGCTCGCTTGGTATCGGCGCCATGCCCGCGTTTCCGTGAGTTCCTCGCACGCTTCCTCAGCCCCCATCCCGCTTGCAGTCTTTTGAAGCACGTCGCGATAGAGCTGTTTGCGGGCCCTGGGCGTCCAAACGGTCTCTTTTCTGCCCCGTGTTTCGGAGCGGAATCCTGGACAATGTTGGCGTAAGAGTGCCATCGCCAAGTCTTGCCACGCGGTAGGTGTTGCGGGTTCAATTCCGTAATGCCGGAAAGCCAGCTCGATCTTATAGGCGATTTCAGCGCGTCGCTTCTCGCTCTCGCCAAGTAGGTATTCAGGTGTGGTCAGCGGCTTGGCGAGACCGCCCGTATAAGGCGACGTTCCGCGGCGCGTGTTTCTAGATTTTTGCATGATGCATCATTCTTCCCGTCGATGGGGCATCCGAAGCCGGATCACTTTTCGCGCCTCGGCATTCGTTGCACGTCACCGCGCGCCTCATCGGCAGTCGTCTTCCGCGCCATAGCGTCGGCGATTCTTGCCGCCGTCTTGTCCGCCGCCTCAAGCAGCGGATCGGTGGCAACGTGGGCATAACGCTCGGTCGTCCTCGCCTGGGTATGGCCGAGCAGTTTCCCGGTGATGAATAGGCTTGTCCCGCCCGCGACCGCTGCACTCGCGAAACTGTGGCGGAGGTCGTGCAGCCTTACGTCATGTAAACGCGCCCGCTCGCGGATGCGCTGCCACACGCGCTGGATGCCGCCGAACGGCCGCCCCTTCCGCTGTCCCGGCAACGCATAGAGGTTTCCCGTCTCCTCTGGCTTTTTAAGCGCTGTAAGGATTTCGACCGCGGTGGTTGCCAGCGGAACAATTTTCGGGCCGGTCTTTGTTTCCGTGAGCCTCAACCGGCGCTCCGCAATGTCGATTTGCTGGTGTTGCAGCGTGACGATTTCGGAGAGCCGACAGCCCGTCAGGATCAGAAGCCGAATTATCGCAATAGCGGTCGGATGCTCTGCGATCCTCGACTTCTCTGGAGGTTTGCCCTTCTTGCCACGCTCGCGCCATCGCGTCATCGCGGCTTGATGGTGCTCCCAGGCGTTGTCAGCTTCCGTGAGCACCGTGCCGAGCCGAGCGAATTCAGCTTGAGATAGGTAGCGCTTGCGTGCGGTCTCCGGGAATTTGTCGATGTCGCGGCATGGGTTGACAGCGAAGGAAACGATGCCCTGTTTCCGCGCGAACGTGAGCATGTGAGAGAGCAGCGCGAGACAACGGTTAGCGGTTGTCGGCGTCGCGCCCATACCGGTGTGAAACTTGGCTATGTCTTTCGCCGTGAGGGAAGACAGTTTGCGGTCACCAAGGGTGGGCAGGATGTGGCGATTTAGGTTCCGCTCGTCCTCCTCGACGCTCCGCTCCCGCTTGTGCTTCCTGGCGTGCGCCTCGATATAGTGCTCGGAGAACTCCTTTAGCGTCTGCGCGCTCCGCTCGGCGATCTTCGCCGCGTGAGGGTCGGTCCCTCCCTTTGCGAGGCGCTTCAATTCCTCCGCCTTCTTCCTGGCAGTCTCCGGGGTCCATCCGTCTTTGCCGTGCTGACCAATCGTGTAGCGCCGAGCCGGCGAGCCTCGGCCACCCATGCGGTATTGGAGCACGTAGGTCTTTGCGCCGCTCGGCGTCACGCGGAGCCCGAAGCCCCGCAACTCGGTATCCCAAACGAATATGCGCTTACCGCTTGGCTCGATGCCATCAACCGTGGTTTTGGTCAGCTTCTGCCGCATCTTCCGCTTGTATCCCAAGCTCCCAGCCGGGTAATCACCGGGTAATCACCAAAATTACGATTCGGTCGGATGCGGTGGGGTTAGGTCCGCTCAAAATCCCCGGTTTTCCGCCGTTCTTACGAGCGTGTAGGATGCCATAAAAGCCGGTCCAGGTCCAATTCTCTGATTGTGATTCTGGATGTCGCCGGTTCGAGTCCGGTCGCTCGCCCCATCCCTCCTTCAGCAAGAAGTCCGGATCGCCCCTGAAGCCCCGCAATTGCAAGGGATTCTCGACGCTTTTAACTATTTGGAAACCGCCTCCGGTGCTCGCTTAGGGATCATTCCCGAGCCGTGTGCCAGCCCGGAGGAGAGGATGGACGATACCGCTGTCACCAACGATATCGCCGGCGCCGCCGCGCGGTCGGAGGAGAG
>Ga0335069_10003291_pt1 | contig 24516 bp, 17 predicted proteins | sample Lox_Sample_11_FD_206714 | JGI IMG/M metagenome (GOLD analysis project Ga0335069, IMG submission 206714) | Soil microbial communities from Loxahatchee National Wildlife Refuge, Florida, United States - Lox_Sample_1.1 | ecosystem: Environmental > Terrestrial > Soil > Wetlands | place: USA... | reverse complement strand
TACATCACGATCAAATTCGCGACCAGCGCGATTCAGAATCTGCGCGAGAGCGCGCCGATGTTCGAAATCCACGTGAACAGCCCGCGGATGGAAGGATGCCATCTGCGCGCCGGGCGAATCGCCCGCGGCGGAATCCGATACAGCGATCGTCCCTTCGACTACCGCACCGAGATTCTCGATTTGATGAAAACTCAGACCGTGAAGAATGCGGTAATCGTTCCGACCGGGGCGAAAGGCGGCTTCGTCGTAAAGACCGCCGCAGGCGCGTCGGCGTCTCCTGAAGACGTGGTCGCGGCGTATCGCACGCTGATGTGCGCAATGCTCGACGTCACGGACAACCTGACAGACAACGGCGTCGTTCATCCCGCAGGAGTGAAAGCGCTCGACGGCGACGATCCATATCTGGTGGTGGCTGCCGACAAGGGCACGGCGGCGTTCTCGGACATCGCGAACGAAATAGCGGTGTCGCATGGATTCTGGCTCGGCGACGCATTCGCTTCCGGCGGCGAGCACGGCTACGACCACAAGAAAATCGGGATTACGGCGCGCGGCGCCTGGGAGTCCGCCAAACAGCATCTGCGCGAGATGGGTCGCGATCTCGCGCACGGCGCCCCGGTCACGATGGTCGGAATCGGCGACATGTCGGGCGACGTTTTCGGCAACGGGCTTGTCTATTCGAACAATGTCAGGCTGATTGCGGCCTTCGACCATCGCCACATCTTCATCGATCCCGATCCGGATCCGAACCTCAGCTTCGAGGAACGCAGGCGGCTTTTCGCGACGGCGCGCTCATGCTGGGCCGACTACAATCCCGCGCTCCTGAGCGCCGGCGGACTTGTCGTTGCGCGCGGTCAGAAGCGAATCGATCTTGCGCCGCAGGCGCGCGCCGCCCTTGGAATTGAGGACGCGGCGCTTGACGGCGAAAGCCTGATTCGCGCGATCCTGCGCGCTCCGGTCGAGATGATCTACAACGGCGGAATCGGCACTTACGTGCGCGCGAGCGGCGAGACCGACGCCGAGGTCGGCGATCACGCCAACGACTCATGCCGCATCGCCGCGTCCGAGCTTCGCACGAAGATCGTCGTCGAGGGCGGGAATCTCGGACTGACCCAGCGGGCGCGAATCGAATACGCGCTTGCCGGAGGCCGAATCAACACCGACTCGATCGACAACTCCGCGGGCGTCGATACTTCCGACCACGAGGTCAACCTCAAAATCCTGCTCGAACCGGCGATCAAGCGCGGCGCGCTGACTTTCGACCAGCGCAATCGCGTACTGGCCGAATGCGAAGGCGAAATCGCAACGAGCGTGCTCGAGGACAATCGCGACCAGGCGCTGCTGCTCAGCCTCGAGCAGACGCGGAGTCGCACCGAGCTTCTCGCCTTTCGCGAGCACATGCAGGCAATCGAGGACCGCGGCGTCCTGCGCCGCCACGACGCTGCGCTGCCATCGCAGGCGGTGCTGCGCGAGAGGCGCACGCGCTATCCTGGCCTGACCCGACCCGAGCTGGCGCTGGTGACAGCGCATACCAAGATCGATCTGGTCGCGCAGATGGAAGCGGCGCCGCAGCTTGACGATCCATACCTGATCGGGCGATTCCTCGAGCCATACTTCCCCGCACCGATTCCGGAGAAATTCGCCGAGGACATCGCGCACCATCGCCTGCGCCGCGAGATTATCGCGACGCGCATCGCAAACGAGATGGTCGATCTGATGGGATCGACGTTCGTGTTCGCGATGACGACCGAGCATGGCGCGAGAATCGAAGACGCCGTCCGCGCATGGATCATAGCGAGCGACGTGATCGATCTGGATCGATACGCGAGCGAGCTGCGCGAAGGCGACTCGATGCTCGCAACATCCGAGGGCCGCATCTCTGCGCTGCTTGAACTGGCGAACGCGGGGCGCGCCGCAAGCGTCTGGATACTGGAAAACCGGCGCGAGGGCGCGATCGGCTGCACCGTCGATCGACTTCGCGTTCCGTTCAGAGATTTGTGCTCCGCGCTGGACGAGATGATCTCCGGCGGCGAGCGCGCGCAATTCGACGCCACCTACCGGGCGCTGCGCTCCGCTGTCGGTCGTGAGGAATGCGCGCACTGGATGGCGAGGCTCGCGTTTTCGGATCGAATTCTCGACGCGCTCAACCTCGGGCTGTTGCGCGGCAGCGAGCCGCGCGCCGCGGCTGACATTTACTTCAAGCTGGCGGATGCGATTGATTTTGGAACGCTCGGCGCCGCACTCAAATCGATTGCCGGCGACGATCGATGGGAGCGGCGTGCAGCGCGCGAGCTTTCGGCCGAGCTGTCACACGCCCGCGTCGCAATCGCCAACTGGGTCGTCGAAAAAAACCACCCGGTGCGACAGGCGCTGGAAAAAATCCGGATGGCCCGCGAACGCGAGTTCGCCGATGCGACGGCTGTCGTTAATGACGTGCGATCGATGCCGGCTGTGACGCTGGCGGCCCTGCAGGTTGCAGTCCGGGCGGTATCGCGCCTGGCGCGGGCCTTGTAGAGGCGCCGCTCGGTGCGCGGTCGTCGAAGAGGGCTAGGCAGTCGCGCGCGGAAGCGGCGCGGTCGGCTGAAGAGCGCCGCCGCCGGCGACCAACGCGCGGCTTTCGTCGAACAGCGCACTCACGTCCTGGAAAAGACGCGCGCCTGCCGCGATGAAAAACGCGATGGTCACGTAGGCAACCGCGACTGAAATCATATCGAGCACGAAAACCGTGCCCCACACAAAACCGGTCATCATCGCAAACGGTCCGAGCAGCACGCTCGCAAGCACAAATGCGCCCCCGGCCCACGCGTTGAATCCTGAAAACACCGCGGAGAAGACGATGATTCGCGTCGCCACTCGAAGAAATCGACCCCGCATCAGCTCGCGGCTGTGAAGCAGCGCGTACCATCCGCGCCGGCCTTCGAATACCACCGCGTACTTTGCGAAATAAAGCCATATCATCATCAGCACGATCGAGATGCTGAAGACGTTGCGTCCGACGAACAGGGCCGGAATGATTAGCGGCATCGATACGACGGCGGTCGCAAGCGCCTGGAGCGCGGCCACCAGGAAAAATGACGGCGCGAGTTCTATCGCCATCCGATATATCGCCACCACGCCTTCAGGTACCGTCGCCCATTTGTCTCCAGCCTGGATGCGATACAAGGTGCACAGCACCACGAGGTACGTGGCAATCGTGATCAACAGGAACAACAGGAACAGAACGGCGCCGACCCATGCGGGGTAAAGATCCTGCGGAGGCGACTGGTCGGGACGATACGGCGCCTGCACATTTTCGAGCCTGACGGAGTGAACCTCCGCGATGACGTTGTGAGCGCCCGATTCGAACGTCGCCGCCAGCCGATGCTGAAGATTGAATGCATCGGGAAGCAGGCACAGCGAGGCCGCAAGAACCAGAGGCGCCAGCACAGCTCCGAGTAGCACCCAGTTGCCGCTTAAATCCGTGACCGCGTTGGCTAGATATATGAAACTGCTTCTAAGGCGTGCCTGCCCCACAATGCTGTCGAGGTTGGCATCAGTGGGTTGTCGATACAAGTGCGCCCTGCGCGCCCGCGACATCCCGGTAGGCGTCGTCTTGCGCGATGCTATAATCGTCGCAACTCGGGCGAATCAGACAGTCCTCGGGAGTTTGCGCTTATGGACGAACGCGAACGAGCCGCACAGATCGAACTCGAAAACAAACTCATGCGCCGGCTGCGATTTCTTGTCGAACTGACCTTCGCAACGTTGTGCCAGGACAATTCCATCACCCTCGATCAGGCGTGGGAGCACGTGCTCGCGCTCAAAGGCGCTGCGTGCGCGATGTTTCCCGGCAAGGAGGAGACCTTCGATCTGATCTATCTGCCGCGCTTCTCGCGCCTCATCGCCGAGCGCTACGGCGCAAACTGAGGCCACGATCGCGAGTCATTGATGCCGACACTGAGCGGGCGCATCGCAGCGGCGGACGGCTCGCTCCGTCCCGGAAAAATCTCCTTTCGCGAACGAATCGAATCGATCGAAACGGCGGGCGCTGCGGGCGGCGATTTCATTCTGCCCGGACTCATCGATCTTCAGGTGAACGGCTCCCGCGGTATCGACGTGATGCGCGCGTCGGCCGGCGAGCTCGCGCGAATTTCGGATGCGCTCGGCAAGGAGGGCACGACGGCGTGGGTCCCGACCGCCGTGACGTCGCCGCTCGCGGCGATCGAGCGCGTCGATTCCGCCGTAGGCGAAGCTCAGAGCGCCGACGACGAACGCAAATCGTCCGCGATCCTCGGGATGCATCTCGAAGGTCCGTTCATTTCGCCCCGAAGGCTCGGCGCACATCCGCGACTCAATCTCGAACCGCGCGGCGAATCACTCGATCGTGTGATCGCGCTCAAATCGCTGCGCATCGTGACCATCGCGCCGGAGTTGCCGGGCGCTCTGGAAGCGATCGCGCGATTTCGCCAGCGCGGCGTCGTCGTTTCGATTGGACATACCGACGCGGATTTCGATTCCGCCCGGCGTGCGTGCCTGGCCGGAGCGCGGATGTTCACTCATCTGTTCAACGCGATGCGCCCGTTGAGTCATCGAGATCCCGGCGTCGTCGCTGCCGCACTGACGTCCGACGATGCGTTCGTCGCGGTAATTCCCGACGGCGTGCACGTGCATCCCGAGGTGCTCCGCGTCATCTATAAGGCGCGCGGCGCAAACGGCATGATTCTTACTACCGACAAATTATCTCTTGCCGGCATGAATCCGTCGGCGGTTCGCCGTCTCGGATCCGTGGAGATTCGAATCGAGGGAGGCGCAGCGCGGTTGGCGGACGGCACGCTGGCCGGAAGCGTCATTTCGATGCTCGACGGCGCGCGTCTGATGGTCGAGCGGGTTGGCGTACCGCCTGGAGAAGCGGCCTTGATGGCCTCAACTAATCCCGCGCGAGCGCTCGGACTCGGAGATCGGGGTGCGCTCGAAACCGGACGCCGTGCCGATATGATCGTTCTTGGGCCCGCATTAGAGTTGAAATCGGTATTCGTCGCGGGCCGGGAACTGCGGCTTTGAAACGCGAACGATTTTACAACACGAACAATTCGGGGGATTCGACAAACGATGGCGCTGAATCAGGCGTGTGTTGGAAAAACCTATCCGTCGAGCGTATTCGACGCCTCGCTGGAATCGATGCAGGCGTATGCGCGCGCGTACAACGATGACAACCGCGCATTCTTCGATGCGAATCGTGCGGGCGGAATCCTCGCGCCGCCGCTTTATGCCGTCGTCGCGACGTGGCCAGCCGTGATGGGTTCGATGGCGGACCCCGAGCTCAACGTCGATCTCGTCCGCCTGCTTCATTCCGAGCAGGACATGGAATTTTTCCAGCCCATTCGGCCCGGCGACAAGATTACGTCGACCGCGAAAATCGCGTCGATCGAAACCCGGTCAAACGGCGAAACGATGGTCGTCGAACTGCTCGCGCGCAATCAGCGCGACGAAGCGGTAACACGAATTCTCTTCACGATTTTCATCCGCGGGCGCAATCGCGGCGCGGCCGAGGCCCGCGCGACAGAACCCGAGCATGCGGCTCCGATCCTCTCGATCGCGCAGACGATCGACAAGGATCAAACCTTTCGCTATCGCGACGCGTCGGGCGATCCGAATCCGATTCACGTTGACGAAAACTTCGCGAAGATGGCCGGCCTTCCCGGCATCATCGTGCACGGGCTGTGCACGATGGCGTTCACGTCGAAAGTCATTGTCGACAACCTGTGCGGGCGCGATCCGGCGCGTCTCAAGCGGCTTCGCGTTCGCTTCACGCGGCCGGTTTTTCCGGGTCAGGCGATCACAACGAAGGTCTGGGAAGAAGGCGCGCGCAACGGACGCAAGATTTACGGTTACGAAACGCTCAACGCCGACGCCCAGGCCGTGATCAAGGGCGGCATCGCTGAAGTGAGCGCCTGACGAGCGGATGTTCGCGATCGATTTCGATCGCGATTTCACTCTTGCCCGAGTTCGCGCTGTGCAGCGCAATGACAAGGTGGATATCCGAATGACTATCGGCGCTGACTTCATTTTGAATGCCCTCATCCGGGAAGGACTCTCTCATCTCTTTCTCGTTCCGGGCGGGCTGATCGATCCCATTCTGCCTGCCCTGGCGCGCCATCCGGACCTGCGACCCATCGTCGCCGCACACGAGGGCGGCGCCGCTTGCATGGCCGACGGCTATGCCCGGGCCACGGGCAATTTCGGCGCAGTGGTGGGAATAGGAGGCCCCGGTCTGTGCAACATGGCGACGGCCGTCGCCGCAGCAAAGACCGATTCCTCGCCGGTTCTGGTGTTGAGCGGCGAAGTTCCAGTCGAACTGGAAGGGCTCGGCGAATTCCAGGATGCAAGCCAGGCAACGCTCGACGATAGCGCGGTGATGAAGCCGCTTACCCGCCTGTCAATAACGGTGGCAAGCGCTCGCACGCTAAATCACTGGCTGCGCCACGCGCTCACTGCAATGTGGACGCAACCGCGAGGGCCGGCGCATCTGTCGCTGACGCAGAACGCCATCACCGGCGAGTGCAGCGCCGACTACGCGCCGGTCTCCGATTATTTCAAAGCGGTCACCCCGCTGAGCAGGCCCGCCGCCGAAGCCGCGCTGAATCTGCCAGGTCAGGGGGGAGCCAAGCTCGCGTTTCTCGCCGGCGCCGGCGTCGAACATGATAACGCCGCCCGCGCGTTGATGTCTGTCGCCCAGCGCTGGTCCATCCCGGTTGCAACCACGCTGCGGGCCAAAGGCGTGTTCCCCGAAGATCACGAATTGTCGCTCGGAGTGTTCGGCTATGCGGGCACGCGGCACGCGAGCGCGGCCATCTTCGATGATCCATGCGATGTGCTGATCGTGCTTGGCTCCGGCTTCAACGAGCGCGACTCGATGCATTGGGAGTTACGCGGGAGGGCCTCGAGCAGGACCACGATCATTCAGGTCAACACCGATATGGACGAGCTGACAACGCACGGCGCCCCCGACCGCGTCGTGCCTGGCAGTTGCGGCGCCTTCCTTGAACTTATGCAGGAGCGCGCGGACACGATCGCCTCTTCGTTGACTGCGGGACAGACTGAGCGGCGGGCGTGGCTGGCCAAAATTCGCAAGCAACCGCGCCTCTATGACGTCGAAAATTGCGACAAGCCTTCCAGCCCCGTGCATCCCGCCGCCGCGATCACGGCATTGCGCAAGGTTTATCCCCGTGACGGTGTCCTGCTGGTCGATTCAGGCGCACATCGCGCCTTTGCGGGCCATTACTGGACCGCGTACGAGCCGCGCACATACATCTCGGCAACCAATCTTGGACCGATGGGCTGGGCCATCCCGGCTGCCGGAGGCGTGCAGTGCGCGCGGCCCGAACGCAGGGTCGCGGTTATTACCGGCGACGGCTGCATGCAGATGCATGGCATCGAAGTTCAGACTGCGGCTCGCTACGGGCTTCCGATCATTTTCGTGGTATTAAACAACCGCGCGCTCGGTAATGTGTGGCTGCGCTCGCATCAATTCGGTCCGCTCCCGTCCGAGCTGACCAGCATACCGGATCACGACTGGGCAGGTTTCGCCCGCTCGCTTGGCGCGCAGGGTTTTACGGTCACTGAATCCTCGCAACTGGAGGAAACTTATCTGCAGGCACTAGCCGCCAAAGGGCCCGCGCTCATCGACGTGAAAACCGACAAGAATTGCCCGACTCCGGTTTACGACTTCAGGGCCGGCGTGCGTGCGTGGACTTATCACGAGTAGAGGACCCCGTTATGCCTGTGCTGACGATGGATTCGACCAAGCTCCCGGAGGCGGGCCGTGCGCTTTTCGCTGCGCTGTCGGAAAAACGCAAACGGCGCGGTGCGGGCCTCGGCGGACCTTACATCGCCCTTCTAAACCACCCCGAACTCGCGCGACGTGTGGAAGAATTGGGATTCTATTTGAAATTCGAGGGCGTGCTCCCGCGGCCGTCGTATCAGTTCATCGTACTGTCAGTCGCCCACGCGACCGGCGCGGAGTTCGAATGGCGCGATCACGTGAAGCATGCGCTCGCCGCCGGAGTCTCTCAGGAGATCGTTGACGGCATTGCCGCGAATCGGACCGAGACGATGCCGCATCCCTACTCGCTTCTCCATGCGATCCTTGCCAGGACGATGGCGTGGGAGCCGATTCCTGACAACCTGCAGGCTCGGGCCGTCGCTGAATGGGGCGCGCAAGGGCTGGTTGAGATCGTCGTGCTCTCCGGTTTTTATCAGATGTTCGCGGCGATCAATCAGGGCTTCGAAATCAAGCCCCCGTCGCCCTGAATCCAGACGCTCAGTGAACGGGGACGAAAATCGCGTTTCCTTGCTGCGGCGCGTTACAGGTGTTTGCTGAGGAATCGAACCTCGGATGATTAAGCCGATCAGGCTGGGTCTCTCGCTTTCTCTAAGCGGAGCGTATGCCGCGATGGGGCGGCAGGCCGAAGCTGCGCTGCGGCTTGCGGTCTCCGATATCAATCAGGGCGGCGGCATTCGAGTTGGTGGAGCGCAATCGCGTCCGGTCGTGATGGAATGCCTCGACGACGCGAGCGATCCGGCGCGATGCGCCGAAATTTATCGCCAACTGTGTTTCACGAATCCCGTCGACATCCTGCTGGGGCCGTATTCGAGTCGACTGGCGCGCGCTGCTGCGCCGATCGCCGGCGATGCGCGACGGGTGATGATTAATCATGGCGGCGCTGACGACGAGCTCTACGCGCGCGGCGATCGCACGATCGTCGCCGTGCTGAGTTGCGCGAGCGATTACATGGCGCGAGTCGTGCCTCTCCTTGCCGCACTCAAGATGTGGCGCAAGCGGCTGGCGATAATCGCCGCGCCTACGCCGTTCGCCAAATCCGTCGCACGCGGCGTCGAGAATGCCTGCGCCGAGCGCACCGCCAAGCGCGGCGGCGTTCGCATCAGAGTGAAGTATTCGGCCAGGTTCGATCCGGAAGCGATGCGCGAGACCTTGATACCGGCGCTCGCCAGGAATCGCGTTAACGCAGTTGTCAGCGCCGGCGATTTTACGCATGACGTCGGCGTGATTCGGATGCTCGCAACCTCGCACCTTTATATTCCTGTGCTGTCATGCGTTGCTGCCGGTGTTGAGGACTTCGGACGCGAACTCGGAGACCTCGCGGAGGGCGTGGTCGGTCCCAGCCAATGGGAGGCGCAGGCAAGGATCACACCGGAACTCGGCCCTTCGCCCGAAGAGTTCGAAAAACGATTCGCTGCTGAATATCCCAGGATCGCCTGCGATTATCCCGCGGCCCAGGCGTACGCGGCGGCCATTGTGGCGAAGGCTGCCATCGAGATTTCGGGCGCTCTGGACCAGATGAAACTGCGCGAAGCCTTCTCGGATATGAAGACGAGCACGCTTTTCGGCGATTTCCAGATCGATCGCGTGACGGGACGTCAAATTGCGCACCAGATCCTGCTCGTGCAATGGCACGGCGGCCGCAAGGTCATTATCGACCCCGAGATTCACGCAGAAACCGGCGAGATGAATCTGCCGTCGGGCTTCAGCCTGATACTCGCATCGTTTCGAATTCTCAAACTCAAGATCGCCGACCAGCTCGCGCACGAATCGGGCGACGAAGAAAACGACAACGACAGCACGCCGCGCGACTGAACCCAAAGGTTGTGAGGAAACTGAATTTTCGTCGCTACTAAACGTCATCCTGAGCGAAGCGAGGTTTTTCCGAGCGAAGTCGAAGGATAAACGCGAAGCGATTTATCTCAGAGATTTTCGCGCACTCCGTTGTCATGCGGTTCCGCTGCTCAGCGTTTATCTGGAGCCTGCCCTGAGCGTAGCCGAAGAAACTCCGCGCGCAACGCGCTCCGCTCAAGATAACGAGTATTGTGGCGCCGCCAACTTATTTGCGGGACCCCGCGCTGCCTCGCCTCGAAGCAAATCCCCAAGCCAGTGACAAACTCCGATTTTATCGGCAGAGTATGAAACCCGCGCGATGCTTCGCGGACAGTTGAGACAGACTCATGTTGCATGATCTTATCCCGCTGCTCGCGAGCTTTTTCATCATCCTTCTCGGCTCCGAAACCTTCACCAACGGAATCGAGTGGGCCGGCGAGAAACTCGGCGTCGCCGAAGCCGCAGTGGGAAGCCTTCTCGCCGCCGTCGGCACCGCCCTCCCTGAGACATTCATCCCCGCTGTCGCATTGCTGAGCGGCCTCGCCCATCCGGGCAGCGCGCATAACGCGGTCGGCGTCGGCGCGATCGTCGGCGCGCCGCTGATGCTCTCGACGATCGCGCTGATGGTGATGGGAGTGGCCGCTCTGTCGTTTCAGAAGCGCCGCGGACGCATAGCGCTTCGCGTAGCGCGCGAGGACGCCCGCCGCGATCTCGGGTTCTTCCTGCCCGTCTTTGTCGCGGCGGTATCGATCGGAACGCTTTTCACACTCGGTCCCGGTGCGCGCAGAATCGCCGCCCTCGTTCTTCTCGGCGTGTACGCGGTCTATTCGTGGGTGATGCTCAGGATTGACCGTGATGCTGAAGCCGAAGTCGAACACGGCCTGTACCTCGAATCGATTTTCGGCGGCGACGGGCTTCATCCGCGCGGAATGACGATTGCTATACAGGTTGCGGCGGGCGTCGCTCTGATACTCGTCGGGGCGCGCGAGTTCGTCGAGCGTCTGGTCAGTGTGGCCGGGCACGCCGGCGTGAACGCCGGAGTTCTCTCGCTCATCCTGAGCCCGCTCGCGACCGAACTTCCCGAGAAATACAACTCCGTGATCTGGATTCGACAAGGCAAGGACCATCTAGCGCTGGCCAATATAACGGGCGCGATGGTGTTTCAGTCATGCATCCCCGTGGCGCTCGGCCTTGCGATGACGCCGTGGCATCTCACCGGCGCGGAAATGATCGGCTCAGGCGTTACGATCGCATCCGCCGCGCTCCTCTATGTCAACTTGCGCGATTCGGAGATCGGCACGCCCACGTTGATGCTCGGAGGCGCCGCCTACGCGGTTTTCATCCTCGGTCTCGTGATTCTCGGGACGATCTGATCGCGACGGTATATAGTGGTTTGAGCGATTCGCCCCTCGCAACTTGCAACTGGCGATCGCGGCGTGACTGAGCGATACTCGCTCGAAATCGGAGGTCATTCATCCATGGCGGAACAACCGCAAATCGACTGGAACAAAGCCCGGTCATTCCTGGAACACTTCACGACCGATCTGAGCGCCGCGATGCTCGGCGCCATGACATATATCGGCGACCAGCTTGGGATTTTTCGCGCGCTCGACGGAGCGGGCCCGGTCACCAGCGTCGCACTCGCCAAGCGCGCCGGACTCGATGAGCGATACATTCGCGAATGGCTGGGCGCGATGACTTCGGCCGGATACGTGACCTACGACCCGGCGAGCAAGACCTACACCATGCCGGTGGAACATGCGCTTGTGCTGGCGCGCGAGGAATCGCCGTTTTTCATGGGCGGGTTCGCGCACATGGTGATTCCCAACGTCACGATGGCGCCCAGGGTCGCCGAAGCATTCCGCAACGGCAAAGGTGTCGCGCAAAGCGAGTATCCCCCGGACACCTTCGCCGCGATGGAACGATCGTCGGCCGGAATGTTTCGCAATCAACTCGTGCGCAAGTGGCTTCCCACGATGCCCGATGTCGTCAAGGGGCTCGAAGCGGGAGCGTCGGTGGCCGATGTGGGATGCGGCAGCGGACGCGCTTTGATCACGATGGCTGAGGCGTTTCCGAAATCGAAGTTTGTCGGCTTCGACGTCCACCCCGGGTCGATCGAGCGGGCGCGCGCCAATGCGAAGAAGGCAAACGTCGGGGATCGCGTGACGTTCGAGATCGTCGACGGCAAAACATTGCCCGAGGGCAAATTCGACTTCATCAGCACCTTCGACGTTGTCCATGATTCCGTCGATCCGGTCGGACTGCTCACGCTGATTCGCAAGGCGCTCAAGCCGGGCGGCACATACCTGATGCTCGAGATGAACGCGTCGGGGGATGTCGAAAAGAACGCAGGCGTCATGGGGCGGATGCTCTACTCGATCAGCACGCTCTACTGCATGTCGGTTTCGCTCGCGCACGGAGGCGCGGGAATCGGCGCATGTATGGGCGAGCCGAAAGCCCGAGAACTCGTGAAAGAAGCGGGATTTTCGCATTTTCGACGCCTCCCGATCGACGATATGTTTTCCGCGCTTTACGAGGTTCGCGTCTGACTCGGCGTGCATGATGCCCGACTCGTGGTTACGTTGCGGGTGAGGTGATAATCGCCTGGTCAGGGGGACCAATGAAACTCGTAAAGATCGAACGCGGACGAGACATTTTCGCGGTCGCGCGGGAGATCGCCTTCAGAGTCGGATTCATTTTGCTCGCGCTGCTGGTACTGATGTTCGCGTGGTCGGTCGCCGGGCGATTGATTTCATCGACGAGCAACTTCGGCGTCGGCGCAGGTTTCGTCCTGCTGATTCTCGCACTGGTGGGCGGCGGGCTCGCCCTGTTCAAGATCACATGGGAAGGCGTCCGCAACGTGCGCCATCTCCTGCTGGCCGCGATGCTGCTCGTGGTTTCGCTCGGCGGCTCCGGATGCGGATGGACGAAAGTCCCGCCCGGATGGGTCGGAATAAAAGTCGACTTGTACGGCAAGCAGCGCGGCGTGCAGGATTTCCCGCTGCAGACCGGGATGGTCTGGTACAACCCGTGGACGACCGAGGTTTACACCTATCCGACCTTCATGCAGCAGGCGATTTGGACCGCGAGTCCGCATGAAGGACGTCATATCGACGAGAGCTTCACGGTCAACACCGTCGAGGGCGTGAGCGCAAATTTCGATTGCGCGATGGGCTATCACATCGATGCCGCCAAAGTTCCTGCGCTATTCATCGAGTTTCGCCAGAGCGCGGAGTCGCTAACTGATAGTTATATTCGCAATACCGTCAGGAAAGCGTTTTCGGATGAAGTATCCGCGATGAAGGTCATCGACCTTTACGGCAGGGGCAAAGCGCCGCTTGAAGCGACCGTCGGGAAACAGGTCGATGACGTTATCGCGCCCAAAGGCGTTCACGTCGATTACATTAACATCATCGGCAAGATCCGCCTGCCTGAGAACGTCGAGGCCGCAATCAACAATACGATCCAGGCGCAGCAGGACGCCCAGCGCGCCCAAGCCGTCGTCGCGCAGAAGGAGGCGGAGGCCAAGCAACAGGTCGCGGAGGCGCAGGGACAGGCGCAGTCTGTATATATACGCGCCAAGGGTGAGGCCGACGCGGTCCTGGCCAAGGCTCAGGCGCAAGCGCAGGCAAATGACCTGCTGAACAAGTCGATCACGCCATCGCTGATCGAGTATCAGCGCACGCTGCAATGGAACGGCGTGCTTCCCCAATACATGATGGGAAATTCGATTCCGATGCTGAATCTCGGCGCGATTTCGTCGGGCAAGCAGTGATTTGGACAGCTCTGCGCTACGCGAGGCGATTGCGGAATGCGTCGCGTAGCGCGGGCAACACGGCTTTCCAGTCAGCGACGATTCCGAAATCCGCGCGCTCGAAAATCGGCGCTTCCGGATCGTTGTTGATCGCGACCACGGTCTGCGCGCGCTTGATTCCCACCGTATGATTCGGCACGCCGCGGATGCCGATCGCGAAATAGAGCCGCGGATCGATCGATTTCCCGGTGAGACCCACCTGTAACTGGCGCGGGACCCATCCCGCATCCGTCACGCGGCGCGTCGCGCACATCCCGGCTCGGAGCGTTCGCGCAAGATCCTTGACCGCGGCGACTCCATCGGGACCGCCGACTCCGGTTCCGATTCCGACAACCACCTGCGCGCTTTCCAGCGCTTCCAGCGTCGTATCGACGAGCGAGTGCGCTCGAATCATGCGCGACAGCGGCGCATCGAGCTTCACCCGCACGACTTCGGTTTCGATTCGACGCGCTGCGTTCGGCTCTCCGAGTTCGAGAACGCCGGAGCGGATCGTTGCCATCTGCGGATAGGTTTTCGAGAGAATCGGCGCCACGATATTTCCGCCGAACGCGGCCTTGAGCGCCACCAGCCGGTCCTGCGAATCGAGTTCGAGTCCGATCGCATCGCCCGTCAGACCCAGGCCGAGATCGGCGGCAAGCCTCGGGCCCCAGTCGCGTCCGCGCTCGCTGGCCGAAACGAAAATCCCCCACGGCGTGCGCTCTCGAGCGAGGCTTGCAACGGCGCGAGCGACGCCGTCCGGCGAATATCCGTCGAGCTCGGAAGCATCGAGCACGACCATACGATCCGCGCCGTAACTCGCGAGAACGCCGGCGTGCGACGCTGACGACGCTCCGATTCCGATCGCGATCGCTGCTCCGCCAAGCTGCGAGGCGAGGCTATCGGCGCGCGACAGTATTTCCAGCGTCGCGCGAGTGACCGCGCCGGCGAGATTCGTCTCGACGATGACCCATAAATCGCGCTTCGCAGCCGGTTTGCGAATCGATAACGAAATCGCGCGCCGCACGGACTGGCGAGGTGTGAGGGCTCCGCGTCGATCCAGACGCTCGATGAGCGAGGCGGCGGCGCGCTCGGGATCGTCGGGGTCGATGAATGTGCAGCTTGTTTTCGGCGTCTCGACGGCACGAACCTCGCTCACCCAGGTCGGCGACCCGGCGAAACCAAGTTGCGATGAATCGATATTGAGCTTGTCCGCACCGACCACTTCCAGCGGCTTGGATTTCGCCGCTTCTGTCGCCCCCGCCTTGACCTTTATCGGCTGCGCGACACGTTCGGCGCACGTAACGAGACAGGGCATCGCGGTTTCGACTTCTTCGTAACCCTCGTCGCTCTCGCGCTCGGCCTTGATCGCGGCGCCGTCGATTTCGAGCTTGCGCACGCCGCTCGCCTGCGCGACTCGGAGGATCGCGGCGACCTCGGGCCCAACCTGCCCGGTCTCCGCATCGAGCGAATACTTGCCGGCCAGGATCAAATCGAATGCGCGCGGTTTGAGCCACGCAGCCAACGCGCGCGCCGTCGCGAGAGTGTCGGCTCCGGCGAACGCGCGATCGGAGAGCAACACTCCGCGATCGATTCCCATCGCGAGCGCGTCTTCGATAGCGGCGCGCGCCTGCGGCGGACCCATCGTGATGACCGTCGTATCGGCTCCGAACCGCGCCTTGAGCTCCATCGCGAGCGCCACGGCGCGCAAGTCGTAGGCGCTGATGACGTTGTCGCCGTCGCGCCGAATCGTTTTCGTTACGGGATCGAAGTTGGCGTCTTCGATCATCGGAATCTGCTTGATCAGAACGGCGATTTTGAGCACTTATCGATGCTCTCCTTCTGGCTGCGGGCCCGGCCGGTCGAAGTTAGCAGGCAACGCGGCGCCTGCGAAGCCGTCGCGGACGGCGCTTCGCTGCCCTTAAGAACCGGGCTTCGATCAGATAGGTTCGCGATGTGAGGTCGTTCGGGTCAATCATTCTCGCGGCGTGCTTTTTCCTCGCATTGCCGATCGCGGCGGCGGCGGCGGTGACAAGCCCGGCGCCGGCGCCGATGCGAATCGTCTCGCTGGCGCCGTCGATTACCGAGATTCTTTTCGCCCTCGGTGCGGGCGATCAAGTCGTGGGCGTCTCGCAATATGATGACTACCCGCCGGCGATACGCGCCCTGCCAAGAGTCGGTTCGTTTCTTACTCCAAATATCGAAGCGATCGCCGCGTTGCGACCGTCGTTGGCGATCGGACTCGGAATATCCTCGAATCAGCGCGAGTTCCATGCGCTGTCCGCGATGGGCTGTCCGACGCTCATGGTCGAAGACGACCGCTATGCGCTCATCGAGCGCAGCATCAGGCAAATTGGCGATCGTATCGGACGTTCGGAGGAAGCCTCCGCGCTGTGCCGCAAGCTCGATGAGCGCGTACGTTCGATTACCGAGCGCCTGCACGATTTGCCGATGGTCCCAACGCTGATGCTGGTAGGTCATCAGCCCATCGTTGCGGTCGGACCGGGCACCTACCTTGACGACTTGCTGAAGATTGTGCGCGCCGACAACATTGCCGACAACACGCTCCAGCAGTGGCCGACAGTTAGCATCGAATACGTGGTGGCGATGCGCCCGGAGGTGATTCTCGACGGTGAGATGGGTAGCGAGGCAGGCGCGCGCGCAGGGTTTTGGGACGCTTACCCCACGATACCGGCGGTCAAGAATCATCGCGTGTATGGGTACCCGCAGGATCCCGTTCTCCATCCGGGGCCGCGCGTCGGCGACACTCTGGAGATTCTCGCCCGCCTGATTCATCCCGATGCGGATTCGGGAGCGAAGCGATGACCTCGATCGAAAAGACCGCAGTCCTCGAAGCCGACGCCACGCATCGAATCGGCGCGGAGCTGGCGAATTTCGAGAGCGCGCATCTCACCAGGCGCAAAGCCGCGCTGACGCTAGCGCTACTCGGCGCGGCGCTCGTCGTGGTCGGGATCGCGGCAACCTCCTTCGGCAGCGTGCACATAAGTTTGATCCGCGCGCTTTCCGACTCATCCAGTTCTGACAGTGCGATCCTGTATGGCGTTCGGATTCCGCGCGTGCTGATGGCGATCGTGATCGGCGCAGTCCTGGCCTCGGTCGGCGCAGCGCTTCAGGCCCTCGTGCGCAATCCACTTGCCGAAGGAGGCATCCTCGGAATCTCCGGCGGCGGCGCGCTCGGCGCGATTCTCGCGCTGATCCTGGCCTCGCGTGTGGGAGCGCAGGACGTGATCGTTCCCGTCGCCGGATTCGCAGCCGCTCTGCTGTCGACGTTTGCCGTTTATCGGATGGCTCTCGTGGCGGGACGTATCGAGCCGTTCACGCTGCTGCTGGTCGGTGTGATCTTCAACGCCTTCTGGGGTGCTGCGATCATGATCATCAACAGCGTCGTCAACTTCTATTACGCGCACAGCATCCTGTTCTGGCTGATGGGGAGCCTCGAAGCGCCGAGCTATCGCGAAGTCGCGATCATCGCGGCTACCGGCGTTGTCGGTTTCGTCATTTTGATGTCGCGTGCGCGCGACATGAATTTGCTGAGCCTCGGCGACGAAGCCGCCGCCGAACTCGGCGTAGAGGTCGACTTTGTGCGGCGAACGATATTCGTCGCAACTTCAATCATGATCGGCGCTGCGGTATCGGTCAGCGGAATCATTTCGTTCGTCGGGCTAATCGTTCCGCACATGCTCAGGCTCGCCTTTGGATCGGACTATCGTCTGCTGCTGCCGGCCTCGATTATCGGCGGCGCAGCGTTCATGGTCGCCGCAGATTTGGCTGCGCGCGTGATAATCGCGCCGGCCGAGGTGCCGGTCGGAGCGATCACGGCCTTGTGCGGCGGTCCATTTTTCATCTACCTGCTCCGCCGACAGGAAACCCGGACGTTCTCGTGAGCCAACCTTCGCTGAACGACGGTTCGCACACGGATGCGGCGCTTCGGACCATCGACGTTCGCGCCGGCTACGGCTCGACTGAAATCCTGCACGGCATTTCGCTCGCGGTCGGAGCGGGAGAGATCGTCGCGATCGTCGGCCCCAACGGTGCGGGCAAATCGACGCTGCTCAAGGTGATGGGCGCAACGCTGGCGCCATCCGCCGGGAATGTCGAACTGCTGAGTCGCCCGCTTGCCGAATACGATCGGCGTGAGCTCGCGCGAACGCTCGCGATCGTTGCGCAGGAAAACTCGGTCGCGTTTCAGTTCACGGTCCTCGAAGTCGTCCTTATGGGGCGCGCGCCGCATCTCGGGCCGTGGCGATTCGAGACCGCGCGCGATCTCGAAATCGCGCGCGCCGCGCTCGCGCAATTCGATCTGATGTCGCTGGCCACGCGTCCGATTCACGAACTCTCGGGCGGCGAGCGCAAACGCGTCTTTCTCGCGCGCGCGCTGGCGCAGGAGCCCGGTGTCGCACTGTTCGACGAGCCGACCGCGTTTCTGGACATGAAGCACGTGACGGACATCTTCAGGCGCTTTCGCGAACTCTGTTCGAAACGCGGCCTTGCCGTTATCGCAACGCTGCACGATCTCAACGCCGCCGCGATGTACGCCGATCGCGTGCTCCTGATGAAGGACGGATCCGCCGTCGCGATCGGACCGCCCGACCAGGTGCTGACGGCGGAGGCGCTGCGCGACGTATACGAAACCGAAGTTTATATCGGGAGAAATCCGGTAAACGGAGCGATAACTGTTCTGCCCGCTTCTCGCAGGTAGCCCCGCATTGCCCGCGGTGTCGGGCGTGGTTACGATCCAAGTGATGTTCCGCAATGGCGCGCGTCTCAATCTTGTCTTCGACGCCGACGACACGCTTTGGGATTCAAACATCCATTTCCTCGAGGCATTCGAAGATTTCGCCTCGAGCATCGTCGCGATGGGTCTCGAATCCGATCGGGATCGAATCAAACGCGTGATGTCCGACGTCGAGCTCGACCTAATCAAGACGCTCGGATACGGGCGCCGTCCCTACGTAGCGGCGCTTCATCGCGCCGCGCGAGAGATCGCCGCCGAACTTCACAACGAAGATCTGACCGCCGCTGTCGAGCGAATCGGCGGGCGACTGCTGACGCGCCAATGCGAGCTTCTGCCCGACGTCGCCGATACGATTCGCGAGCTGGCCGGCAGGAATACGCTGATTCTCTTCACGAAGGGCCAGCGCGACGAGCAGCTCGAAAAGCTTGAGTTGTCGGGGCTGGCGCCCAGCTTCAGCCGCGTCGAAACGCCGCGCGAAAAAGACGTCGAGGCATACCACCGTCTGATTGTGGATGCGGGCCTGAAACCGGCGCACACCTTTATGGTGGGAAACAGCCCACGCTCCGACATCAATCCGGCAATACGGGCGGGATTTCGTGCGGCGATTTACGTTCCGTATCCGCACACCTGGGAATTCGAACACGATGAAATCGATCCGACCGATCCGCGCATCGTGAAAATTGAGACGTTTCGCAGCCTGCGACAAATGTTCTAGAATCGCGGGACAGCCGGATGTCACCCAAACAAAGTAGCGCCCGAGCTCGCACCCAGCCGCTTCATACGTCTGCGACGCAGAAGAAGAAGCGCCCGCTGCCGTTGCGCCCGCTCCATAGCTTGTGGCGCAGGACGATCGATCACATCGATGTTACGCGCGTGACCCTGCCGGTGCGCGGTCTTCCCGCCTCGCTCGCCGGAGTCGTCGCGTGCCAAATGAGCGATTTTCATGTCGATCGCGACGAGGATCTCGATCGCCTTCATGGCGCGGTCGAGCGGATAAATCGCGAGGAGCCGGAACTGGTCTTTCTGACCGGAGACTATTTTTCCGGACCTAGAACGATGGGGCGCTACCTCGACGAGTTCACGCGCGCTCTTTCCGGGCTCGCGCCCCGCGTCGGCGTTTTTGCGGTCGCCGGAAATCACGATCATTGGTCTTCGTTCGAAAAGATTGCCGGCGCGCTCGACCGAGCGGGCATCGATGTGCTTGCCAACTCGAATCGTCGCGTCCGAATTCGAGACGAGAACCTGGTCATTGTCGGAATCGACGATCTATGGGCGAGACGTGCGGAGCCGTCGCGCGCGTTCCAGAATGTCTCTCACAGCGACGCGACCATCGTTCTCGCGCACAATCCCGACACCGCTTTGTATGCGCGCCATCTGCGCCCCGGTGTGATGCTCTCCGGCCATACACACGGCGGCGTCGTGCGGATCCCTCTATACGGGTCGCCGCTCAAATCGATTCTCAAAATCGGCAAGGAATACTACTCGGGGCTGAATCGCTACGGCGACTTTTTCATCTACACGAATCGCGGACTGGGAACATTCTGGGTGCGCATTCGAATCAACTGCCGCCCGGAAGTTTCGCGCTTCACGCTGGTTCCGATCGATGAGAGCGTTGTTGCAAATTCCGATGCGCCTTCTCCGCGGTCGCACGCGACAGGCGAATCCGGCCCGAAGCGGCGACGCATCCGTCCGACCACGCTGCGCGTGAGGCGCAGGCGCAAGCGCGGCGCCTGATCGGATACCCGAGCGACCCCCAATCTGAACTCACGTCAGCGCGTCGTCGATGGAGCGAAGAAATGGCCGAAACCACAGTTGCGATCGCGGGAGGCTCCGGCTTTATCGGTCGCGCGATCATACGCAGGCTCGGCGCAATCGCCGGCTACAATGTGATCGGGCTGAGCCGCTCGCCCGAAAAAGCTGCCGCGCAAATCAAGACCGGCAATTCGAAATTCGTCCGCGCCGACGCGACGATACCGTCGAGCCTGGAATCGGCGCTCGCCGGGGTAAACGCGATCATCAATTGCGTTCAATTCGAAGGCTATCCGGTCGAAGATCCGAAACGCGGACTAACGTTCGAGCGGGTCGATCTCGAAGGCACCCGTGCGCTCATCGACGCGGCGAAAAAAGTCGGCGCTGGTCGTTTCATTTACATCAGCGGCGCCGCGGCGGACGAAAACAGCCCGCATCCCGGCTTTCGCGCAAAAGGACTGGCCGAGCGCGCGGTTCGTGAATCGGGACTTCAATACACGATCTTCAGGCCGTCACTCGTCTACGGCCCACAGGATAGAGTCGTCAACCTGCTCGCGAAGGCGCTTCGCTTCGCGCCGGTTTTCGCCGTGCCGGGCACGGGACGCCAGAAAGTGCAGCCGGTGCTCGTGGACGATCTGGCCGCATGCGTCGTGCTCGCGCTCAGCGGCAAGGGCATCAACGGGACTTACGAGGTCGGCGGCCCCGACCTGATGACGTTCGACGAGATGGTAGAAACGATCATGGAAATTACCGGACGGCGGCGTCCGATTGTGCACATTGCGGAATCTCTCATGCGCGCGATCGGCGGTCTCGCGGAGAAACTGCCGAAGCCTCCGCTGTCGCGCGACGCGGTGACGTTCGTGACCGCGGACAACGCCTGCGATACGGGGCCGCTGCTCGCCGAGTTCGGGATAGAACTTACGTCGATGCGTGACGGACTGCGCTATCTGGCCGTATAGCTGAACCCGGGACAGCGCTGCCGATCCGAGCTAGGAACCGTGCCGCTGCTCCGCAATCAGGGCGTCACGAACGCGAACACATTCTGCGCAAAACAGATCGAGCTGTCCCCTGGCATCTTCTACCGAACCTGCCCGCACCGACTGTTCGATTTCTGCGGCGAGCGTCTGCATCCTCTTTGCGCCAAAAGTAACCGCGGTCCCTTTGAGCGAATGAGCCGCAAGCATGGCGTTTCGGTGGTCGCCGCTCGCCAGAGATTTCTCAAGGCTTTGCAGGTTCGTAGACATCTCCGCATTGGATATATCGATCAGATCGGACAAAAAATCATCTCCCTCTTCACGCAGCCGCGCGATAGCTTCGGGATCCAACGCGCTTCCTTTCCCGGCTATGGAAGGCTCCGGTGACCCGGCGGAAGGTTCGGACGCTTTCCCGTTAACACCGTTGCGACTTGCCGACGGCGTCGAAACTGCAGCAGGAGCATCGTGCGACCTTGCAGACGTATCAGTCGGAGCCGAGCCCGCAACCCTGGTGAGAGTCTTTTCCAGAGTTTCCAGCCTCAACGGTTTACTCAAGTAAGAGTCCATCCCGGCGTCTAGACACTTGGTCCGATCGCCTTCGAGAGCATTGGCGGTCATCGCGATGATTTTCGTATGTCGCGTTTGTCCCTCGAGACGACGAATCTCCCTCGTCGTTTCGTATCCGTCTATTACCGGCATTAGGCAATCCATGAGGATGATGTCGTACGGAGTTCTGCCGCAGGCCTCAATCACTTCACGGCCGTTCACCACGCCATCCGCTGCATAACCCAGTTTCGCGAGCTGGCGCAGCGCCACTTTCAGGTTCATGGCATTGTCTTCCGCTACCAGTATCCGCACCCTGGCGTTGCGCCGCCTCCTCAGAGATTTGGCCGCATCCGCTTCCGCCGTCGTCTGACCGGAGTCGGCAGCCCTGGTTGTTTCGTCAATTGATGGCGGAGGGACAGCCGCATGCGGCTGAGGCGCCTCAAGCGCCGTGGCGCCCACGGGCTTCTCCAATTTGACCGTGAACCAGAACGTCGAGCCTGCTCCCGGGACGCTTGTGACTCCTATCTTGCCCTCCATGTTGCGAACCAGGTTGGCAGCTATCGCCAATCCGAGGCCGGTGCCGCCGGGGTGGTGAGATGTACCGGAGGTGATTTGCGAAAATGGTTGAAAGAGCAGTTTTTGGGCATCCTGCGGGATGCCGATGCCGGTGTCTGTCACCTCGAAACGCACCACAGCATCGGTTTCGCTTTCGGCAATCTTCGAAACCCTGAGGCGGACGTCGCCCTTGGCGGTAAACTTCACTGCATTACTAAGCAGATTGAGAAGCACCTGCCGCAGCCTGGCCGGATCGCCATGCAGTTCACGCGGCGCGTCGTCATCGATTGTTACTATCAAATCCAGATTTTTGGAGCGGGCGCCTTCGCCTATGATTTCGGTGCATCCTTCCACGCAATCGAGCAGGTCGAAATCAATCTTGTCGAAGCTCAATTTTCCCACTGAGATTTTGGAAAAATCGAGCACGTCGTTGATCACGCTCAGCAAGGCTTCGCCGCTCTTCTCAACGTCTCTGAGCAGGTCGCGCTGGTCGTCGCTCAGTGCGGTGTCAGTCAGAAGCTCGGTAGTGGCGATGATGGAATTGAGCGGCGTGCGGATCTCATGGCTCATGTTGGCCAGAAATTCAGACTTCAGCCGTCCAGCCTCAAGCGCCGAATCGCGCGCCTGAACGAGTTCTCGTTCAATACGTTTGCGCTCTCCAATATCGCGGGCTGTTACTGCGAAACCGGTTATTTTGCCATCCTGATCCCGCATCGGCGCCGCGTCGATTGCGACATCCACCAACGTTCCGTCCTTGCGCAGTCGTACGGTGTCGTACTGGACGGGTTCCCCGGTTTCTCTCAGCTGTCTGAGTACCCGCATCATTTCGGCGCGTTGGCGCAGCGGAACCGTTATGACCGCGTTCCTGCCGATCATTTCCTGGGCGCTATATCCGAAGAGACGCTCGGCAGCCTTGTTCCAGTGGGTAATGGTCAGATCGGGCGCTTCGGCGTAAATGGCGTCTTCGGAAAAGGCGACTATCGATGCCAGCAAGGCGTGTTCGTCCTGCTGACGGCGGCGCTCGGTCACTTCGCGGGCAGCTGCGAAAATTCCCTTAACGCGACCGTCTGCTCCGCGAAATAGAGAAGCGTTGAAAGAGACCGGGATTTGCGATCCCTGGAAAGTGGTCAGAATCAGGTCGTAGTCCTGGACAAAACCATCGCGCAACGTTTGTTCGATCGCCGCCTGTGAGCGGTCTATGTCGGTAAACAAACTGACAAACGGCGAGCCGATGAGATCCCCGCGGGTGCAACCGGTCATCTTGCAGCTCTGCTCATTCACGTCGATGATCTTGCCTTGCGGATCGACTGCAAACAGAGCCTCATTCGAGGCTTCGATCAGACTGCGTCCATATAGTTGCTGTTCCCGGAGTTGGCTCTCGACATGGCGCTGCTCGGTCACATCGCGCGCCACGGCAAAGATACCTTGGACCGCGCCCAGGGAATCTCGAAAAACCGAGGCGTTGAAAGAGACCAGGCGTTCGGTGCCTCCCGGCTGTTGCAGAGTAAGATCGTAATTCGTAACGACACCCTGGGCGAGCGTCTCCCGGACGCCGGCGCAGGCGCGCTCGCGATCCTTGAAATAGCCGTCAAATCGGCTCCCGATGAGCGTGCTCCTCGGCGCCTCGGCAAGGCGGGCCATCTGTTCGTTGACGTCCGAAATAACCAGATTGGTGTCGACCACGACCATCGCATCGATGGAGGATTCGATCAGGCCGCGGGTGTAGCTCTGCGCCTGCTCGAGGCGCCGTTCCAGCTCCATTCGCTTCGAGACATCGCGTACGATTGCGAATACGCCCCCTATGTTCCCTGCGGCGTCGCGGAAGACGGAAGCGTTGACCGACACCGGAACCGGACGGTTCTTGCCGTCGCCCTTCAGCCTGAGCTCGTAGTTTTCAACGGACCCCTCGGCGATTGCTCGTTTGATGCTGTCCTCGGCGCGCTCGCAGTCGGCGAAGTAGCTTTCGAAGCGGGTTGCCAAGAGGTCCTTGGGCTCTTTGCCGAGAAGTCTCGCGGCCTGGTCGTTGACTTCGGTAATGGCGAGATCGCGGGTCAAGACAACCATTGGGTCGACCGAAGTTTGAAAAAGGGTCCGTAGATGGAGCTGTGAGTCCTGCAACTCGCGCTCAACTTTGCGTTGTTGGGTAACGTCGTGAGATACAGCAGCGATGCCGACGCACTTACACGCGTTGTCGTAAACCGGGATCAGGTCTACGTGAACATCGATCATCTCACCGTCTTTTCTTTTTCGTCGACCCTCATACTGCGTAGGCTTGCCTGTCCGTATGACGCCTTGCACCAAAACACGCGCCTGCCTGGTCGATTCCGGCGGGATAAGAAGACTTATCGATTGACCAACCGCTTCCTCCTCGGTGAAGCCATAGATTATCTCGGCGCGAGGATTCCATCGCGCAATCTTCAGGTCGGGTGTGATCTCGATAACGGCAGCCTCCAGCCCATTGATGATGGAGATCAGGCGGGCGCGTTCTTCGTCGCAC
>Ga0335069_10003290_pt1 | contig 24523 bp, 20 predicted proteins | sample Lox_Sample_11_FD_206714 | JGI IMG/M metagenome (GOLD analysis project Ga0335069, IMG submission 206714) | Soil microbial communities from Loxahatchee National Wildlife Refuge, Florida, United States - Lox_Sample_1.1 | ecosystem: Environmental > Terrestrial > Soil > Wetlands | place: USA... | reverse complement strand
TACGAAGAGCTTTGCGTACGTCATCAGGATCGATGTGGCCATCACGATTCACCGGGAGATAGGTAACCTCACAACCCAGTTTCTCCAGATACGAGCAGCAATTGAGTACCGCGCTGTGTTCGATGGCAGAAGCAATGATGCGGTTCCCGGGAGACATCATTCCCAGGATGGCGAGATTGTCTCCCTCAGTGCCGCCGCTTGTAAATACGATCTCAGTACTTTCGCAGCCGAGCAGTTTTGCAACCGACTGGCGCGCTTTCTTCAGCGCGGCATGAGCTTCCCGGCCACGGCTGTAAATAGATGATGCGTTCCCAAACCTCTCCTCGAAGTACGGCTTCATCGCCTCAAGCACTTCGGGCAGGATGCGCGTTGTCGCATTGTTGTCGAGATAAACGCTACGCATAACGACCTACCTTTCTGCCCATGAATGAAACGAATTCAAAAGGTCGCAACTGCTTCCACTTCCGTGCCGACCTGAACCTTGTCAAGAGCCGCCCGATGCGGCACAAAGTTCAGTAATTTCACGCGACATCCGAGCGTTCCATACTCCAGGATATTCAGGCAGCCGTATTCCTGGCCGATCTTGAAGATGTTTGCGATCGGAATTCCGAGTCCTTCACAGAGAATTAGCCGATTCACTCCCGCATGTCCGACAATCAAAATGTCGCTGCTCGACGAGTCTAGAATTTGCTGGAGTGCGGCTAACACGCGGATACGGCAATCGGCAAAGCTCTCGCCATAGGGAGGACGGTAATGCTCAAGATCCTCCCCGCGGGCGTTGAACTCTTTGGGATAGCGAGTTTCAATGTCTTTTATCGTGCTGCCCTCCCACAGTCCCACAGAAATTTCACGCAGACCGCTGCAGGCAGTAAGTGATATTCCGCGACGTTGCGAAATAATTTCGGCGGTCTCACGACAGCGTGAGAGATCACTGCAGTAGATCCGAGTGACTGAGCCCAACTGTGAGCATTCGCGCAGCTCACGCGCCTGCTCTTTCCCCTTTGGGCTCAAGGGTACGTCCATTTGCCCGAGGAATCGGTGACGCTCATCAACCGTGAGTTCCCCGTGTCGAACGAGATATACGATCCTCATTTCCATTACGCTACCCGCTCTCCGATCCCGCGCTTTCCGGTGCGTGTCGAAGCTACCCGCTCAGCCGCGTTCACAAATAGCTGAAGCTCTCCGGATTTTTGCGCCAAATAGATTTCGGGCACGCGATCGAGCGCTTCGCGCGTTTTCTCCTGGAGATTCCCTCGCTTGCCAGAACCGTACACGGTGATAATGAGTTTGCTTGGTCTAACTCCATCGACGTACGCTGAAAAATCCCTCACCTCAGGCAGAGCGAACAACGCCTCGTCGAGGATTGCAATTGTTATCCCTCTATGTGGACCGCTAGCTCGGTATTGTTTTCGGCCTCGCACACGATCGAGGCGCAGCAGCACCGTGCCGCATGGGCAACTATCGGGCAGCCAGCGGGAGAGGTCGCCGGTACGATAACGAATAAACGGCATCCCTTGCCGCGTCAAAGTGGTTACGACGATTTCCCCGGTCTCGCCTGCCGGCAAAGGTGCGCCACTTTCCGGATCAATGATTTCGAGGTACAAATCGGCTTCGCGAAGGTGGTATCCAGCATGAGTTTCACAATCGACTCCGCCGCCCAGTCCCATCTCCGTCATGCCGTAATGTTCGAATACCTCGCACCCCCACTTCGCCCGGATTGCATGGACGATGCTGTCCGATACGTGATCGCTGCAAAGCAGCACATTGTTCAGAAAGCGGCTCGGGACATCGCGCTCGCTCGTGCGAACAAGGGAGAGTATCTCGACGGGAAGGCCGACTACGCACTCGACCTGCTCACGCTTCATAATTTCAATTGTTCGCACGGAATCAGTCACCGGACCGCAAAGAACTGGCCTTACACCCAGACGCCGAACGGCCGTGGCCAGCAAGTCACCGACGCTGCCGGGGCGCGCGAAGGGAAGCGCGATCAAAACGCTTTGCCCGCTCTTGACCAACTGCGACATTCCCACGCAGAAGAAATCGACAGTTAATTCCTGGTCAGCAGCGGTGAAAAATACCCGTTTCGGCGCTCCGCAAGTGCCGGAACTCTCAAGCGTCACCACCCGGTCGATGTCCCCTTGGGGAACACAGAGGAACTGCACTCCGTGCTGTTGAAGGTCGGCGGTATCGGTAAAAGGTATGCTTTCGAACGCAGCAAACGATGCAGGCTCGCCCTCGGAAACTGTGCTTAGCCGGCGTTTATAAAAAGGACTGTGGGAACGAGCCCAGCGAAGCGTTTCACGCAGTTTGCGGAGTTGATAGTCGGCGATCTCCTCGCGGGTAAGTTCACCATTGCGAAGTCCAATCTTCTGCGCAATCCATGACTCGAGAGGTGTTTTCTCAGGCATACACTCCCTCGTTCGCTTCGCGTGCCGTATCCTTGCTCCTGTACAGGGAATGCCCTCGCGAATCCGTGAGGTTGTACGCGCACAAGGGCACCAGCCTGCAATCAGGGCTCACGACGTGAATGAAGCAGTCGCGCAGGCGCTCAAGATCCAAGTTCCATGCGTCCTGGAAAGCCATGCCCGAAATCGTCAGTGTGTTGACCTGCACTTGACGCAGAAATGAGTCGAGACTCTCTATATTCACGGGAGAACCAGTAGCAGCAGGTGACGGATCAGAAGCAGGGCAAGCCCATTGCCGAGCGACAAATTCACGCGCTCGCTTCGATTCGTCACGATCCTGGACTGAGCCGCTGTCAAGCTGCACCAAGCTGTTCTGAGTGCTCACTGGACCGCAGCACGAAGTCTGTCCTGGATTGGAGGAAGGCTTCAGGCATCCATCCGAGCAGAGTGTGAACTTCCCCTGGAACGAGCAATATGCATTCTCGGCTGTGGGCGGATGAAAATCAGCAACCCGAATCATCCCGTCCGTTTGTCGTTCGATTTCACGCATGACTTCGGGGAGCGTAATGCGGTCACAGTCCGACGGCGCCGCTGGATATCGTCCAAAGTAGCTGATTGGCTGGAAATGGATCGCTCGTACTGTGGGCATTTCCTCGACGGCGAGGCGAATAATCTCACCGATCTGGCCAATATTCACGCCGGGTACCAAAGTCGGAACCAACACTACTCCCACCTGCTGATCTCGACAGCGGTGAATGACTTCTCGCTTCGCACCGAGAAGGGCCTTGCCACGAATCTGTTCATATACCGTATCGGTGACACCATCGAATTGCAGAAAGACGCAGTCGAGCCCGGCCGCCTTCAGGTGCTCCAGGTAAGAAACGTCTTCCGCGATCCGGAGACCATTGGTATTCACCTGGATAAAGGTGAACCCCATGGCACGTGCCTGGCGAATGACCTCGGGCAAGTCGTCGCGCAGCGTGGGTTCGCCACCTGAGAGCTGAAGATTGAAGGGACCGCCCGATGCCAGCAACATACGCAACCAGGTCTCGATGCTGTCGAGGCTGGGATCGGTTTGAGCGCCGGGGGATGACGCAAAGCAGAAGGGACAAGCAAGGTTGCAACGGTCTGTCACCTCTAGCAGCACGCAACACGTATGCTGACGGTGATCCGGGCACAAGCCGCATTCGAATGGACAACCGCGGCTTCCAGCGGTTGCGGGCACGGTCGGTTTGCTTTCTCGTTTGCGCGCAAGCGCCCATGACTGGTAAGTAGGCTCACCGCGCCAAATGACGGTCTTGAAACGACCATGCTCAGGGCAGCTTTTCACGAGATACACATCGCCGTTTTCTGCAATGCGTTGGGCTTCAATCCTTGCGAGACATTCCGGGCAAACACTCTCAGTCGTGCCAAGCAAGATCCCATGCCGTTCTGGGATGGCACAAGTGATTGCTGTCAATTCGTGATCGTCCACACCTAAGATTTCAGCTACGCACATTCCGCACCGTCGCTCCACCATCGCAGCGATTTGTTGCGCTGTCTTCCAGCCTTGCTCGACGAGCATACGCACCGCGGCGTCGCGATACTGCTGAAAAGACGGTTCGAAGCGTTGGCGCAAGGTAACTATCTCTCCGCCCCGTACAAGCTTGTCCGCGAGATAGACCACTGCCGCCTCATCTAACACCCCTTCGCGAAATGCAAGATCGACGTGCGAGGCAATGACCTGGGCGATTCGTGGATATCCGAGTGCTTCGAGAATTCTTGCTCCGGCCTGTGCGTGATCAGGTTTGCCTTTGGCAACATCGTGCAAGAGGCCGCCCGCGCGGATCAGGGCCAGGTTTAGATCTTCTCCATGCTGAACCAGAGAAGCAGTAATTTTCTCTGCAGCCTCCGCCACCATCCGGCTGTGGCGTATCACCGCTTCCCGTACTTTCAACTCCGCCAGCAAGGCTTCGCATTCGGATTCGGTGAGGACATCTCGAGTCAGAGCCAGCTCGTTCATACGAGCATAATCGGCTGGAGTATCCATATCCAGGTGAATCCCCTCGTCAAGGACACTTACAGTTGCGCTCTGGCCTTCAAAGCGTCTCAGAACGCCTCGTAGTCCATCACCCGGTTTGCTCCCCACGATGTGCGGAAACACCGTTTGGCTAATCAGAGGCGGGTGGCCGCGACGGTTTCGAAATACGGGATACGTGACCGAGGCTCGATTTGTTTTGTACGCAGCGGCAAGTTTGGTGATGGTAGAGCAACGAACCAACGGGATGTCCGCCGGATGAATGAAGACAGCTTCAGTTTCCGGGGACGATACCTCAATTCCCACGATGATCGACGAGTACATTCCGCTGTCATAATTAGGATTGAAGACGCAATTCACCCCTTGTCCTTCGAGAACACCCGCCAGTTCTCGGCCACGGTGTCCGGTAACGACGATGATGTCTGCAATCCCTGCACTTTGGAAGGCGGCGATTGTGTGTTCAATGGCGCTGCCGTTCCCCAAAGGCAATCGGGGCTTGAACTGTCCCATACGCGAGGAACAACCCGCAGCCAGTATCACCGCCGCTAGTTTGGGCTGAGATCGCATCTTACGAATGTCCTTCTGTACCGGAACAGTGACCGTGGCTAAGGTCGTAATGGCTACTTGTCAGAATCTCTTTCACTTTCTCGAATGTTTCGGCGACGATTTGTGGACAGCGCGTCAACTGCAATTTCGGATCGTCGCCGATGATGCCCGCACAATCGATGCTGCCATAGCGGGATTTGTATTCCGCTTCGAACCACTCAACCAATTGGTGAAGCATCAGGTCAAGGTTGGGATCCTCGTGCTCTTCGTGCGTTCCTCGCCCGGCATACAACCCGAGAACACAGCAGGCCCCAGTGAGAGCGCCGCAGACCTTACCGCAATTCATGCCGCGCAATAGGCCAGTCATGGCTCTCACCAGGTCGGGATTGCTTTTAGCTTGTTCCTCCAAGGCCATCTGCATCAGGATTTGACTGCAACCAAATCCCTGGGTGTGCAGTTCGAACATGCGGAATGATGAGTCATTCATAATTGCTCACCGCGATGAACTTTCACTTCTGGCTTGTCGGCAACGAGCAAGAAGTATCCTGGTCGCGCCGCTTTGAGTGCGTCGCTGATTTGTTGCGATTCGGCTGGTTTCGTTTGGCTTGATGTCCAGAGCTGTTCCAGACTTCCTTGTTCGAAGACAAAGCGAGCGATCAAATTTCGCAGTGCGTCGGTGTGGTCTTCCCAAACTTCAATCGAGAATCCGAGCCTTACTAGCTCGCTTTCCAACTCTGGACGTTTGATCATTCCGAAAACACACACGCGGCGCATCGAATACAGGCGGCTCATTGCATCGGGACGTCGGGTATACATATCTGTGATCGCGAGCCGTCCACCTGGCTTGAGGACCCGGTTGAACTCGGCCAACGCTGGCGATTTATCGTTGATGAGCGATAGAACACACTCAGCGATCAGCGCATCCGCCGACGCCGACGCGAATGGCAGACGCGTAGCGTCGGCACACACGATTGGGAGTTCCCGATCTCGCCGCCGACTTGATCTGCAGGCGGAAGCTGAGAGATCCATTCCTATGGTGTCGAACCTAAGCTTTCTGTAGAGATACTCAGTGCCTTCCCCCGAACCGCAGCCCAGATCGAGCACGCGAGCTCCGGCCCGCAAATCGCAAAGTGCAATGGCGCGACGCGTGAGATCAATTCCGCCAGGCCGAAGTGGATTCTGGTCCTCCCATTGGCCGTTTTCATAGGCGGTTCGGTCTTGCTGGATTGGGCAACCGATCGTCATTTGTCTTCCAGAGCCTGTTCTACTTGCAGCATTTTTCCCGTCGCCAGATCCTCAGATACAAACACCAGTCCGCAATTCGGACACTTCAGCAATTCGACAGGGAAAGTATTTCCTAGGTAAGAAACCGCCACTTTTCCAGGCACAAGTTCCTGCTTGCACTTTGCGCAGCTCAATTGCGACGCTGATGGTTTCGGTTCATTCATCCGCTGACTTCCATACGATGGCTATAAGCGTTGTGCACCACGAACTCCTCTTGCTGAATCGTGTATTCAACCCAGTAGGTCACGGCCGCCGGCCTGTGGGAAGCAATAAGGCGACCCGTCTGCGGATTCCATATCTTCTTCCCGGTCGCTTCCGCGTGGGCAATCACTTTGCGGACATCGTCCATTAGGATCATGCGTTTCTCTAGTCGGGCCAAAACTTCTGGCGATATGTTTAGCTTCAACTTCTGCTCTTCATCTGGCACAGGTTCCCTCCAGACTTCATGTAGCAGTTTGCGTTTCAATCGCGCGCGGTTTTCCTGGCGCGCCGAAAATCCGGGATCAGGCCGGGTCGCCGGGTCGTCGCTATTGTCTTGGAATAAAACATCCAGGATGTGTAGTGTGCGTTTTCCGCGACGGGCAAAGTTATCGCGGCACATGGCGCAATAAGTCACATAATCGGCATCGCTTTGATGAATGCGGCGATTTACCACTTTGTCCGCGACCTCGGCGTTGACAAACTGCATCAGTCCGCCGTACCCACAACAAGTCGTCAGGCCTCGCTCGTTTAACTCGATCACATCCGCACCGGACTTCTTGAGCAGGTTTCTCACGCTGCCCTGTATGCTCTCCTCATTTCTTGTGGTGCAAGGATCATGAACAGCCAGACTGCGGACGAAATCTGCAGGCCGATCAGGCTTGATGGCTTCGTGATCAAGTTGAGTCCATAACGATTCCACCGAGACATCGGACAGATAGTCCTTAAACATGCGGTAGCAACTCGAGCAGGCTGTGATCATCCGCGGGTTCCCCATGCGAACCAATTCTTCCCGGAGGGACTTCAAAACATCTTCGAATAACTTCTTCTCGCCGGACCAATGTGCGGGAGCGCCACAGCATCCCAGGACCAGTCCAATCCCTCCCGGGATTTTGGCCCGCAGATATTCGTAAACGCGTGCGACGTGATCCGGAGAGGAGGCGCTCAGCTGACAGCCAGGAAAGAACACAGCCTGGCTCGTGGCAAACCCGGGCTGATGACGCGCAAGCAGAAAGGCTTCGCTCCTGCTGGAAGCCATGTCGCGCAATGCGAAGTCGTGAGCTGACGGCGGCATTTTGCGCTTGCTGACCATGCTCTCGCGAGCTGCCAGACAAACCTCGCCCATGTTCAAATCCTCGGGACAGACTGCGGCACAGAGCCCGCACAAGCTGCAACTGTTGACGAGTCGATTGGAAGGATGATTTCCGAGGACGATGCAGTCGTTGTTGTAGATCTCGCGCACGTAGCGCTTGGGATACGACTTGTAATGCGCCAGATACTCGCAAACTTTGACGCATTCCAGGCAATTGCACGGCAGACAACGTTCGGCTTCCCGGACAGCCTCTTCTTTCGTGTACCCGCCAGGGCTTGCTGCATGGACGAGCCATGAGGCTGCGAGGCCGTGTGTGCTTACGAACAGCCGGCTGACGAATGCTCCCTGATTTTCACGGCTGGCCGTGAGCGAAGCACCTTGGAGAAACCGATCAATCGAAGCGGCCGCATATTTGCCATCCTGCAGCGACGTGATCGGGGAGAAACTGTCAGAACCGTAGCGGTGCGTTCCCCCGGCAAACACTTTCGTATGACTGGTTGCAAACGTGAGGGGATCGATGGCAATGAAGCCATTTGGGCGCAAGGCGATGCCCATGCCAGCGTCGAGCGGCTCCGGCCCAGGCCCTAGATAAACAGCATCAAAGTCCTCCGTGAGGGCGTGGCACTGTCCACTGCTAACCCAGGTTCGAGTGCGGATTTCAATGCCTAGCTTCGTGAGCAATGCGAGGTCGGCCAAGATCAAGCTGCGCGGCAGGATTTTCTCATCCAGCTTGAAAAGGCGGTCGAGCAAGCGTCCTTTGGCTTCGAAGACGACAACCGCATAACCCTTCATCGCAAGCTCGGCCGCTGCCGTGAGTCCACTTAGGCCACCGCCCACGACCGCAACTCGCTTTTCCCGCGCAGGCAGCTGCGCCGGCGCAAGCGGCGTATACGCATATTCGGTGCAGGCCTGCTCCAGAGCGCGAATGCTTAGAACGTCTCCGATATCACGGAGCTTGCAGGCGGGTTCGCAGGGATGATCGCAGATTCGGCTGATAATCCCGGGAAACGCAACGGTGCGGGCAAGCACCGCAAATCCACTCGCGAAATCGCCTCTTCGAACCGAATCAGCAAGGCTTCGGACGTCAACGTGGACGGGGCAGGTGGCAGTGCAGGCAGGTAGCTGTTCCTGTATGCACTGTGCCTCCCATGCTCGGACTCGCTGGCCATCCATACGTAAGCCTCACTTCAGTGCTCTCCCAATCGCAGCTTGGCAACCCCGAGGCAGACAAGAAACCCGGGACGAACACAGATTCGCTCGTCCCAGGTTCCGTTTTCTCCAGCCGAACTAGACATGTGCCAGTTCATGCTCCTTCTGCTTGTCGAGTGCTGCTTTTACAACCTTAGGCAGCGCCGGGACCCTGAAGATTCGGATTCCGGTCGCGTTATGAATCGCGTTCAGAATCGCCGGATGCGGCGCAGTAAGCGGTGCTTCGCCACATCCCGCTGCCCCAAACGGGCCGAGTGGACGCGGCGTCTCCTGGTAGATGATTTCCATGTCATCGGGAATATCTACGCTGTAGGGGAGGCCGCAGTCTTTCAGTGTGGTATGTTTTTTCAGGTCCTCAAAATCCTCGCGAAGCGCGAGTCCGATTCCCTGAGCGAGGCCGCCATAAATCTGGCCATCAACAACACTCCGGTTGATGATGGTGCCGACGTCAATTGCAACGGTGAATTTCAGCACGCGAGTCTCGCCGGTGCTGGTGTCCACCTCGACCTCCGGCATGAAGAGCGCGTACATGTAAACGGGGAAGGGCTTCCCCTGACCCGTTTCGCTGCTGCACGCCGTACAATCTGCCGCCACCCACTTCCCGTTGTAACGCAGCGGGATCTTCTCCGCGACCATTTCGTCGTAAGTGCGGTAAGCACCATTCGGTTTGCGCATGGCGTTCAGCAGCATTTCGCAGCTGACCTTGGTGGCGTTACCGCTGAACACATTGGACCGGCTGCCGCCAGCCGGGCCGCTGTTCGTGTTTGGCATGCCCGTGTCGTTCATCATCAGCTTGATCTGTTCGGGTTTCAGGTGAAGAGGACGAAGAGTCTCGTGCGCGATCGTCTGAGCGCCCGCGTCCGCTCCCTGGCCGTGATCCTCCCAGCAGTTGTAGAGGATCACTCCATCCCGAGTCAGTTCTATGGCAGCTTCTGAACTGTCGGGACCATCCAGGCCGCAGCCGTAGATCCCCAGCGCTAGGCCAACCCCGCGTTTCTTCTCCGGCGTTAAAAGCTGCTTGCAACGCTTCTTGGCCTCTTCGTATTTTGGTTTCAACTTTTCGAACAGTCCCTCGAGGCAGTAGACATCGGGAGTCTGGCCCGTGGGAGTAGTTGCCGGAGGACGATATATGTTGCTATAGCGAAGTTCGAAGGGATCAATCCCCATCTTCTCCGCCAGCATGTCCATAGCGATTTCCGAGGCGAGGAAAGACTGCGGAGAACCATACGCGCGGAATGCCGATCCCCAGGCGTGATTGGTGCAAACCGTCCTTCCTTTGCCGCGAATATTCGGAATGTCATAACCCGCGCCGACAAACTGTGCCTGGCGGATGGTGAGCAGGTCGCCAAATTCGGAGTATGGGCCGTGATCAATCCACCAATCGGTTTCCATCGCGATCAGCTTGCCCTTTTTGTCCGCACCCAATTTGATCTTCACATTGCCCGGCGAACGCTTGCCGGTGTAAGTGATGTTCTGGAACTCGTTGTACTTCAGTGACACAGGCCTGCCGGTCGCCAGGCATGCCACGCCCAACAGAGCTTCCATCGTAGGTGAGAACTTATATCCGAATGTCCCACCGGTTGGATTCTGAATGAGCCGGAGGTTCTCGGGCTCAATTCCGATGCCCGGGCAGATCATGGCATGGTGGAGATGGAGACCGATGCTCTTCGATTGGATGATGAGGACGCCATTGTCGTCCAAGAACGCGCAACCGCAGTCGGGTTCGATGTGGAGATGGGGTTGCCGACTGCAGTAGGTCTCGGCCTCGACGGTATAAGCCGCTTTCGCGAGGAGAGGCTTCGTGTCCTCGCCTTTTGCGACGCCTTGCTCGTAATAGATATTGGGCACGCCGGGATGAATTTCGAGTGCATCCGGAGCCATGGCCGCAGGAGCGCTCATGTAGGCAGGCAGAACTTCAAGATCGACCTTGACCTTCTCTGCTGCCGCCCGGGCATGGTCCTCAGTATCGGCGCATACGATCGCGATTGCGTCACCGAACTGGAAGACCTTTTCCTTGCACAAAATCGGCCGGTCCCATCCGTCTCCTTTGTTAGTCGGGAACGTGATCAGGCCGGTAATCGCGTTCTTGCCTTTCACATCCTTCCACGTGACGATTTTCGCCACACCAGGCATCTTCTCCGCTTCGAACGTATCAATACCTTTGATGTTGGCGTGAGAAACTTTCGCCTGCACAAGGGCGAGCCGTAGCGTGTCAGGGGGCATGCGAAGCGCAACATCAGCACCGAAATCCCACGTCCCCGTGACCTTCGCCAAGGCTGACGGCCGATGATATTTCGAGCCCAGAATGCGGCCGTTATCCGGAGGCTCGAAAAGCAAATCTTCCTTTTTCTTTTCGCCACGAAGCACGGTCGCTGCATCTATGACCGCGTCTACCAGGGGCTTGTATCCAGTGCAGCGGCAGGCGTTCTTGTTTATATCGAACCAGGTTCGAACTTCCGCTCTCGTCGGGTTCGGATTCTTCTTCAGCAACACATTGGCGGACATCAGGAATCCGGGAGTGCAAATGCCGCACTGCGCGCCCCCGTGCGCCATCCACGCGACCTGCAACGGGTGCAGATTGCCCGGAGTGCCCAGTGCCTCTATGGTCGTGATCTTTGCGCCGGGCTCTACTTCGTTGATTGGAATCATGCAGGCTCGGATCGCCTCGCCATTGATTTCGACGGTGCATGCTCCACACTGTCCTTCGCTGCAACACACCTTGCATCCCGTCAGCAGGAGTTGGTCGCGCAGCACGTCCGCGAGGCTCTTCTCCGGGTCGACGATGAGGGTGCGCTGCACTCCATTTACATTCAGCTGCACTCTTTCCATGATTCGTTATCTCCTTTCCACTCGGTGGAAACATCTGCGGTTCAGCCCACGGCGATACGTCCACTGAACATAAGTGTCCGTTGGTTCGTTCTGAGCAAATGTCTTGCCACAGGCAACTGCTGCCTCATGGCGGCAATTTCGCGTTGCGTGACATTCCTGAGCTCGGGAGTAACAAATTGACACACCTCAAATGCGCCAAAATGGCGCACCGTTCCGAAACAGACCACTTTCACCTGACGCCATTCCCGAATATGGGTGCCACTTCATTTCGCGACGATTACTTCACCCTCCAATCAGGTTCATGGCATTCGTGTTGCCCATTAACCGAGGAGGTAGTTTTCCGACGAGATACAAGAACAACTGCTCATCTATATCGGAGCCTTTGGGTTCGGAAAGTGCCGCCCGCAAATCGAGAAACTTAGCGTCCATGAGGCAACGATAAAGCCGCCCACGAGCGTCAAGGCGGAGCCGGTCACAGTATTCGCAGAAGGGTTCGGATCGAGGAGTGATCCAACCCACATTCAGCTTCGCGCCGCGCCAGGAGACAAAGCAAGAGCGTGCCGGACCGCATTGCTCGCAGAACGCCGGCAGGAGCCACCCCTGCGTCGAAAGCCAAGACTGCACCCGTGAGGCCGCAACGTACTCAGCGTCACACCAAGCGCGTGCGGTCCCGGTGCACATCAGCTCAATAAAGCGCAACTCGAAACCATTTGCGGCAGCGTAATCGAGCAGCGCGGGCACGTCTTCTCGCCACCTGGAACGCTGAAGCACGGAGTTCAACTTAAGAGGAACCAACCCGGCAGCTACCGCTGCAGAAATGCCTGCCAACGTATCTTTCAGCCGTCCTCCTCCGGTAAGCTCCCGAAACCGGTCGGGATTCAGCGTGTCAAGCGAGACATTGACTCTCTTTAGACCTGCCGCTTTCAGTCCTTCGGCATGTCGAGCCAGGCAGGAGCCATTCGTAGTCATGGAAAGATCGCTTATGCCGTGGATCGCTGTCAGTTCCCGGATCAACGCTTCGAGGCCGCGCCTGACTAATGGTTCTCCTCCGGTCAGCTTGATTCGGTCGATGCCGACTTGCGGGACCAACCATCGCGCTAAGCTCGCAAGGTCTTCCAGCGACAACAAATCTTGCTGCCCGAGCTTGGGCACGCGCTGCCCGAGCTTGGGCACACCTGACTCAGGCATGCAGTAGCAGCAGCGAAAGTTACATCGGTCGGTGACCGAGATTCGCAGTAATCGAGCCGCTGCCTGCTTTGAGGCAATACCTTGCGTGTCCGCGGTCATGGGCGGCATGACACCATGGTCTGCCGCACGAAGCGTGCCATTCCCGGCACCAGCGATCAGCACTGACTAATTTGACGTAGCCAGGGACAGCGATCCATCATTCTTGGGAACACTTCGTTAGCAACCAGAAGGGCTAGGTCGGATTAACTCGTACTCACGCATCTTTCGATACAGAGTGTTGCGGCCAATTCCCAATTGGGCCGCTGTGCGCTGGACGTTTCCGTGGCAGACGCTGATGGCCTCAGCAATGGCTTTCTTTTCAAGCTCGCGCAACGGCCTGACGTCTTCGTCGGCCCGGATTGGTGCTGGTTTGCACTTCGGCGTATTCACCTTAATGGTTGGATTCTCACCAGGCTGCAGTAGGTCGGCAGTGAGAATGTTGTCCGGGCCCATTCGCACCATCGCTCTTTCGATCACATTTTCAAGCTCCCGGACATTGCCAGGCCATTTATAGGCATTTAGCCGGGCTATGAAGCTGTCATCGATGCGGACGTTCTCCCGTTCCAGCTTTCCGGCAACCTTCGCCACCAGGCACTTTGCTAGGATCGCTAGATCCTCGATGCGTTCTCGCAAGGGTGGAACACGCACTTCGATCACCGCCAACCGGTAATAAAGATCCTCTCGAAATGCTCCTCGTTCGACTTGGGCCTTCAAGTCGTTGTGGGTGGCAGCGATGATGCGGGTGTCGACGGGAATCTCCACCGCGGACCCGATGCGTGTCACTTTCTTTTCCTGCAGCACCCGCAGCAACTTGGCCTGTACGTTGAGCGACATGTCTCCGATTTCATCCAGAAAGACCGTTCCTCCGTTGGCAACCTCGAATTTGCCAGCTTGGCCACCCCTCTTGGCTCCCGTGAAGGAGCCTTCGGAATACCCGAACAACTCGCTTTCAATCAAACCCTCCGGCATGGCGGCGCAATTGATAGCGACGAAGGGATGGCTGCTCCGGGCACTGGCACTATGAATCGCGTTCGCAAAGAGCTCCTTTCCTGTGCCGCTTTCGCCAAGAATCAACACCGTCGAAGAACCTCGGGAGGCCAACTGGGCGCATTCTTTGGCGCTCTTCATGGCCGGGCTTTCGCCCACGATCTCCTCAAAGCCGTGGCGGTGCGAGCGGACGATGGCGGTTCGCCTGAGTGGCCCTCGGTCGTTGACTTCGTGGAACACTGCAAGGGTGCCGAGAACCGTCCCACTCTCGTCGCGCAGTTGGGAGACCGAGGTGCGAACTTTCTTTCCTAACCGCTCCATAACGATCTCTTCATTCTCGTGTTCTTTGCCGTCAGACCAGAACTTCAAAAGCGCCTCGTGATCACCGCTGATCTGATTTAGCGGACGCCCTTTTGCCAGAACTGGATTCACACCGAAGATTTCCCCGGCTTTGGGATTCAGTTCCGTGATGATGCCGTCGCTATCAATGGCAATGACGCCATCGGAGATGCTATGCAAAAGCGCACTCGAATAACGAGAGGCAAAATAAAGCCTACGCTTTAACTGCTCCAGGCGAATCTGATTCTCCACCGCTCTCGACGCAGCTACCACCATCCCAATCGTATGAGGATTAGCGTGACGATACTCTCCGCTTACATCGAGAATGCCGACCACGGTTCCACTGACATCACGGATCGGCGCGGCCGAACAGGTGAGGAATTGATTTCGCTGGGAAAAATGCTCCCAGGCGTAAATCTCGACTGGCGTCTTTTCCACCAATGCAGTTCCAATCGCATTGGTTCCCACCTGCGCCTCGCTCCAGGTCGCTCCAGCATAGAGATAGACCTGGCTCGTTCGGAAAAGTATGTCCGGATCTCCTAGTACCTGCATCAGCAGTCCGTTTTCATCGCTTAAGACGACCTGGAAGTGAGAGCCGCGCAGGAGGTAGTACAAATCCTCCATGAAGGGGCGAGCGACTTGGCACAGCTGTTCTTTTTGATGAAGCCTTTCCTCAAGCAGGGGTTGATTGAGGATGCTGTCCTTGGGTCCGGTGGGATCGACATGCAGTGTTCGGCAACGCTGCCACGAGTTCGCAACCTCAGTACGAACCATGCGCCGGTCCAGCAAGTCTTTTTCGACAAACAAGTCCCAGGCTTTCTTGCCGGATGCCACCGGGCTTGGCAACGGGCTCATCGTGTTCCCACGCCATTCTGTCGGGACTAAGCTGAGATCTTCAAAGACGTTGACTCCGTTAAGGGCAACGTCTCGCACCTGGGAAAGAAACGGACCTCTTTATTTTCCGTCTACGTGAGTTTGAACTGCCGTGATTCCACTCACAATTGTCAGTGACATGGGTACAGCGCGGTGGCGGTTGTGCGCGAGGAACGCTTTGTTTGGCATAGTGCGTGCACAGACGCATGGTTATGAATGTGACTCCGGAAGCACTCGCGCTTCTTGCGCCCTGTTCGCTCGCGTTTGGAGCAATCCTCCAACTGTTGTTGGCGCGGATTCTCTCAGCAAAAGCGAAAGGCTGGCTAGCTTTGCTGTGTGCTTTACCGGCACTCGCTGCGGTACTTGCTTTGTTTCCGATCGTGAAGGGCGGGCAGGTCATCGAAACGCGCCCATTCTCCTGGGACGGTCCGCTTGCACTTGTCTTGCACGTCGATGGACTCAGCGTCTTGTTCGCCTTCATGGGCACTCTCATCGGCTCAATTGTTCTGCTGTACTCCATCAGCTATATGGCTGAAGATCGCGCGACGACCCGGTTTTACGCGATCATGTTGACGTTCATCGGTGGCCTGGTAGGGTTGGTTTATAGCGCGAACCTCTTCCTGATGTACTTCTGCTGGGAAATTGTGGGCTTGTGTTCGTTCGGTCTGGTCGGCTTCTGGTACACGAACGGGGAAGCTGTGGCAGGAGCCCGCAAAGTCCTGCTGATGACACATTTGGCCGGCTATGGATTTCTGGCAGCTATTCTCATTCTTTACACCCGCACGGGCACTCCGTTCTGGACTGATCCTGCAATCCAATCCGTATTTTCGACCGGCGTGTTCCTGCTCATGCTCGTCGCTCTGGTTGCAAAGTCCGTGCAGTTTCCTCTACATACCTGGATCCCAGATGCGATGGCCGCGCCCACGCCTGTCAGTGCACTACTGCACGCGGCATGTTACGTAAAAGCTGGGGTTTACCTTGCGGCGCGCATGCATAGCTTCGGCGCGTGGCCCGCATCATGGGGCACAATCATGGTTTCGATCGGCTCGGTGACGATGATTGTGGGCGCTATGTACGCCATGGTGCAAAGCGACTTGAAGCGGATGTTGGCCTTTTCCACCGTCAGCCAAATCGGTTACATGATTACGGGAATCGGCATCGGCACTCCCCTAGCAATCACCGCCGGCCTCTTACACTGCCTCAATCACGGCTTTTTCAAGGGAGGCTTATTCCTTTCTGCAGGCGCGGTCCAACACGCGGCTGGCACACGCGACATGAACAAACTGGGCGGATTGGCACCGCGTATGCCACGCACGACCGCAACGTGGCTGGTCAATGCGGCCAGTATCATGGGTTTCCCGCTGACCAGCGGATTCGTCAGCAAGTGGATGCTGTACACAGCGGCGCTGCAGGCGGGTTGGCCATTCGCGGCCCTGGCTGCATGGGTGGCAAGTCTTGGAACGGTGTTTTATTTCGCGCAATCGACCAGCAATGTCTTTCTGGGCACTCAGACGCCGGACACCGAGCACGCTCATGAGGCTCCATCCTCGATGCAGTGGGGCGCGGGCCTTCTGGCAGTGGGTAGCGTAGTGCTGGGAGTCGCACCACAATTCGCTGTGACGTATGTTCTGAATCCCGTTCTCGGAGCGTTTGGCCTGAGCTCGGCCGTCCAAGTCACATGGCTCGGAGTCACCTCCAGCGCTGGCAGTTGGTTTACCACCGGCGGTTTGATACTGGCGCTTGTTTCGTTGGCAGTCGGAGCCTTGATTTATGTGATGGCGAGGCCCACGCGTGTGGTCATGGTTGGTGGAGCCGCGCTAGCCGGCGGTGGAGTCTTTACCGGTGGAGAACCTCTTGGCGGGGAAGGAAGACTGTCGGCCAGCGACTTCTCGAAAATCTTCAAAGAACAATGGGCCAAGTTTTTCGACTGGATCAATGTTGACGGCTACTACCTCGATGTTTGGAAAGGACTGCGAGCCATTGCGGGTGCATGGGCGAGCTTAGTAGCCTGGATTGAGTGGCGTGCGCTTGCGTGGACTCTGGGCCTTGCAGTCTTACTACTCGGTTACCTCGGTTGGTTCGCTCCGGTCAACAGCGGTGTTGTGGCTGCTCCGATACATCTCCCGCTGCTCCTGCCGTTCGCTTGCTTGTTAGCTTGGTGCGCGTTGTGCCTGAGCGCCCTTGCGCAGTCAACGTGGCGGCGCTTCGTCCTGCTTATGGTCATGGCCGGTGCCGCCGCCTTTTCCGGATTACTCGTGCCTCAGGCGCGGCTCGAGCTTACGCTGTTGGAACTCTCGGCTATTTTCGCGCTGCTTCTGGTCTGGCAGTCTGCGAGTTCGACGGCCGCGAAGTGGATTTACCTGGCGATCGTGCTCTATTCAGGAGTCGCGGTAGTAATCGGCGATTTTCTTGTCGACCGCGGAAGCGCGAACTGGGCACGTGCGCTGGTGATCAGCGGATTCTTTGTCAAGCTGGCGATCTTCCCAGTATTTTTCTGGCTGCTCAGACTGGCTGACGATCTGCCTTCCGTCGTACTTGGCCTCGTCATCTCCGTCGTCGACATCGCTGCTTTTGGAGAACTTTGGCTCACGGTCCAGAAGGCCCCCTGGATCGCGACGCCGCCCGCTCTTTGGCTGGGACTTGCACTTCTGACCGCTCTGACTGGCGCGCTCCTCATGCTGGTACAACGGGATTTGAAGCGCTTACTCGTACTCTCCACGATTGAGGACCTTGGTTTTCTTCTTCTTGGCACCGCGTCTTTAAGCCAGGTCGGGATTTCCGGAGCATTGGTGGGTGCGGTAGTCCACGCGCTTGCAAAGGCGCTGCTGTTCATTTGCCTGAGTGCGCCGGAAGCCGCGGGAGACTTGAAGCCCGATAGTGTGGGTCTGACACGACTCTATCCTGTGAGCGGCGGCGGCTTCGTATTTGGGATGCTGGCCATGCTGGGAGTTCCACCGACGCTGGGATTCATAGCGCGGTGGAAACTCTATGAAACCGCGCTGCTAAGCGGTCCATGGGTTCTGGCGCTCTTCGTGATGTCGTCGATGTTCGCGCTCATTGCCTATGTTCTGGCGCTCACGAACTTCTGGTGGGGACCGGGTACAGCCGAGAACAAATCCCGCAAAGAACCAGCGCTCTTGCGCGTAACCGTCATCGTGCTGGTAGTGCTGCTCCTGGCCGGCGGTTTCTGGCCTAACGCGCTCCATGCTCTGACTTGGGGGACGAGGTGAATATCTGGAAACGCATACTCTGCACGTGTCGTCGCCGCAGCCCGTGGCTGTTTCATATGAATGCGGGCAGTTGCAACGGGTGTGACATCGAATTGGTCGCCAGTCTGACGCCGCGCTACGACGTCGAGCAGCTCGGCATCCTGGTGCAGGGTAGCCCACGGCATGCCGATATTCTCTGCATTACGGGGCCGGTGACCCACAACACTCAAAAACCGATTCAAACTGTCTATCGTCAGGTGTGTGACCCGAAAGTGGTAGTAGCGATCGGCTCCTGTCCGGCGTCTACGAATGCCTTCGTCGGAAGTCCGATGGTCGACGGTCCGTTGAACCGCCACATCCCGGTTGATGTGTTTGTGCCCGGCTGTCCGCCGCGCCCTGACGCCATTATCGAAGGAATCGCCAAAGCTGCGCAGATTGTGGCTGAGAAGCGCCGCGAAGCGGCATCCGCTGAAGGCACACTCGCCTCACAGGAGCAAGCGCAATGAATGTAACGCCGGCATTGATTCGGCTGCTTTTCTTTCCCGGTTTATTGTTCGCGGTTCCGGCGGCATGGCTGTTTCTTTGGGTCGAGAGAAAATCGGTCGCCTTGATGCAGCAGCGGATCGGCCCACCGTTCATGCAGCCCTGTTTTGATTTTGTCAAGCTGATGGGAAAATCGACGCCGCCTCGCCAGGGCGTCAATGGGTTGCTCATGCGCAGCTGGCCCATCCTGGCGGTGGCGTCCTCAATCGGCGCTCTTGCCTTGCTACCGGTGTTTGTTCATTCCGGCGGATTTGCCGGTGATCTGATTCTGTTTCTGGGACTCCTTGAGATGCCGGCCTTTTTCGTCATCGCTGCCGGTTACACATCGCGCTCTCTGTTTGCAGAAGTTGGGTCGGTACGCGAGGCTATTCTCAGCGTTTCCTACAGCGTTGTTTTTATCACCGCAGTGTTGGCCATCGCTCTTTCGCAACACAGCTTCCGTCTGCAGGACCTGGCGGAAGTTCCGTTATCTGTGTTACGAGTGCTGGGCGTGGTGGCCATCCTGATCTGTATTCCAGCGAAGCTTCATATCAATCCGTTTTCACTGCCCAATGCCGAGCAGGAGATTTATGCCGGACCCATGACGGAATACGCCGGCCCGGAACTCGCCATATGGGAGATATCTCATGGTTTGGAGTGGGTAACTATGACGGGGTTGGTGGCCTGCCTCGTGCTTCCGCGCACCGGGTTCTGGTTTGTGGATGCCTTGCTGTTTGTCACGATCGCGCTGGGCATTGTTCTGCTGCTGTCCGGTGTGGCAGCCGCGACCGCCCGTCTTACGATTGACGCCGCAACCCGATTCTACGGGCGGTGTGCGTTGGTGCTTGCGGTTCTGGTGGTTTCGTCGTTTGTCTTCATGAGGAGCGGTTTATGAATGTGGTGAACCTGCTGCTGGAAAATGTGTCGCATGGCGCCAGCACCTTTCGCTTTCCGGATTGTCCCGCCCTCTGCGCGCAATTTCGTGGTCTGGTCGAATATGATCCCGAAAAGTGTGATGGCTGCGGGATGTGCGCATTCGTATGCACGTCGAGTGCGATCAAGGGCAAAGCAGGCAAGGACAAGGCAGGCAAGGAGATTTATGACTGGAGCTACGACCCAGGTCAATGCACGTTCTGCGGTCGTTGCGTCGAGGTTTGCGCACCCCACAACTTGCACATGCAAGCATCTCGGCCACCGATCTACACAGTCAGCGGTGTACTGAAAATCTCGTACACCATTGCTCGTAAGCCCCCCGGGCAGCCTAAGCCTGCCCCAAGTGCGCCTGTAGCTTCTGGCAGTAACAGTGCCCCAATGGGAAGTGTGCTATGAGCGACATCTCCACCATACCAGCCGACCTCGGATTGGCGGAGGAATGGCAGTCGTTGAACGGGTCCCAGTGGCTCGCACCCGAGTCCCTTGACGTCCGCCGCATGGTGAGCGCGATGCTGGCGCGAGGGGCTCGCTTTATCACCATCACTGCCATGCAACTTCCCGAGGACGAGGCAACGCGCTTGGACTATCACTGGGACCTCGACGGACAAGTACTGACTTTTACGATCAAGACGGCGGATAAAGTAGTTCCCAGCATTTGCGATCTCTGTCCTGCTGCCGATTGGATCGAGCGCGAGGTTCACGAATACTTCGCGGTCGAATTCGAAGGCCGCCAATACGAGCCGCTTCTCTTGCGTGAAGGTGAATCGGTCGGAGTTTTGGTTCCCGAGGAGGACGCATGAGCTACCGCATTCCCATGGGCCCCTATCATCCCGCGCTCGAAGAGCCCTACAAACTCAATCTGATTTGCGAGGGCGAGCGAGTGCGTGATGCGGAACTGCGTGTCGGCTTCAACTTCCGTGGGATTGAATATCTGGCCGAGCGCCGCAATTTCATTCAGGTCATTGCCCTGATGGAGCGCGTTTGCGGTATCTGCTCCAACGTGCATACGCTTTCCGTCTGCCAAGCCCTGGAACGGCTGGCGGAGATCGAGCCTCCACCGCGAGCTCTTTACATCCGCGTGATCATAGCCGAGTTGGAACGCCTGCACTCGCACATCTTGTGGGCGGGAATTGCCGGCAAGGTGATGGGCTTCAAGACCATGTTCATGACCTGTTTCCTGCTTCGCGAGAAGGTCATGGAGGCGCTGGAAATCATTTCTGGAAACCGTGTCAATTACGCCATGAACCGCGTCGGGGGCGTGAACCGTGACATCGCCGACCCCAACTCGGTCTTAGCGGTGGTTGATTTTCTCGAGCGGGAAGTCAATCGCGTGATTATTCCTGTATTCGCATCAAACCGTACACTGCTCGAACGCTGTGCCGGAGTGGGCGTGCTCACTCAGAAGCAAGCGAAAGCGTACGGCGTAGTCGGTCCCGTAGCCCGGGCCTCAGGCCTGCCTCAAGACATTCGCCGGGCCGCTCCCTACGCGGCATATGGCGAGATGAAATTTGAAATCCCGGTTGAAACTGGCGGCGACGTGCGTGCCCGGCTGCTGGTAAGAGCTCTCGAAACTGTCGAGAGTTGCCGTATACTCCGCCAAGCGTTGACGAGCCTCCCGGAGGGAGACTGGTGGGGACCGACCGAGGAAGTTGAAGTGCCGGCCGGCACGGCGATCAGCCGTGTCGAAGGACCGCGTGGCGAGGTCCTCTATTCCGTGACAGCCGATGGTGAGAACGACACTCCACGACGCGTGAAAGTGCGCACGCCGACATACATCAATATGCCATCCATCCGGCTCATGATGCAGGGTGCTCGACTGGCCGATGCTCCGTTGATTCAGGCTTCTATCGATCCCTGCTATTCCTGCACAGATCGTTAACGCAGGCTGCCCTCGCGTTGCTCCATCCTATGTTCCAAATAAAAACAGCTATCAGTGTTCCACCTTGGAGCATCGGCGGCTCGCTGTTCCATTGTGGAGCACCAGCCGAAGGACCTGTCATGACGGGTCGTCGGGAACTATGCCCATCTTGTACCGCCCTGCTCTGGGCAGATGCCCAAATGTGGGTAGTCAGTTCGGCAATACTCGCCCGCCAGTTTCGCGCACCAGATCAGCAAGTCGTTCTATCTGAGCCCTCGCATGTTTCTCACGCCGCAGATGGGAACTGGAAAAGAAATTGCCGTGTCCCAGGCAGAAAGGATTTAAGAAGCATTCATGCCTAGCGTAATCACTGATAAATGCACTAAGGACAATAAGTGTGTCGCGGTCTGCCAGCGCAAGAACATTCATCCCCGCGAGGATGAGTTCGACTACGCGATCGTCAAGCAACTTTTCATTAACCCAAAGAGATGCCTGGCGTGTGGATCCTGCATTTCCGTCTGCGAAAGTAAGGCGATCTACCCGCTCGATGAGCTTCCTGAGGATAAGAAGCAGTTTGCCGAAATAAACGCGGCTTACTATCGCAACCGCAAGCCGGGAGCCAAAAAGTCGGGTGCGCCCTTGGACCCGGCACCCTCACCGGCATAGAACCGCCCTACGACAGGGTGCGCAGCGAGAAGCAAACCGCAGACTCGCTCCCTTCGCCCGGGAATTGGGAGTTCGTGGCAGCGTTGTCACAACTGCAACATTTTGGCAGGGAGCGTGCACTAGAACTCAAATCATAAGCTCATGTCAAAGCCACGTATTTGGCATGGGTCAAACGTGATGCCGCTTACAGGAGCACCTATGAACCTACCAATTCGGAATCTTCTAATCTCCGGGCTTGCGGTGGCCGTCGTGATTTTTGGCACTGCTCCTCCCTCACACGCACAGGCTCTGGGGTGGGAGGGCGAAACCGGAGTATTCGTGACGCCCCTCGCCTACACAGCCAATGTCGAGAAACAGAAAGTCCATCCTGTTGTTGCTTATCACTACTTGAACGCCGGTTCGGTGATTGGTGACTTCCACGAGGCTTCCATCACCGTCGGGTTCTTACAGCGTTTTGAACTGGGTTATACGCATGAATTTCATGCGCAAGGCAATGACGCGAGTTTGAGCCCACTGTGGCAAAACGGCTTCGAAATCTTTCATGGAAAGGCGATGTTAGTCCCGGAAAACCTCCACCAGGAAAACTGGATTCCAGCGGTCTCGGTGGGCTTTATGGTTCGCCAAAACGTGCGTAACGTCGGCAACCTGGTATTCGAACCGGGTGGCGGTATCAGCGCGACCGACTCCGGCAAGACGAACGGCGATATTTACATGGTCGGCTCGAAGATGATTCACACTAAGCCGATCCCGATTTTGCTGACAGGCGGCGTCCGTGGCACCAATGCAGAACTGTGGGGCATGGGCGGAAACGCTCAAGATTGGAAGGCACGGGCCTTTGGTTCGGTCGCCTTACCGTTCAAACTCCCCGGAGGGAACTCGATTATTTTCGCGTCGGAAGCTGCTCAGCAGCCACATCATCCTCTGAACTTCCCCAATCTGAATATTCCGACAACGTTGACATATGCCGCAAGGTTTGTACCCAGCAGCAAGTACCACTTCAATCTTGACTTCGGCATAGCACAGATCGCGGGAAGAACGGAGCCGGGAGCGGACCTGAAAGCTCGTCACCAGGTAGGCGTGCAGATGTCTTACGCATTCTGACAAGTGATTTGCGCCGGGCCACGGCTGTAAGGAAACATGGCCCGGTACCACCTTCGACAGACATCGATGTGCTGATTGTGCGCCAGTGCCTCGAGCAGGGTCAGATCCACGCATCATGTTTGCAAGGCGCTATCTGCGTGAGATCGTACCTCTGGATTGCACTTCTGGCGAAGAATGTCGGGGCCCGTTCGGCATCGATCTGCAAGAGCATCAAGCCCATGCTGCGATAAGAAACGAAGTCACCTCGATCAGATACGAAATCGACAAATGCGTCCGGGACGGTGTACGACCGGACACTGATGTGCTCCAGCATCGTCGGCCTCCCCCTGAACCCTCGGGAGCGGATGGCGCCAGATTGGATTGTCATCGGCCTTCGAGAAGCCAACGTGATTGAAAAAGTTGTCCCCGGATACAAATCAGCCGTACCCGCCGAACGTATCTTTCGTCCCCGCGTTCTAGGCATCGTACTCGCCGGCGGCAGGGGAACTCGCCTCTATCCCCTGACTCGGGACCGCGCCAAGCCTGCAGTGCCCTTCGGAGGCAAATACCGCATCATCGATTTCGTTCTCAGCAACTTCGTGAATTCCGACATCCACTCGATCTATGTCCTCACACAGTTCCGCAGCCAGTCGTTGCTGCAGCATCTGAGCGAAGGATGGCAGTTCAGTGGAATGCTGAAGGACTATTTCATTGTTAGCGTGCCTGCACAAATGCGCTCGGAAAAAGAGTCCTGGTATCTCGGAACTGCCGACGCCATTTTCCAAAACATAAGCCTTATCGAACAATGGTCACCTAACCTGGTGGCTATTTTTGGTGGCGACCACATTTACCGCATGAATGTTGCCAGCATGATCGATTTCCACTTGGCGAAGCATGCGGAACTTACGGTGGCGGCAATTCCCGTGCGTCGGGAGCAAGCCCGGCAATTTGGTGTCATAGAGGCCAACGAAGATGGACGAATCATGGCTTTTCACGAAAAGAAGCCCAATGCACCTACCATGCCCGAAGATTCGAACCGCGTCTACGCTTCCATGGGTAACTATATCTTCTCTACCGGTCGTCTTCTGGAATTGCTACGGTTCGACGCCAATGATCCTGGTAGTCAGCACGATTTCGGCAAGAACATCCTGCCCCGGCTTGCTGGCAAGACTCCGATCTATGCCTACAACTTCGAGAACAATCGCATCCCCGGCGAAGGTGAAGATGCTGTGCCCTACTGGCGCGATG
>Ga0335069_10003289_pt1 | contig 24524 bp, 21 predicted proteins | sample Lox_Sample_11_FD_206714 | JGI IMG/M metagenome (GOLD analysis project Ga0335069, IMG submission 206714) | Soil microbial communities from Loxahatchee National Wildlife Refuge, Florida, United States - Lox_Sample_1.1 | ecosystem: Environmental > Terrestrial > Soil > Wetlands | place: USA... | reverse complement strand
ACATCGTCGATGGAGTCACCAAGATCAGTCAGATTTCCTTCTATTCGAAGGAGATGGAGCAGGCCGAGAACTTCCGCAAGATGTTTCTAGCAATGGTGGATGATATCCGGGTTGTCCTGGTGAAACTGGCTGACCGGCTTCACAATATGCGCACCCTGCAGTTTCTCTCACCAGAGCGACAGCATAGCATTGCCCAGGAAACCATGGAGATTTATGCTCCCATTGCTCACCGGCTAGGAATGGGAAAACTGCGGGGTGAACTCGAGGACCTGGCATTCAGCTTCATGGAACCCGAAGCCTACCAGGAGATCAAACAGGAAATCGAGAGCAAGCGCAAAGTCAGGGAGGAGTTTCTGGATGAAGTCAAGGAACTTATTGTTCAGAAGCTCCAGGAGCATGATACCCCTTGTACGGTCGAGTCACGGATAAAGCGCATATACAGTGTTTACCAGAAAGTTAAGCGACAGAAGATTTCCATCGAACAGGTCTATGATCTCATGGCCATCCGGATTATCACGGGCACAGTTCACGACTGTTACGCCGCCCTAGGGATCATCCACAACTTGTGGAGACCTGTTCCCGGCCGAATTAAGGATTTCATTGCCATTCCGCGCCCCAACCTCTACCAGTCTCTCCATACTTCTGTTATTGGTCGTCACGGACAACCTTTTGAAGTGCAGATCCGAACCTCAGAAATGCATCGCATTGCTGAGGAAGGTATTGCCGCACATTGGAAATACAAGACCGGCAAGGGTCTCGATGAGAAGGACGATCAACGCTTTCAGTGGCTCCGACAACTGGTAGAGTGGCAACAGGAAATGCAGGATCCTAGTGATTTCTTGAGTACACTGAAGTTCGATCTCTATCCGGAAGAAGTTTATGCCTTCACACCCAAGGGAAAGGTCATTATCCTACCGCGCGATGCCACCCCTGTAGATTTTGCGTATGCCATCCACACTGAAGTGGGACACACTTGCATCGGGGCCAAGGTCAATGGCCGAATTTTGCCGCTTAAGTCAAAATTGAAGAATGGTGATATTGTGGAGATTCAGACCCAGCCTGGTCACACTCCAAGCCGAGACTGGTTGTCATTTATCAAGACGACTAAGGCCCGCAACAAAATCCGGCATTTCATCAATGTCAGCCAGAGGACGCGCTCCGTAGAGATCGGCAAAAAAATCCTGGAAAAGGAAGCGAGGAAGTTCAAAGTCAACCTCAAAAAACTGCTGGATGAGGGCCAGCTGATGAAGGTTGCGCCAGACTACGGTTGCACCAAGCTCGACGACATTTACTCGGCTCTAGGTTTTGGAAAAGTCTCCGCTAAAGTGCTTCTTAGCAAGCTCATCCCACAAGAAGAAATGCAGGAACCTCAGGAAGAGAAATTCTCCCGGCTGACCTCGGCGGTCAAGAAGGTTTTCGGAATTTCGTCGGACGCTGCGATTAAGGTCAAGGGAATCGACGACTTGTTGGTGTACCGGGCCAAATGCTGCAATCCGATTCGCGGTGAAGAAATTGTTGGTTATATCACTCGGGGGAAAGGTGTGGCCGTACATGCCAAAAGATGTGCCAATGTTTCCAATCTGCTTTATGAAGCGGACCGCAGGATCGAAGTTCAATGGACGGGAGGTGGTGAGACTACTTTTGCCGTCAAGCTCTCTATTTCGGCGGAAGACCGTCAAGGACTGCTCGCTGAGATCACTTCAACCATTTCCGACACCCAAACCAATATCAAAAACATCGAAGCGCAAGCATTTGAGGACCATCGCGGAATGATTCATCTGACGATTGAGATCTCCGACCTCAAACATTTGGAGAAGGCCGTCCATTCGATTAAGAAAATACGCGGCGTGCACGAAGTAGAATGGCAGTGAGACCTGCAGAATAACTGTCTATAATTGAAGGCTGGGTATAAACCCTGGGGCGAGAGACCAAAATAGTCTCATCGTGGGAGAACTGGAGTGGGCCTCGTCGACTTATGCACAAGAACACACTCGCAACAAGTGAGCATTGCGAATCAATGCGACTTAACAACCCGGCCGTCACGAATGCAGGAAGCACACACCCAGGCGCGCTTATGAATGCCGCTAACTATCACTCGGACTCTTTGCAGGTTGGGATTCCAGCGTCTTTTTGTGACATTATGGGCATGACTGACATTGTTTCCGAATAGTGGCCCTTTCCCACAGATTTCACAACGAGCCGCCATAAATGCCTCCTGATGAATAATTCAAAAACAAGTAATCTAGCAGAATCCGTCCAGCTGGTCAAACCAAACTGCGCGTTTTTAGTAAAGACGTGGTCAAAGGGGGAATCGGCTCCGTCAGGAGCCAAAGGTTGATATTGCAAGGCAGACATCATTCCATTGATCTCCGCCGTCCGGACGGTGCGGGGTGAAAACCCGCATTCCGTGCCGCTCGAACGGCGGGCCTCTTCGGGGGTCTCCTTAATCTACAAACAGGGGACTCCTAACTAAGGGAGCCCTCACCGATGACCCATTTCAATAGTACCGCCAGCTCGCCTCGAGCCCGCAGCGGCGGGATGTTGTCGGAAAAGAGGGGCGATAAACGGGATTAAGTTCATGTCTCATTTGACTCTCGGAATCGAGTCTTCTTGTGACGAGACTGCAGCAGCGGTCCTCAGAGACGGGAGTGACGTCCTATCGAATGTCGTGGCTTCCCAAGTGTCGGTTCACCGTAAGTATGGAGGCGTCGTCCCGGAGCTAGCCTCCCGCCACCATCTGCAGAACATCTCGTATGTCGTCAAGGGGGCCCTTGAAGATGCGGGAATACTTCAGGAAGACCTGAATAGTATTGCGGTAACCCAGGGCCCAGGGTTGGTGGGATCGCTGCTAGTGGGAATCAACTACGCGAAAGCTCTTAGCTATGCCTTAAAGGTGCCTCTGATAGCGGTCAATCATCTTGAAGGGCACATCTATTCTGTCCCTCTGCAATTGGCTGGAGGAGAGGAGGGAACCCAAGTCCCTTGGTCCGAATGGAATCGTCTCTATCCATCATTGGTGCTGGTTGTATCAGGCGGACACACCAGCTTGTTTCATGTCGGGCAGCTCGGAACTGATGATAAGCACGCTGGGGTCTACCAGCTGATCGGTCGGACTCGAGATGATGCTGCCGGAGAGGCCTTTGACAAAGTCGCGAAATTATTGGGTCTCGGTTATCCGGGTGGTCCGGTGATCGACAGGCTGGCCAGGAAAGGAAGCCCCAGCTCCGTCCGATTTTCCTCGACCAAGATCAGTGATGGCCGCCTTGACTTCAGCTTCTCTGGAATAAAGACTGCAGTGCTGCGGCATGTTCAGTCCAACCTCTCATTGGAGCTGGTAATGGTACGCAACCGTCAGCACGATTCGGGCTTCCTCAACCATCTTCCCCAACCTATCTATGATCTGGTCGCAAGCTTCCAACAGACTGTGGTGGACACCTTGCTCGACCAAGTTCTTCGAGCTGCAGAGATTTTCCGCCCACGCACTATCATGGTCGCGGGCGGGGTTGCCTCGAATAGTCAACTTCGGGCCCGCTTCACTGCGGCATTTCGAGAGGAAGCCTTACCTGTCTACTTTCCGTCCCCCATACTATCCACCGATAATGCTGCGATGATTGCCGCCGCTGGATATCCAAAATTCCTGGCCCGCAATTTTGCTGACATGACGCTGAATGCTGATGTCCACTTGAAGTTGGGAACACCAGCGATGCTCCCTTGGCCCTTTCCTAGACCATAGTGGCGATTCGACCCCGAAAGAACAGGCTTAAGAATCGTGGCTTCCATTTCATCGATCGAACAGATCCCTATGCAGAATTGCCTGCGATTTATCCAATTACCTCTTAGTTGATCGGTTGTGTTTTGAGGGGAATTCGATTAGATTTACGCCATGCTTGCGCAACTCAAGTGTATTGAAGAAAGCTGCCAGGGGATTATGCCCGCCTCTAGCAAGGCCTATGTCTGTCCACGTTGTGGAGGACTGTTAGATGTGGTTTACGATTTTCAAATCACCGACCCTGAAGCGCTGAAACGAGAGTTTCGACAACGCCGGCTGTCAGATGACCCGTTGGATATGAGTGGTGTCTGGCGCTATCGTGAGCTTCTGCCCTTCTGCACTGATTTGACTAAAGTGGTCACAATGCAGGAAGGCAAGACTCCTATATTTGATGCCCCGCGTTGCGCCGAATATACCGGACTGAAGAAACTCTGGCTGAAGCACCAGGGTTTGAATCCGACTGGATCCTTTAAAGACAACGGCATGACGGCGGGAGTGACTCAGGCTCGCCTGATGAACTCCAGGATCGTAGCTTGCGCCAGTACCGGCAATACCTCAGCTTCTATGGCTGCTTACGCAGCTCGGTCTTGCCTCAAAGCAGTTATCTTCATTCCTGACCAACAGATAGCTTTTGGAAAGCTCTCGCAGAGCCTGGATTACGGAGCCCTCACTCTACAGATCCAGGGTGATTTCGACGAAGCCATGAGACTGGTGAAGGAAATCACCGAAGAGACCGATGTCTACCTGCTGAATTCCATCAATCCCTTCCGGCTGGAAGGGCAGAAAGCGATCATCATTGAAATGCTCGACCAGCGAGGCTGGGCCATACCGGACCGAGTTGTGGTTCCAGGCGGGAACTTAGGAAACAGTTCGTCCTTTGGAAAGGCCATCAAGGAGCTTTATGACCTTGGGTTCATCAACAAAATGCCGATGGTTACTATCATTCAGGCCCAGCGGGCCAATCCGCTATACCGAACCTTGATCTACCATTCTCCCCGTCTGATTCCGATGGAGGCCCATACGCTTGCCACAGCCATCAAGATCGGGAACCCGGTATCCTGGAAGAAAGCTGTGCGTGCCATGGACTGGACTAATGGTTGGTGCGACGTAGTCAGCGAACAGGAAATCGCCGACGCTAAGGCCATGATCGGACGTGACGGTGTGGGCTGTGAACCGGCCTCCGCCACGACGGTTGCTGGAATCAAAAAACTGATACAGACCGGTGAGATCGATAAGGACGAGGACGTCGTGGCGGTTCTGACAGGAAACCTATTGAAAGACCCCGACTATACTGTCAATTACCACCAGGATTCCCTCTATGAGAAGGCAATCTATCGTAACGAACTCGTCGAACGCCAGGGCAAGATTCAATCCACCTTTGCCAACGCCCCTATCAAGATTAAACCTTCCAAACAAGAGATTCTGAGGACCATAGGTGTCTGAGCATTCTGTGCGGCTGACCGCCAGGAAGAGGGAATAGCCCCGGAGCCTGTTCTTGGTGATTCTCCACGGGGTTGTGGCTTGTTATTCTGACACTAATTCCTGGACTGGAATTCTTTGGTGTATTGACTTGCCTGATTGACCTTGGGGGGAGTGCAGTATCTTTGGCAAAATCCGCTACAGGTCTGGAGAGAATATGAAACGGGAGGTTGATGTTGCTCGTTATGCCGGTCGGGCAAGGATCGCTGCTTCCCCAGCGCATTTTTTGCTTAAGTATTCCTAAACCATCTGGTATATTTAGTGGAAAAGGGACTTCCGTAAATCGAATGAGATGATGGAAGGAGTCCTGGGTCTCGGGCTTGATGACGTATTTTCTGAAACAAAGGGCGGGTAGCACATGTTAGGGATGTTAATTTTAATCGTGGAGGAATGTTTTTGCTCACTATTCGACTAACCCGAATGGGTACAAAGAAGAAGCCAGCTTACCGGGTTGTGGTTATCGAGAAGTCCAAGGCGCGGGACGGCAGGTTCCTTGAGGTCTTGGGACACTATAATCCGAAACGGGATGGAACGGTGGTCGATCTGAAGAAAGAAAAATACGACTATTGGATTTCCAAAGGGGCACAACCCAGTGAGACGGTAAGGAGTCTTGTGAGAAAAGTCAGCTAATCGACGCACGCAGCTGCTTCCTGCCAAGCGGATTCTCAACCCTTCATCACGCTTTGAACTGACCATCACCTGGAGGTGGCTATGAAAGAGCTAATTGAACAGATTGCGAAAGCGCTGGTGGACAATCCTGATCAAGTCTCGGTCAGACCGATCGAAGGTGAGCAGACCACTGTTCTTGAGCTGAGAGTGGCCCAGAGTGATTTGGGAAAAGTAATTGGCAAGCAGGGGCGAACAGCACGCTCGATCAGAACCATCCTCGGTGCAGCGGGAATGAAGCTAAAGAAGCGTTTTACCTTGGAGATTCTGGAGTAATTAGGACATTGGCCGGACCCCGGTATCTCTCTATTGCCAAAATCCTCCGGAGCAGAGGTAACCGGGGCGAAGTCACAGCTGAAATACTCACGGACTTTCCGAAGCGCTTCGAGATCCTCAAATCCCAAGAAATCTCACTCTGGAAGGAAAACGCACATCCGTTTCACCTAACCCTTGAGTCCTACTGGTTCCATAGAAACAGGATAATCCTGAAATTCCATGGAGTAAGTTCGATCTCAGACGCTGAAGCTCTGCGAGACTATGAACTTCAGATTCCACGCGACGAGGCAGTTTCGCTCCCGAAAGGAGCTTACTTCCAATTCGATCTCTTGGGATGCGCTGTGAAGGACCCCAGCGGCACCACTTACGGTGAGGTAAAGGAGGTAATCGAGCAGAGATCAGGTTATCTTCTGAAGGTCGAGTCGAAGGAGCGAGAGATCCTGATTCCGTTTGCGGAGGAGTGGGTGGTTCGAATCGACATTGAGGCCAAGGAACTCGTCCTCAACCTCCCAGAGGGGCTTGTGGACATTTGAGACTTCTCGCCCCTTCCCTTTAATTCCAAGGCCATGAGTCTTCTCCACTTCGATATTGTCACCATTTTTCCCGGTTTCTTTGCGGGACCCTTAGACTTCGGCATGGTTAAGCAAGCACAAAAGAAGGGAAGGATTACCGTGTCGATTCATGATCTGAGGGCCTTTGCCACCGACAGGCACAAGTCGGTGGACGACCGGCCCTTCGGGGGGGGCGAAGGCATGGTCTTGAAGCCGGAACCGCTATTCCGTGCTGTGGAACACATTTACGCGGCAAGACCTGGATCGAATCGGCGTGTGATTTTGCTCTCCCCGCAGGGACGTAAGCTTGGTCAATCCGTGGCCCTTGAGCTATCCCGCTGCCTACAATTAACCCTGATCTGCGGACGATATGAGGGGGTCGATGAACGAGTGGCGGAGTACTTGGCCACCGATGAGGTCTCCATTGGTGATTACATCTTGACGGGGGGAGAGTTGGCCGCGTGTGTCATCCTTGATGCAGTGACCCGGTTGATTCCCGGGGTCTTGCACAACGAGTCAAGCGCGCAAAAAGACTCCTTTGGGCCAGCGTTGGGCTCTAGGAGTACTCATTTGGAAACCCCTTTGTTGGATTGCCCCCACTACACACGGCCAGAGGTTTTTAGAGAGATGAGAGTCCCGGAGGTCCTCCTGTCCGGTGATCACTCCAGGATCCAAACCTGGCGCAATCGGAAGGCTTTAGAAAAGACTTTGAAGAATCGACCGGATCTATTAAAATATCAAAGTTTGTCTGAATCGGAAAGAGCATTACTAGAAGTCGAAAGCGAGTTCTGAATTAGTATTCTGAGGTACGAGCATGAACCCGTTAAGTGCCATTGAAAAAAAGGAATTGCGGGCTGACGTCCCCGAGTTTGGGGTAGGTGACACGGTCCGGGTCCACGTCAAGATCAAGGAAGGCGATAAAGAACGCATTCAGGTTTTTGAAGGGATTGTTATTGCCTACAAACGAGGTGACACTCGTTCGACCTTCACAGTTAGAAAGACCTCGTTTGGGCAGGGAGTTGAACGAATTTTCCCCCTTCATTCTCCAGTGATCGACAAGATTGAGTTGGCCCGGAAGGGCCGAGTCCGCAGAGCTAAGCTTTATTACCTCCGCAATTTGAAGGGGAAGGCTGCACGGATTAAGGAAGTGAAGGCCAGTTAGAAACTGCAGGGTGTTTCCTCTCGAAGGTTAGTTCTTGGTATTGCGAGGACTAGCCTTTTTTTCATTTCTCCGGTCAGACATTCGACCGGCTTAGCCCGGATGAACAATTCCGCTCTATTTGACTGGATACCTGACTCTCCGCTCTGTTGTGACCTGAGGTTCGAGTCGTCAGCTATGGCGGAAGGATACTTTAGAATCGCCGGGATTGATGAAGTTGGAAGAGGCGCGCTTTTTGGTCCGGTTTGCGCGGGTGCCGTTGTTTTCGATCTGGACCGGGTCCCTTCGGGTATCGATGATTCCAAGAAACTCAGTGTTAAGCAAAGGGAGCGATTGGCCGAAAACATAAGAGAAGCGGCTCTGGATTTTTCCATTGCCTTTGTGGCGGCCACCACGATCGACAGAATAAACATCTTGGAAGCAACAAAAGAGGCCATGCGGCTAGCCCTTCGAGGACTCAAGCAGCAGCCGGAAATCATTCTTTGCGATGGTCTGTTCATTGATGGGATCACAATTCCTCAGAGGCGAATTATTAAGGGGGACGCCCGCTCAATGTCAATCGGGGCTGCCTCCATTCTGGCCAAGGTGGAGCGTGATCGGCTCATTACAGGCCTGGCCGCCCAATACCCAGGTTATGATCTAGCGAGAAACAAAGGCTATGGGACTGACCGGCACTTGGAAGGGCTCAAACGGCTAGGCCCTACTCCCCTACATCGCCTAACGTTTCGTGGGGTGTGTCCGGAGGGCGATCGAGTGGAGAGAGCAAGCCAGATTCAACTCGGAAGGTTTTAGAGCGGCTGGCACAATAGCCTAGGGGGAGCCCAAGGTCTTACGGTTCGTACCCAGTCCCGGTCAACTCTGGCGGGTTCGGACGCATGTGGTCCGAACCTTTGGAGGTAACCATATCAATGTTTGGGCGGACTTTTAGCTCAGTCAGGGAGAAGGTTGAGGGATGGCTTTAAACAAGGCCAAAGTATTAAAAGCTGCCGAGAAATACGTCATCCAAGGAAAAATCAGCCACGCTATTGCCGAATATCAAAAGCTGATTAAAGAGGACCCGACAGATCTCCCTCTGGTTAATACTTTGGGAGACCTGTATGTCCGGATCGGTAATATTGCGGAAGCAGTCAAATGCTTTACCCGGTTGGCAGAGAGCTATGACAATGGTGGGTTTGTGGTGCGCGCTATTGCCATGTACAAAAAGGTCTGCAAGACCGACCCGGCTCAAACAAACTCTCTGGTTCGCCTGGCTGATCTGTATGTCCGTCAGGGGTTGATGAGTGATGCCCGTTTCCATTATTTGCAGGCCGCCGATGTTCTGCTTCGCAAGGGAAATCTCAAGGAGGCCGCGGCGACTTTGAGCAAGACCGTCGAGGTGGATCCTGAAAACCCAGGCATCGACGGGCGTTTGGGAGAGGTAAGCCTGAAGCTGGGACAGAATGATGAGGCCCTTCGTGCTTTCCATTCCGCAGCCCGGAAGTCAAGGAAAAAGGGGGCACTAGCAGAAGCAGAAGACTATTTGCGGCGGGCCTTGGAGATCAACGAGGCCGATGTCGAGGTGGCCTTGACTTACTCTCAAGTCATCAGCGACTTGGGGCGTACCGAAGAAGCGCTGGCCCATCTGGACAAAATCCAGTTTCACGAATTCAACCAGGACATCTTGGAAGGGCGGTTTCGGATCCTGCTTAAAGCCGGGCAACTGGACGAAGCGTTGAAAACGGCCGACCATTTGATGGAGTTGGATAGCCAGTATTATAAGCTGAAGCTGAACCTTGGCGAGGCCCTCTGTAGTCAGGGGCAGCTGGACCGAGCTGCCCGTCAGGCTGGTGCAGTTGTCGACGCTGCCCTGGAGAGAAGTGAAGGTGAAGCGGTTGAAAACCATCTGAAATCGATCCTTCAAACAGAAGCTGATCACATTCCAGCAATGTTGGAGTTGATTCGGTACTATTCGGCTGCCAATCTTACTCACAACCTCCCGGGTTTGCTGGAAAAGGTAGGAAATAGTTATCTCAGAAACGAACAGTTCGCAGAGGCCGCCAGCATATATACCCAATTGACTCGCCTCGAACCGGATCATCCGTCCCACCGCGAAACACTGAGACAGATCAAAGACAAGCTTGGCATCGAGGGCGCGGATATCGAGCTTCCCCGTCTGATTCCGGATATGTCTACCATTGCCGAGAAGTTCGTCACGGAGCCCACTATCAGGACCATAAAATCGGAAGTTCCGGAAGAAGGTACCGAGAGGGCGGCTGTTGAGGGATCTGAGTATAGCTCGGAACAGCTCCAGAGCTTGATTGTGGAGGGAGACCTATTTGCCGGTTATGGGTTGTTTGAGAAGGCTGTTGAACAATACAAACGGATCCTGTTGTGGGTCCCTCATCACATTGAGGCCCACGAAAAGATCCGAGACGTTTACGCTCGCGCCGGCGAATTACGCGAGGCGGCCCAGGAATGTTTGATCTTGGCCAGCATCTACACGGCTCGTAAAGATACAGAAAGCGCAAACCACAACTTCGCGTTGGCTTATCAGTACGATCCGGATCTTCACCAACAGCCAATTTACCATGATGAGACGGGAGCGGTCGTTCCTGAAGTAGCCGCGACGACTCCCAAGAAACTAGTTTCCGCTGCCGAGCAGGAACGGCTGAAAGGCTTGGGAGAGGAGTTCGACTTTTACCTTGAACAAAACTTCCTTCCTGAAGCCAAAAGGTGTTTGGACGAGTACCTGCTGTTGGATCCCGATGGCCCGGAAGGCCAACTAAGATTGGAGCGGTACCAGCGCCAAGTCAAGAATCAGCCTCAGCCGGCCGGTGAAGAAGTCGCAGCGGTGCAGGCGGATGGCGAAAAACCATTTGCCGAGGAGATCAGCATCGAAGAGATCGAAGCTCCTTCGGCCCCTCCCAGCGAGGAGAAATCCCCCAAGGAAATCAATGTCCCGGCTGAGCCTGTCATCCCGGCCGGATTCGACAGATCACGGGAGGCTGAAGCCGAGGCGAAAAAAATCGTAGTCTCAGCTCCTGCAGCACCCTTTGCCGAGATGATGGATCATCTGGATTCCGAACTGGCCGACTCATCCCTGGAGAGGCCGGCATACCCCGCCAACGGCAGGGAGGAATTGCCGCATGGAGAGGCCCGAAAAGGATTGACGGAAAGTTCGAGTTTAGCTGAGATCTTCGCCGAATTCAAGGAAGGGTTAGAGGACGAAGAAAAGGAAGAGTCCGATTTTGAGACCCACTATAGTTTGGGCATTGCCTTCAAAGAAATGGGTCTTCTTGAGGAAGCTATCGCCGAGTTTCAGAGGGCGCTGAAAGGCCACTCGTCGACGGAGGATGGCGAGGAGTTCATGAAATGCTGCAACATGCTGGGCCTCTGTTTTGTTGAAAAAGGATTGCCACAGGTTGCGATTAAATGGTTTACTAAGGGATTGGAAAGTCCCGGACGGGATGAAGAAACTTATCAGGCCTTACGCTACGATTTGGCGTGTGCCCACGAGAAGGCTGGCAACTGCAAAGCAGCTCTGGAGACCTTCCTGGATGTCTACGGGGTCAATGTCAATTATCGCGACGTAGCAGAGAAGATCGAGTCTCTGAAGAAGTCAATGAATGGTTAACAAGATCCTGGTAGTGGTCTTCATCTTTTTCTGTTTTGAGTTGGGCTTTTTCCTGATCATCTTCCCGTGGTCTAAATATTGGGAAGACAACCTGTTCTTGCTGTATCTTCCCACCATTCGCGACGTCCTCCTCAATCACTATTTTCGTGGGGCCGTTTCCGGTTTGGGGCTAGTGGACATTGGGCTCGGCCTTTGGGAAGCCATGCATTTTAAGTTGGCTGTGACCTACCTGGACCAGAAGTAGCGTGGCCTGGACTTACTACATTACTGATCGTAAAACCTGCCCTATTCCTCTCATTGAGAATATTCGCCAAGCCATTGAAGCCTCAGTGGATATCATCCAGATTCGAGAAAAAGACTTGCCGGCACGGGAATTGTTTTCCTTGGCAGTCCAAGCCGCGACGCTCGCTAGAGGACGTTCGACTCGAGTCCTGGTCAACGACCGGTTGGACGTCGCCCTGGCAGCAGGTTTCGATGGTGTCCATCTGGCTCAGAACTCTGTCGGCCCTCGCTCCATCCGCCAACAACTCCACGCTTCCGAATTCCTGATTGGGGTATCGACCCATTCGATCGAGGAAATCCGGCAGCTCGAGGATCAAGGAATGAGTTTTGTTACCTTTGGTCCAGTATACTATACTCCTTCCAAGGCGGCTTACGGGGTCCCGGTTGGACCGGAGGCACTGCGAGAAGCAGTCCGGGCGTCTCGGATTCCAGTGCTGGCATTAGGAGGCATCGACGAGGGGAACTACCGCCAGTGCCTGGCGCTCGGGGCCGCCGGAATTGCTGCTATCCGGTTATTCCAGAACCCTAACGGCTTTCCGGGGGCATTGGTGGAGGCCGTGCGCCGGTTCCCCCTCTGCATGACGTCTCAGCCGCAAGCCGACGGGGGGGCATGCCCACGTCGAAATTGAAATACTCAGGAGGGACCATGCGGATATTTCCGCTTCTTGTCCTGATTATGTCGCTCGCTGTTTCAACTCCTGTCTTTGCTCAGGATATCGTGACGGTTCGTCCGACGGAGAGTGACGATGTTCTGGTGAACCCTGGGATCGGATTCATGACCTTCCAACGGTTCAATGGAGACGCTTTGAATGCGGGAACCCGATGGACAGAGGGATATCCCCTCGAATATCGGGACTTCAATGGGCGACTGAAAATTGCCGATTATCCCCTCACCTCCCTGGCGTATTTTCGGGTCTACTGGAAGTACGTCGAGCCTGAAATGGGAAAGTACCAGTATGACATGTTGGACAAGGCGCTGAAAACAGCGGCTAGCCGGGGGCAGACGCTGCTGCTTCGGATTGCGCCTTACGGCACTGAATCCGACAATGATGCGCCCTTGTGGTATCGTCAAATGGTGGGCAGTGAGAGCAGCAAGCACCTGCCGGAACGGAAATGGCGCACGGATCCCGAGGATCCCCGTTACACCCAGTATTTCGGTTCCATGATCCGGGCCTTGGGTCGGCATTTTGACGGGCATCCGGACCTTGAGAGCGTCGACCTCGCCATTGTGGGAGCTTGGGGAGAAGGAGCAGGCTCGGAACTCCTTTCTCAGAGAACTCGTGAGGCACTGGTCTCAAGCTACCTCGAGTCTTTTCCAAATACCCCATTAATCATGCTCCTGACCGATCGGAAGACTAACCTTTGCGGGCTTTCGAGACGGGATGTGGGGTGGAGGGTGGATTGCCTTGGCGACATGGGAGGATTCAGCAAGTCCTGGTGCCACATGCTGGACGCTTATCCAGAAGGGATCATCAATTTCGGAATGGAGGGCGCTTGGAAAAGGGCTCCGGTGTCATTTGAGGTGTGTTGGGTGATGCAGCACTGGAAGGATGAAGGATGGGATATCGACTACATCATCGATCAGTCACTCAAGTGGCACATCTCCTCCTTCAACGCCAAGTCCTCAGCGGTTCCCAATGACTGGTGGCCACAGGTGAACCGCTGGCTGAAGCACATGGGCTATCGATTGGTGTTGCGCAAGTTTACTTACCCTTCAATTGCCTCTCCCGGAGGCAAACTCGCCTTTACCTCCTGGTGGGAAAACAAAGGGGTAGCCCCGTGCTATCACTTCTTCCCTTTGGCTTTGCGGGTACAAAGCCCGAGGCAAGCTGAAATCCTCGTGACTCAGGCGGACATCCGCTCCTGGTTGCCTGGCGATTCCCTTTATGACGATGCAGTCTTCCTTCCGGCGGACTTGGCTCCGGATGATTATGACTTGAGCCTGGCCCTGCTCGATCCTTGGACTCGCAAGCCCAAAGTGAAATTCGCCAATGCCGGCATGCAGGCGGATGGTTGGTATCCCCTGGGCAAAATCAAAATCGAAGGTCGGGGCCACTGAATCGGCACCCTGACCAGATGACCTCCTGCTGCAGGAAGAATTACGTCGGAAGTAGGTTTGGGCATCGACCGGTGATAGGCTGCCAGCTATGTCCGCGCCGCCCCCTCTCGAGAGGGATATCGCAACAACCTCCGATCGATTTTCTTAACAGTGTGATAGTTATCCGTGCCGCCTGACAAATCTGGTCTTAACTTCATTTTTCTAGATCCTCCACCGGTCCCACTTTTTCAATTTGCTTCTCCCACGAGTCTTGACTATTCTTCTCTTGGTCATTTATTCCTTGGTCGGCCACCTCATGATCGGAGGCTTCCAGATCATGACATGCCCCGTTTATCATCCAATTTTGCTATAAGCTCGCCTTTGGCTGTGCTGCAAAATGAATTAAATGATCATTTCTGTCATGTTGCGAATTTGTCACGTACCACATGGCGTAGGAACGTTCCAGATTGTTATTCATGATGGTCAATTCCTTGAAGGTTCTCCCGAGCCACAATATCCTGCAGTTTCATATTGGTAGGTAACTCCCCCAGGGACAGGAATGAGATTAGCTTCCGTTAAAGATTTAGGTAATGGTTCGATGAAATCATCCCTTGATAAGTACACAGACCCGGCTGGACACAGAAAACGCTTGCGAGAGCGTTTTCTGAAGGCTGGTCAAACCTCCCTCCCTGATTACGAACTGCTTGAACTGCTCTTGACCTATGCCATCCCCCGCGCCGATACAAAGCCAATAGCAAAAGCCATTCTTGATAAGTTTGGTAGCTTCATCAATGCGCTCCAACAGCCGAGTGAACGTTTGGCAGAAATCAAGGGAGTTGGGCGGAATACGGTTTCTTTACTTCGTGTCGTTCGGGCTTGTCTGATCCGATGTATGGAGATGGAGGTTGAAAAACAATCATCCATTTCCGGGCCTGAGGACGTCTTTGCCTTTGTCCGGATGCATTTGGGCTCCCACGCTAAGGAATGCATCTATGTTTTCTATCTCAACGAGACTAGGCAAATCGTTCACCACGCTGAGATTGTGGCGGGAACGGTTGATAGGGCACCCTTCTATCCGCGGGAAATCCTGAAACCAGCAATGTTATATAACGCAACTGGACTAATCCTAGTTCATAACCATCCCGAAGGCCAGCCCGCCCCTTCTGACCAGGATTTTGAAATGACGAGGAAGCTGGAGGACATTGCAGCCCTTCTTGGTATCAAATTACTGGACCATTTGATTGTGACACCACAGCAGGCGTACAGCATTAAGACGGGCAAGCTCTTATGAGTTCCTTTGCAGATCTAAAATCCTCGTGTCCGGGAATTATCGTTCCGGGGACCCTCGCCTCAGGAGCACAAGCCGAAGAACCCGTGGCTGCCCTTGAGAGAGTGCAACTTCTAGGCGAACACGTTATCCGGTGCATTCTGGCATTTGAGGGGCTTGAAGATCGAGATGGCATCACACAAACTGACCGGCTCAATACGCTGAGCAATCGCGGCTTACTGCCATCTACGCTTCTGCCATTCTTTCACGCCATAAACGAAACAAGTCAAACGGCGGGTATGCCGCCTGCGGCTCTCCAGATGCGAGTAGCGCTGACAGCGAAGCTTGCAGAGCGCTTGGCGACCTGGTTTGCAAAGTCCTACGGCCCGCAACTCTCAGTTACTGCAAAGTCTGCCTCTAACGCGGAGAGTGCTATCAAAGCCATCCGTGAAAGTACGTCTTCCGATGGTATCCGGCGATCAGCTCGAGAATCAGCTGCACGCCGTGCAAACACGATGCAGCTAGGCGAGGATGAAACACGGGTTCTTATCGACTTTCAGTTGCGGGCTGCGGGTTGGCAGACCGACACTTGGGCTATTCGCCATTCCCAGGGTGCACGTCCCGAAAAGGGGAGCAACAAGGCTATAGCCGAATGGCCAACCGAGACTGGCCCTGCAGACTATGCCTTGTTTTCTGGACTCGATTTGGTTGGCGTCGTGGAAGCCAAGAAGATGGGAAAGGATGTGATTGCCCACCTCAAGCAGAGCAAACGTTACTCGCACGGGATCACGCTGGATGCGGAGGCCCGCTTCGTAGGAGGCCCCTGGGAGGATTACCGGGTTCCGTTCCTCTTTTCGACCAATGCCCGCCCCTATCTGGATCAACTCAAGGAAAAGTCCGGCATTTGGTTTCTTGATGCACGTTGCCCCACCAATCATCCTCGCCCGCTTCTGGGATGGTACTCGCCCGAGGAGCTTCTTGATTTGCTCCAGCAGGACGTTTTGGCCGCGGAGGAAAGACTTGCCAACGAGCCCCTGGACTACCTTGGGCTCCGCGACTACCAGCAAAAGGCTATCCGTAGGATCGAATCTGCTCTTGACCAGGGCCAAAGTCGACTCTCGTGGCCATGGCGACCGGAACTGGGAAAACCCTCCTCGCTATTGGGCTCATCTATCGGCTGATCAAGTCCCAACGTTTTCGACGGATCTTGTTTGTGGTCGACCGTAACTCCTTGGGAGAACAAGCTGGAGACAAATTCAAAGAAATGCGCCTGGAAGAGCTGAAGACCTTTGATCAGATTTATGATCTCAAGGAAGTGGATGATTCAGGCATCGAACCCACTACTAAGGCTAGGATTGCCACTGTACAAGGCTTAATGCACGCAATCATGTACGCTTCGGATGTCTATGAAGTTCCTAGCGTCGGGCAATTCGACTGCATCATTGTTGACGAAGCCCATCGTGGCTATACGCTAGACCGCGAACTTCAGGACGATACGCTTCCTTACCGCGACCAGAATGATTATCTGAGCAAGTACCGCCGCGTGATCGACTATTTCGACGCGGTCAAGCTCGGGCTGACGGCCACACCAGCTCCGCACACCGTTGAGATCTTTGGCAAGCCCGTATACACCTACAGCTACCGGGAAGCTGTCATCGACGGGTGGTTGGTGGACCATGAGCCTCCACATCAGCTCGTCACACGCTTGGCCAAAGAGGGGATTAAATGGGAGAAGGGTGACACTATTCCAGTCTATGACCCGGCCACAGGGCAAATCACCAATATTGAGAATATTCCGGATGAGGTCAAGCTCGAAATCGAGCACTTCAACAAGCTTGTCCTTACCGAGAACTTTAATCGCACTGTAGCCCGCGGCGAGCTTGTCCCCCAGGAACCGGATGATGAGCCGGCTTCGGTGTTGCTTGAACGCTTACGAGAGGAAAAGGCGCGGATTGCTACGGATCAGAAAACCAAGATCATGGATGTGACCGAGTCAATGTCTACTTGTTGACACTCGCAAAAAGCGTGCACCCACCGCCTGGGAAGGAGAATATAATAGAGTTTCCTATGGAATCTTCTCAATCACAGATTACACGCCTCGAACAGCGGCTCGGAGCTGACTGGAACTTTATTCGAGAAGCGCGAGTACGTACCCAGAAAAAACGCGATGAGTTGAGATCGGTTCTGGCTGGATTTGATTCAGAGGACACAAGCATCGTGGTATTCGGATCATTAGCGCGAGACGAATTCACTGAAGGAAGCGATATCGACTGGACACTCCTCATCGACGGCTCCGCTGATCCCAAACATCTTGAACTAATACCTCAAATTACAGAAGTCATTAGCAAGGCCTCTGCGAAAGATCCAGGGCGTGAGGGTACATTCGGAAACATGGCATTCAGCCATGAGTTGATACATCTAATCGGAGGCGAAGATGATACAAATCGGAACACGACTCGTCGGATATTGCTCTTGTTAGAGTCTGATGTCGTTGGCCGACCCGAGGCTTATGATCGCGTAGTTAAGAATGTTCTTCAACGTTACTTAAATGAAGATCGGGGTTTTCTTCGTGGTACGGCACAGCATCATGTCCCACGCTTTCTCTTAAATGACCTCGCGCGGTATTGGCGAACTATGGCAGTTGACTTTGCCTACAAGCAAAGAACTCGTTTTGGCAGGGGCGGAGCCATAAGAAACATCAAGTTGCGGATGTCCCGTAAGCTCATCTATGTTTCTGGGTTGCTGACTTGTTTTAGCTGCCAGTTGGGATTTGGGGAAGTTCTAGGTCCAATCAATTGTCACAGGACTAATGGCTCCCTCGAATGCATCGAATGCCTGCGAAGATTCTTACGGCGAACACCGCTCGAGATCCTGGCAAGTGCATTTTTGCATTTTGAGCACTTGGATGAGACTGCGCGAATGGTCGTCGATGCGTATAATGCGTTCTTGGGAATACTTTCAGACCAAAGCCTTCGAGAGCACCTCGAAAATCTTCCTCCTGATCCCGATCAATCCGACGAAACCTTCCAGAAAGCTCGGAAATTGAGTCATGTTTTCCGAGACGGGTTGCTGGAACTGTTCTTCGACGAAAAGACAGAATTGTGTCAATTGACTAAAACGTATGGAGTTTTCTAATGCGAACGATTGGTTTCTCAACTGGCGCTCTAGCCTATGCAGATTTCCGAGGTGGTGTAGGAATGCTCCGTGGGAAGAGCATCCATGCCATTGAACTTTCTGCTTTGCGACAAAAGGAGCTCCTTCCGATGCTCCGAGGCCTTGACGAACTCGACTTGTCTCAATTCAACTATATTGCTGTTCATGCCCCAAGTGAGTTCAGCAAGGAGGACGAGAGGGAGATCGTGATGATGTTACTGACAGTCAGCCAACGGGGTTGGCCAGTCGTTCTGCATCCAGACACCATCCACGACTTCTCACTCTGGAGAGAATTGGGTAAATTGCTCTGTATTGAGAATATGGACAAACGCAAGCCGAGAGGGCGCACATCTCTTGAGCTTTCATACATCTTTAGCAGTCTGCCTGAAGCATCCTTTTGTTTCGACATCGCTCATGCGCGGCAAGTAGACAGCACAATGACTGAGGCCTACTTCATTCTTAAGGACTTCGGACCTCGACTCCGACAGCTCCATGTGAGCGAGGTGAACACGCGAAGCAAGCATGACCCCCTTTCTCTGGCATCAATTCTTGCGTTCCAGGAAGTGGCTGACCTGATTCCTGAGTATATACCCTTGATCCTTGAGACACCCGTTCCGGCCGAACAGATCGAGGCCGAAATGGAACGGGCAAGGGAAGCATTGCCAGTACACGAACAGGCGTTTGCTTATTAATTCCTCGTAGTGCCCCCATGCCCCCTGTTCATTCACTGTGACATTTGGAGAAGCGTGTGAAAATTTTTACTTTCCCTGATTCACCACTTCCCCAGGTACAGTTCGCTGTTTACTGTTGAATGTTCGAGGCCAGTTTTTTCCTTCTTGATGGCTCCAAAGAAGATGCTTCCAAGATGATCCGCCGGTCCCGGATCAAGAGATATATGACAATAGACTATTGATCGTTGGCACTTCTTGGGGCGTATCATTCATAAGTGAGAAAACTGGAGAACCCTTTCATTCATCCAGGACCGCCAGGGTTTTCTCCCATTCGCTATAAAGGCTCTCAAGGCGCTGTGTCAGTTCACGATGCTGATGGCTCAGCTTATGGAGTTGAAGAAAGTCACTGGCCAAAGCCGGATCGCTCATCTGACCGAGTGTCTTGTGGGCCAGTCCTTCGATCTCCCGGATCTCGTGTTCCAGAGAGGCGCACTGAGTCTTCAATCTGTTCAACTCGTTCTTGCTGAGTTTCTTTGCGCGGATTAGGGGGGAGGTGGAAGACTCTTCCAGCTTGACTCTTGGAGAACGGAGAGCGTAGGCCGTTTCTTGCGCCAATCCAGTCTCGAATTCGTGGTAGGTACCCTCAAACCAGCGACAGCCACCTTCTCCATCCAAGTAAAGGACTCGGTGGCAGATCCTGTTAATCAAATATCGGTCGTGGGACACGATGACTAACGTGCCCGGGAAATCTTGGAGAGCCGCTTCCAGAGCTTCGCAGGACGGGATATCCAGATGGTTCGTGGGCTCATCGAAAATCAGGGTGTTAGCCTTCCCAAAAATCAACTTGGCTAGGGCCAACCGGCTTTTTTCACCTCCACTCAACGAAGCCACGTTTTGAAAGACTTCATCTCCGCGAAAAAGAAAGCGGGCCAGATAACTCCGCAGGGTCTCGTCGCTCAGTAGAGGGGAAATGGACCGTATTTCGTCCAGAGCTGTGGCCGCAAGATCGAGTTGTTCCAACTGTTGGTCATAGAATGCCACCTCGACCTTGGGACCCACTTGGATCTCTCCGCGAAGCGGACGCGTCTTACCGAGGAGAGTCTTGACCAGCGTCGTCTTGCCTGAGCCGTTTGGGCCAATAACCCCCAACCGATCACCCCGGTAAAGATGAAAATCAATTCCCTTCACCACAGGGGTCTCGTATCCGATTTCCAGTTCCGAAATGCGGAATACCAGATTGTGGCTCGGTCTGTCCATATCGAAGCGGAATCTGGAAGGAGTCGCATCCGAGGCTACCGGCTCCAGGCGCTCCAGCTTCCTCAGCATCTTCCTGCGCGATTGGGCCTGGCGGGCCTTCTGACCGGCCAGGTTACGTTGGATGAAATCTTCAGTCCTATCGATGAGTTGTTGTTGAAACTCGTAAGCTTTCCGGTGCTGCGCGAGACGACCTTCGCGCTCCCTCACGTACCACGAGTAATTGCCGGGGTATTCTTCCACACGGTTATCGGCGAGTTCCAGAATTCGTTTGATCGTGGCGTCGAGAAAGTACCGATCATGGGAGATCACGATGCAGGCATGCGGGTAGTCGACAAGGAAGTTCTCCAGCCAGCGGACCGCAGGGATGTCCAGGTGGTTAGTGGGTTCGTCCAGGAGGAGAAGATTCGGCTCGACCAGCAGGAGTTTGGCCAAATTGACTCGGTTCTTTTCCCCACCGCTAAGCTGCGAAGCGTCTCGATCGAGATCGGGCCTTGAGAATCCCAGTCCAAAGAGAACAGCCTCAGTCCTGGCTCTGTAATCGTACCCTCCCTCCACTTCCCATCGAGTCTGCGTCTGGCTGTATTGGTCGAGCAAGGATTGTACTTCGGGACCCCTGGCCTTCAGTTCGATTTCGGCTTCCAGGCGATTGATCTCTTGTTCCATTTCCTCTAGTCGTCGAAAAACGGAGAGGGCCTCGCCAAACAGGGTCTTCTCAGAATTCAGCCGTGCAATCTGCTGCATGAAACCGATGCGTAGGTGGGGATCACGTTGAATCTGTCCCTGGTCGGGTTCTGTTTCTCCCAGAATCAGGCGAAGGAGCGTCGTTTTCCCCACGCCGTTTCGTCCTACCAGACCCACCTTATCACCGGGGTTGATTTGAAACGTCACATCCCGGAAGAGTTCGTTTGACCCAAAAGCCTTACTGACTTGGTTTAGATTTACTAACATGAGAAGAAACTAGCCGTCTCAAAAGACGGACATCCTCGACCAAAACCGAATTGGCAGGGGGCAAGAAAAAAGGGCAGCCGAAACTGCCCTCTGTGGTTCTTTCAACTTCTCGTGGAGGAGTTGTCGTCCAAACTCCTCCTGATTCGTGCCGATTGTGCCTATAGGTCCTATGGATCGGTAACTAGGCTGCTTTTTGCCGTTCCACTGGAGAAGCAGTCAATATCTCGATGGCTTTCTTTAGCTGGCGATCCTCTTGTGTTTCCGGTTTGGCCTCGGTTCCAGAGGGGCTCTCGACCGAATCATCGTCGTCTGAAGATTCGATATCTCCTTTAAAGGCCTCCAGCCCGTCTTTCACCTCTTGGTCGGGAGCTACCCCATTGTCCTGAATGACCTTTCCGGATTGCGAATAGAATTTGGCCACCGAAAGCAAGACGGCAGTGTCATTGTCAAGGGGGAAAATCTTTTGCAACGATGCTTTGCCGAAACTGCGGACCCCCACGACCTCCCCCCGCCGGTTCTCCTTGATGGCTGCAGCGACAATCTCTGCCGCCGCTGCACTTCCGTAATTCTGGAGCACAGCCAGGGGCTGCCGCGTGACGTTTTTCGTGGCATCGGCCACATATTCCCGCTTGACTGATTTCTGGCCTTGGGAGTACGCGATTACGCCATGGTCCAGGAAAAGATTAGCTACCTTGATGCCCTCTTCGTACTCGTCGCCTCCGCAATTTCGGACATCAAGAATAAAACGAACAGCCCCGTTTTTAGTGAGATGCAATATTTTGCTGCGAATTTCTTCGCTGACTCCTGGAGTAAACCGGTAGACTTTTAGGTACCCTATTTTACTCTCAAGCAAAGTGGCTTTCACGGGAGGGATGCGGTCCTCCTCACGAACCAAACTCAAATCCAAAGGCTCGTTTCGACCTCGGCGCAGCAACTTCAATTTCACTGACGAGCCAACGGGACCCGTTAGCAAGGCTTCGGTTTGAAGCAGGCTGATGTCGCGAGTCGAGACGTCTTCAATCGATTCAATGACATCCCCCGCCTTGACACCAGCACGGGCCCCCGCACAACCTTCTATTGGATGCACGACGTAAGCGTAACCCAGTAATTTCTCCTTGGAGAGATCCAGCCCGACATCTCCATTGCCATTGGTCTTGTGTTTCTTGTAGCGATCATATTCCTCAGCGGTCAAGAAAGCACTGTAAGAATCCAACGATTCCAGTAGGCCGCGCAAAGCACCGCGCATTACCTCAGTGATGTTGGGTTCTTCCACATAACTGGACCGAATCTTGGATAGCACTTCCTGGAAAACGGAGAGCTGCGAGTAGGCTCCTTCCTTGGCAGTTACTCGTCCAAGCAATCCCCCGACCACTGCGTAAAATACGAAAATGGTCGATATCAGTATTAGAGAAAACTTGTTTCGATAACTCATCGTTCCTCCAAACGGATCCACTATAAAAACACGATATATTATAACAGATTCACTTCAATGAACATGAGATTCTCAGGAAACAGGATGTAATCCAAGGGTGGCTGGAGACGCCACACAACTGCGGCGTGTTGCCTCGAGCGGGGCAAGAAAGTCCTGCCTCCGCGGATTTGGAGTCCTTGCGACCCGCAGCAAGAGAACCGCCAAATATTAAGCCCTATCTGTCGCACGTTGAAGTACGCTCCAGGCAATGCCCTCAGTGTGCCATGTTTCGGGCAGACAAGGTGGATTGTTTCAATTCGGAATGACCCATGGAATCCCGTAGGCGTATAACATGACCAGGAGACCTACCAGTGTCGCCAATAAGATGCTATGTTTGAAGATTGCTTTGAATAGATCAGCCTCTTTGCCTTCTTGCTTAGTCGCGGCCGTGGCCACAACGATACTCTGTGCAGCAATCATTTTGCCCATGACGCCTCCTGCGCTGTTGGCCGAAGTCATCAGGACCGGGCTTAAGCTGAGTTGTTCTGCTGTTACCTTCTGAAGATTACCAAATAGCGCATTGGAGCCAGCATCAGTGCCAGTCAGTCCGACTCCCACCCATCCCAGCAGCGTCCCGAAGAAAGGGTAGACCCACCCTGTATGGGTCAGGCTGAGGCCAATGATCGTGTCCGTTCCTGAATAGCGTGTGACGAAGGCGAGTCCTACCATGAAACAGATGGCCAACAGCGATGGGACCAACTGGCGGAAGGTCTTGCCAAACACCCTGAAAGCACTGCGAAAGGGAAGGCCCAATATCGGTACTGAAAGGAAGGCTCCGACAAACACAGCAGTTCCAGGCAATGCTAGCACGTTCAAATTCATTCTGGCCTCTTCTGGGATTGGACGAGGGACTGCCGGTGGAACTCTCATCACCACGTTGTGCAAGCCTGAAAGCGGAAAGGTCAATGAAGCGAAGCGAAGTCGCTGGTTGACTGATGGTAGGCCGGCCAAGAAGATACAGAAGGATGCTAAAATAAAAGGAGACCATCCCTTCAGGATCGTCAGGAATGAATGACAATTCCCGTACCTCGAGGGAGTCTCAGGGTCGATTTCCATGGTGCGGGATGGCTTCCAGACCTTAAGGAACCCCACCATGATCAGGAGAGTGCAGGTCCCCGACAAAATGTCGACTAGGCCCGTCTCCCCGTAGTTAGCCCACAAAAATTGCACTCCCGCGAAACAAGCTCCACTGACCAGCAATGCTGGAAAGACTTCCCGAGTTTGCTTCCAACTCACAGTCGTTCGCATGAGCCAGAGAGGAAGGATTAAGGAAAAAGGCGGGAGGATCCGACCCAGCATGGCGTTGATCATGGGCTCTGACAAGCCGGTCACTCCCACTAAAACCCGCACTGGATTGCCTACGCCGCCCCAGGCCACCGGGGCCGTGTTCGCCAAGAGGCAAATGGTTGCTGCCTGAAAAGGGGGAAAACCAAGTCCGATTAAGAACGAGCCGGCGATTGCGACAGGGGCTCCTCCCCCCCCAGTGCCTTCCAGGAATGCCCCAAAGCAGAAGGCAATTAAGATCATCTGGATTCGCAAGTCGGAGGAAACAGAGGCAATGGAATGCTTCATCACCTCAAACTGCCCGGTTTCAACCGCGATATTGTACAGGAAAATGGAAGAGATAATGATCCAGGCGATTTGTAGAAAGCCGAATACCACTCCGAGCCAGGCGGCCAGTGAGATCAACCCGCCAGGCATTTTCAACACCAGGCCAGCTACCAGGATTGCCGTGGCCATTCCACACATCGCGGAAAACCAGACGCGCTTTTTTAGTACCAGGAGGGCGAAGAATAGTACCAGGACCGGCAGTGTCGCCACTGCCGTTGACAAAGGCCAATCACCGAAGGGATCATAATTTTGATGCCAGTTCATTCACGGCGTCCTTATAGGAGCAGTGTCGTGGGAGGCAGCCGGGGTTGGT
>Ga0335069_10003288_pt1 | contig 24524 bp, 15 predicted proteins | sample Lox_Sample_11_FD_206714 | JGI IMG/M metagenome (GOLD analysis project Ga0335069, IMG submission 206714) | Soil microbial communities from Loxahatchee National Wildlife Refuge, Florida, United States - Lox_Sample_1.1 | ecosystem: Environmental > Terrestrial > Soil > Wetlands | place: USA... | reverse complement strand
TCCCACCAGCCGGAGCAGGGTGACGGCGAGGGTGATCACGGCGGGGACCAGGATCAGGTTCCCGGGCCGACTCTCGGCGGACTGCGCCATGGCTTCCTCCAATCGGGTTCCGGCTCTCTGCGGAGATCCGATTCTAGACCGCCGGGGCGGGCTCAGGCCTCGAGCGAGAACGGGGTGAAGTCGGTGTCGCGGTCGAAGTAGTCCTCGTGCTCGGCGCGCTTGAGGAAGTTGACGACCTTGTAGGTGAAGGGGGTCATCACCGCCTCCCACAGCACCTTGATCACGTAGTTGGAGAGCATGACCCGCACCACCAGCGCGTTCGACCACACGCCCAGGAAGGCCACCGGATAGAAGACGGCGGAGTCGACCGCTTCGCCCACGATGGTGGAGCCGATGGTGCGCGACCACAGCCAGCGCCCCTCGGTGCGCAGCTTCATCTTGGCGAGCACGTACGAGTTGCAGAACTCGCCGCAGAAGTAGGCGGTCAGCGAGGCGGCCACGATGCGCGGGGTGGCGCCGAAGACGGTCTGGTAGGCCGCCTGGTGCGGCCAGCCCGGCGCCGGTGGGAAGGCGAGGATGGCCCAGCTCATGAAGGAGGCGAAGCCGAGCGCGGCGAAGCCCGCCCACACCACGCGCCGCGCCCGCGCGTAGCCGTAGACCTCGGTGAGCACGTCGCCGAACAGGTAGCTGATGGGGAAGAAGAGGACCCCCGCCCCGAAGGTGAGGCCCCACACCCGCGCCACCTTGGCGGCCCCGATCACGTCGGCGCACAGCAGCACGGTGACGAAGGCCGCCATCACCAGGTCGTAGTAGCGATAGGTTCGCCGGGGCGGCCGGGCCTGCCGGGCCATCCGCTCAGTCGACGGCCGGGAGCGCATCGCGCTCCGCTCCGCAGGTTCTTACGGGAGTGGGGGCCACGGACCCATCATACAGGCGGCCACGGCGGTGCCGCTGCGACGCCTGGAGCTTCCTGGCGAGGGACGACCTGGTAGAGGGCGTGGTCGCGATTCTCGATGGCGACCTCGAAGCCGTCTTCCTCGAGGACCAGATGCGGCCCGCCGACTGGATCATGACCGGTGGCCTCCGCTACACGCACTTCGGCGGCCAGGTCGAGGAGAACGTCTGGAGCCCGCGGCTCGGCCCCGCCGCTTCAGACCGTGTCGGGGCCGATCCTCGACCTCGCGCTTCAGGACGGCTTCGGGTTCTTGCCCCTGGCCGGTTTCGTGAAACGATTCACCGCAATGCTCACTCCGTTGGCTCGGCCGCTGTGGTTGCCCGCGTGCCTGCTTCTCGCCACGACGAACGCGAGCGCGCAGGTGACGCGCCCATTCGTGTTCACCGTAACGACGACCGCCGCGGATACCGGCGGCGACGGCCGTGGCTGGGCCGCCTACTACGACGCCGGCTACGCCGAGCGCACGGACGAGCCCTTCGGCTACGACGGCTTCGCCCAGCGGATCGGCTTTCAGGGCCGGCTCGGATCGCGCTACACGCTGGTCGGGAACGTCGGGATCGGCATCGACGCGGACACGACGGGCGTCCGCAGCACTCAGGAGGCCGAGCTGCTGCGGGACGTCCTCGCGCCGTCCTCTTCCCTGCGTCTCGCCTTAGGCCTGGGGGCCCGGCACGAGTGGGCGGGCACGACGGCCGCCCTCGGGCGCGTGAGCCTCGGCTGGAGCGGCCGGGACGCCCTCCTGTTCGGGAACATCCGCTTCGAGAAACCCTTCGCCGCGGGCCGCGACGCGCTGGACATCATCTCCTCGGTGGGCTGGCTGCAGCGTCTCGGTCACGGGTGGCGTGCGGGTGTCGAGGCGGTCGGCGAGGACCTCGAAGGCTTCTGGGTGAAGGACGAGGCGGAGGGCGGCGCCAAGCTGTACGCCGGACCCGCGGTCCACTGGTCCTCGTCCACGGAACGACTGTGGGTCTCGGCGAGCGGCGGGCCGGTGGTCTACGCCACCCGAAGCGGCCGGTCGAGCCCCGCGCCGCGGCCGCTCGACGCGGCGGGGAACGGCCTCACGCTGCGACTGGCCGTCGGCTGCACGTTCTGAGCGACTTGGGTAACTGAGGTCCAGCTTCACCCACAGCGTCCGGCCCGGCTCTCTGCGCGCCTGGATCAAAAGGCTCAGCCGATGGGCCCTTGCGCGTTTGGTGAGTCGGTAGGAATATCCTGACCGGAGTAATACTGGATGCGATACCCGACGACGGTCCTCGCCAGCGTCGCCGCTCTGCTCCTGGCCACTCGAGGCGCAGCTCTGCCCATCACGTCCGGTGATCAGCCGGACGTGGGGGCCGTCTCCGCCCAGCCGGCCGAGCAGCCGAAGGAGGCCGAGCCCTTGCGCGTCCACGAGGAGCTCACCGTCACCGCCTCCAAGACACCTCAGCAGCCACGAAGCGTCACCCAGACCGTTCGCCTCCTCGACGAGCGGCAGCTCTCCGAGCTGCCGGCGCCGCCGAACCGCAACATCTCGGAGCTGCTGAGCTACCAGCCGGGCGTCTTCGTCAGCGCCCTCTCGCGCAACGACGCGAACTGGGGTTCGAATGGCGGTCTGGGTCCCAAGTACAGCAGCTACCTCCTGGACGGCGTACCGATCGATGCCTTCATCGACGGCATGGGCCTCGACCCCGCCGCGTTCCAGCGGGTCGAGCTCCAGCGCGGCCCGGCGGCAGTGATGTACTCGAACTACCTCGGCATGGACTTCGCCGGGAACCAGACGCCACTCGCGGGGATCACGAACTACGTGCTGCGGGAGCGCGTCGACACGCCGCTCACGCGCATCCAGGCCGGCTTCGGGTCGTGGGACACGGCGAACGTTCAGGCCTACAGCCAGGGACGAGCGGGAGACCTGCATTACCTGATCGGCGCCAACTGGGAGCACTCCGACTACACGAACTACGGCACTCCAGGCTCCTGGCTCAACATCCTCGACGACCCCCAATACACGAAAGTGCGGCTCTACGGGAAGGGCACGGTCTTCCTGGGAAGTGATCAGTCCGTCTCGGTCTTCGCCCACTACTATGGCCACACGGGCGACGTCGGCCGCCCGAACCGCGACTACGACAACGGCTACGGTACGGTCAACGCTGCCTACCGGGGACGGATCAGCGAGGCCCTCGACCTCCAGTTCCAGGGCGGCGCTCGCCTCTACGACCGACGATGGGGAGAGGACCTCTATCCGGAGAGTCTCGCCCTCCGCGAGCACGACGGCGTCGAGCAGACTGTCTTTCCCGTCGACCTGACGCTGGGTTGGAGGCAGTCCGGTGAGAACCGCCTCACGTTCGGCGCCGACGGGCAGTACGCAACCTACGAGACGTACGCCGAGGCGGAGGGACCGAGAACGACCGGCAACGACGCGACGGCTTCCTCCGTCGGCCTCTTCGCGCAGCAGCAGCTCGTGTTCGGGAGCGTGGTCCTCCGAGGCGGGCTGCGCTACGGCCACAGCGCGCAGTCATACTCGCTCCTGGCCGGGACTCAGCCGGGGCTCCCGCACCGGTCATGGGACAAGCTGCTCTGGAGCGGCGGGGCACGCTGGAACCTCGGCTCGGTGAGCCTCTTCGCGAACGCGGGCTCGAGCTTCGTGGCGCCGACACCGAAAGCCGTCGGAGGCACGCTCGCGGCAGGAGACCTCGGCGTGCCCGGCCGGAACGGACAGCTCGCCAACCCCGACCTGCAGCCGGAAAGCGGGCTCGGCAGCGACGCCGGCGTCGACCTGCAGCGGGGCGAGCTGCGCCTCGGTGTCCGGGGATTCCTGAACCGTGTGAACGACGCGATCGTCGACAACGTCGTGAGCCAGAACCCGTCCCAGACGCGCTCGATCAACGCCGGAAACGCGACGTCCTACGGCGTCGAGCTGGCGATCGACCAGGCGGTCGGGAGGAACCTGACGTGGTTCGCGAACGGGACCTACACCCACTCGCGAATCGAGAATCCCCTGGACCCGGACCAGCAGGGTGCGCAGGTGCCCTTCGTCCCGGTCTGGATGGCGAACGCAGGGGCGAGCCTCTCGCTGTCCCGCCGGATCACCGCGTCGCCTTACCTGCGTGCGGTCGGGACCTACTACGACAGCACGTCGCTCGCCGGCCGCCAGTCCTTCGGCAAGTACGTGATCCCCGCCTTCAGGATGCAGGCCGTCGTCGCGGCCGGCACCCGCTCCGACGTGGTGTTCGCCCTCGACTTGAACAACCTGTCGAACGACCGCTACGCCATGCCGTGGCAGTTCCAGGACCCTGGATTCAGCATGTTCGGCACGGTGGCGGTGCGCATCCGATGACCGCCTGGCCGCTCGTCCTGGCAGTCGGCCTCTCCACCTCACCGAGCGGTGAACCGCCCCGGCCGGCGACGCGCGTGGCCGTCGAGGTCTTCTCGGTCGGCCTTGCGGCCGGCGAGGACGTGGGGCTGCGGTTCGCCCGCCAGGAGGCCCCGCTCGTCGAGGGCCGGGATCCCGACCCGCTCGGTCGGAGTCTCGCCACTCGTGACTCAGCGGCGATCGCCGCCATCCACTCGACGAGCTGGCGCTGGGAGGGCGATGGCCGCATCGTCCTGACCTATGTCGCGTGGATCAAGGAGGGGCGGCTCGGGGCGGACGCGTTGCCGCTGCCCCCTCTGACCGCATCGGGCCCGACTGATCCCCTGCACCCTCGCCCCGCGCAAATCCGCGAGCTCGACCCTCTCGCGCACGGCTTGCGGCATCTCGCTTTCCTCGTTCAGCAGGATCACGACGGTGCCCTGCGGAGGGCCCTCGGCGCCCGGGCGCTCACCATGCTCCACTCCTTCGAGCCCACTGTCGCTGGCGAGCTGCGCTGAAGGGCGGCCGCGGCGCGATTCCCGAGGCGAAACGCAGGGCCCGAGCGGGACCCCGATGGGATCCAACCGAAGGGCGCGCTGCCCGCACGCTATCGGAGGTGGTGGGCGCTGAAGGATTCGAACCTTCGACTTCCACCGTGTGAAGGTGGCACTCTACCGCTGAGTTAAGCGCCCTTTCGGGAGTCGAGAATAGTCCGCCCGGCAGGGAACGGTCAAGGCCGTGCCGGTCCGCGGAGCGTCAGGAGCCGGCGACGAGGGCCTGGACCGCGTCGATGTCGGCGCCCTCCGTGTGGGTGCCGGCAAGCAGACAGGGGTAGATCTCGCCGTCCTCGATCTTGAAGTAGCGCGCCTGGGTGAGGCCGGCGTCGTGCAGGTCGAAGTCGCAGTGGCCCGAGAACAGGCCCTCGCTGCGGTGGCCGCACGGCACGCGTAGACGCACCAGCGTGAACGGCCCCTGCGGGCTGGCGGCGGCGTACACCGTCACCGGCTCGTTCGAGGTGGTCTGGAAGACCCGCAGGTCGGGGCCGGTGCCGTCGACGACCTGCGTGCCCATGTCGACGGTCACGTAGCCGCCCTGGCCGAGGCTCATCATCCCGGTGTAGCCGTCCTTGAAGCCGAGATACACGGCGTCCGGCGGCCCCAGCACCTGCCGGGGATCCGTGTACCAGTTGCCCTCCAGCGAGCACTGCGGCTCCCACCAGTCCACGACGGCGACGGCGTACCCGCCGGTCGCGGTCGCCTCGGTGCCGGCCCCGGCGGGCGACAGGTACCGGCCGAGGACAGCGCGGCCGTGCGGGCCGGTGAGGAACGCGAGCAACTGACGCGCGCCGGCCGGGTCCCGGGCCTCGCTCACGGCCGCGGCGACGGCCACCAGGGGCGGGAGGCCCGCGTCGCGCTGCTCCCCGGGCCCGGCGAGCGAGCGGGGGACGAGCGCGTAGCGGGCGCGGCGCAGCTCGGCCGCGTCGCGGGACGTCTGCACGCGGGCCGGCAGCTTGCCGCCCAGCGCCGCTCGCGCATCACGCCCGAGCCGGCCGCCGAGGACGCACAGCCGCTCCTCGCCGGCGACCGCCGCGTGCAGGTCCGCCGGCGAGCCCGCCGGCACCACGAGAACCCACGGCAGGTAGCCCAGGTCGACCGAGGTGCCGAGGTCCGCCGCGCCGCCCTCCAGGACCCGGGTGAGCTCGCTGTCGTCGCCCACCACCACGTCCGCGTCGCCCGGCGGGTCGGGCTCGCGCACGTCGAGCGCGGTCGGGATCCCGGACTCGCGGGTGAAGGCCTCGAGGGCGGGCCGCAGCACCGGCGCGAACGCCTCGCTGGCGCGCACCTTCAGCGGCTCGCGCGCGCTGGAGCCGGTGCTGCCGAAGGTCACGAGCAGGACGACGGCGCCGGCGGAGGCGGCCAACCCGCGGGCGGTCAGGCAGCGGCTCATCGCGGCCGCAGCGTGAACGAGTGGTCTGTGGCGCTGCACGGGTCGCCCTCGTCGCCTCCGATCTGCAGCAGCCCCCTCAGGCTCCCCGACAGGACCTCGCCCCTGCCGTTCGTATCCTGGGTCACGCTGCCGGTGCCGATGGCACGTACGAACACCAGCGGTCCCTCTCCCGACGCGACGTTGTCAGCCGAGCCGAACCCGCCCTCGAGGACGAAGTTCGTGTACTTCAGCTCCCCCTCCAGCAGGCCGGGGGTGGCGTTGTCGAGGGTGACCTGGATGCCGGGGTAGGGCGTCGTTCCGGCGGCCGCCATCACCATCGGGAAGCTGTAGGTGGTCGTACCGCCCACCGGGTTGCACGACGGGGACCGTTTGAGCTGGAGCTCGTAGTTTCCGGCGAGCGTGCCGCCCGGCTTCGGTCCCGAGTCCCCTGACCCGTCAGAGCCGCCGCAGCCCGCGTTGGCCAGGGCGAGGACGACGCACGCGCCGCGGGCGCTCCAGGCGAGCGACAGAAGGGCCGGCCGTCGTCTCTTCGCCAAGCAACGTATCCTAAGCCACCGTCAGAGGCAGGGTCAATTCTCGGCCTGCTCCATTTCGGATAGAGTCCCGCGAGCGGCGAGACCGTGCACGGAGCACCGAGAGCCGTTCGACTGTTCGTCCTGGCGCGCGCGGCGGTCCTGGCGATCGCGGCGCTGCTGCTGTGCCGCGACCTGGCCGGCCCGTTCAACACCTGGCACGCCGTGAACGACGCCCTCTACACGGAGGCGGCCCGCAACCACGTGCGCTACGGTCTCGTCGCCACGCGTCTGTACGCCACCTATCCGGTGGTGCCCGGGGAGCCGCCGCGGCGCTACGTCAACCATCCGCCGCTGGTCGCGGTGCTGACGGCCGTGCCGCTCGCCGTCTTCGGAGACCACGAGTGGGCGGCGCGGCTGATGCCGATCCTGGCCACCCTGGGGAGCACCGCCCTGCTGGTGACGATGCTGGGCCGCCTGGGCAGCCCGCTGCTCGGGCTGCTGGCGGGCTTCTTCTTCGCCACGCTGCCGCTCACCGAGTACTTCGGGCGCATGGTGAACCACGAGGCCCCGGTGCAGTTCTTCTCGCTGCTGATGCTGCACGGCTACCTGCAGTGGACCTCTGCCTACGGCCCGCGCTACGGAGCGCGCCGCGGCGCCCTGGCCTGGGCGGCCGGCACCGTCCTCGGCATCGGGACCGGGTGGGCCGTGCTGCTCGCCTCCGGCCTCGTCTGGTGCTGGCACGCCCTCCGCGTACGGCGGAGGACGGCAGCACCGCGTCCGCTGCTCTGGCTGACGCTGCTGCCCGCGCTGACGCTGGCCGCCGTGCTCGTCCACATCCTCGCGGGCAGCGGCTGGGACGTCGGCGCGCTGGTCGCGCTGGTGCAGGACCGTTCCGTCGGCGGAGAGGGTGCCCGCCACGGCTGGCTCGAATGGCTCGCCATGCAGCGGGACGATTTCGCGAGCGACTTCACCTGGCCAGGTGCGATCGCCGCCCTCCTGTCCGTCCCCCTCGTCGTTCTCGCCTTACTGCGCCGGGGTGACCGGCGCCGCTGGCCGTGGCTTCCCCTGACGCGCGGGCCGGCCGTCGTCGCGGCCATCTGCGGCCTGCAGGGGCTGCTCTGGGTCGTCCTGCTGAAGAACCAGGCCTGGTTCCACGACTACTGGCAGTTCTACCTCGGTCCCTACGTGGCGATCAGCCTGGCTGCGCTCGTGCAGCTGGCACGGCAGCAGCTCGGGCGCCGCGCTCCGCGCCTCGCTGCCGCGGTGGTCGTCGTCCTCCTGCTCGCACCGATGCCGTTCGCGGCAGCCACGCGCGACCTCTATGCCAGCCGCCAGCTCGTCTATCCCGAGTACCTGCAGGCGCTGCGCATGCTCGGCGGCCTGGTGCCGAAGGGGACGCCGGTCTGGACCAGCCATCACGTCCGCGGCGAGGCCGTGATGGCCCGTGAGCGCCGCTACCCGCCGCACCCCGTGGTCGCCTACTACGCCGAGCGGCCGGTGTACTTCTCGCGCGATCTCGCCGAGGTCCGCGCCAATGCCCCGGGCTGCGCGGCCTACGTCCTGCGCCGCGTCGACGCGCCGTGGGCCCGGGCCATGGAGGCCGCGCTGGGGGCCTCCTTTCCCTCCGTCCGGGTGGGCGAGAACCACGTCATCTTCCTGTTGACTCCCCCGCCGGCCTCCCCGCCTCCGGGCGGGCGCTGAGCTGACCGCGCTCAGCGGCTCACGGCGCCGCAGATGCCGTTCTGGGCGCAGGGAGTCCAGGTGCCGCTGCCGGCCACGAACAGCTTGTACTGGTTCTCGGGGTGGTTCTCGCAGCCGTTGACGTCGAGCCCCTTGCACAGTTGCCCGTTCTTGCCGCCCACCCGGGTGCCCAGCGGGTAGTAGGTCCAGGTCGGCCCGCAGCGGCGGGTGTCCTTGGCGTTGCCCACGCGCCAGCACTCGCAGGGGATGCGCTCGGGACTGCCGTCGGCGCGCACGGGGCAGTAGGAGCGGTTGTCCGTGTAGCCGATGCTGCGACAGTAGTTCACGTCCGGACCGACGATGGGCGTCGAGTCCAGCGTCGCGTAGTCCCTGCCCGGCAGCCACACCTTCGAGTTGAACTTCGAGATCTCCGGGGGATAAGGCCTGCCGCAGCCGCTGCCCGGCGGCGGCCAGCTCGGGTCGGGGTCCACGGGGAAGGCCGCCGGGCTGCAGCTCTCGCGGTACGAGCCGTGGCCGCGCTGCACGTACTCGCCGTGGTAGACGATGACGAAGTCCTCGGAGAAGTCGTTGGAGCTCTTGACGCTGATCCGGATGAGCGGGAAGTCGTAGTCCGGCTCGGCGCACAGCCCCGCCGCGCGCAGGTTGGCGACCACGCCGTCGACGTACGCCTTGGGGTCGAGGATGTGGTACTGGCCCGAGTTCTTCGGGTCCTGCACCTTGGTGTCGAGGACGCCCTTCGTCTTCTGGGCCACCTCCTCGATCGCGGTGCTCACGGCGTCGAGCAGCTGCGTCGGCGTGGCCCGCGAGCACTCCGCCGCCGTCGAGCCCTTCCCCAGCGGGCAGACGTAGGCGATGGGAGCGGTCGGGCTGGGGCTCGCCGGCGGGGCACTGGGGCCCGCTGGGGTCGAGGGCGAGCCACCCGAGTGGCCGCAGGAGAGCGCGAGCACGGCCAGCAGCGCCGGCGAGGCCCGTCGCCTAGTAGCTGACCGGTGAGGCACTGCCGTAGCCGTGGACCGTGCAGATCTCGTGCGGCTCGGTGCCGGCGATGAAGGCCTCGCTGCGGGTCCGCGGGCAGGCGGGGGAGGCGAGCAGCCCCGTGTCGCGGTCGATCTCGGCGTAGACGATGCCTTCGGGCGCGGGCGGGAAGGGCGTCGGCTCCTGGCCGCTGAGGGCCGAGTTCATGAAGTCCACCCAGATCGGCAGCGCGGCCCTGGTGCCGGAGAGCCCGACCGGGGTGTTGTCGTCGAAACCCACCCAGACCACCGTCAGCAGGTCGGGGGTGAAGCCGCAGAACCAGGCGTCGCGGTAGTCGTTGGTGGTCCCGGTCTTGCCGGCGGCCGGCAGCGTGAAGCCGAGCGCCCGCGCGCTGGCGGCGGTGCCCTCCTGCATCACCGTCTCCAGCATGGTCCTGATCAGGAAGGCCGACTCGGCGCGGATCACCCGCTCGGGCACCGGGGCGTGGTGCTGCTCGAGCACGCGGCCGCGCACGTCGCGCACCCCGAGCACGGTCACCGGCTCCACCTTCAGGCCCTCGTTGGCCAGCACGTTGTAGGCGGTCGCCATCTCGTAGGGTGTCGCCTCGAAGGAGCCGAGGGCGATCGCCGGGTAGGGATGGATGGGCGCCCCGATGCCGAGCTTCTTCGACCACAGGGCCGCCACCTTGTCGTAGCCGACCATCTCCGCCACCTTCACCGTGGCGTTGTTGAGGCTCAGCGCCAGCGCCTTGCGCAGGGTGACCATCCCCTTGTAGTCGTCCTCGTAGTTGGTGGGGACGTACTCCTTGTCCTCGTAGAAGAAGACGGAGGGGGCGTCGTCCACCACCGTGGCCGGCGTGATCGGCGGCAGGCTGCGGTCCTCGAAGGTGGCCTCGAAGGCCGTGAGGTAGACGAAGGGCTTGAAGGTGCTGCCCGGCTGCCGGCGCGCCTGGATCACCCGGTTGTACTGGCTCTCGCCGTAGGAGCGGCCACCCACCAGCGCCACCACCTTGCCGCTCGCCGGCTCGAGCGCGATCAGGCAGCCCTGCACGGTCCTGGTGGTGCGCTTCCTGATCATCTGCTGCACCCGGTCGAGCCCGCGCTCGAGCGCCTGCTGGGCCAGGTCCTGCAACCGCAGGTCGAGGGTGGTGTAGATCGAGAGGTCCTGGGTGGCGAGGTCCTTCGCGTCGTAGCGCTGCGCGATCTGGCGGCGCACCAGGTCCACGAAGTAGGGGGCGTCGGTGGTGTCGCTGCTGGAGGGCTGCACCAGCAGCGGCGCCTTGAGCGCCGCCTCGGTGCGGGCCTCGTCGACGAAGCCCGCCTCGTGCATGGCGCGGATCACCTCGTTGCGCCGCTCCATCGCCCGCGCGCCATGGCGGAACGGGTTGTAGGGGTTCGGCGACTGGATCATCCCCGCCAGCAGGGCCGCCTCGGGCAGCGTGAGGTTGGCGACGTCCTTGTGGAAGTACATGTGCGCCGCCTCGCCCACGCCGTTGATGCTGAAGGAGCCCGCCTGGCCCAGGTAGATCTCGTTGAGGTAGAGCTCCAGGATCTCCTGCTTGCTGGCGCGGCGCTCGAGCACGAAGGCGAGCAGCGCCTCCTGCACCTTGCGCTTGTAGGTCCTCTCCGGCGTCAGGAAGAAGTTCTTGCAGAGCTGCTGGGTGATGGTGCTGGCGCCCTGGGGGATCTCCTTCTCGGTGCGGAGGTTGCGGATGACGGCGGCGAACAGGCGGATGGGGTCCAGGCCCGGGTGGCTGAAGAAGCGGCGGTCCTCGATGGCCAGCACCGCCTGCACCAGGTGGTCCGGCAGCTCCTGGAAGCGGACCCGCCGTCGCTTCTCCCGCTCCTCGTCGAAGAGGTAGGTGACCAGCTCCGGCTCCAGCACCTGCTCGGCGTAGTGCTTCTTCGACTGGAAGCCGCGGAGGTCCCTCACCCGCACCAGCGGGCTGCCCTTGTCCTGTGTGAAGGAGACGACCAGCGGCTCGCTGGCCCCGTCCGGGACCGGGCGCGGGAAGAACACGATGCCGGGCTCGCCGACCGAGAACTGGCCGGGCTCGACGGGCGCCTTCGGCCGTGCGGTGTAGCTGAGCCCGTTGAGCAGCTGCAACAGCCCCCGCGGGTCGAGCACCAGGCCGGGCCTCAGCACGGTGGCCCGCGCGTAGACGCGCGAGGGCGCGTTGCCTCGCACGCCGCGCAGCCGCTGCTCCACCATCACCGAGAAGCGCAGGTACTGGTAGACGAGCAGCGAGGCGCCGATCACGATCGGCAGGAAGACGAGCGTGAGCAGCAAAGCGACGATGCGTAGGCGGCGGGTCGAGTAGACCCGGGGGGCGGGGTCGGTCATCACGACGCGCTACCGAGTATACCGCCCCGCCTCGACCACCTCGATCCTCACCTGGCCGGTGCCCGGCCCGATCAGGCCGATGGCTCTCGCTGCCGCCCGCGAGAGGTCGATGGCGCGCCCCTTGTGCGCGGGGAAGCGATCGTTGATGCGCACCACCACGCTCCTGCCGGTCGAGAGCAGCGTCACCTTCGCCAGCGTGCCGAAGGCCCAGTACGGGTGGGCGGCCGTGAGCTGGTCCTGGTCGTACCTCTCGCCGCTCGAGGTGCTCTGGCCGTGGTAGCCCGGCCCGTACCAGGAGGCGATGCCTTCGACCACCGTGCCGACGGCCGGCCTCTCCGCGGGCGGGAAGAAGTAGGCCGGGTGCGCGGGCGGCTTGGCGTGGGACGCACAGGCCGAAAGAACGAAACAGACAGAAGGAAGGAGTGAGCCGGCGACGACGGACACGAACAACGAACGGACCTCGTGCCGCCCCTCGGAACGGCGAGCGTCGCGACGTGCCCGCGGACCGAGGGGCGTCACGAGACGGTGTGCACCCGCAGCATGTTCGTGGCCGCTGCCGCGATCGAGTGGCCCGAGAGCATGAGGATGGTGTCGCCCTGTTTCACCAGCCCGCGGGCCTTCAGCCGCTCCTCGCCGGCAGCCAGCAGCTCGTCCGTGTTCTCGGTGGAGGCGGACTGCGTGGGGATGACGCCCCACCACAGCACCAGCTGCCGGAAGACGCGCTCGTCGTGGGTGATGGCCACCACCGGCACGCTCGAGCGGTAGCCGGCCACCAGGTGAGCGGTGGTGCCCGACTCGGTGAAGGCCACGATCAGCTTGCAGCCGAGCTCCTCGGCGACGGAGGTGGCGACGCGCGCCAGGCTGCGGGTGATCGGCGTGCCCGTGCCGCCGTCGTGCCGCTCGCCGGCGCGGGTGCGGATCTCGGCGAGGCCGTGCTCCTCGGTGTACTCGGCGATGCGAGCCATGGTGCGCACGGCCTCCACCGGGTACTTGCCCACGGCGCTCTCGCCGGACAGCATCACCGCGTCGGTGCCGTCGAGGATGGCGTTCGCCACGTCGGAGGCCTCGGCCCGCGTCGGCCGCGGGTTCTCGATCATGCTCTCCAGCATCTGGGTGGCGGTGATCACCACCTTCCCTGCCGCGTTGGCCTCCGCGATGATCCGCTTCTGCAGGATGGGGACGTCCTCGGTCCCGATCTCCACCCCCAGGTCGCCGCGCGCGACCATCACCCCGTCCGTCGCCTGCAGGATGGCCGGCAGGTCGTCGAGCGCCTGCGGCTTCTCGATCTTGGCGATCACCGGCGTGTCTTTCCCCAGCGAGCGGATGAGCTGCTTCGCCTCCAGCACGTCGGCGGCGCGGCGGACGAACGACAACGCCACGTAGTCGACGCCGGCCTGGATGCCGAAGGCGAGGTCGTCGCGGTCCTTCGCGGTGATGGCCGGGGTGGAGAGCATGACCCCCGGCAGGTTCATGCCCTTGTGCGAGCGCAGCGGGCCGCCGTCCACCACCTCGCACAGGACCCGCTCGCCCTGCACCTCCAGCACCCTGAGCTCGAGGTTGCCGTCGTCGAGCAGGATCTGCTCGCCCGGCGTCACGTCGCGGGGCAGCGCCGCGTAGGTGGTGGCGATGAGGTCGGCCGTGCCCTCGACCGAGGTGTCGGTGGTGATGGCGACGCGCGCGCCGGCGACCAGCAGCACCTCGCCGCCCTTGATCAGGCCGGTGCGGATCTTCGGCCCCGACAGGTCCTGCAGCAGCGCCAGGCGGCCCTCGAGCCGGGCGGCGATCTGGCGCGCCGCCTGGATCACCTGCAGGTGCTCGTCGTGGGTGCCGTGGGAGAAGTTGAGGCGGAAGACGTCGACCCCCGCCTCCAGCAGCTTCTGCAGCATCTCGGGGCTGCGCGAGGCGGGCCCGACCGTGGCGACGATCTTGGTTCGGCGCATGCCCGGCGAGTATAGGCGCAGGCGGCCCGTCGCGGCAGCGGCTGTGGGCCTAGCGTGCTGCCTGGGCCTGGGCCTCGGCGGTGACGGTGAACGGCTCGCTCCTCTCGATCGTCTCGCCGGAGAACTCGTCCCTGACCCGCAGCTTCAGCACGTACTGGCCGGGCGGAGCGCCGGCCAGCGAGAATCCGATCATGCGGGAGATAGCGCCGTCGGGGGAGGTGGTGATCACGCTGGGCGGCTCGCGGGTCAGCAGGGCGCCGTCGCTGCGGCGGACCTCGTAGCCCATGCTGACCTTGGGCAGCCCGGAGGACTCGTCCTTGATCGCCCGGTAGACCTCCACCTGGCAGAACAGCCGGTCGCCCTGCGGGAAATCGCGGCGGGCCAGGATGGCCAGGCGGTCGGCGGGAGCGCCCTCGGCCGTGGTCTCGCGCACGTCGCTGAGCACGGGGGTCGAGACCCGGAAGGGCCTGAGGTCGGGGACCTCGAAGTCGTGGATCACCGTGCCCAGCCGGCCGCTCGCCCTGTCGCGCACCACGAACTTGGCGCGGTAGCGGCCCGAGTGCAGCGAGAACTCGCGCACGATCGGCAGCCAGGTGCGGGCGAGCTGCGCCCGGGTGTCGGGCGGCAGGGCCAGCTCCAGCGCCTGGTCGGCCCGGAAGAGCTGCCCCCCGTCGCGGCCGAACGTCACCATCAGGTACTCGAACCCGCCCTTCGCCTCGCCGCCCTCCTCGCGCAGCGTGAGGTGGGCGATGTCCACCTCCGCCGCCAGGTAGACGCGCGCCTCGTCGATCGTCGTCTCCTCGCGCACCACGTGGGTCATCCGCAGCGGCAGCTCCTCGACCTCGTAGGGCGAGTCGAGCGCCGCCTGGAACGCGGGATCCGTGCCGCGGGGAGTGGCGGCCGCAGTCCGGGTGTCCGAGGGCGCGTAGTAGCCGCGGCGGGCGCGGACCTGCAGACCGCGGCGGTTGCGCACCTTCACCGCGATCTTGCGGTAGGAGCCGTCGTGCGCTGCGTTCGTGGGGTTGTAGCCGAGCAGGTAGTAGGCACGACTCTCGTCCGAGACGCGCTTGAGCCCGCTGGCGAGATCGTTCGAGTTGCGCAGGGTGAAGCCGCCCGTGTCCGCGGCCAGCGAGACCGCGCCCTCCTGCGTCTCCGCCTCCTGGGCGAACAGGCTGCCCATGTCCTCCTCGGGCACCGCCGTGCTGTACTCCGCGCCGAGCACGTCGGGCAGGCCCTCCAGCCCGCGGGCGTTCAGGAAATAGATGGTGGCGTTCACCCGCCGCGCGTCGTCGAGGATGCGCTTGAACTCGGTCAGCGCCGGGTCGTAGATGAAGCCCTCCGAGACGAGCACCAGCGACTTGCGGCCCTTGGCGCCGGCCAGCGAGGCGAGCGCCCGGTCCAGGGCGGCGAGGGTGACGTGGTTGCGGGCCATCGCCGAGTTGTAGACCTCGATGGCGCGGGTGGTCACCACCGGGTCCTCGGTGGCCATGAGGTTTCGCTCGTGCTCGCCCTGCTGGGTGACGGTCTGGATGCCGTAGGTCTCGAAGCGGCGCTGGACGCGGTTGTAGATCTCGTTGTCGTGGTACACGTGGATGCGCATCGCCTCGTAGTCCGAGATCCAGTCGCGCCGCGTGTCCGGCAGCCGCTTGCCCTCCAGCCGCTTCAGCAGCTCCATCAGCTCGGCTCGGCCGGCCTCCATCCGCGCCGTCCACCAGGCGCCGCCGCCCGCCGCCAGCAGGGTCACGTAGTCGCCCTCGCGCGTCTCCCTGTTCAGGAACTGCGCGATCGCCGCCTTCGCCCGCCGCGCCTCGTGGATCCCGAGGTGGGCGTCGTCGAAGACGACCACGAACGTGCGCCCGCGCTGGCCCGCGGCGGTGGCGTTCGTGGAGACGGGCGCGAGCACCGGGGCCGCGCCGGCCGCCTGGGCGGCCTCGGGGGGAGGTGCGGGCGCGACCGGCACCGCGACGAGGTCGAAGGCGGCGATCGTCTGCCGCACGCCGTCCTCGTAGATCTCGAGGTCCTCCGGCTTGAGGTCTGTGACGGGGCTGCCCTTGCCGTCGATGACCACGACGTCCACCGTCACCTGTTCGACCTGGGCGGGGAACGTGGTCGGCGGCTGGGCGGGGGAGGCGCCCTGCGGGTGGGCGCCCGATGCTAGGACGGCAACGCAAGATATCGCAAGCAAAGAACGAGAAAGAAAAGTCAACATGGCTCGTGAACCTGGGATCGCCCTCACCAAACATAACAGCATACACCACTTGCCACACCCACCGGGCACCATCATGCGAGGCAGGGATTCTTAACCTGTGTAAATCCAAGACGTTGTAGGGGATTCGGGTTTCCGGATCCAGGATCATAAAAAGCAAGTGAAGATCAAAAAAAATTGACCATGTGCCAGCGTTGGGCTAGATTCTCCGTCGTCCCAGTTAGCGCGAGACCGACGGGCGTGCCCACGCGCCCCCGCGACCCGTACGGCCTCCGTCTACAAGGAGGTGCGCACCATGAGACGGCTTTCGTATCGACGTACACCCCTGTCGCTCGCGCTGGTAGCCCTCGGGCTGCTGGCGCTCGCCGTGCCCGCCGGCGCCCAGGTCCTGTACGGCACGCTCGTGGGCAACGTGACCGATACAAGCGGGGCCAACGTCCCCGGCGCGACGGTCACGCTCATCAACACCGGCACGAACCTCGCGCGCGAGACGACCACCAGCGCCGAGGGCGGCTACCGCTTCGTGAACGTCCAGCCCGGTACCTACAAGGTGCGGGTCGTGCTCACGGGCTTCAAGGAGTACGTGAAGGACGGAGTTCCCATCAACTCCACCACCGTCACCCGCGTCGACGTCCCGCTCGAGGTCGGCGGCCTCACCGAGGCGGTCACCGTCCAGTCCGAGGTCTCCATCCTCCAGACCGACACCGGCGACGTCCACACGCAGCTCCAGAGCCAGGAGATCACCAGCCTGCCGCTGGGCAACTACCGCAACTACCAGAGCCTGGTGAACCTGATGCCGGGCGCCACGCCGGCGCGGTTCCAGAACTCGATCACCGACACGCCGGAGCGCTCGCTCAGCACCAACGTCAACGGCACCGCCCGCAACAGCAACAACCAGCGGCTCGACGGGGCCACCAACATCTTCGTCTGGCTGCCGCACCACGCCGTCTACATCGCTCCGGCGGAGACGGTGGCCACCGTCAACGTGACCTCGGCCAGCTTCGACGCCGAGCAGGGCATGGCCGGCGGGTCCTCGGTGACGGTGCTGACCAAGAGCGGCACCAACGAGTTCCACGGGTCCGGCTTCTACTTCAACGAGAACGCCAGCCTGCGGGCCAGGAACTTCTTCAACACCGAAGGCGCCAAGCCCGACAGCAAGCGCAACATCGGCGGCGCCACCCTGGGCGGCCCCATCGTGAAGGACAAGCTGTTCTTCTTCGCCTCCTGGGAAGGCCACTACACGACGACGCCGGAGACCGACATCCTCTCGGTCCCGACGGCGGCCATGCGCGCGGGCGACTTCAGCGCCTTCGGCACCACGATCTACGACCCGAACACCGGCAACCCGGACGGCTCGGGCAAGACGCCGTTCCCGAACAACGTCATCCCCGCCAACCGCATCAGCTCCATCGCGCAGGCCTACCAGTCGCGCGTGCCGATGCCGAACCAGCCGGGGAACTTCAGCAACTACAACACCAGCGGCACCACCGACTTCAACCGCAACAACTACGACGCCAAGCTGAACTACAACATCAGCTCCTCGGCGCAGATCTTCGCGAAGTTCAGCCAGATGAACGCCACCGTCAGCACCACCTCGTACTTCGGCAACCCCGCCAACGGCGGCGCCGAGGGCAGCGGGTTCGGCGGCGGCATGCCGGGCAGCGCCGACACCAGGGTGAGGATCGGCACCGTCGGCCTCACCTGGACGCTCTCGCCCAAGATGGTGCTCGACGCGGTGTTCGGCGCGACCCGCTTCGACCAGTCGAACATCCCCGAGGACTACGGCACGAACTACGGCACCGACGTGTTCGGCATTCCCGGCACGAACGGCGCGGGCGGCGGCAACGGCGACATCAAGTACTCCGGCATGCCGACGGTCTCCGTCAGCGGCTTCAACGCCTGGGGCAACGTCAACAGCTGGGCCCCCGCCTTTCGCAACGACCGCAGCTACAACTTCTCTACCAACCTGACCTACACCCTGACCAAGCACGAGCTGAAGTTCGGCTTCGACCTGGTGAGGATGGAGCTGAACCACTGGCAGCCGGAGCTCGGCTACTCGCCGCGCGGCTACTTCGGCTTCTACGGACAGGGGACGACCCTGGGGCCGACCGGCTCACCCGACCCGTACAACGCCTACGCCGAGTTCCTGTTGGGCCAGGCGGACACCATCTCCAAGAGCCTCCAGTACGAGACGATGACCGGGCGTGAGTGGCAGTACGCCCTTTACGTCCGCGACCGCTGGCAGGTCAACCACAAGCTGACCCTGAACCTGGGCCTGCGCTATGAGCTGTACCCGATGATGACCCGCGCCAACCGGGGCATCGAGTACTACGACATGGCCAACAACACGGTCCTGCTGGGCGGGCTCGGCGGCAACCCGGAGACCTTCAACATCAAGGTGAAGTACCCGCACCTGCTGCCGCGGATCGGCGCCGCCTACCGCCTGACCGACAACGACGTGCTCCGCCTTGGCTACGGCATCACGGTGAGCCCGATGAACCTGTCGCGGCCGCTGCGCGGCTTCTACCCGCTCACCATCACCAACACCTTCTACGGCGCGAACGGCTACCAGACCGCCGGCAGCCTGGCCAACGGCGTCCCGCTGTTCTACGGACCGGACGAGAGCTCGGGCGTCGTGGACCTGCCTCTCAACGCCGACATGCGCTCGCCGTACGAGGACCACCTCAACCGGCCCTACATCCAGTCCTGGAACCTGACCTACGAGCGCCGGCTGCCCTGGGACATGTCGGTGTCGGCGGGCTACGTGGGGACCAAGACCACCCACCTGTTCGGGTTCTACAACGTCAACAACTCCGAGCCCGGCACGGGCTGGGCGGGCGCGCCGCTCTACCAGGCGTTCGGCCGGACGTCCGGCTCCTACCGGTTCGACGGGTGGCAGAGCAGCAACTACCACTCGCTGCAGATGGCCCTCAGCAAGCCGTTCAGCAAGGGCTTCTTCGTGAAGGCCGCCTACACCTTCTCGAAGGCCCTGAACCGCCAGGACGACGACGGGTGGGACTACGTGCAGTGGAACACCCCGTCGCTCATGTACAAGAACTACGCGCCGGCGGGCTTCGACCGGACCCACGTCTTCGACCTGGGCTTCCTGGCCGAGCTGCCCTTCGGCAAGCACGGTTCGGGCGCCGCCAACGCGATCATCAAGGACTGGTCGCTGAACGGTGTCTTCAGCGCCTTCACGGGCACGCCGTTCACCGTCAGCGCCCCTGGCGGCTCGCTCAACGCGATCGGCGACCCGCAGTACGCCGACCTCGTGGGTCCGATCGTCAAGCAGGGCGGCATCGGCGCGAACGCCACGTACTACGACCCCTCGGCGTGGGCGCCGGTCAGCGAGGTCCGTCCGGGCACCTCGAGCCGCAACCAGGTGCGCTCACCGGGCTGGTGGAACATCGACCTGTCGCTGTTCCGCCGGTTCCCGATCGGCCCGAAGTTCAACCTCGAGTTCCGTGCCGAGGCCTTCAACCTGACCAACACCCCGCACTTCAACGGGCCGGACTCGAGCGTCACCGATCCGGCGTTCATGACCATCACCAGCACCAGCGGCAACGCCCCCGAGCGCCAGTTCAGGCTCGGCCTGCGCATGCAGTTCTGACGCGTCGTCGCTGAAGGCGGCGGGTGCGGGTCCGTCCCGCACCCGCCGTTTTCTTTTGCCCGCCCGCCCGGTCGCGCCCGCCGCCGCCGCCGCGCGACAATAAGCGACCGTGCTCAGCGCCCTCGCCCTCCTCGCCGCCACCGCCGGCCCCGCCAACGTCCTGCTGGTCACCATCGACACCCTGCGCGCCGACCACGTGGGCGCCTACGGCGACGCGAAGGCCGACACGACCGGCTTCGATCGCCTGGCCCGGGAGGGCGTTCTCGTGGAGGACGCTGTCTCCCACGTCCCGGAGACCCGGCCGTCGCACGCGTCGATCCTGACCGGCCGCTACCCCTACGAGCACGGCATCCGTGACAACGCGGCCGGCCCGATCGCGCCGGGGATGCCCACCCTCGCCACCCTGCTCAAGGCCGCCGGCTACGACACGGCGGCCTTCATCGGCGCGTATCCCGTCTCCCGCTCCTCGGGCCTGGATCGCGGTTTCGACGTCTACGACGACCCGTTCGAGAAGGCCGTCGACGGCCGCACCGAACGCCGCGCGCAGGAGGTGGTGGACCGTGCGCTGGGCTGGCTCGGCCGCCCACACGCCCGGCCGTTTCTCACCTGGGTCCACCTCTTCGACCCGCACGCCCCGTACACCCCGCCCCAGCCATTCGCCAGCCGCTTCGCCGGTCGCCTCTACGACGGGGAGGTGGCGTACGCGGACTCGCAGCTGCGGCGGCTGCTGGGCTGGCTCGACGGCTCCGGCCAGCGGGCGAACACCCTGGTGGTCGTGACCTCGGACCACGGCGAGAGCCTGGGCGAGCACGGCGAGGAGGAGCACGGGCTGCTGGTGTACGACGCGACGCTGCACGTGCCGCTGGTGCTGTCCTGGCCGGGCCACCTGCCGGCGGCCGTGCGCGTCCGCGGGCAGTTCCGCAGCGTCGACCTGCTGCCGACGCTGCTCGGCCTGCTCGGCCTGCCGGCCGTCGAGACGAGCGGCGCCTCGCGGGCCGACGTGCTCGCCCGCGGTGGCCGCATCCCTGACAACGAGTCCTACGCCGAGAGCCTGTACGGCGCCATCCACTTCGGTTGGGCGCGGCTGCGGGCGCTGCGCTCGCAGGGCTGGAAGTACATCGAGGCTCCGCGGCCGGAGCTCTACCACCTCGGCGAGGACCCGGGCGAGCTGCGCAACGTGCTGTCGTCGCGCGAGGCGGTGGCGAGCGGGATGCGCCAGAGCCTCGGGCGTTTCGGCGGCGGCGTGGGGGACAAGGCCGCGGCCGCCCCGATCGACCAGGGGGCCCTCGAGCGGCTCGCCGCCCTCGGCTACGTGGGCGGTGTCGGCTCGGCCGTCACGGTCACCGGCAAGGACCCCAAGGACGGGGTCCGCGAGGTGGAGCGCGAGCGCCAGGGCATGCGCGAGGCGCTGCGCCTGTTCAAGCAGAACGACATCGACCGCGCCCTGCCGCTGCTCGAGGAGCTGGCGCGCGGCAAGACCGGGTCGTTCAACGTCGAGTTCTACCTGGGCCGTGCCCTGCTCGCGAAGGCCCGTCCGCGAGAGGCCATTCCCCACCTGCGCAGGGCGATGGACGCGGCGCCCCAGGCGACCACCACCGCCGTCTACCTCGCCCAGGCGCAGCTCGCGGCCGGCCTGGACCAGGACGCGGCGGCGACGGTGGCACGCGGGCTGGAGCGGAGTCCCGACAACCCCGACCTGCTCGAGATGAAGGGGAGGCTGCTGCTCCGGCAGGACGACGCCGCCGGCGCGCGCGCGGCGCTGGAGAAGGCCGTCGGCCTCGCCCCGCGCAACGCCCGCGTCCGCGCCGGGCTCTCGGACGCGTTCCGGCAGCTCGGCGACTTCACCCGGGCCGAGTCGGAGGCCAGGGAAGCCGAACGGCTCGACCCCGACTCGCCGGCGCCGCGCGTGGCGCGGGGTCTCGCCCTGGCCGCCTCGGACCGCGAGGCCGAGGCCGCCGAGGCCTTCCGCTCGGCCTTGAAGCTGGCGCCCGAGAACCCGGAGGCGCTCTACTACCTGGCCGCCGTCGAGCTGAACGCGGGCCACGGCGCCGAGGCGCGACGGCTGCTGCACAAGCTCCTGGCGGTCTCCCCCGGCTACCCCGGCGCCGACGAAGCGCTGCGCCTCGCCGAGGCCCAGCCTGGCTCCCGCGACCCCGCCGCCGCCCAAACGGTCACCGCGGGGGAGGGCACCGCCCACCTGCGCCTCATCCGGGTGGCCTCGCGGCCGCAGGCCGAGGAGGTGCTGCGCCAGCTCGCTGGTGGCGTCCGCTTCGAGGATCTGGCGCGTTCCGTCTCGGTCGATGCCTCCGCGCCGCAGGGCGGCGACCTCGGTGTCGTGCTCCTGTCGGACCTCGCCCCGCCGCTGCGCGCCGCCGCCGAGGCGCTCCCGCCCGACGGGGTGAGCGGCGTCATCGAGATCCCCGGCGGGTACGCGCTTCTCAGGCGCGAGCGCTGAGGCCCGTCGCGGCGCCGACGGTCTATACTGGCCGTCGCGTGTCGTCTCTCCTCGTGTCCGCCCTGCTGGCCGTCCACCTTGCCGCACAGGCGTCCGCGGGTCCTTCCGCCGACGAGCTCGCCGCCAGGGCGCGGCAGGCGCGGGAGGCGATGGCCAGCGCGCGCTACGACGAGGCCGCCTCCCTCTACGGCGAGATCGTCCGCGCCCTGCCGAACGAGGCCGGCATGCGCATGAACCTCGGCCTCGCGCTCTCCATGGCCGGTCGAGCCAAAGACGCGGTCCCGCAGCTGCAGGCGGCCCTGAAGCTGAAGCCGGACCTGGCCCCGGCCTGGCTGTTCCTGGGGGGCTGCTACGTCGAGCTGGGCCAGCCGGCCAAGGCCGTGGAGCCGCTGCAGAAGTTCGTGACGGCGCAGCCCGACCACCACGACGCCCGGCGGATGCTGGCGGACGCGCTGCTGGCGCTGGAGCGCTGGGCGAACGCGGCCCACCACTACCGCCTGCTCGTCCAGCAGGCGCCCCAGGACCCGAAGGCCTGGTACGGGCTCGAACGCAGCTACGAGGGTGTCTCCCGCCAGGCCTTCGAGACGCTGGAGAGCACCGCGCCGGAGTCGCCCTACCTCTCGCTGCTGGTCGCCCAGGTCGCGATCGCCGAGGAGCGCGACAAGAGCGCGTTTCCCCTCCTGCGCGAGGCGATCGCCAGGAACACCCGGCCCGCGGAGGCCCATCTGGCCCTGGCCGGGATCTACGAGCGCGCCGGCCACCCCGACTGGGCCGCCGTCGAGCGGGAGAAGGCGAAGGGCGTCCCAGCGCCGGACTGCCAGGCGGCCAGCCTGGAGTGCGCGTTCCGCGCCGGCCGCTACCAGGAGGTGCTGGAGGCGGCCCGGCCGCTGCGCACCGCGGAAAGCCGCTACTGGACCTCCCGCGCCGCCGACGTGCTCGCGCGCGAAGCCTTCGACCGCCTCACGGCTCTGCCGCCATCGCCGGAATCCGCCCTCGTCAACATCGAGGTGCTGCGGGCCCAGCGGCGCTACGAGCAGTCCAAGGAAGCGCTGGCCAAGGCGACCGCCGCCTGGCCCGAGGACCCGCGCCTGCGGCGCGAGCAGGCGACGCTCCTGTTCATCGCCCGCCGCTACGCCGAGGCCCGGCCCTTGCTCGAGGAGTTGCTGAAGCGGGAGCCCGACTCCGCCGAGTACAACCTCCTACTCGGGGAGTCGTGGGTCGAGACCAAGGAGCCGGCCAGGGGCATCCCCAGCCTGGAGAAGGCGGTGGCCGCCGACCCGAAGCTGCTGCGGGCGCACGCCGTGCTCGGCCGCGCCTACCTCGAGGCCGGCCAGCCGGCGCCTGCGATCGAGCACCTCGAGGCGGCCCTGCCTACGGACGAGGACGGCAGCATCCACTTCCAGCTCGCCCGCGCGTATCGCGAGACGAGCCAGGCCGGGAAGGCGACGGCCGCGCTGCAGGCGTTCCAGGAGTTCCGCAAGGCCCACGAGGAGCGCCTGGAGAGCGAAAAGCAGGAATTTGCGATCACGCCGCCATAGCCGGGCTGCCGGAGCCGTGACCATGCCCAGGCCGGGCACCACCCTCCCATTCCTGCTCGTCGGCGTGCTGGCGGTCGCGATGGCGGCGACGCCGCAGGTGGTCTTCGAGCCGGTACCCGCCTCGAAGACCTGGGCCGATGCCGTGGAGCCGGGCGCGCTGCGCCTCGCCTGCGCGTCGACCGAGACGGAGCTGGCGGAGGTGTTCGTGCGTGAGGGAGTGCCGTTCCGCTCCGAGCTGGCGCGTCGCGGGCGCGATCGCACCTGCCACATCCTCTACCACCCGACGGCCCCCGGCTTCCGTGCTTCTCCCGACGACGACCCGCTCACCGGCCTCGACTTCGACACCGACCCGGTGCTCTACCTCGCTTCGGGCTCGAGGAACGGTGGCGACCCGGTCGGCGTGATGAAGGAGGTCCTGCAGCGGATCCCGCGCCCGCTGGCCGTCGAGGTCCTGATCCACCGTGTGCACGACGACACGGCCTACCAGGGCGCCACGCAGCGCAACTTCGGCAACACGCCGCACCACGTGGCGCTCGTCGACCGCGGGGTCGCCCGCACCTTCTGGTGGGTGCAGGACTGGGTGAAGCCCGGCGCGTGGCGCGGTCGGCGGGTGATCCTCGTGCCTCGCCGGCTGTTCGAGGGCCGGCCGGAGAACGCCGAGGCGTTTGTGCCCATGCTCGAGCGGTTCGCCTCGCGCGACGGCGTGGTGCGCTCGCGCCTGTCCTGGGAAGGCGGGGACCTGCTGTTCGCCCGCGACCCGCGCGAGCGGCGGCGGCTCGTGCTCTTCCACGGGGACTTCGTCAAGCCGTACTGGGCCGAGACCCTCACCGCCGCCGAGTACGAGTACGTGCTCGGCCTGGAGTTCGGCGCCGACCGCACGGTCGACCTCGGCGGCCTGGCCCCGCACGTGGACTACTTCGTGTCCCTCCTGCCCCAGGCCGGTGTGGCGCTGGTGGCCGTGCCGACGTCCGGCGACCTGGGGGTTGCCCGCGCCTCGGTCGAGGCCCTGCT
>Ga0335069_10003287_pt1 | contig 24526 bp, 24 predicted proteins | sample Lox_Sample_11_FD_206714 | JGI IMG/M metagenome (GOLD analysis project Ga0335069, IMG submission 206714) | Soil microbial communities from Loxahatchee National Wildlife Refuge, Florida, United States - Lox_Sample_1.1 | ecosystem: Environmental > Terrestrial > Soil > Wetlands | place: USA... | reverse complement strand
AACGCATTCGTCGCTTCGCACCCTCGCTCACGACGTGAGAGGGAACCCAACTACAAGGTTGCCGAATAACCGCAAAGTCCGCGCACCAAAAAATGCAAAAGCAAAGCTTCCGATGTAGTTTTCACGAGGAAAGGAAGCCGAGGTGTTCTCGTCAGCAAGCGAACTTGCCACCAAGTTACGCGCGACACGCTACATCATCGATCCAGTCACGCTGGAAGTGGTGTATCTGGCGGCCCGTATGCGCAAGCCACTGCTGGTGGAAGGCCCGCCAGGATGTGGCAAGACGGAACTGGCCTACGCGGTAGCCGCGGCGGCTAATACGGTAGTCGAGCGCCTTCAATGCTACGTGGGAATCACCGAAGAGAAGGTCATCGGGAAATTCGATGAAGCGCTGCAGAAGCTCTTCCTGGACACTCAAGCCGCCAACCTCGGCCAGAACTGGGAGCAAATTCGGAACCGGCTGCATTCGCTGGATTTCTTTGCGGAAGGGCCACTCTTGCGCGCGCTGCGCTACGAGGCGCTGCCGTGCGTGCTCCTGGTCGACGAACTCGACAAGGTCGATCACAACATCGAAGCCCTGTTGCTGGAGATTCTGAGCGCGTGGCAGATCACGGTCCCCAAGCTGGGAACGATTGGAGCATCGACCGTTCCCTTTGTTGTTCTGAGTTCGAACGAAGAACGACGTCTGGGCGATCCTCTGCGGCGACGGTGTTTCTACCTTCGCTTTGAGTATCCATCGGTTGAGCGTGAAAGAGAAATTCTAGCGATACGAAGCAGCAGCGAAGGCCCGGAACTGTGCGGACAACTAGCCGGACTCGCGCACGCTCTGCGCGGCTGGAACATGGAAAAGCCGCCCTCGATCGCGGAGATGTTGGACCTCGCCCAGGCACTGGAGATCCTGGGTGTCGAAGAGATCTCACACGAGCAACGAGATCTTCTGTTGCCGCTTTTGGCAAAAACCGAGGCCGATCGGAAACGCCTGCTACTGCGTGCTGGGTTTGAAGGTCTGGTGGCCGATTCGAAGCGTTATCGCGACGAGTTGCTGGCCATGGCGACAGAGGGTTCGCCGGTGGCGGCTGTGGAGGCTGCAGCGTGAAGTGGACCAGGGCATGTTTCCTCGCTCTGCTGGTGGGAAGTGCAAGGGCGCAAGTGCCTGAAGTACGTGCACCACGAGATGTGTCAGCAAGGTGGGCTGAGTATTACGCCGCTGTCTACCAGGTCCCGGTGGAGCTGGTGGCCGCGATTATCGACGAAGAATCGGGATGGAATCCGTTTGCGGTATCGAAGAAAGGCGCGGCTGGGATCATGCAGTTGATGCCCATAACGGCTGTGCGGTTCGGAGTGCGCAATCGGTTTCTAGTGCAGGAGAACATTCGCGGTGGTGTCGCGTATCTTGCCTGGCTCAAACAGAAATTCAATGGGGACCTCCGGTTGATCACGGCGGCCTACTACGTCGGCGAGAAGGAAATCTCTTTGCGGGGACTGGAGTTTTCCTCGCCGGATGTGCAGGGCTACGTCAAGCGGGTCGCGCAGCGGTATCGCGCACGACGAGCGCTTCGGGCACGTAGCCAGTTGGCGAGGCAGAGGGAAAAGTTGAGGTGACAGGATGAGAAACGCTTTAGTTTTCAGCTGGCTCTCGCTGGCGGTACTGACCGTGACGGCAGGAGCACAACAAACAACCATCGTTCCGCAGGTTCGTACCAAACCGACGGCGGATAGCAAAATCACTTCGATTGAACTTGCGGCACACTTTGTGACCGCCATCCGGGTGCCGGAGCCCGTGAATTCAGTCGTAGTGGGAGACCCTGCCCTGTTCCAGGTGGAGCACTCCGAACATGAGCCAGAGCTGGTGTTCGTCAAGGCTCTTACCAACGAACATGCCGAAAGTAACTTGCTGATTTCCACCGCGAGAGGGCGCCAGATCAGCTTTCTCCTGATTAGCGGTGGCGAAGGCCCGACGCCCGCGAAAGTTGATTTCCTGCTCCGATACCAGCCGGCCGGTGGCTTTCTGGTCGAGCCCGACGCAATTCCATTCGCATTAGTGGCGCAGACTGCCAGCGTATCGAAGACCAATCCTGCACAGGTTTCTAGTCCCTCGGGAGCGGGTGCTGCCTTGTTACCCGCCTCGCTTACGACGGCCAGTTCTCCGGTAGAAAAAGTGCCGACCCAACCCAAACCGGACTCGCTCGACAGCCTGCTGGAACGTCAGCAACAGGCTCCCATGCCTGTGCTTTATGGCGAACGTCTGGAAGGCGACGAGGTGAAGGGCGACCGGCTGCGGGCGGGCGTCAGCGAAGTTCTCGATGGAGGCCAACAGGTGATCGTTCTGTTCTCGGTCGTGAACACCAGCAAGCAGGCCATCCTGTTGATGCCGCCGCAGATCCAGCTAGGTGGCCAAGACAAGTCGGGAAAGCTGATCAAGCACGAGCACTGGTCCACGGCGGAGCAGTTAGCGGTGATCGATTTCCGTCTGAGCCGGCGGCGGATCGGACCCGGGGAACGCGCCGACGGCGTGGTGCTGTTCGAGCGTCCTCCCTATAAGCGATCGAAGGAAACGTTGTTCTTGCAAATGGCGGAGTCCGGCGCGGTCGACAAACCGGCCTTGGCGCCCATCGGTTTTGGAGTCAGCACACTGCGGGAGGCAGCAAACCATGCTCACTGAAGAAACGAACAAGGAACCCAAAACAACTCCAGCAAATCCTGAGGTGGAAATAACCAACGAGGAGTCCGCGCCGGAAGATACTGCCAAAGGAAGCTGGCGCGAGGCATTCCTATCGGCTTTCCAGACAGCGCGGCGGCAGCAGAAACCGGGGGAGAGCCGGCAAGAACTCGGGCGTGACAAGAGCAAATCGCTGTTTCTGCTCGCGGGAGTTTGCGTGGCGCTTTTGCTGCTTTTCTTAGGCATCTTCTCGCGTCCGAAGCAAAAGATTTCACTCCCTGGAGAAAACCCACGCGGCGAAGCCAGCCTGGGCCGCAAAGTTACACCGGGACAGGAGAACAGCGATCTCACCAAATCGGCTACTCCGATGTTGAACGCGGATGTGCGTTCTTCGGATCCGGCGCTGGCGGGCCAATTGACGCCGGAAGATATCGGGCGGACCTCGCGCACCGGCATGGTGCCAAGACCAACTGCAAAGACTGGAACCGCGACTAATCCCCCACAGGATTACGCGCTGAGCAAGGTCGATTTCTCTGACCCTTCCTTAGGACAGGGCACAACCAACCCCAATCCGCCGTCAGCGTCCAATTCGCAGTCGCCATCGGATTCAGTCTCCGATCTGAAAAAGCCCTCGCTGGTGTTCGTGCGTTCGACGGAAATCACACCGACGCTCAGATCAAACTCGCCCGAGGAAGCAGTGGAGACCCTGGCACTTGCGGCGGGCACCCGGCTGGTAGCGCGACTGCAAACGCCGGTGAGTTCAGCAGTCGCCGCCCCAGTCGTGGCAGTTGTTGAATACAACTACGAGCGCAACGGACAGATCGTGCTGGCAGCAGGGTCGAAGGTTTTTGGCCGGCTGACGCAGGTGAATCCTTCGGGCTATGTGGGCATTCAATTCAGCCGGGTGGAGATGCCCGATGGGGCGGTCGAGAAGGTCGATGCCTCGGCCATGAGCCTCAATTTCGGGCCACTTAAGGGCGATGTCTCAGGCAAGAAGACGGGCACGAAGTTTCTCGTACGGTCCCTGACAGGGATGGGGACAATCGCGTCTTATCTGGTCGGTCCACAGGGCTCAACTTACAACGGGATGATTTCTCCCAACACCCTGATGCGCGAGCGTCTGGCCGACAACGTCGCGACCGCAGGACAGGAAGAGCTTAACGGCCTGGCTTTCAATCAGAACCTTGTGGTGACGCTGCCCGGCAACACGCGTTTTTACATCGTCGTCCAGAAACCATCTTCGGACCATGGGGGCGCGACATCCGGGACGCGAAACACCGGTACCAGTACCGCCGGCTTCACTGGTGGGGCGCCGAATCTCGAGGAACTGCGCCAATTAATGCAGTTAAGAAGGGAAATCAACGAGCTCTATACCCAAGCCAGCAGCCAGGCGGCGATCCAACCGCAGCCGCAGCAATGAATAGAAAGGAGGTGTGTCTTTGGAGACTGGGGTGTCGAACTACGGCAAGACGGAGGCTTGCCCGGCCAGGCTGGATGCCAGCCTTGCCACCCCAGAGGAGAAGTAAGGCATCTCGCCGAATACGCCGCTCACCGACGCGCTCACATTTCGCAACTCTGTACCCCGCTACCCCTTCCAGCATCGATCCAAATATGCAGCAACCAAGCCCTGAGATGGGCTAAATTAGAGCTCTGTCAGGACGGGCAGAGACGCAATTCCGCGCGGTGCTGATCGTCCTGGCGATTGGTGGTGAAGTGGCGCGTTTGCCTCAAGAATGGTTCCTCAACACGCCGGTGCTTTGGCTGGGAGCACTCGTGTTGGTAAGCACCATTCGGGGCCCTCTCCGTAACGCCCCAATGTTCATCAAGAAGCTGCTGAGTCTTGCAGTGGCAAGCCTTGTTGCGCTTGGATTGCTGGTCTTGCTTGTATGGGAACCGATCATCAAGGCAAGCAAGGCGTCTCCAGTTTTCACCGCACTGTGGATTCTGCTTCTAGGACTGGCCCCTATCGGTTTGATCGTTTCCTTTTTTAGGATTCTGTCTTCAAAGACTAGCCAACAGAGGACTCTCGCAACCGTTGGCAGCCCGATTCAGCGACCGTTGTCAAAACCTGTCGAAGTCATTCGCAATGTACCAGCGGAACGGTTCAGCGATCTCGGCGGCATGGAAGAGGCAAAGGAACAAATCCGCGAGGTGGTACAGGGACATCTGCATCCAGAAAAATACGAACGCTACGGGCTGGTGAGAAACGGAATCCTTCTGTACGGACCGCGTGGGACAGGGAAAACGTTCCTGGCAAGGGCGACCGCAGGCGAGTTCGGGCTGCACTTCGAATACGTATCCGCTCCTAAGCTGCTGACCCGCTGGATTGGCGCGACCGGAGAAAACATCCAGGGAGTATTCGTTCAAGCAGCAGGCCGCAAACCCGTCCTATTCTTCATCGACGAGATCGACTCTCTGGGAGGTGGCCGGCAGAACGCCATCGGCGACCCAGGCGGGGCGGAACGTGAGTTCAATAACATCACCATGGCCCTGATGAGCGCGATCGACCAATACCGTGGAATCAGCGGATTCGTGCTGATGGCCGCGACCAACCGCCTGGATGGCCTCGATGAAGCGCTAATTCGGGAAGGGAGATTTGACATAAAAGTCCGTGTCGATCTTCCGGACGAAGCCACGCGAGTGAAGATTCTGGAAGCGCAGCTCAGCAAGAAACCCTGGAAACGCTTCGACTTGCAGGAATTCGCGCGCCGGACGCCGGGAGCCAGTGCAGCCAAGCTGCACGCCTTGGTAGACCAGGCAGCAAACTACGCGCTGACGGACAACCGGAAGATCGAAGCAAAGGATTTGCATCGGGCTCTGGACGGAAACGGCGGTAGAGACCGGCCACAACTGGAACGCGTGGAATGGAACGATGTCGTCATCTCAGAGTCCGTCGAGCAGGACCTGAAGTCCATCATTCGCCTGCTCGAAGACCCAACGCGAACGCATTCTTTGGGGTTGCAGGTACCGACTGGGCTATTGTTGATCGGGCCGCCAGGGACAGGAAAGACGTTGATCGCGGGCTTGATCGCAAGTCAAACGAAACGCAGTTTCTATCCGCTCACCGCTGCCAGCGTTCTGGGTGGAGGCGTCGGAGATTCGGTTAAGCGTGTAGCCGCGGTTTTCGCGCGCGCCAAGGAACACAGTCCGGCAATCGTTTTCCTCGATGAAATGGATGGGCTGCTGCCCGCGAACAATCGCTACCTGGCCCAGCACGATGTTCAACTCGTGGAACAATTCCTTACGGAAATCAGCAGCTTGCAGCCGCAAAACAACGTGTTTCTGGTGGGCACGACCAATCATCCGGAAAACATCGATCCCCGAGTACTCCGAGGCGGCCGGTTCTCCGAGAAACTTCTGATCCCGCCTCCTGAAACTGCCCAGCGAGTGCGACTGCTCGGGCTCTACCTCAATGGCGCTCGCATGGAACCCGGGTTAACGGTTGAAGAGATTGCCAAACGCCTCGGCGGGCTGGCGCCTGCGGATCTCCAGGCGATATGTGCGGCCGCAAAGCGCATGGCTTTCAATCGAATGGCCAATAGCGACCAGCTGCCACCGCTGAATTGGTCTGATTTCGACCGGGCCACCGAGCGGGTTCGCGGGAGCATGGCCCAATTGGACAATACCGGATTGCATTAGCCACGCTCTCAGCCCCTTTTCCAGGCATTACTCCTCTCCCAATTCTTCGTCTCTCTGACCCCTCGGTCTTTCATCCCCGCTAAATTCGCGTCCGTTTGACAGCTTTTTGGTTCGGGGCTACTTTCCCTCGCACATCGATCACTTTTCCGCCGCCAATTTCGGCGAGCGGCGAGGCAATCGATGAGTCTGGGAAAGGAGAAATCTCGGGTGAGGAACTTTCAGGCAGATCTCGGATGGAAGAAGCCTCTGGTTGTGGCGGCGATCCTGCTGCTGGCGATTGTCCAGTTTGTGGCCGCACAGAACCTTGGCGCCGCTCCTCAGTTCAACGTGGCGGTTCAAGGACAGACCGGCGCCCAACCGGAAGGCAGCTTCCTGAACTTCATTAACTGGATCGGCAACGTGATCGCACCGGTCGGCGCCGGCGGGGCGGTGCTTGGCGCCGTCGTGTCGTGGCTGACGGGCCGCGGCTTTGGACGGTGGTTGTTCGCAGCTGCCGCACTGCTCGCTATCTCAGGTGTCACGCGACTGATCGAATTCTGGATCACGAACGGAACAGGAGGAGTGACTTAACCGTGCGGCCTTCAGGCAAGGGGCGCAAATAAACCAGGCAGCCCGCAACGGCTGTGAAGCGATGCGGGCTGCCTATAACCAGCAAGCTTGTTCTCGATGTAAGTCCCGATTTGGGGAATAGGACAGATGGCAATTCCGCAGCTGCTCAACGACATTATCTCGGTCCTGCTCTTACTGGCGCCGTCAGCCGCGCTGCTGTCCCTGGTGATTGCCGGTGTCAGCCTGCGGCGCGAGGGCACGATGACGTTTGCCATCGGGGGCGGTTTCACCAAGTGGATGTTCTGGGCAATCGTGTTCCTGACGCTTCAGCCGCTGCTGAGTTGGTTCACTTCGTTTGGTGTACCCGTGCCGCTACCCAATCGAGCAATCGCGACGGGATGGCTGGCGAATCTCCAGTCCGACGTGGCGCAGTTCGTTGCCAACTTCGTGGTGCAGCGACTGGTGCCGACACTGGCGGCGTTCTTCGTATTGCGCGCCATTCTGGACGCTGCCTCAGGTCAACATCCGTTGCCGTCGATTCTGGCGGCCATGTTCCTGCTTGGTACCCAGACCACCTACAACCTCATTCAGAGCTACAACACCGGAACGCAATACGCGACGGTCGACGTGCTCGACAGTCTTTGGAATCACCTGGTCGGGACGGTCATGCCGATCGCTGCCGTTCTGGCACTGGTGGGAGCGATCTTGAACTTCGCGACCAAAAAGCCATTTCTGCGGTTGGTTGTGGTGGCGCTAGCCCTTCTAACGGTCTCCGCCATTTGGAGACTGCTGATCTCGATGATGTAGGAGAGCGAATGAACCTCGGAAACATGACTTTCGACCACGGAACACTTCATCTGGCGAACTGGCTGGGCAACGTGATCATGCCTACGATCGCTGCGGCCTTCATCATCATCGCCATTTTGCAATTTTCCAAGGGGCAGGAATTCTCGCACAGCATGTATGGAGCCTTGGCCTGTCTGCTGGTTTCAGGATTGACGCGCGCCTTTGAGACGTTCGCTTCGCAGGCGGGGTGGAACAACCCTGACCTGTACTGGATTTCCATAACAACCCTGATCGATTGGGTCGCGAATGTGATCTTGCCGGTCTACGCAGCGTCCCAGGTGGCAGCGATGGCGCTGCGATTGGGAATCTTCTCACTGGTCCATCCCACCAGCGGCTGGCTGCGCCACTTTGTGACGGCGGCTCTGTGCCTCATGGTTTCGGGACTGCTTCGTCTGGCGGAATTCTTCGTCACCCATGGGACGGGTGGGGTGACTTAGGAGAGAGAGAAACAATGGCGCTCGATGTGACACCGATCTATCGAAACCTACGAACCAGAGTCACCTTCTTCGGACTCGAAGCTGAAGACTTGTTCGCCATTCTCGCGGTCGCCGTGGTGATGAACATCTGTGGCAGGTTCCTGAACCGCGAGATGTTCGGTCTGCCGATGAACATGGTGCTGCAGTACCTGGTGCCGATCCTGAGCGTGCCGGCGCTGATGCTCTTCAAGTACGGCAAGCAGCGGGGTTATTTGCTGGACTGGGTGCTGTTTCATACCAAGCCTCACGTTTACTCAGCACTGGAGCGGGACCGCGAATTAACTCGGGAATACATCAAGGACTAGGGATCTAGCGATGCCATTAACGATGGAGCAGTACCACAAATCATTGGCCCAGCCACCTCTGTGCGAGCAACTGAAGGTCCGTGATCTTACCGACGATCTGCTGATCCAGCTCAACGGGTCCTTCGTCGCCGGATACCGGGTGAGCGGCATTCACTCCTATTACGCCAGCGATGAGGAGCGAAACCGGACGAAGCTGGTACTCGAGGCCCTTATCCGCTCCTTGCCCGAGAGATCCATGCGCCTGCAAGTGCGATTTGAGATTGCCGAGGGAGCTGATGATCTGATCGCACGCTACAACCGGGAACAACAGAATCCAAGTGTGGTTCTTCAGGCGGTCGATCGCGAACAATCCGAACTCTGGTTGAAGAAAAACGCAGACGGCTACTACCTGCAACAGATGCTGCACTTCTACTTCATCTGGGACCCACGCATCCATCACCAGTCGCCGGAGGTGGAGTGGAAAAAGAAGATGCGCGGTTCGAGCTTCCGCATGTCGGCCAGCAAATGCATTGAGCGGACCCGGCGAGAACATGAGGACCTGGTCGCCGAGTTCAACAGTCTGTTGTCCGGCGTTGAGGCCTCGCTGCAATCCACGGGCATGAAGATCGAGCGGCTAACGCAAAACGACATTTTCCTGGAGGTCAAGCGAGCGCTCAACCCGCTAGTAAATGACAAACGACCGTTCCTCCCTCCCAGAGAATCGCTGGCCTATGAGAGTGCGCGAAGCCAGATGGCCAGCGTCAACATCGAGGATGAACTCGATGAACACGTCAAGATTGGCGGACTACTGTACTCGTTCGTCAGCCTGAAAGACCTTCCCGACGCCACCTTCCCTGGAGTGTTGCGGGAGCTGGTGGTGATGGACTTCCCGATCATCATCAACGCCGAAGTTGTCCTTCCCGATCAGACAAAGGCGGTAAAGCAGTACAAGAGCCGGCTGCGCAAAATGACGGCGGCACAGAAGGACATCCACGGAGGGTTCAGGCTCAATGTGGACGCCCAGGTGGCAGAGCACCAACTGATCAAGGTCCTGCAGGAGTTGATATCGAGCTCGCTGAAATCCTGCCAGCTCAGCCTGACCGTTGCCGTCCGCACCTCACGGCCAGCCCGCAATCGCTTTGAAGCCGAAGAAGCGGAGCGCACTCTCGCCGACCGCCGTCAGAGGGTGTTGCATGCCATCGGGCGTATGAACGGCGCGCGCGGGATTCCGGAGACATTGGCGCAAAAGCGCTTCTTCTTTTCCAGCCTCCCGGGACTCGGCGAGATCAACAAGCGGGAAAAGGATGTTCTGACCCTTCACGCAGCGGACTTGCTACCGGTGGAGATGCCATGGAAAGGAACACCCAATTCTCCGTTGATGCTGTTTGAGACTCCCTATCGCCAGCTCATTCCGTTCTCGCCGTTCGATTCCGGGTTGGGTGACGCCAACATGCTCATCATGGCGAAAAGCGGCGGAGGAAAGACGTTCCTCGCACAGCTCAAGCTGTTGATGATGGCGCGCGCGCGGCCGCTGGTATCGATTCTGGAGCGCGGGGATTCTTACGAACCGCTGGTCGATCTGATGGGCGGCCGTGTGATCAATGTCGATCTGGATGGCAGAGAGACCCTGAATCCTTGGGACCTCCCCGAAGGCGAGCATGTTCCCAGCAATGAAAAGACGGCATTTCTAAAAAACCTGACGCGGCACATGCTCGGCGACAGTCATAACTCGGACACGTCGCTGCTGGACAACGTGCTCACCGATGCAATTGGGCGGGTCTACAAGCGCTGCGCAATTCGCTATTCCAATCCCATCCCGACCTTCAACGACCTGCGCGAGGAACTCGCCAACTGGCGTGACGCCGAGAAGATGCAGCGCACGATCGATGAAGCGCACCTGGCGGCCATCAAACTGCGATCGTGGACGGAAGGCGGCATCTACGCCAAGCTGTTCGACCAACCAACTACGATGCGCCTGGGCAGCGATTGGCTGTTCTTCAATGTCGAAGGACTCAGCTCCGATCCCCGGCTCGAGACGGCGATGAGCATGCTGATTGCGACAGCCATGTCTGCTCGCGCCACCGGAAAAACCGGGCGTCCCAGCATCACGGTACTCGACGAATGCTGGTTCCTGCTGGACTCACCGGCGCTGGCCCCTGAGGTGGTGCAGCTTTACCGCACAGCCCGCAAGCGGAACTCAAGTGTGTGGGGCATCAGCCAGACGGTCGAAGACTTCGTGGGCACGGAGTTTCAGCCGCGGCTTCACGGGCCCGGCATCCTAAAAAACGCCAGCACAAAGATCATCGGGCAGCAGCCCGGAGATGTGACCCCGATGGTCAATCACCTCAACTTGAATCCGGTAGCAGTTAACCAGGTGAAGGGGTTCGGCGCACCGCGAAAAGGCCGCAGCGCCGAGGTGCTGCTGGTGATTGGGGAGAAAGCCGAGACAACGCAGACGATTCGAATCGTACCTACGCCGCTGTCCTACTGGATATGCACGACGTTCCCGCGGGAGAGGAAATACCGCGCCTGGTTCCTGAAGAAGCACGAAGGAAAGCCGCTGCTGCAGTGCTACCAGGAGCTGGCCAGAAAGTTTCCGCAGGGCTTGGCGGACGTTTCGCCGCTACTGGAAGAGATCTCTGGTGAGGTGAATGGGGCAGCGCGTGTTATGGCGGCAATGGAGAAAGGAAACGGAGAACACTCAAGGCATTGAGTGCTTCGGGAGGTTAAAGGAAATGCAGGCTCTTTTGTATGTGACGTTTTTCGCAGCGTTCACCTGGTTCGTGGTGACAGTCCAGAACCACCGGCGACTCATGGCGGTGACGCTTGCCGGAGTCATGGTGGTAACGCTGGTGGGAGCGCCGCAGCCAGCACAAGCGCAACTGGGGATAGTGCAAGCCATTCAGGCTGTCCTCAATGTAATCAATGGGGTAATTCAGACTGCGTTGACCTCGATCAACACAGTGCGGACTGCGGTGAACAATCTGCAGCAGTTGGTGGTGTGGCCGCAGCAGTTGATCAATCAGGCCAGGGCGCAGGTCACGCAGATGATCGGCCAGTACCGGAATCTGATGACCAACATCTTTCACATAAACCTCAACAGCGCCATCCTGCCCAACCCGCAAGGACTGGAGGCGGTCATTCGGGACCACCAGGTGAACAATTTCCAGGGCTTGACGGCGACATTTGCAAATGTCTACGGCGCAATCCCGGTTGCGACCGCCGCGAATCCCGGGGACCGCGCCATGTCGGACATGGATGATGCGCTGGCTCTCGACAATTTGAAGACGTTGAAGGCTGGCGACCAGGCAACGGACATAGAACTTCAATCCGCGGATGCGATCGAGAACTCCGCCAGCCAGGCAGCGCCAGGTTCCGCGCCGTTCCTAACCGCGACGGCGATTACGTCCGCGATTCACGCTCAGGCCCTGACGCAAAAGCTGCTGGCTGCCGAACTGCGGCAGGAAGCAGCTCGCATCGCACATCGCAACACGCTTCGCAAAGAGAACGCCACCAACACGACGCAGCTGCGCGGGGTCCTCGTGAACCTGTTGCAGCACCAGTAAGGGAGAAAGAAGGGACGTCATGAAGAGACTCGCAGATCTGGTTAGAACCACTAAGAGCTGGATGCTCGGCCATAAACTCCGGGCGGTCATTCTCGCCCTGGTCCTTGTGTTCACAGCACCGTGGCCGGCGAGGGCCCAAATCATCTCCCCATGTTGTGCATTGTTGGTCGCGGGGCTGTCGAGCATTCAGTCGGCGTTGACCAAAGTGGTAGGAGGGGGACTGAACCAGATTCTGGGCGTGGACAAAGCCATGCAGCAGTTTCAGCAGGCTGTGGTCTGGCCACAAAACCTGATCAACCAAGCAAAGGGATTAGTCGGAGCGCTTCGGGGAAACTACAACCAGATTCAGAACCTGATGCACATACCGGTCAACAGTGCCACCTTGCCCACCGCACAACAGTTGGAGCAGGTTCTGCTCTCACGTAATCCGAATCAGATCGGGCAAACATCTGGCGCATACACCGCTCTCTACGGTCCTGTACCGGCGCCCACTGCCGCATCGCCGCAGGTATTGAACATGGTGGACATGACCGATGCGGCCGCCCAGGCGGCAATGAAGCGAGCCATCGAGATCGATGCCTTGGCTGACTTGGAACTGCAAGCGGCAAATCAACTCAACCAGAGCATTCAAGCCGCGGCTCCGGGCAGCGCTCCCATCATCGAAGCGCAGGCGGATGCATGGCTGATCCGGGCGAACGCCTACACACAGTCCGCAACGGCAGACCTGATGCGCTTACGAGCAGTCGATCTTGCCAATGCCAGCGCCGACATCAAGATGGGAGCAACGAACACCACAAACCTGCGTCAGGCTCTGGCCAACCTGATGCAGCACCAGTGAGTCACGAAAAGGGAGAGATGCGATGCCGAGTTTTTATTTCGAACAGTTGCTACAAACCGGGTTGAACGGAATCGACCAACAAGGGATTACTGCGGCTGTTCTGCAAATCGCCGGAGTCATTCTCATCCTGAGTCTGTTGTGGTCGGTCTATGAAGCCTATAGCAACGGCGGCGATGTGCGGCTCCTCGGAGTGGCGGCCGTCAAGTACCTGGTTCTGGGATTGGTGTTCCTGAATTACCAAAGTGCCTTTCGTGCAGTGAACGCCATGTTCAACGGTGTTGCCGATGGGATCTACAACCTCTCTGGGGGAGTAGATGTCATCAAGGCGTGGGGTAATAGCCTCTCCCAAGCTTGGCAGACAAACCCAAGCTGGTTTTCTTCCCTTTGGAACTTGGTGACAGGCGGCATCTCGGCCATCGTTGCTGGGTTGATAACTCTGATCGGCTACCTGATTCTCCCCTTCACCTACACCTTGTTCACCCTCTTTTACGCCCTGTACGGCTCGATCTTGTATGTGGCCGGTCCCGTTGTCCTGGCCTTGATCCCATCCCGTGGGCTCGGCCAACTGGGCAGAACCTACTTCGTGAACATGATGATTTTCCAATGTTGGGGACTCTTGTACGCAATCCTGCAATCGCTGATGTCCGCGCTGCAGATCACCAATCCAATGCAGTTCAACGGTTCGTTTCTGCAGGCGTTTGTCGGCTCCAGCCAGATGATCGTGATGAGCGTGGCCAGCGTCTTGTTGTCCATCATGGTCGCCCTCATTCCTTTTATCGCGAGCCGCATCGTTCGCGGCGACATTGGCGGCACCCTGATGACTGTGATCAGTGGAGCAATGACTGCGGGAGCTGTAGCGTCGGGGTTGGCATTCTCGGGTGGAAGCGGCCTGGCCGCAGGGCGGCAGGCGCTATCCGGTGGGCCGCCATCTCCCCCCTCCGGTGGTTCCGCCGCTGTGAGTCAAGGTAGCGGAGTAGGCGGCCAAGGTTCGGGTGGTGTCGGGCAGGTACAGAGCTCGGGTGGAGGCGCCCTGACTGCCGATTCAAGACCACCCACACCTCCAAGTTCCGATGGAGTCAACGCAACGATGTCTTCTACCAGTGGGGCTCCATCCACTGGCGCAACGCCTTCCGTGCCACAGAACCGCAATGATTCGCCTTCCGCTTCTGCGCAATCAGCCAGTGGCTACAACGGCCGCAGTCTTGCTGGTTTCGCGGCTTGGCAAGCCGGACACGCGATTGGCAGAACCTTGCGTTGGGCAGGCATGGGTGCAGAACAATGAAAACGCCACAGTCGCACAGAGACGCACCGGAGATCGCCAGCTTTACCCGGTATTACGAACACGATGGCATGCTGCGCGCATACGCCAATCGCTCCATGTTTCTGGCGATCTTGTTTGCGGTGATTGCGCTCAGCTCGCTCGGCTTCGCCATCTATGTCCGCATCCAGCCTCCTACTGTCATCCGCGTTGATAAGGATGGAAATGCCGTGGTGGTGGGCGGTGGCGCAAGGCAGGACCGAACCTCGCAAATGGCAATGGTGTTGTCGGCACAAGCTGCCGGAGCAGATGCGACCGCATCCGAGGGTGTTGCGCCGACGGACCTGGAAGGCAAAGCCGTCGTGCGGCGGTTCCTCGAACACTATCTCTCCTACACGCCGGATTCGGCGCCTCGCAACCTTGCCGAGTCGCTGAACATGATGACCAACAACCTGCGGACCTTCACCCTGAACAAGCTGCGCGACGACGATACCGTGGGCAAGATCGTGGAAGACCACATCATCTCGGATCTCCGGATTCGCTCGATCGAGCGCACCAGGAATGGGCCGTGGGATTACGTCGTGTTCGGGGTCAAGGAAGTGCACAAGGTGAAGAGCGGTGCGGAAGTGACCGACCGCATCGTGGGCCAGTACAACATCCGGCTGGTTGAGGAGCGCAGAAGCGAGTTCAATCCCAGCGGACTACTGGTGGCCGAGTACTCCGAGAAGCAGATGGTCGGCGAACGGGATAACGGGCTCGAACAGAAGAGCGAATTGGATAAGTAAATGCGGCAGGCAGCTTTTGTCAGTCGGCCGCAGAAAAGGAGTCAAGCATGACAAGCATGGCAACAACAGACACGTCCCCGGCGGCAAGAACGGCCAGGGCTGAAAGCGGGGCGGAAGCAATCCCACCCCGGACCAGACGGTCGCGCACGAATCTGGACGAAGAAAACAATGGGAATGCGCGGTATTTCCTCGCCAAGGCAAACGGCAACGGCGGCAGCCTAGCGTTCGATCGGGAGGTGGCGAGCGAGGGCGAAGCCCTGGTCGAGGCGCTACGCCTCGGGGTGACCTACTACGAGATTCAGGAGTATCGCGTTGTACCGGATTTCTCGGGAAGAAAGCCGCTACTGGGCAAAGAAGCGGTTAACGGCAAGTAGGGCCCAGAAGTTTTCATAGCACTGGCTTCATTTACAGATGATGTTGATCTGTGGTGAGCGGTCCGCAAGCTGATTGCGGTTGAGTGCTGGTCTGGTTCGTTTCGCGAGCCTGGCCGGGAACCTGAAACGTTTTCGACCAGGACAGCGAGAGTGCCGCGCCAGCGTCCCTCCTTTCTGTTCTGGCACTACGCGGAAAGAAAAGGAGGAAGAGATGGTGAAGCAACGGTTTCGGGTGCTGTTCCAACGTTGGTTCTTCACTTTAGCGAAGTTCTGCGGACCAATCCTGTTGTACGAGCTGTTTGTGTTGGTCCGGCAGCACTTTCAGTATGTGCCGCCCAGCATCTCGGATTTGCTGATGGGAGCACTTTTGGCTTTCCTGCTCACGGCGCTGCTGTGTTGGCTGTGGGCGTTAGGAGAGTGGTTGTGGTTCAGGCTGCGCAGGTTACGCGGTTTCTTGAGCGAGTTACGGCAATGCTCCAGAAGCTATTGGAATCCTGAGGCAGTGAGGACCAACAAGGCGTAGCAACGACAACTCGTGTTGGCCGGCGCTTAGCTGCCTGGCCGAAATCTTTTGGTTCGGTTTTCGGCAAGGGCAGCGAAGAGACTGGCACGAGCCGTCTCCTCCGGCTGTCCTTGCCCGACAGCTTAAAGGAGATTCGCAATGCCAAATGCTACGAACTGCGGCGCCAGCCCGGTGTTGGCGCTCGAACTTGACCGTAACGGAAACGTATCGAAGAAGACCATGAAACTGGATCGGGAAGCGCAACTCACCAACAGCCTCTTGCAAGGGCTCTATCCGGGAATTCATGTCGCCACGGTTGACGTGCCGACGGAGCCCCTGGACTCATGCGAGCAGGCCATGGTCGAGCAGGCGCTCACCCGGATCGAGATTGATGGCATTCGCTACAGCTTGGTTGGAGCCAGCGGCAGCGCAAAGAACGGCAAGTTCTACGCGGTCGAGAGTTCCTTCGAAAAGAAGCTCGCGGAGAGGTTTCGCTTCTCGCCACAAGCTGCCATCACCTACTTCGGCATTCTGGTGTCCTCGTGCAAGGTCCTCGTCGAGGAGCCGGATTGCCGCGTCATGGTGGTCGACGACCATGAATTCGGCACCAACGACTGCCGGGGATGGATCTCGCAGTCGTTGTTCCGGAAACTCCAGCAGAATCACCAGTCCGAACTTCTAGCCAGCGAGACGGAGAGACTGCGCGCGCAACGGATCGCCCAGCGGTCTGAAGAGCAGCAGGAACATCCGTTAACCGACGAAGAAGAAACGGCGCTGGTCGAACAGGCGAAGCGCCGGATTCAAGGCAGGCGAATCGGAGCGCATCGCTTCTATCAATTTCGTCTGGCGTTCGACAAGACCCAGGCGAAGGGCGCATTCAAGGTCATGGCGGATGAAGTCGCTCAGCATCTTGAGGCTGACATCATCCTGCCCAGATCGTGCGTGAAGCCCAAGTACCAGGGAAAAGTGCTGCGGACGATTCGATCGCTCATGGGAGATCGTCAGGCACACACCTTCCGCGGTCCAGTCATGGTCGGCTTTCGTGATGTCTCCCGCAACCTCGAATTCAATTCGAGTTACACACTGCTGGAACACGCCCCGGAAGATTCGATCGAACTGGAAATCAAACCGTACGCTCTCTGCCAGATCGAGAAAGTACGGCAGGCGTTCGAGGCCAACAACTTCACGGAGCTGTTTGAGTTGCTGGGCACAAAGGAAAGCCAGCGAGTCCTGGAGCCCGGCGAAGAAACCGATCCTGACTACACCTCAAACGAATACACGGTGGCGCAGGCAGCTCTGATCGCCGACGCTACCGGGTACATGTTGAAACACCCCTTCATTCAGCACCACCTGCAAAAGGTGCTGATGAAATGGGCGTATCGGCTCTGCACCAGTGGCGATTTCCGTCTTCCCGGGTTCGCGCTCGCGGACGATGGCTACCTCTTTCTCCATGATGGAGAGGTGGTTTGCGGCTCGGATTGGATTCCGAAGACCAGCGCTATCGCCGAATCAAGTTGCCGGCATGGTCTGGTCGTGCGCTATCCCATCCGGATGAAAGAAGACCTCCTGCCCGTTGAGAACCTGTCAGGGGAAGACGCCGTCCGTCTGTTGGCCGAGCACCTGAAAAAAAGTGGGTGCCAGCTTTCGGCTGATGGTGTCGCTGCCGTTGCCAGGGAGCAACTGCAACTGAGAGGCGCGCTGGTCCTTCATTCGGAAACCGCTGCAAGAAACGGCGGGGATTTTGACTTCGATATGGTGTGCCTGGTCGAGGACAACCATTTTCCACGGTTCGTCGCAGACCGGTTCGCCTACGAGGAACAACACTCCGCCACCAAGAAGAAGAACCCCAAACCTCCGAGTCCCTGGTGGAACCTTCCGCAAGTTTCGATGCAGGCCCGGGGAAATCAGATCGGCGCCATAACCGATTTGAAGACTTCGTGTCTGGCGAAAGGAAGGCCAGACCTGGCACGGGAGTTGGTCGACCAGCTTCAGAATGCGCTGGATCAACTGAAGCATGGAACCCAACCCGACCAGGAGGTCATTCGCAACATCCGCAACGATGTGCCTACAGCGCCCTGGCTGAAGCTGAAACAGAAACGCCGGATCGAAGACATGGACGAGCACATTGAGGTCGATGCCAACGATAAGGTCGGAAGACTGTACAACTTCACACGCAAGGAACTGGGGCGGTTCTTCGGGAGTGCTGCCACAGCGCGCTTGAGCGATTTCCGGGGAGTGATCGGAGGTCAGAGCTTTACCCCGGAGATTTATCAGGAGTGCTTCGTGGTCAACCGGTACTACGGGAGCCGCGTGACCGAAATCATGGGCCGTCGCCAACAGCTTCTGGCGGAACTGGAGAAAGCCAATGCGGAGATCGAGGCGAACAAGCACGACGCCGAGGCTCGCAAGCAGCTGTTCTTCCGGCGCAACCAGGCTTCCGCTGCCTTGAACGCTTACGAAAAGTGGGCGGGAGAAGAGCTCAAGGCGCTGGTCAATGGGCTTCAGAAATGGAGCAGCAGCAAGAATGGGACTCGATTGTCCTATCTGTCGGCCTTGCACGCGATCGTTTGCCGGGATCGACGGCCGACCCCAGATCCCAACATGGTGACTGGGACTGGATCGATCGTCTTCTACAGCTTTCCGCAGGAGGTCGTTAACCAGATCGCGGACCGAACCGGTGGCCGTCCCGTCACCGTGGAAGTTCCCAGTCTGTGTGACGGCGAGGTGGAAATCGACGCGGAAGGGAGGATCTTCCTTGTTCAACCCTTCACCCAGGCCAACGGCCAGGTCGTTGAACGCCTGATCTTCATGGCGCAGGTCACGAAGACGGGAGAAGTGTTCACCGACCGCGACGAGAAAGGCTCGCCCGTTGTTCTGGAGCGAGTCCGCAAGTTCCCGATCAAGGCGGGACGCAGCGAAGTACGCAACGGGAAAGTGATCTTTCCCGAAACCCAACGGCGGCCGCAACTCCCCAGTAGGAATGTCGCGCCGCTGCTTGAACCCAATTAACCACAACCGTCCAGGAGACTTCGGAGGAGTCTCCTGGACGTACAACATTCGGACTAAAGGAAGGAACAAACAAGTTATGAGACGCGTTGTGTTGATGTTCGCAGTGCTGGCCGCGGCAGTTGTCCCGGCTGTGGCGCAGAAGATTGAAACCGAAGCCAGTGACCGCACCCGCATCGTGCATCTGAAGACGGCGTTGAACCACCTCACGGTCATCGAAGTAGGCGAACCGGTCGCACAGGTGGCGGCCGGAAGCCCAACGTTTAAGGTCGAGTGGCGGGAGAACAAGGTATTTGTTCAGCCCACGGAAGCCGATGCCGCAACCAACCTGTTCATCTGGACGGCGAGTCAACGGTTGAACTATGAGTTGGAGCCGGCCGATTCGGTGACAAACATGGACTTTGCCGTCGACCAGGCGTTGGTTCATGTGGAACCGGTCAAGCCGACGGCCGCGATTACGCCGGTCCCGATTTCGCCATCGATCACGGAACTTCTGCTGGCGGGAAAGCCAATTCGGCTACTGCCTTCAAAGCAGCGCGCCTCGAAGCCGGTTGAGGTGTGGATCAGCGATCTCTATGAGAAAGATGGCCGCCTGTTGGTTCGTTACACCGTATGCAACCATGGCACCGAACCATACGCCATTGACACTCCGCTGGTGTACCAGTTGGACGGGGTGCGGTCTGCCCAGTCCCTGTACGGCCTACAGAACTCGCAGTTGGGCGATGAGCAAGCGGCCAAACTCAAGATCAAGCAAGAGACGCCGGTAAGAGTGCTGGATGGTCAGACTCAGACCGCGCGGATTGCTCCGGGCGAAGAGGCGGTTGGCATTGTGGCCCTCGATATGGCGTCCAGCACACAACCCACAGTCCTGCGCTTTCAGTTCTCCAGCTCCAAGCAGTCGGAAAACGGGTTGAGCAATGGCCCACAGACTCAGATCGCCGCGTTTCTGGTGCGATGAGCGCCGAAGCGCAGCAAGTAACAGAACATGGCAGATCCATTCACCGTCAAACCGGTTTACAACGCGCTGAGCCAATACATCCGCAATCGAGCGGACATTGGTGCGGGCAAGGCCATGCTTGACAGTGTGCTCGAAGCGGCCAACCCGTTTGACCCCAAGACGGCGAGGCCACCCGGACGCTGGTTTGTGTTGTTGTCTCTCCTCGGCGCGATGGTGCTTGGCTTCTTTGTTTACTTTAACAATCTCCCGTAAAGCCATGAATATGAATGATCAAAACGATGCAAACGAAGTAAGACCTCCCGTCCCATCCGAGCTGGGCAGCGATGCGCGAGAACAAATTCGCGACTGGGAGTTTCTTTTCTGGGCTTTCCTCCTGTTCGGCTTGGCTCGGCTGGCCTGGCTGTATCTCTACCGACCACCGAACAATGCCTTTCATTTGGGCCTCTCGTGCGGGTTCGTGTTCTGTGGCGTCCTGGGGTTCTTGATGCGCTGGGTGTTTAGCCCGAAGAGGGAGCAGTAATAATGATGCGCGAATCGTACCCCAACCGGCAGCAGAACCCGCCACTCCTCGAGAGCATGGAGATCGTGGTCGCCCTCGTCCTGATGGCGGTGTGCTGGTTCTCCTGGTACGTAGCCCACGAGCGGTACAACCTGACAAACCGCCAGATTGCCGAGGTGGCATGCTACCTCGCTCTCGGCGGCGTGGCCATCGCCGGCTCGGCCATATTGATTGCCACCGCACGCTCCCGGCGGGAGAAGCAGTGGCCCCATCCACCGATGGTTGTCTCCCGCAAACGGGACGAGCAGTTTACGTCCGAAGCATGGAAGCAAGACGCCGTCGTCCTCGGCTACGACATCCACGGCAAGCCTTGGTACTGGCCCGACCGTGTCCGCGTCATGCAGGGCATTGTGCTGGGCATGACCGGCTCCGGCAAGACCACGCTTCTGAAGAACATCATTACGCAGGACATGGCCCGCGTCGTCGGCACCCCGAAGGATTTACACCGGTTGCCGATGGTGATCTTTGATGGCAAAGGAGATCTCGAATTCTTCTACGACCTTCTGCCGCACGTTCACCGTGCCGGAAGGCTGCACCAACTGCGAGTCCTGAATCCCGCACGCCCGGATATTTCCGTCCGGTACAACCCGTTTTATTGCAACGACGAGGACTACATGGCTGTCGTCAACATGGTCTTCGGCTCCTTCAACCTGCACGACGAGTTTTTCGCCAAGCACCAGTTGAACTATCTGGCCGACATCGTTCGCGTACTGGTGTACACCGGCCGGAAGATCAACGTCTATGACGTGCTGGTCGCGGCCATTGACGAACAGGTGCTGCGCGAACAGGTCGAGAAGGCACGTCAGCGCCTGGAAAACGACCCGTCCATTCCCTTACAGCGCCGCCTGAACTTCGAGATGTCGGTTAGAAACCTCTACCAGTCGTTTGCAGACCGCGAGCGTGTGCCGAAGATTCAGGGCCTGGTCAACGAGTGCATGACGCTTCTCGACGATGAACTGAGCGTGATCACCGGACCGTATGACGAACTGTTGTCGCTGGACGAAGTGATCGAGCAGGAGCTGATCTTGTTCGTTACTCTGAACGTCAACAAGAACACCGAGCCCGTACGAGCTCTGGGAAAGATGCTGTTGCAGAACCTGCAACTGGTCGTGGGCAAACGGTACGAGAGTGAGGAACAACGGCGGCGTACCAACCGCCCGATGTTCAGTGTCGTGTTGGACGAGTTTGCGCCGTTCGGATACCGGAACTTCGCGCAGATCCTGCAGACCGCCCGCGGCACCCACACCGCGTTTCTGTTCTCCATGCAAAGCCTGCCGCAACTGATGCAGGTTGGCCGGGGCTTTAAGGAAGACGTAACCTCGGCGCCCAACACCACTCTGACGTTGCGCACCCGCGACGAGGAAACGGCCCGCTATTTCCTGCGCGCTTCGGCTGAGCACACCGTCACCCGGCGCAGCGTGTCGATGCACCGCCAGCGACTATTTGGTTACGAGAAGTACGAGGCGACCGACCGGGCCACGGAGAGCGAAGACCGTGAGACCCGCGCGCTCGATGAACACATCAAGAACCTTCCCAAGGGGCAGATGGAGATTCTGATGACGGATGACACCCGCGGCACATTGCACCAGTTGTTGCACGTCCGTCCGCCAGACGATGTCACCTTCCCAAACTTTGAGCCCGAGCTATTTGTGCGAAAGCGGCAATCGCGGGAGCAGACCGTCGGTGCAAATCTGCGCTTCAAAACGCCCGAACTGGTGGCAACCACCCGTTTTGCCCGTCGTGGATATGGAGAGAGAACACTACCATGAAGCGAACGATCACTATCGTCACACTCGCAGTGGTGGGACTGATGACAACCGGTTCTGCCATCGCTCAGCAGCGGCCGCAAACTCCGGTTGAGTTACGTGGGCAACGGCAGGCGCAGCCCAAGGGGCAACGACAAGCTCCGCCCGCCCGTCCGACTTACCAGCGCGGCGACACATGGTACGAGTTCTTGCTCAAGCAGTTCAATCCCAGCAATTTCGATTACGGCGCGTGGATCGAAGAACGCCGTCAGGTGTTTCTGGATGCGAGCGTGCGCAACCCGTACTTCAAGTACAGCCTGGGCACGACGATTGCGCTGCTGATCATGGCCATGTTGTACACCAAGCAATGGATCGACCACCGTCGCGCCATGTGGATCACAGCGGAGATGATGACGGACCTGTACAACCACGACGCGTATTCCCGGGGCGTCGCGCGGGAGGCGATCCAGAAATACAACGACCACATTGAACGCTGCAACCGGGCGATCGAGGCGGCTGAACAAGGCATATTTATCCCCGGAGCAGATTCAGATACGAACGACCTCAAGAGCCAAATGGCATCTCTCGTCGAGCAGAGGGACTCTTATAAACGCGAACGAGATTTGGCTAAGCGTGACTTGCAGGAAAAGGAACAGCTGATAGCGGCCATGTCGTTGCGCGTTGACGCGATTGGGAAAAAGACAGATCCAAATCAGGTTGCTGCGAGTTCCGTCGACATGAGCGCTGCAGATCCAACGGTGGTGCAACTCATCAACAACTTGCAGGAGCAACTGTACGCGGAGCGTCGGGAGAACCGGCGGCTGAAAGGTGCATAGCAGATTGCTGGTCGCGGTAACAGAGTTTGGTAGCGTGTGGCGCCGGCGCTTTGGCAAGAACCCGGATGACCCGCGGCGTTTTGCAAGAGGTGTGTATTACAACACGACCGGCATCGACATCGCGGGAACGATACGCCAGCGTCCCCAGATCGTCGGCTGCGCCCGGTTCAACGGATGTGGCGGATTCAACCCGAACCGTCCCTCGCAAATGATTGGTCGTGTTTTTGAATGCGCGGAACCATGCGTATGGCAGGGTCAGAACAAACTCCTGTTCAAACGTCTCCTGAACGCACCAGAGAAACCCGACGGTTATCTTGTGGTAGTGCGGGCCCAACTGGTTGGCAAGCTGACGGTTGGCAGGGCTGATTGGCGGTCCGCCGGCACTTGGCTGATCTCGTTCAGCGAATGTGGAGACCAGCAGGAAGCCATGCTGTTGATGAGGGAGCACAGCTGGTTGCAAACCGAGTTGGGCCGCTTTGTCCTGGAACCAGAGCCGCGTCGGCCATGGGTTGCACGGCTTGTGCTGGTATCCGCGCAGCAGGAGTAAATCACATGCGGTATCGGAAAGGGATGATCGCGCTGAGTGAGATCCGTGATTACCCACTACTCCGCCGCGTGCTGCACAGCGGTTTTGTCACACCCGCTCAGCTATACCAATTCATGAAGCTGGACTATTGCGCGTCGTCGCGCAATGCGTTCGACAACCGGCTACGAAGGTTACTGGCTCACGGCCTGCTGGTGCGGCATGAGATTCCAACCATGAACCGTGGCGTGGTGTATTCGATCTCGCGAGCTGGAGCGTCGGAATTGGTTGGCAGAGGAGAGTATTACTCCGGGTCCACGGACATCGGCAAAGAGTCCAACGGACACGTGCAACACGCGCTGGAGTTGAATGACATTCACCTCGCGCTGAAGCAAAACCGCACACTCGTTCGTTGGACTCCAGAGTCTGACATCCGGTCGCGCAATGAATTCACGGAAATTGGATACGTCAAGGATTATGACGCGGTAGTCGCGGTTCGCATTGGCGAACACGAACACCGCTTCGCCCTCGAGTATGAACGCACCCAGAAAGCAAATGGGCGGTACCAGGAGATCCAGAAGAGGATCCAGGGTGAGACGGACGTTCACGACTTCTTGTATCTTGTTTCGAATTATGACCTATTGCTGTTCCTCGTAAAGAAGTTCGAAGGCTGTCGCCGGCCGGTGTACTTCGGGCTACGGCAGGATTTCCTCAACGAGGGTCTTTGCCTGTCAGTCCAAAGCAATCACTCGCCTGTGTCCACTACCTTTCTCGCCGTGCTAGCGCGTGGCCTCTCCCGTCCGACTGGATGGCGCACCTCTGCTTCGTAAAATGGACCCGATTTACCTATTGCCATGGGTTTGAAGTGGGATTGGAGTGGAATTGGCGTGAAGCGAGCCCTTGCAACCTGCTAATAACCCAGCGGTTATCGGGTGACTATACCTTGTCCAGATCCTCGATCACCGAAAAACGACGGAGCAATTGCGACACTCGCGGCCCGCTGCCAATTGTTGTTACTCATGCGCTGGTTGTTGCCGAACCGTGTGCATGAGCTGGTGCAAGTCGAGTGGCAAGGTGAGTGTGGTTCGAGATTCAAAATGCGTGGTCGATCTGCGCCGCCGCG
>Ga0335069_10003286_pt1 | contig 24529 bp, 25 predicted proteins | sample Lox_Sample_11_FD_206714 | JGI IMG/M metagenome (GOLD analysis project Ga0335069, IMG submission 206714) | Soil microbial communities from Loxahatchee National Wildlife Refuge, Florida, United States - Lox_Sample_1.1 | ecosystem: Environmental > Terrestrial > Soil > Wetlands | place: USA... | reverse complement strand
AGGTTGACAATTTGCGGGCTGGTGTCGGCGTTGTCGGAAATCGTCAGCGTAGCGTTCTGCGCGCCGGGATTCTGCGGCGTGAAAACTACCGTAATCGTGCAGGTCTGAGTGGAGGCAAGGCCGCCGGCGGGGCAGGTGTTGTTGAAGATGCCGAATTGGGTTGGGTCGGAGAGGGTGGCGCCGGAAACGGTCAGCGAGGTTAATCCGTTGTTGGTGAGGGTGACGCTCTTGGTAACGGTCGTGCCGATCTGAACCGATGAGCCGAAATTGAGCGCGGTCGCCGAAATCGATGCGGTGGTCGTCGCGTAGGCCTGCGAAGGCGCGAGTGCAAGCAGAATCGCGATCGCTAGCGGAGCCTGCGTTACGAAAATTCGGAAGGTGCGTTGTGCGGCGTTCATAATCTCTCCTCCGGCGCAAAGCTGCGCGCGACCATGCTATAGATGAACCCCTGCCTGACGCATTTCAGAATAGCACTCTAACGCGTGGGGGGGGGGGGCTTGTCGAGAGCCAAAATAATCCCAACCCCGGAGCGCACTGGGGTGTGGGCCGTCTTTTCGTAACAATCGAACTTGCCTGCAAGCCGATAACTCCTTATGCTGCCCCTGATAACTTGACCGCCGGCGGCGTCCCGTAATCGCTGGCACCGATCTGGAGGAAGTGGAAAACGATGGCTCAAGACATCGAAACCAAGGTTCGCGAGAAAATCAGCGAGCAACTGGGCGTGGCCGTTGACGAAGTCACTCCCGGTTCCTCGTTTATCGAGGATTTGGGTGCGGATTCACTCGATATTGTCGAGTTGGTGATGGCGCTCGAGGAAGAGTTCAACATCGAAATCTCCGATGAGGACGCCGAGAAAATTCGCACCGTCAAGGACGTCGTTTCTTATATCGAGGCGCACAAGAGCTGAAACCGCCCGTCCAAATCGCCGCCGGCCGTCTCAAGCCGGGCCTGCGGTTCAAAGTTTAACCGGCCATGCGATGTCCATTCTGCCGCCATCGCGGAAACCGCGTCGTCGATTCGCGACTGTCCGGCGACGGCGCGATGATTCGGCGCCGCCGGGCTTGCAGCTCGTGCAAGCGGCGCTTCACGACCTACGAGCGGGTCGAAGAGGCGTCGCCGATGGTGGTGAAGAAGGACGGCCGCAGGGAGCCGTTCGACCGCAATAAGATCATCGCGGGACTAAAGCGGGCCTGCGAGAAGCGACCCGTCTCGATGGAGACGATTGAGCAAGTCGCCGCCAATATTGAAACTTCGATGGCCGAGCAGGGCGAGCGCGAAGTTATGAGCGCCGCAATCGGCCAGGCCCTAATGGATGAGCTACACAAGATCGATCAGGTCGCCTATGTCCGATTTGCATCGGTGTATCGATCGTTCAAGGATATCGACGAGTTCATGCATGAACTCGAGGATCTCATCAATCAGCGCAAGCGTGCGCCTTCATCGGCCGTGACCGGTCGCGACAAGAAGGGCGAGCCGGGCTCCTGACGCGGCGATGCGCGCCTGGGGCGAGACCGACCGCCGTTTCATGGCCAGAGCACTGGCGCTGGCGGAGCGCGTAGCCGGTCTCGCATCACCAAATCCCGCAGTCGGCTGCCTTATTGTCCGCAACGGAAAGATCGTCGGCAGTGGCGCTACGGCGGCCGGTGGACGGCCGCATGCCGAGGCGCTGGCGCTTGCACGGGCCGGCTCCCGCGCGCGCGGCGCAACCGCGTATGTTTCGTTCGAGCCGTGCGCGCACTTCGGCAAGACTCCGCCCTGCGCGGTCGCGCTGAAAGAGGCCGGCGTCGCGCGAGTAGTTATCGGGTGCGTCGATCCATACCCGCCGGTCCGCGGGCGCGGGATCGCAATTTTACGGCGCGCGGGAATTCCAGTGACGGTGAGCGTGATGGAGAAGGAAGCACGCCGTTTGAACGAAGGATTCATCACACGAGTAACGAAGGGACGGCCACTGGCAATTCTCAAGCTCGCAATGTCGCTTGACGGGAAAATTGCGGCGCGCAGCGGTGGTTCGCGATGGATTAGCGGCGCGGAGTCGCGCGAGTTGGCTCATCAATGGCGCCGCGAATGCGATGCGGTGATGGTCGGTGCCGGGACGGTGATCGCGGATAATCCGCGCCTTACCTGCAGGATTGCGGGTGGACGAGACCCGGTGCGCGTGATCGTCGATGGACGCCTGCGATCTCCAGCGAATGCGCTCGTATTTCGGCAGAAGTCAGGCGCGTCCACGATCTTGGCCACGACCCGTAAGAACGTTACGCGCGCTCAGAGAAAATATGGCCGGAATGGGGTTGAAGTGATCGGGGTTGATGCGCGCGGCAGCGAGATTTCACTTTCGGACCTGATGCGTGAATTCGGTCGGCGCGGATGGTGCAAAGTCATGGTTGAAGGGGGCTCGAAGATTGCTGCCTCCGCGTTGGCGGCAGGAATCGTCGATCGAGTCGCTATATTTGTTGCGCCACGGATCATCGGCGCGGGGGTTCCCGCAATCGACGATTCCGAACTTGTGCAACAAAAGGTTGCCCTTCACGTCCGCGATATGAGCGCTCGCCGCGTGGGCTGCGATTATCTGTTGGAAGGCCACGTCGACTCCAGGCCGATACGCACGCGGAAAAGCCGCATCGAGCGGTCAGACAAACGACGCTAGTTCGCCTGAAATGCTGATGCTAAAATCAACGGTTCGGAAGTAACAGGGATGGCATCGGCTGCACTGAATGACGTATTTACCCGGCTTCGCGACGCAAAAATGGTCGTGATGATGCCCGAGGAGCGTGAGGACGCCGAAGGCGACCTGGTCATGGCCGCCGAGAAAATCACCCCCGAACACATCAATTTCATGGCGCGCGAAGCGCGCGGCGTAATTTCCGTCGCGATCCCGGATCGTCGTTTCCGCGAACTGGGCATTCCGCTGGCGGCATCAACGGAAAATGGAAATTCGGCGGAGCAGGCCGGGGCGCTGATCGATGCGCGTGTGGGCGTTACGACCGGAATTTCCGCAGGCGACCGCGCCCGCGCGATTCAGGTAATCGCTTCGGACAAGACCGGCCCCGAGGACATCGTGATGCCGGGCCATGTGCTTCCGCTGATGGCGCTCTCCGGCGGTGTGATGATGCGAATGGGCCGTGCTGAAAGTGCGGTCGATCTGGTCCGCAGCGCCGGCCTTAGCCCGGTGGCGGTTCTGTGCACGATCCTGAGCGAAGATGGCGGAGCGGCAAATCTGTCAGAATTGCGCGCGTTTGCGGCGAAGCATTCGATGCCGATTAGCTTCATCAAAGATTTGGTGGCCTACCGGCTGACGAACGAAGTACTCGTGCGGCGCGTCGCGGAACATCCGTTTCCGGTGGGCGGCGGAGTGCTTCGAGCAGTAGTATTCCGGAATATCGTGGACGGCCGCGAGCACTTGGCACTCGTCAAAGGGAACGTCGGGGGCGGACGCCCCGCACTGGTGCGGCTTCACTCGGAGTGTTTGACCGGTGATGTATTCGGCTCCGCCCGATGCGACTGCGGTGAACAGCTGGAGGAGGCGATCGAACGAATCCTGGCTGCCAATGCTGGCGTGATTATTTACCTTCATCAAGAGGGGCGCGGCATCGGACTCGGCAACAAGATTCGCGCTTACGCCCTCCAGGACAGGGGGATGGATACGGTCGAGGCAAACCTTCAGTTGGGTTTCGATGAAGACCAACGCGATTATGGAATCGGCGCGCAGATTTTGCGTGACTTGGGGGTCGGCGAGGCGCAGTTGCTGACCAACAATCCGCACAAGCTGGAGAGCCTGAGCCGCTACGGCGTAACGGTTTCCCGTGTGCCGATCGAGGTTCCGCCCCATTCCGGGAACATCGGGTATTTGAGAACCAAGAAGGAGAAGCTCGGCCATTTGTTCTCCGAGCTTAAGCTGATTACCTGAGGGCATGGCGCCGGCGCCGCTAATCAATCATGGGACTTCGGCATTTGGGGCGCGAATTGGCGCTCAAGGCGCTTTATCGCATCGACATCTGCGGGGGCGGAACAAAAGACGACACCGCCTTGTTCTTTTCGAGCTTTCCGGCCGATGAACGGGCGCGCGGTTTCGCGATGGAACTGGTCGAAGGAGTGCAGCGCGAACAGGCGGATCTCGACCGGCAGTTAGCCGAAGTGCTTGAGCATTGGTCGATTAAACGATTGTCACGCGTCGATCACAGCATCTTGCTCATCGCGATGTACGAGCTGCTTCGGCGGGACGATATCCCGACGCGGGTAACCATCGATGAGGCGATCGAACTTGCCAAGCGCTATGGCGACAACGAATCGGGCCGGTTCGTCAACGGCGTGCTGGACCAGATTGCGGAGCGGATGGGTGTTAAGCAAAAGGGTGAGAACCTTGCTGATTCCGAAGCCGATTAAGCTTGTCGTCTTCGCCTTAATCGCGGCCTGCGGGACAGGCGGATGCGGCTACCATTTCGCGGCTGCGGGCGATTCTCTGCCCGCCGACGCCAAGACGATTTACGTGCAGCAGTTCGTCAATCGCACGCGTGTCACGGGCATAAATGACGAATTCATGCGATACGCAAAAGATGAGATCGCAATGCATGATCGGCTGCAGCTGGTCGATGATCCGGCGCATGCCGATCTGGAGCTGTCCGGCCAGATCACCCACACCGCCACGCAGCCGATCAACTTCAACTCAGTCCTCGAACCTACAATCTATGGCATGGGTCTTACCGTATCCGCTCAACTTACCGACATGCATACCAACAAGGTCATTTGGAGCGTGCACAACGTCAGCGATACACAGCACGCGCCGGTTGTCGCACAAACCGTGGTTACGACCACGCCCAGCTTCTTGCAGCAGAACCTTCGCAGCGGCGACATTGCGCAACTGCCGGACATCCAGACCGCGCAAACACAGACCTCGTCGGCCCGCGACCTGATGATGAAGCAGGTTGCAAAAAACCTTTACGCCGAGATGACCGAGGGCTTTTAGCCCGTACACGCAGGTCCCGCCGAATGCCGACTGAAACCGCGCTCGCATACTTGAGGGCGGCCGCGGCTGGATCGCCGCGTCTTCCGGCCGCGGTCGTAATCTTTGGGCCGAATGCGTTTCTACGGGAGTATGTTCTTTCGTCAGTCGTTCGCGCGCTTGCGCGCAGGGGATGGAAGCATCGCGGGTTTCAGATTGGGCTGGGAACGGGCGGCAGCGGTGACGATTTTGGCGCCGTACTGGGCGAATTGCGGGCGCCAGACCTGTTTGCGCCGAAGGTGGCCGTAGTATGCCGAGTCGGGCGCGCACGCCGTGGACGCGACGACGACGCCGGCGCCGACACTGATGCGCGTCCATCGGGTGGGGCGGGCGAAGCGGCGCTGGCCACGGCGATGGAAGGTCTGCAGGGCGACGGCAGCCGCATAGTTCTGCTCTACGAGCGCGACAATGCACCGGCCAAGATTCGGCGTGCGGTGGAAAAATCGGCCTTGTTTATCAACTGCACGCGGCCGTTCGATAATCAGATTGCCGACTATGCGAAAGTATTTGCCGAGTCGCTTGACCTTAAGGCCGATTCGGCGGCAATCGATACTCTCGTCGGACGTTACGGCAGCGATTTGGGCGCGATCGCCAATGCGCTGGAAAAAGCCGCAATCTTTGCAGGTCCGGGACAATCGATTGGCCGGGCGGACCTTGATGAACCCGGGACCACCGGCGCACGCCGGATGCCGGAGGCATTCGAGATTGCGGACAGCATTGCACGCGGACGCACGGCTACGGCGGTATCGCAAGTGGATCGGGCGGTCGCGCTGGGGCGCGATACAATCGAAATATTGGCGGTTGAGGTCATTCCTGCTATGCGCCGGATGATGATCGCTGCTTCATTGATGGCGGCGAAAAAAGGGCAGGGCGATGTCGCGGCGGCGCTCGGCTTTCCGCCGCAAAGCATGATGGCGGCACGTGCAATCGAAGGCGCCAAGCGGTTCGGAATCAGGCGGCTGGAGCGAGCTTACTGGCGGGCGTGCGAAATGGACGCGCAATTCAAGAATGGGCGTCTGAAAGAACGCGAAGAGGCCCTATCTGGCCTCCTGCTCGACCTGATGGGCGCGCCGGAGTAAGGCTAGGCGGTCTTTCCGAACTTGCGGTGAAATCCGGCGGAAAGGCGCGCGACTTTGCGGCGAACGGTATTGCGATGCATCGTGCCGCCGCTTGCGGCTTTGTCCAACACCTTGATCGCGGTATGCAGCGCTTCGCGCGCCTTGGCCTCGTCGCCTGCGGCGATCGTTTCCGATGCATTTTTCGCAATCGTGCGGACGTGACTCTTGATCGTGCGGTTGTGTTCCGCGCGTTTCAGATTCTGGCGATGGCGTTTCTCCGCCGACGGATGAACTGGAATATGCGGCATAATCCATCCTATTTAACAGCGCACGGCGCCTGTGGCAATACGATCAGCGTGAACGGTTGGCGCGGCCGGGCGGCAGTTTTTTCGCCTCCTGCCAGAGAGCTTCGAGGCCGGCTGGAGTCATCAACTTCAGCTTGAGGCCTCGCGCGTTGGCGAGGCGAACGGCCGAGTCGAAACGCGCGGCGAATTTTTCACAGGCTCGGTGCAAAGTGCGCTCGGCGCCATGACCGATGAAACGCGGCGCGTTTGAGATCGCCAGCATCAGGTCGCCGATTTCCTCCGCTGCGGCGGTATGGTCGGCGCGGGCCAGCGCGGCATCAATTTCATCCAATTCTTCCCGGACCTTGGCGATCACTTCACGCACATCGGACCAGTCCATGCCGGCTCTCCGCGCAACTTCGCCGAGCTTTTCGGCCCTCGCCAGAGCGGAAAGGCGGCGTCCGGTACCAGCGATCGATTTGGGCTTGGCTGCCGATTTGGCAGCGCCGCGGCGGTTACGCATGGCGATGCCCTAAAGCCTGACGATTGGCTCAAGGACCTTGGCGGCGAGGAATTCAGATAAGTCGGCAAGGACCTCGGCGGTTATTTCGTGGCCGCAATCGTACTCGCGATAGGTGACCGGCATTTTGAGCGAACGCATCGTTTCGACCGACGCCCGCGCCATGCCGACTTCGATCAAATCGTCGGCGCTGCCATGCTGGATCATCACCGGCAAGGTTTGAAGGGCCGCAGGATCGCTGACCTCTTTCACGATTTCCGGAGAAAAAAACGTTGAAATTCCAACCAGCGCGGCGAATTGAGACGGATTTCGCACCGCAATTCGCGATGCGAGCATCCCGCCCTGGCTGAATCCGAGAAGCACCAGTTTCCTTCGGTCGATGGGATATTTCTTCAGGGCCTCTTCAAGGAACGCGGTGGCCTCCCGGGTGGCCGAATCGATTGCCTCGCGATCGGGTGGGGCGCCCATTCGAAGCGGAAACCATGCATAACCGGTCATGGGGCCAAGTGGGACTTCCATCGGCCCTTGCGGGCAAATCACCATAAATCGCCCGCCAGCGATGTAAGGCGCGAGTCCCAGCAGATCGAGCGCATTTGCGCCGAAACCGTGCAGGGCGACAATGGCCGGATGAGGCCCGTCGCCGGGGGGTTCGTAAAACGCATGAATCAATCGCATCAGCAGGCGTCCAAAGAACTGGGATTAGGAATCATAGACCGGGATAAGGCCAGTCTGCCATCGCCACAGGGGGGGGCTGTTCATCAGGGGGCAAATAACGGCTATCTTAGACGGCTCACGAGGGACCGAATTCCGGACGGTGCAAGGGTGACGCTTTGACGGGGAGATCTTGGAAATTGCTGACGGGCAGGACGGCTGCGCTCGGCGTGGCCGTGCTTGCGCTGGGATCGATAGCGGCAGACTCGCCCGGCGGAACCAACGGCACGTTCGTCGGCGTGCTGACCGGACTGATGTTGCTGTCCTTGGTCGGCTACGCGTTCTACGAGTATCTGCGCCCGGTTCTGGACGAAGATAGGTCGAGCCTGCCGGGGATTTTTCTGCTGCTGGTGCTTTTCGCGGCGATTAAACTGGTGATGCTTACCGTCTTCTCCGGGTTCGGCGTCGATGTCGGCGATTATCAGGCGTGGGCTGATCAAATGTGGACCGGCGGCCCGGCGCATATGTACCAGCCGGGCTTTTTCATCGATTATCCGCCCGGCTACCTCTATGCACTTTGGTTCGCCGCCGCGTTTGCTCACATGGTTGGCGCGACCGGTGATTTCTTTCGCCTAATCATCGAAAGCCCGGCGATCATCGCCGATTTCGTCCTGGCGATCCTGATGTATGCGTTTATTCGCCGCGGCAGCCGGGGCGAGACGAAGGTATTCGGCTTCAGCGCCGCCATCGTCGCGATGCTGATGGTTGCGATTAATCCGGCGCTCCTTTACGACACGGTGGTGTGGGGCCAGACCGATTCGGTGATGTCGTTCGTGATGGTGCTCTCCATCGGATTGATCCTGATCGGCCAATACGAACTGGGCTGGGGAATGGCAGCAATCGGTGTAATGGTCAAGCCGCAAGCCCTGATTATACTTCCGGTAATCGGCGTATGGACCATGTTCGAGACCGAATTCAAAATGTGGCTCCGGTCGGGCGTGGCTTTGCTTGCAGTTTTTATGCTCGGAATCGGGCCGTTTCAGTTCGGCCACGAATGGGACTGGATCTTCAAGTTGTATGCGTCAACCGCGGCCTACTATCACGAGACCTCCGTCAATGCATTCAACCTGATGGCGTTGATTGGCGGCGTGCGCGCGCAGGACAGCGAGACATTGGGGGGCTTCTCATATTACGCGATCGGGATGAGCATGCTGGTACCGCTGTATGCGTTCATCGCATGGATACTGATGCGGGGCCGAACGCCAACCCGACTGATGTACGCCTCATTTCTCGCGATCTTCGGGTTCTTCATGATCGCGCCGCGGATGCATGAACGATACCTTTACCCAGCGATCGTGCTTGCGGTGCCGCTGGCCTTTGAAGCGCCGGAAATGCTGATACTGTTTGTATTGCTGTCGATCAATTTTTGGGTCAATTTGGCCGATGTATTGCGAATTTTGACTGCGGGCGTATTTCTCGATCGTCACGACGGCTTGGCGATGGTGATTTCGTCGCTCAATCTCGTAGCCCTTACCATCGCGATCCATTTTGGCATCAAGGGGCTCGAAACCGATGAAGAAAGCGGTGTAGCAATCGGCACGGTCTTCAAAAAGTTGACCGTCGCAAGACCGGCGGAAGCACCAGCGATTGTCGAGGAACCGGTGATGACCCCGGCGCCGGCCTGGAGCCGGATCGACACGCTAATTATAAGCGCGCTGCTGATCTTCTCCGGATGGTTTCGCTACTACCGTCTGTGGGATCCGCCTGAGATCGTCTTTGACGAAACGCATTTCATGAACATGGCGAAAAAGTATCTCCACGGGGAGTACTTCTTGGATCCGCATCCGCCGCTGGCCAAGCTGGTTATCGCGATCGGCATCTGGATTTTCGGCGACCATCCCGAGCATCCATGGAGCTGGCGAATCGCCAACGCCACGGTGGGTACGGCGCTGGTCGGAATCACCTATCTACTGGGCCGAAAGATAACCGGGTCGAGGCTGGTGGGCGCGATCGCGGGCGGCATCATGGCCCTGGACGGGATGTTCATCGTCTATTCGCGCAATGCAGTGATCGACATTACCTATGTAACCTGCGCGGCCGTTGCGTATCTGCTGTTCTTCCGTTTTGTTCAGACGCCTGAAGCCAAGTCGCGCCGGAATTTGTTGATCGGAATTGGTGTGGCGTTGGGACTCTGTGTGGGCGCGAAGCTCTATATTCCGGCGATAACATTTTTGCTGGTGACGAGTTTCCTGGCTTATGTGATCGTGTACGGAACCGATGCCAAAAACGGTCCGTTGCCCTGGAACTCGCCGCGAGTAATCGGAGCGGCCGCAATCGTGGGCGGAGTTGCGGGATTCATGTACCTGGCAACTTTTTTTCCGCACTACTACTGGGGATGGTGGGGCGGTATCCAGGATCTCTTCACGTATTTATTTCACGAGGTGCCGGATTACGAGAAGAGCGTGACAGCGCCCACTCATCCGTATTCTTCACCATGGTGGAGCTGGCCCTTGATGCTGCGGCCGGTGGCGTTCTGGCAGAAATTTCCCGAGAAGGGGGACGTCAGGACGATTTGGGGCGGCGGCAATCCGCTATTGTGGTGGGGCGCGCTCAGCGCGATGACGATTACCGCCGTTCAAGCTGTCGAACGTCCGAATCTAACCCGGTGGTTTCTGGTCTCCGGCTACATTGGTTACATCGTCATTTGGATCCCGATAGCCCGGACCACATTTCTGTATCACTACCTGCCCGCCCTATATTTGGCCGAATTGGCCCTGGCGATGGTACTTGCGAACTTCATCCAGGAGCGCGCCGAGCCGTGGGAGCATATCGCGGTTCTGCTCACGCTAATTCCGGCATGTCTGCTTGGAATGTCGCTCACGTGGGGAATCATTTGGTGTGTGCTGATAGCGGCTGGTTACATCTACTGCCTCTTAGCCACACAATATCCCGGCCGTTATACCGCGGCCGTGTATGTCGCCGGCGCGGTTATATTGTTCTTCTATTTCTTACCGATATGGATGGGATGGCCGATCAGTCACGACGGGTATTACGCGCGAATGTGGCTGCAGACCGGCTACAGCGTAAGAAACTGGATTTGATGTGAATCAGGTGCGCGCGCAAGGGAAAATTCGTTGGTTCGGCGGTGCGTTGGTAATCTGCACCGTTGCAATTCTTACGTTCGCCAATCCCTCCCGCGGCGCCGATGCGCCGAAAAATCTAATCCCGAATGGTGACTTTTCGCTGGGCGGCGGCGATTTTCCCGAAGGTGGATGGCATACCGAGGCTTGGCTCAATGAGCCCGACAAGTTTCAGTCCCATCGCATTGTACCGCCAAATGGTGGAGGGCCGGTGCAACTTGAGGTTGTCGCACTCAAGGAGGACGATGCGCGCTGGCAGGTGCCCATCACGCTGGCTCCGGGATGGTACGAGATAAGCGCTGACGCTCGCGCCGAGGACATACCGGCCGATAAAGACGGTGCTTCGGTATCGGTGTTTCCCGAAGGCGTCATCATGTCGCCTCAGCTCCACGGCACGACCGGATGGCAACGATTGAGGCTGTACCTGAAGGTGAGCGATCATCCGGCGGACATCGAAGTCGCCTTGCGGATCGGAGGCTTTGGCAGCCTCAACACGGGGCGCGCATTTTTCAAGAATGCGGCGGTGTACCAGATTCCCGGGCCGCCGCCATCCGCAACCCCTACTTTCGATCTGTCTCAGGTGCGCAAAGGGTTGGAATACCATCCGGCAAACGGCTCATCGGTTTCGGTCGTGTTCACTTTCATTCTGTTGGCGGGTGCTGCGGCGTGGGGCTGGTGGATGTTCGGCGATCAGGAAATTCTCCCGGCGCCGCCGCCGAAGCCGGCCGAGGTTCGTGTCGATCGTAAATCCAACAAACCGCAACGCAAAGCCCGGTCATGACCTCCGCCGAGGAACGAACCCGCGGTATCGAGACCTCGCTGTTCGCGATCCCGTTTTTTACCTACACATATTTTTACCAGGGCTCCGACCATAGCGTGGCGTGCCGTTTCGACCAGATCCGGTCGATTCTGGAACGAAACGCCGTATGGATTGACGATTTTAGCGGTTACAACACTGCCGACATTGTCGGCATTCACGGCCATACTTTTTCGGTCAAGGCGCCGGGCACTTCATACACCGCGATCGTGCAATGGAAATGGGTTCGATTCCTACTGAGCCATATGCCGAATTCGCTCTTTGAATCACTGGCGAATCATTTGCATACGGGACGCGAGCCTCTCTACTGGGCGTTCGCCACGTATCTGACCACGATTCTTTCAACCAGCCTGATTATCGCGCTTCTATGCGTCGTGATGTTTAGATTTGCGCGAGTTTTGGGCGCAAGTGAGGGCCGCGCTGCGGGTCTGTCGCTGATTCTGGGCTTGGGAACGATCGTATTTCCTTACGCAACGGAACTCACTGGCGAGCCGGTGGCCGGAGCTTGCCTGTTCACGGCGCTTTACCTGCTTGCGACCTTCGATTCGAATTCATCAGCCTGGCGCGCGTTGGGTGCCGGGTTTCTTACCGGATGGGCGGTGCTTAACGACTACCCGGTGGCGCTGGTCGCGGTCGGCATCGGGCTTTATGCGCTGCTGCATTTGATTCGCCTGCGCGAGACGATCGCGATGCTCGCGTTTGCCGTCATCGCATTAGTTGGCGGGGCGTTCCTGTACGAATCACATCATGTGTTATTGGCGCTTGTTCCGGCGGCTGCCGGACTCTTCGCGTTGATGCTGGCGTGGTTGCTGCTTAAGAATTCGGAAATCATCCAGCTTGTGGCCTTCACTTTGGGTGCCTTGGTTCCTGCGGCGCTGATGTTTCACTTCAACTGGTTGGCGTTCGGCAACCCGCTATTCTTCAGCTACCAGGCATTCAAAGAAGTGGCCGGGAACAATCAATTCCCGGAGCAAAGGCAAGGCTTTGTCGGCCTGACCTATCCCAAGATCGTAAATCTATGGAACGTGGTAGTCGATCCGCAGCGGGGGCTGCTGTTCTGCAATCCGGTGCTGTGGCTGTCGTTTCTGGGCGCTGGCTACTGGATGCGAACCGGACGCACTCGCGCGGTATGCGCCACCACGGTCTATGCCTTCATAATTATGATCCTGTTCAACGCGTCGTATGGTGAATCGATCGTGTCATGGGGCGGAGGTACCGCCACCGGTCCCCGCCAGATCATTGCCGCCGTCCCGTTTATGGTGCTCCCGATTGCGTTTCTTCCGGCGGCGTATGACTACGTGATCGGCGCGCTCGGGGTGGTATCGGCGGCGATCATGCTGATGGCCACGTCGACCAATCCGCACTTTCCGTACGAGTACGGAAACCCGGTTCGGGATTTTGCTCTGCAGCAATTCATGCGCGGTGATTTGGGCTCCAACCGCGATGCGTTTTATGGCGGTGGCATGGTGATTCGCGGCGATTCCGTCGCATTCAATCTTGGTAAATTAGCCGGGCTGCCGGAAGCCATCCAGCTGGTTCCCCTGGGATTGTGGTGGTGTATGGGCATCTTCATGCTCGCGGAGCCGCTGCAACTATGGGCGGAAAATGCCGGCGGAAAACTGCGCGCGATCGCTGCTGTCGTTGCGACCCTGGCCGTTTTCATCCTGCCGGCTTCCTACGCGATCGCGCAGCCGACACTCCTTAACCGTCCCTACGGGTTGCTGGGACGCTATTATTCCGGCGAGCAGTGCGGGGGATCCCGCGTTCATTTCGCTCGTATCGATTCCACGATCGATCTCGACAACATCATCGCGATGGGAGCGATGCCGACGCCGTCGTGCGCGCAATGGGACGGTACGCTGATTGCGCCGGTCTCCGGCGACTATAATTTCGTGATGGACGTCGATGACAACGGATGGCTCAGGATCGACGGCAACTCAGTCATTGACACTCAGCCACAAGGCCAGGAAAGGCAATACCATGGCGACGGGCGAATGCATCTCGATGCCGGGCCGCATCGAATTGAAGTCGGCGAGCGCAATACCGGTGGCGATTCTTCGATTCATCTTCGATGGGCTCCGCCCGGACTCAATCCGGAAATCATACCGTCCACTAATCTGATTCCTGCGAAAATGATGTGACAGCGGCGGGATCGGCCGCCCTAGAGCTTCGGCATCGGGGGCAGGCCAGGGCCGATTAGCGACGGATGATGGGTGCCGAGCGGATTAGCAGTACCCGGGGAAGGTGAGGCTTCGGGCTGTTCCGCATTCGATGACGATTCGGCTGATGCTGGCTGCTCGGCAGCCGCGGGCGGCGATTCCGCGCCGGACCGCTCAATTGTAGATCGTCCACCCTGAAGTCCGTTCTTGATGCTCGCTTGATTTATCGTTGGCGCTGTTGCAGGAGGAGCCGTGGCCGCAGTCTGCTGCTGTGAAACGACCGGCCGATGAGTCTGCTTTGCTTGTGCTAACACCTGGCGCAAGAGATTGAGTTCCTGAATACCGTGCGAAACGCAGTCGACATCCTGTGCCGGGCTCAGCGGGACTTTCACCGCGGAGTTGAATGTCGCCCGCACCTCGACCAACGTCTTCTCCGGGCCGCGCGGCCGCACCAGGAAGTTGTATACGGAGGATGCGCCCGGTTCCGGCTCTGCGCTGTAGCTCCCGCCGACACCTGTAACCTTGCCGCAATCCGCGTCATGAAGGGTGAATCGGCTGCCGGATGCCTGGATCACGCCATAATTTGGATCATCGACCTCGGTCCGAAAGCCGTTGGCCTTGACGACCTGATTTACGGCGTCCCAAGCCAAGTCGTAGGGCAGGGGGATAATCGCCTGCTGTTGCTCGTCGGTGGGCGGCTCGGTCATAGGAGGCTCAAAGCATCCGCCGGCCCCAGCACAGACGGCAAGGACAATTAACGCGGCGATTTTGTGGTGCCGGGCCATTTCGGCATGCATAATAACAGAGAAATCGGCATTTGGGCCCACTCCCACTTGGGCGAATCTTTTGGTAGTCTCCGGGATAAGTGGCGCATCCAAATGCGCGCTTCCAAGGGTTTTACATGTCTGGCCACTCAAAATGGAGTTCGATCAAGCATAAGAAGGCCGCCGCCGACGCCAAGCGCGGCAAGGTTTTCACCAAGCTGATCAAGGAAATAACCATCGCGGCACGCATCGGCGGTGGCGGCGACATCAACGCCAATCCGCGCCTGCGCACCGCAGTGGTGGCCGCGCGCAAACAATCGATGCCCAACGACACGATCGATCGTGCGATCAAGAAGGGCACCGGCGAGTTGGGCGGCGCCACGCTGGAAGAGATTACCTACGAGGGCTACGGCCCCGGCGGCGTGGCGATGATGGTCGATGTACTCTCCGACAACCGCAATCGCACGGTCGCAGAGTTGAGGTTTATCTTCTCGCGCCATGGCGGGAACCTGGGCGAGGCCGGATGCGTTGGCTGGATGTTCAAGAAACGCGGCGTGATTTCGATTGAAAAGTCGGCTGCCAATGAGGACAAGCTGCTGGAAATGGCGCTTGATGCCGGGGCCGACGATGTCACCAGCGACGCGGACATGTTCCAAGTGCTGACATCGCCGGAAAAGTTCGCAGCGGTGCGCGACGCGATTGAAAAGGCCGGCATCGCGATCGCCAATTCGGAAGTTACACGGATTCCAGAAAATACGGTTTCGGTTTCCGGCCATGCTGCCGGACAGGTGCTTAAGCTGATGGAAGAACTGGAGGATCACGACGACGTGCAATCGGTCGCCGCGAACTTCGACATCAGCGACGAAGAGATGGCGCAGTTCTCGGCGGCATAAGCCGCGTGCTGCGGTGGAGGCGGGGTATGCGGGTACTCGGGGTGGACCCGGGAAGCGCGGTGTGCGGGTACGGCGCGGTAGAACGCCGCTCTGGAGAACTGCGCTTCATCGCGGCCGGCACGATTAGATCCGCGTCACTTGAGCCGGGGCCTAAGCGGCTCAAACGAATCCATGAAAACCTGGTTCGCATTATCGGCGAGTTCGCTCCCAACGCGATAAGCCTCGAACGCCATTTCCTGGCCGCTAATGTTCATAGTGCCTTCCGGCTGGGCGAAGCACGTGCGATGGCGATGCTGGCGGCGGCAGAGCAGGACATTCCGCTGTTCGAATATCCCCCCAATCAGGTCAAGCTTGCGGTCGCGGGTCACGGCCATGCCGGTAAGGCGGATGTCAAGGCGATGATTCGGCGGCTGCTTAAACTTGAAGAATTAGTTGAGCTTTCGAATGACGCCGCGGATGCTTTGGCGATCGCAATTTGCCATATCAACCGCGGTAATTCCCCGCGGCTGAGCGAATCGGTTGTGCGGCATCGCGGCGCCATGACGCCGGGGAGCGAGGGCCGGCTGCGGCCGGCGGTGCGCCGATGATAGCGACGCTGGCAGGAACCGTCGCCGTGCGTGAAGCCAATCGCATCGTCGTCGAGGCCGGTGGAATCGGATACGAAGTTTTCATTCCGCTTAGTACTTACTATCGCATTCCGGGTTTGGGCGAACGCGTCGCGCTCGAGATACGGCATGTCGTTCGCGAGGACTCGATCACCTTGTTCGGATTCGCGACATCGACCGAAAAGCGCGCCTTCGACCTCCTGATGAGCGTGCAGCATGTCGGGCCCAAGCTCGCACTTGCGATATTATCGGTGCTGGCGCCGGATGAATTGGCCGCGGCGATCGCGCGTGAAGAAATCGATCGAATCGATGCGGTCCCGGGCGTTGGGCCAAAGGTCGCCGAACGCGTGGTGCGTGAGCTGCGCGACAAGATTGGCGATCTGAAGATTACCGCGCCCGGCACGCTTCACGTAAATGGCGGTGCCGGCAAGGTCACGGGCAGCGGCCAGGGCCATCTCGACGACGCCGTCTCCGCGCTGGTAAACCTTGGTGTGAAACCCGCTGAAGCGCGGCGTGCGGCGGAGTCGGTCATCGCGGCCGATGCGAACGTGGCGGCGGGGAACCTTGAAACGTTGATTCGCAAGTCGCTCACGGTGCTGTTTGGCGAAAAGTAAAAATACCGCCGCGGCGATCGACGAACGCGCGACCTCGCGCGCGGCGACCGACGATGAGCGGAGGATCGACCTCGCACTTAGGCCGCGCGCGCTCGGCGAATTCATCGGCCAGGAGCGGCTGAAGAAAATCCTCGGCATGTCGATTGAGGCGGCGCGCGGACGCGGCGAGTCGATGGATCACGTCCTTCTGGCCGGACCGCCGGGGCTGGGCAAGACTTCGCTCGCGCACATAATTGCGCGTGAACTGGGCGTGAACGTTCACGTCACATCGGGGCCGGCGATCGAGCGGGCGGCGGACTTAGCCGCAATTTTGAACAACCTTGAGGAAGGCGACGTCCTATTCATCGACGAAATCCATCGTCTGCAAAAGCCGGTCGAAGAGCGCCTCTACTCGGCGATGGAGGACTTCGAGTTCCACATCGTGGTGGGGGAGGGGATGGGCGCGCGCACGATGAAGCTCGCTGTCAAACCGTTCACGATGGTCGGCGCGACAACCCGCTCGGGATTGTTGAGCTCGCCTCTACGTGATCGGTTCGGCCAGCATTTTCATCTAGATTTTTACGATCGCGGCGAGCTATCCGGGATCGTCCGGCGCTCGGCTGCTCTGCTGGAGATTTCCATAGACGCGCCCGGTGCTGAGGAGTTGGCGACCCGTTCGCGCGGTACGCCGCGAATCGCAAACCGCCTGCTGCGACGCATCCGGGATTTCGCGCAAGTGAATAAGGCTGCCTCGGTGACTCGGGCGATTGCACTCGGCGCGCTGGAGTTGCTCGAAATCGATGCGGCGGGATTCGACAAAATGGACCGCGCGATTCTGGGTTCGATAATCGACAAGTTCGATGGCGGGCCGGTTGGCGTCGAGAGTCTGGCCGCCGCGGTTGGCGAGGAACCCGATACGATCGAGGAAGTGTACGAGCCTTACCTGTTGCAGGAAGGCTTCATCGCGCGAACTTCGCGCGGCCGGGTCGCCACGCAGCGCGCATACTCGCATCTGGGCCGCTCGCGCACTGGCACGCTCCTGTAATGGCGAAAATTTACGTTCTCCAGCATCATCCGGTTGAGAACCTCGGCAACATAGCCGGGGCGCTCGCGGACGCCGCGCTTGCATGGCAGTACGTCCGCATCTTCGATGGACATCCGGTTCCAAAGGATATGAAGGCAGCTGGCGGACTAATCGTGATGGGCGGGCCGATGGGCGTATATGAAACCGATCGGCATCCGTTTATCAGCGATGACATGCACCTGATCGACGATGCGTTGAAGCGGAATCTGCCCGTGCTTGGTGTATGCCTGGGTGCGCAATTGCTAGCCGCTGCGTTGGGCGCGAAGGTCGATCGCAATCCGATGGGCAAGGAGATTGGATGGCATCCGATGCGGCTCTCGGCCGATGCCAACAGCGATCGGTTGATGAAAGGCCTGCCGGAGTTGATGATGCCGTTTCATTGGCATGGCGATATTTTTGAATTGCCGGATGGCGCAATATCGCTGGCATCGTCGGATAAGACGCCTTGTCAGGGCTTTCGCTATCACGAAAATGTCTACGGATTTCAGTTTCATTTCGAGGTCACGCGCGAGGGTATCCGCGGGATGGCGAATGCATTCGCAAAAGAACTGGAGAGCGAGAAAATATCCGCGCAAGAAATGATCGCGAAGGAATCGGAGTTTATGCCCGCGCTGGAGAAAATCTCCGCAACGGTGTTTTCGCGATGGGCTGAATTGGCTTCGATCGGGTGAGAGCCAATGCCATTCAACCTGACAATTCCTTCAGATTGGGAGGGTATCGCGGTCATCCTCGTGCTGGTGGCTGCGTGGAATATTTTCTTCGAGCGCTGGAAGGAATACCTGCCTTTCCTGATCGATTTCCAGCTTAAATCATATCAGTTGATGTCGCATCTGAGTCCGCGCCGGCCGCGGGTGAAATGGGTTGCGCTGGTCGAGGTCGACGACGAGACCTTCTGGAAACCTCCATTCTCTGGAATCCAGCCCACCAACCGCCGCGCGCTGGGCGATCTGGTGCGCAAGGCCGCAGCCGGCGGTGCAACGGTGATCGCGCTGGACTTCCAGCTGTACAGTACCTCCGATAAGCCGGGCGACGATCCGATTCGTGCGGATGACAACCAGTATCTGCTTGAATCGATTCGTCAGGCGGTGAACGCCGGAACGCGTGTGGTCCTCACGCAAGGATTCATCCAAACGGAAGATGGACGGTGGAAGGAGGAGCCGGGCATATTCGAGCGCGGCGCGCTGCCTGAAGGCGTCACGTTCGGTTACATCAACCTTCCCACGGACAAGCGCGAGATTCCGCTTAGCAAGACGATAGCACCGTCTGGCGGTGGCGAGCCCGCGCGTGCCGATTCTTTCGCGCTGCAAATCGTCGACCAATATGAGCAGTCGATCAATATGCGGGAAAAGACGCGCAGTGAATCGCGAATAGCGGCCGCGATTCGCGACGAAACCTTCGTATGCGGGAGCTTCGTCGTGCCGGGCAGCTTTGTCAGAATTTCGGCCCGCGATTTGTTGAATGTCGGTCCGGCGGCGGAGTTGTGCAACGGCAGGATCGTGATCGTCGGGGGAGCCTGGCATGTATCGGGCGGACGCGGTCCGCTGATCGAAAGCTTCGCAAGTCCGGTGGGAAGAATTCCCGGTATGCAGCTTCATGCAAACTATGTTGAGGCGCTGCTCGACGATCGGTTTCAGCCGAGAATGTCGATGTGGACGGGGGTCGTGATCGACCTGATCGTCGGGTTCATGATTTATTTTCTTTATAACCACGCGACGTCATCAGAGCAGAACTTCGTCTTGGCGGTGCCGCTGGCAATGATATTGTTCGCGTACGTGACATCGGCAAACTTGGGGCTGTATCTGGATTTTGTGCCGCCGATGAGTCTTTACTTCGTGCATCTGGCTTGGGAGCATTTCAAGTAGTCGTAAAAGCATCGAATTCAAATGCTCATCACTACCAGCATAGGTGCGCGATGAAACTTGAAACCGCAATGAGTCCGGCGATCGATGGTCCGATGTTCAAAATCGGCGATGAGCAGGGCGGCGTCCGTATTAGCCCTTCGGCCGCTCCACCGCCGGCGCCCGGGACCGGATCGCTAAGCCCGGCATCGCCGCCGCCGATGAAATCGGGTGGTGGCGATGGCGGCTGGCCATGGAAGTTGTTCGCGATCGCTCTGACGATAGCGGCAATTGCCTACATCGCCTGGGTTTACAATCATCCCCCGCGCTGAGCGCTACGCCATTGGCGAGTTTCAATGGCGAGATGACGGATTGCCTGCCGCTCGCGTCATTCTTCGGTCACCCTTTGGGCAACTTCAACACGCGCTCGCCGATGATGTTGTGCTGAATTTCGCTTGAGCCGGCGGCGATCGTCAGCCCGCGTGCAGCGAGCGTACGATGCGCCCATTTGCCGTTTTCGATCGCACCGATACTGCCGTTCATCAGGCTGCCGAATGGGCCAAGCAGTTCATCGGCGAACATCGCAACACGAAGGTTGAGTTCGGTCGCAAATAATTTCCCAAACGAGCTCTCCGCGCCCGGCACTCTTCCCTTTAGCTGGGCGGAAAGAGAACGGTAACGCGACAGTCGGAGGCATCGCGACTCGATCGTGAATTGCGCAAGCTTCTGGCGCACGTAAGGGCTGGTACGTGCCGGGGTGCCTTCGAAGTCCACCTTCTTTGCCAGCTCGTTCAGCTCGCCGATCGTGCGTTCGATGGGATGCCGCGTGCCGCCCGATACCCGCTCGAACATCAGAGTGGCGATTGACACCTGCCACCCCTGATTGATGTCACCGACAATGTTCTCCTTGGGCACCCGCACGTTGTCATAGAAGACTTCGTTGAAACCGGATTCGCCGGTGATTTGAACGAGCGGGCGAACGGTGATGCCGGGGCTGTGCATATCGACCAGCAGATAAGAGATTCCCTTGTGCTTGGGGGCGGCGGGATCGGTGCGGACGAGCAGCACCTGCCAATCCGCGCGATGCGCCAGGCTGGTCCAAACCTTTTGGCCGTTAATGATGAAATTGTCGCCTTCGAGTACCGCGCGGGTCTGCAGTCCCGCCAAGTCGGAGCCGGCGTTGGGTTCGGAATAGCCCTGGCACCAAATCTCCTCGCCGGTCAGCATCTTCGGAAGAAACCGGCGTTTCTGGGCATCGGTGCCCATCTGCATCAGCGTCGGACCGACGCGATCCAGGGCCAATTGATTTGCCCCGTAAAGCGGAAGTCCAAGCCGCAGCACTTCGTCCTGATAAATCGCCTGCTCGACGAGGGTTGCTCCCGTGCCGCCCCATTCCTTGGGCCAGTGGAGCGCGAGGTAACCGGCCTTGTACAGGCGGCGGTGGTAATCGAGCATGCGATTCCATGCGTCGTCGTCGCGGACATCAAGCAGGCTTGAGGTCGAACCGCCCAAGCGCTCGCCCTTGCGGCCGAACACTTCGGCGGAATTGGTTTCCAGCCATTCGCGCAGTTGCGAACGAAACTTTTCTTGTTCGGGCGTGAAGGTGAAATCCATCGGCGTCTCGATACTCCCGTTAGAACATAAAGGTGATCGGATTGGTGGCGGCCATCGTCCATGCGAGCCACGCGGTTTCGACGATCGCGATCAGCAGCAGGTTGCGGGAGTTGCTGTACGCCGAAGCGGCAAAGACTTCCATCATCGCGAACAGGATTGCCAGGATCGGCACGATCAAAACGATGACGAACGGCAGCACGCCTAAGAATGCACCGGCCACCGTAATTCCAAGAATCAGCGCACGCCCGATCAAGCCCTGCACGGTGGACGCAACGATTCCTCCGCGCCGCACCAGGAATTCGAAGCCGATCCAGAAGGGCAGCATGATGGATGACGCGAGAATCATCGCCATCAGTCGCTCCGGAGTTAACGCCATCTGATGGAGAATCACCGAAATCGCGCCCTCCGCGACGTAGATCACGGCGAACGCAATCGCAGCCGCGGCCAGCGTCGCGCTAAAACCGCCAAACAGCTGCTGGCGGTCGATTTGCTTCGCCAGCAACAGCCCGCCGGCGATCATAATACCGGTCACGGCCAGCCACGAACTTTGAATGTCGCCGATCACCAACGGCACGAATGACGCCGGCGCAACGAATGCCACCAGCGGCATCGCAGCCAGCGCAGCCACGGCCAAAATCGCGAGGCCCGCGGCGCCATACCAGCGGTCTTCGCGAGTTTGCCACTTGGGGGCAATCGAGCCCGCGGCGCGTCCAAGCGGGACCAGCAGGATCACGAACAACAAGAGGGCGATTCGCGACAGGCGCACGCGCGGATCCGCGGTATCGATCGCACCGGTACGCGCGGTTCCGAAAACGCTGTCGAGCCACCGCATGATCGTTTCGGCGGCTTCCGGCGAGTAGAGAATCTGGACGTGATCGACCTTGGGAATTTGAATCGCCTCGACCGCGTCCCCTTTGCCGAAATCGCCATACCTCTTTCCCAGCTCAGCGTTCGGCACTCCCGCCAGATTCGCGGCGATTGCTGCGGAAGTGTCCTGAATCCGCTCCTTTGGGTCATTCTCTCCAAAGATAAAAAGCGCATTTGCCGGCCGATTGGGCCCGCCGCTCCAGCCGCCGGAAATCATCACGGAGCCTTTCAAATTAGGGTCGTGCCCCGCGTAATCCAGCGACGCGCCCGCGCCCATCGAATGGCCCATCACGACGATGCGTGAGCCGTCGACGAACGGGGACTCGCGCAGGAATTTGACCGCGGCCGCAATGTCTTTGCGCAATTCCTCATGATCGAGAAAGGTATTCGAGAAGGGATTGCGGTTTTCTCCGTGGCCGTGGAGGTCGATTGCCAGGACGGCATAACCGTTCTCCGCGATTCGCCGCGCCAGCGTGCTCATATTCTGGCGATCGGAGGTGAAGCCGTGGACCAGCACTACGGCGGGCGGCCGTTTGGCGGGGGGAGGAGGAAAGATCGCGATGAATGGATCCCAATCGCCCCCGGGCATATACATCGTTGCCGGAATTTGCCCGGGCAGATAGCCCGACGAATGCGCCGGACCGCCATTTTGCAGGACAATCAGCCGTGCGACGACGGCGATGAACAGGATCGCGAGTAATAGCGATCCGGTATGAAGGATTCGTTTCATCGAGTGGTTTTCCATTCCGGCCGGAGGTTAAATCCCGGCCGCGTTCACCGGCTTCGCCGCCATCCGTTTTCTCATCTCTTCCCTTGGAACGTCCTCCCTGTGCGTGGAGACCCACCAAGTGTTGCCGAGCGGGTCCTTAACGCCACCGCTCCGGTCGCCGTAAAACTTATCGGAGATTGCCTCGACCGCGACACCGCCGGCGGCAATCGCGCGCTTGAATTCGGCGTCGGAGTCATTCACGTAGAGGTAAAGCATCGTGGGCGAGGCCGAATCCATTTGCCCAATCATGATCATCGAATCGCCGATTTTGACTTCGGCATGAACGTGGCCGTCGCCGAAATCGTGGCACATGATCTCCGTTGCATTAAACGCGCGCTTGAGGAAATCGATCTGTTTGCGGACGTCCTTGACCAATAAATAAGGCGTGACGGTATGGAATCCATCGGGGATCGGTTTCACGGCGCTCATTTCGGAAATCTCCTTTGGGGAACGATCGATGCCCCCGCATATATACGCCGGAATCGCTCAAAACGACAAATTGCCGAATTCGCGCAGCCCCGAAAGCCGATGGTTTTGCAGACACTCGCCAAAAAAGCAGCGTAATCATTGAGGAAATTGGGTTCGTTTCGTAATTTTTTTATATTTTTCCCGCGAAACTCGCCGAAAATTGTCATGTTCGGATTCCGAAGCCAAGTCGCACATGGCGCGATCGCTTCGATTTTACCCTCTCCGTGCCTGACCGATATGGCTGAACAAGTTCAGCCTCGAAATGGCGCGTCGCAAAATTCCCTCGCCCGTGATTTTCACGGGAGAGGCGGCTTACCTTAAGAGCGGAGCGCGGTAAAATCGATGGCGGTGAGGGTGCAGGATCGTTTGATTCACCACTGCCGCCCAAGTGCCATTCCCGTGCGCGTGCCTGGCGCGCGCAGAATCCTTCTTTCTTCGTTCATTCATTGCCGGTTCATACCTCTCGTACCTGTTGAAGGGCCGGCGCGGCAGATGGCAAAGGCCCATCGGCGCTGATGCGAGTCTGATCGCGACGTTGTATGATTATGGTACCAAACGACGCTGAACCCCTCTGTGGCACACGCAAGGCGATCACGATGAAGACACGGCGGATTGTGCCAATGGTCATAGCGCCCCTTATCGTCGTTGGATTCATCATTTATTCCGGACCACCGCGAAAGCCGCTTTTGCCGTGGAATGCATCCGTATGGCGCCAAATGTTGGAAGTTTCCTCCGTTCACTTGCTTGCTCCTGCTACGGGGTGGGCGCGCACGAACGACGCACTTTTTTGGACGACGAATGACGGCGCAAACTGGAGGGTCATCACACCGCACGATCATGACGGTAACGCGAATCATCGTCGGGCACCGCGCTCGTTGTTTGCAAGGATCGCCAGCGCGGCAGTCGACAGACCGTTACCTTTCGATTCGGTGGCCGGGATTCTGTTCCCCCTTTCCTTGCAGGAAAGGGGGTTAGGGGGATAGGGCGTCCTCGCCAGCGCGGCCCGTATCGCCGCAATCACCGCGGGCAAATCTTCTCGCACTTGGGAATTAGGCACCCGCAAAACTCGAATGCGGAATTTGGCTAGGTAAGCATCTCGCGCCCGATCGTAACCCTGCTGTCGGCGATGCGGGCTGCCGTCGAGTTCCACGACGATGCGGGCGCGATGGCAGTAGAAATCGACGATGTAGGGCGTGAGTAGCTGCCGGCGGCGAAAATGCGCTCCAAGCCGGTTGCCGCGCAACTCCTGCCACAGAATCCGTTCGTCGGGCGTCATACTTTTCCGCAATTCGGCGGCGCGCCGGATCAGTTCAGGATTGTTTTGCTCGCGAAGCGTGAGCGGCAGCATGGAGGCCGATGATATTGCGAGGTTGGTTGGAAATCTCACCCTAACCCCCGACCCCTTCCCC
>Ga0335069_10003285_pt1 | contig 24532 bp, 15 predicted proteins | sample Lox_Sample_11_FD_206714 | JGI IMG/M metagenome (GOLD analysis project Ga0335069, IMG submission 206714) | Soil microbial communities from Loxahatchee National Wildlife Refuge, Florida, United States - Lox_Sample_1.1 | ecosystem: Environmental > Terrestrial > Soil > Wetlands | place: USA... | reverse complement strand
GGCAGCCGGGACACCAGCAGCGCGTCCCTGGACGGCCCGGCCGTCCCGGCCTCCAGGACCTCCGGCACCGCCACGCCCGCCTGCCCGGCTCGCAGGGTGAGGTAGGCCTCGTGCTCGACCTGCTGCAGCCGGGTGATGGTCAGCTCCGGCCCGGAATCCCGGTACAGCACGAACCGGCCGGCCTTGGTCAGCAGCCTCGCATCGGCCGCGTCCCGGCCGTAGACCTCGATGCCGATACGGCCCGGTGAATCCCCCGGGCAGGTCTCGGTGGCCTGGTACTTCGCTACCCCCCAGACCTGGCGGGCCGCCGGGTGCACGCCGCTGGCGCGGATGCCGAGTTCTTCCAGCAGCAGCCGGACATCTTCCGCCGACGGCAGCCCCAGCGGGGAGCCGAAGACCAGCCGGACCACCGCCGTGGTCCCCCAGCCGATGGCCAGGCTGCCCAGCACGTTCAGCGGCAGCCCGTGCCCGCCCACCGCGCAGGCCAGCGCCACCAGCGCGATGAAGATCTCGACCAGCCGCTGCACCCCGCGGGCCAGGTACGGCAGCGCCGCGGTGGCCACCGCCGCGAACACCGCGACCTGCAGCACCGGGAAGCTGAGGTCGTAGTCCCCGATCACGACCCCGGCCGGCCGGCCGCCCCGGCTGCCGAGCAGCATCACCAGGATCCCGCTCACCGCCGCCGCTCCGGCCGCGCTCAGCCCCAGGTCGCGGGCGATCTCCCAGCGCCGCGCGGCCAGCGCCAGGGCCACCAGGACGACCGCGACGCCGATCGAGCCGGCCTGGTAGACCACGGTCACCAGCCAGAGGATGCTCCACGGCGGCGGATGGATCACCTGGGCGATGGCCCGGTCCACCCGCGAGTCGTACCGGATCACCAGCAGGCAGCACGCCAGCGCCAGGACCGCGAGCGCCAGCCGCACCCCGTCGCTGCCGCGCCGCCGCCGCTGGCCGTCCCCGGCCGGCGCGAACAGGACAGATCGCCAGCCGCGCCGCAGCTTCTGCGCGGGAACAGAGCTCGACGTCTCTACAAGGTCTTCAGCCACATGGGACCAACTGCCTTCCCGGTATCGCCGACGGCCGGATTGCCTGCAGCCGCCGAGGCTGTGGCCGGACTGCTGTTTTCTCGTGCCGGCCTCCCTGGCCCTATGAGACCCCCGGAGCGGGGGTGATGTCCAGCCGGCTCACACGCCGCGCTCGACGGGAACGACGCCCCGGCCGGCGGCCTTGACCAGGGCCGCGTGATCCGCTTCGGTCTGATCGGCGTAGAGCCGGGCGAACCGCGCGAGGGCGATGTCGAGGCGGTCGGAGGATCCGGCGTAGCCGACGATCATCGATGCCCCGCTGGTCCGGGCGTGGCCTTTGGCCAGGAGATGGCCGACGACGGCCGAATAGTCCGCCAGGGCAGCGGCGTCGATGGCGTCCAGGGCCACGCTTCCCTTCATGTTCCTGAACTGGCGCACGTAATACTGCCGTCCGCCGACCGTGGTCCAGCCCAGCAGCGGGTCGCTGACCGTCTGCAGCGCCTGCTGGTATTCCACCACCCGCTGGCCCTGGTGGGCATGCCAGGCCGATTCACCGTGCACGTGACGCGCCAGGACCGACCGGCGTGCCTGCTTCAGCTGCAGGAACACCACGTCGTCGGGGCTGCTGCCCTCGAGCAGCGCCACGTAGGCCCGCAGGCCCACGCTGCCCACGCCCACCACCTTGTGGGCGATGTCGATCAGCGTGTAACCCCCGAGGGCCCGGCGCCAGTGCGGGGCCAGGGTTCCCAGGTACTCATCCAGTCCCTGGCCGAGTTCGGTGGCATCGGCGTCGCTGACCCTGGTCGTCAGCGGGGGGTCCTCCACGATGCGGCGTTTCCCGTCGCGTTCGCCGGTGAACTTGGGCAGGGCCCGGTCGCTGGTTCTGCGGCGAGCCCGGGCCGCGGCCCGCTTGATCTCGGCCCGCAGCGACGAGTCGGCCGCACTCTGCTGCAGCTGGTCGACGTCGAGCCGCTGGTAGGACCGGGCCAGCAGCGGCGTCGAGGCCAGGTCACGGACCTCGGCGCGGTATCCGGCGACACAGCGCAGGACCGCCGATTCGCATTCCTGCTCGCTGGCGCCGTTCTGCCGGCCCGCTAGCCAGATGCTCACGACCAGCCGGCGGAGATCCCACTCCCACGCGCCGGGGTGCGCCTCGTCGAAGTCGTTCAGGTCGATGACCAGATGCTGCTCCGGGGAGGCATAGAAGCCGAAGTTCCCGAGGTGGGCGTCGCCGCAGATCACCGGGGTGATGCCGGTGGACGGCAGCCGGGCGGCATCCTCGGCCATGACGATCGCGGCGCCGCGCAGGAACCCGTACGGCGTGGCGGTCATCCGCCCCACTCGCAGCGGAATGAGCCAGTCCAGCCTGCCGGCGTGCGATTCGATGATCAGCGGTACCGGATCGCGACGGCCATCTTCCGCGGGCCAGTCCCCCAGCGAGCTGCGCGGGACCTGGTGCCGGAGCTCCCGGCCCATCCGGTAGCGGTCGAGGCGCGACGTCGACCGGCGTCTCAGCGACGTGAAAGCCTCGCTGTCCGCCGAGGCCAGGACGACATGGCCGCGACCGGCTCGCTGCACCATCCTCTTCCCCCCTCCCTTCGCGTAAGCGGCGGCGCCGCGGATGTATTGTCCCAGGCTCAGCGGCGGAGCCGGATGCACGAGTGAATGCCCGCCCTGATGTATCTGCGGACGGCCGTCCGTCTCCGGTCTGTCATACGCAAGCCACGGGGGAAAGCATGGACGCATCTATCGGCAGGGACCAGTTCTGCGAGATGTTCGAGGGCCGGGCAGTGGTGATAGCGGAGCTGCCCGCCGGGCGCAGCCGGGTCCTGGCGCATGTGGCCAGCCAGAGGGCGGGCCTTGATGACGGGTCACTGCGCACGAGGGCGGAGTACATGGCGCTGTTCGACCTGCTGCTGACGCATGCCTGGCCGGCTATGCCCGCCAGGCCCAGGCTGCCTGGCCAGGCAGGCTGGCCGACCGCCATTGCGCGGGCCATCGAGGACTACATCGCCGCGTCGTGACGGGAAGCCCGGAGATCAGCCTGGCTCCGCAGCAGTTGTCCCCTGGGGGTCGCTGCTGCCGGGAGCGGCGCCGGTGGCCAGCCGCGTCCCGGCGATCCGATCCGCTAGCCGCCGGGTGGGGGCATGGCCAAGCACCGCTGTCAGGAAGGGTTCCCGGCTGAGCCGGTACACCGTGGCGGCCGTGTGCGCGATCACGGTGGCCGTGCGGGGGATGGCGTGCAGCAGGGCGATCTCCCCGACTCCCTCGCCGCGTCCGCAGCGCCGCAGGAAGTGCCCGTCTTGCAGGGCGTCGAGCTCGCCCGCAGCGACCGCATAGTAGGCGTCTCCCGGATCGCCCTGCCGGATCAGGACAGAGCCAGCTGGCACGTGGACCGGGGTCAGGGCCGCCGCCAGGCCTTCGGTGGCGGGCGCCGGCAGTTCGGCGAACAACGGCAGCGAGCGCAGCAGCGCGATCTCCACGACGGGCACCGGGACCCCGGCGTCCAGGGCGAATAGCGCGCGGCCGCCGGCCACGGCAGCCAGCGGCAGCACGACCGCGGCCCCGATCAGCGCCAGCCGGTTTCCCCCCAGGTGCACCAGCAGCGGCACGAGCAGCGCGCCGAGCGCGTACCCCGCCATCGTGAGCCCTTCAAGGACGCCAAAGACCCGGCCCATCAGCTGCGGCGGGACCGAACGCTGCAACAGCGTGCGGAGGGCAACGTCCAGCAGGGTGCTGGCGGCCCCGGCCACCACCAGCAGGGCCACCGTCCCGGCCAGGCCGATACCGAACCCCAGGGCCGCGAGCACCGCGCTGAGCAGGAAGGCAGCGCCTAGAATCGGCGCACCCAGGCGACGGCCGACGAGGGTCACGCTCACGGTGGCGGCCAGTACCGCGCCCACCCCGTAGACGGAGTTGAGATAACCGGCCCACGCCTCGGAGCGGCCGAGCACGCCGACCGCCAAGATGACGAACAGCAGGTCCAGCGCACCCGCCACGACCGCCTCTGCCGTCAGCAGAGCCAGCATCAGCCGCAGCCGCGGCCGGCGGGCCGTCAGCCGCAGGCCCTCTGTCACGTCGGCCAGCACCGCCGGAGGATCTTCCCGCGAAGACCCGGGCACCGCCGCCCGCAGGCCGGCGGCCAGCAGCGCGGCGACCGCGCCCAGGCCGGCGCACACCACGAACACGCTGCCGACCCCGGCCAGCGAGATCAGGACCCCGGCCAGCAACCCGGACGTCACCATCCCGGCAGACTCCAGCCAGGTCACGACCACGTTGACCGCCGTCAGCTGATCGGCGGTCACGGCCACCGACGGGACAAGCGCCGCCTGCGCCGGGCGAGTAGTGGTCTGCGCGACGCAGGCGATCACAGCGGAGGCGTACGCCGCGGCCGGCACGCCCGCGAAGATCGCCGCCGCCGCCGCGGCCATCCCCGCCGCCTGCACCAGGTACCCCCCGGCCAGCAGCACCACCGGTGACCGCCGGTCCGCGACGGCCGCCATCACCGGCGCCAGGATCGCCCCCGGCACCAGCTGCGCGACCGCTACGAGCCCGGCGACCGTGGCACCGCCACGGCTGTAGGCGAACACCAGTATGGCGATCCAGGCCGAGTACTCGGTGAGAACGAACAGCGCGTACCCCGCCAGGACGCGCACCAGCGCCCGGTTGCCCGCCAGTGAGCGGAAGGCGTGCAGGCGGCGGCCGGAGTCCCCACTCACCAGTAACCCTCCCTAGGCCCACCCGGTGGCCAGGCGGCCATGCCTTGATTACACCGCCGCGACCAGCACCGGGCAATCCCTTGCGTATCATCTGCGTGTGATCCAGGGCAGCGGGAGGCGCGAGTGAAGCGGACCGCCACGGTGCAGGCGATCGAACCGGTCCAGACCATGCCTGCCCGTGAGTTCCGCTTTGCCCGCAGGACTTGACGTAACCCCGGGTGCCTGCGTATGAGAATTGGGTGGGACGCGGGCAGTGTGATTCGCCGATGAGCGCCCGGCGGCGCCGTGGCTGGGGGCTAGACGATGACCGCTGACCTGCACGGCGTTCTGCGCGGGACAGATCTGCTCGGCTCCGTTCCGGCAGCGGACCTGGAGGCCGTCACCGCCGGATCGCGGGTGCGGACCTTCCGGCGCGGCCAGATCCTGTTCACCGCCGGCGATCCCGGCGACACCGTGATCGTGGTCATCTCCGGCCGGGTCAAGGTGGTGGTCCGTTCCGCCGATGGCGGCGAGCTGACGCTGACGGTCATCGGGCCGGGCGGCATCTTCGGCGAGCTTGGCGTCGCCGATGGCGGCCCTAGGTCCGCCGACGCGGAGACCTTGGAGGAATGCCGCCTGCTGTTTATGCCCCGGGAGATAATCCAGGACATCTGCGGCCGGGAATCGACCGCAGGGCACGCGCTGCTGCGGTCCGTCGCAGCCAACTTGCGGCGGCTCACCGAAGCGGCTTCGGACCTGGTGTTCCTGGATCTTCCGCAGCGCGTGGCGAAAGTCCTGCTGAGCCAGCCACGTGCCGAGGACGGCCTCATCTGGCCTCCCGTGAGCCAGGAGGAGCTCGCGCATCAGGCCGGAGGAAGCCGGCCAAGCGTCAACGCCACGCTGCGCGGCTTCGAACGACGCGGCTGGATCCAGATGCGCGGCCGGGCCGTGACCGTGACGCAGGCGGCAGCGCTGAGCCGGTTCGCCGGGACCCACGTGTCGGCAAGCTGACAGCAATTGTGTCGGCCAGATGACTGACAGCCGCGCCGCGGTCCGGCACGCTAACGGCAGCCGGTCATTCCGGACTGGCTGACAAATGGGGCGGGCTCCTCCGCCCGGCCGTGACGGCCGGGCGGAGGGGCGGTTTGCCGCTGAAGGGCGCTGCCGGGTTCATGCCGACGTTTCCTGCCGATCCCGGTGCCGGACGTGATAGGAGAGTGTGGTTGACCAACCGCGTCACCACACTTCCCGGAGGCGTCCATGGATACACGCCATGACCATGGCAGGCCAGGTAATTCCGCGGCCCGGCGTCGTTTCACCCGTCAGGACTTCTCGCCCACATCGCCGCTTATCGCGGCGGCGCCCGTTATGAGGCATGCTTGAAGCGATGCGGGCTTATTTCTGCGGTACTCGCGGCTCGACGCCGGTCAACGGCGCCGAGCAGCTGTACTACGGCGGGCATACCTCGTGCATCGGACTGGCCCATGCCGGTGAGCCGCCCACGATCGTGCTGGATGCGGGGACCGGATTGCAGAAACTGCCGCTCGCGCTGCACGACCGGGCATTCTGCGGCACGCTTCTGCTCAGCCACCTGCACTGGGACCATACGCACGGCATGCCGTTCTTCCGCAGCGGCACGCTTCCTGGCAACCGGGTTGACGTATACCTTCCTGAGCAAGGAGTGGATCCGGAAGAACTACTGGCACGGGTGATCTCGCCGCCGCATTTCCCGATCCGGCCCAAGCAACTCGGCGATGGCTGGACTTTCAACGCCATTGAGCCCGGGCACTATGAGTTCGAGGGCTTCTCGGTGCACGCACTGGAGATCCCGCACAAGGGCGGCCGCACGTTCGGATACAGGGTCAGCGACGGCTCGGCCGCGCTGGCTTACCTGCCAGATCACAGCCCGATCTCCCTCGGCCCCGGCCCGGACGGCACGGGTGTCTATCACGATGCCGCCATCACGCTGACCGACGGCGTCGACCTGCTCGTGCACGATTCCCAGCACACCGCGGCCGAGCTGCCGAAGCTGGGCTTTCTGGGTCATTCGGCTGTTGAGTACGCGGTCGCGCTGGCGCAGCGCGCCAACGCCCGGCAACTCGCGCTGTTCCACCACGACCCGTGGCGTACCGATGCCCAGATCGACGCCCTGGTGGCGCAGCACGCGACGGCACCCGTCCGCGTCTTCGCAGCCCACGACGGCATGATCGTGGACCTGCCCTGACCGGTAAGGCCCCTATCCAGGCTCGTCCGCATCCGGATCGGTCAGCGAGTCAGCCGCGAGCCGCCGGGTCACGAGCGCGTCGGCCGCGGCGCTGCTCATGCTGTTGCCGGTGATCGCGACCAGGAACGCCTCCCGGTCCAGGGCCAGGGTGCACAGCGGCTGGTCCGCGACGACGGTCGCGGTTCGCGGGATGCCGCGCAGCAACGCGATCTCCCCGAAGCAGTCGCCGGAGGCGAGCGGCGGCCGGGGCTCTCCCCGCACGCTGACCGCGGCGGACCCGTCGACGATCACGTGGAACAGCTCGCCGACCTCGCCCTCACGCACGGCAACGGCGCCTGCCGGGAACTCATGCGGCCGGAGATCGCTGGCGAGGAGCTCGATCACGGCCAGGGGCAGCGGCGCGAACATACTCAGCCGCCGGAGCATGCCGACCTCCTGCCCCGGGGCGGGCATCGCCTTGTCGAGCCGCACGAAACGCCGGGCGTGAGCCAGGGCCAGGACAGCCAGGCCGCCGCCCACCAGGGCCAGGGTTCCGCGGACGCCGAAGGCGTGCAGCAGCAAAGGTGCCGCGACAGATCCGGCGCCGAGCCCGGCCTGGATCACGAACTCAGCGGCGCCGAGCACCCTCCCCCCGCTGCGAGGGCTCGCGGACCGCGCCAGCAGCGTGAAGAGGCCCACGTCTTCGATCGCGTTCCCGGCCCCCACCACCACGAGGGCCAGGTAAGCAACGGCCACGCCCGGAGTCAGAGCGAGCCACACGAGCGGCAGTCCCCATAGCAGCAAGCCGGCGACGAAGGCACGGCCGAGCCGGGTAACGTGCACCAGGCCCGTGGCCGCCGCGCCGCCGACCAGGCCTCCCGCGCCGATGGCCGCGGTGAGCCAGCCGACCGCCGACTGGCCGATCGCCAGCGTATCCACGGCGAGCACCGGAATGAGAACGACGAGCGCGCCGCGGACGAAGGTCTGCGCGAAAGCAAGAATGGCGACGCCTCCCGGCGCGGCGACCCTGGCCAGCTCGATGAGGCCGTCAGCTACGTCCCGGGCCGCCCGGACAGCGCCTTTAGCGGCGGAGCCAGGTCTGTCCGGGACGGCCAGGCCATGCAGCGAAAGGGCGGCCAGGCCGAGGAAGCCGGCCGCCAGCGCCATGGAGAGCGGTGCGGCCGCGAGCACGAGCACGCCGCCCGCGAGCACCGGCCCGGCGAGTGCGCCCGAGTTCTCCAACACCGCCGCGAGCGCGTTCGACGAGGTCAGTTCGGCCGGAGTACGGACCAGCCAGGGCAAGATGGCTACCTGCAGCGGCCGGTAGGTGCCCGCCAGCGACGAACTGGCGGCCGCGAGCGCGATCACCGCGGCGGGGGCCCCGTGCAGAGCGGCTGCCAGCGCCGCGAGCGCGAGCAGTACCGCCCGGAGCCAGGTGATCCGGCGCAGCAGTAAACCGGGCTGGGCCCGGCCGGAAACGCCTGTGATGCCCAGCATCACAGCCATGCTGAGCAGGGTGCGGGACGCGACATACGTCGCGACGAGAACAGCGCCGCCTGCGTCGAACGCGTAGACCACGAGCGTGACCTGGCCGGCGAGCTCGCCGATGACCGAAGCGCCCCAGCCAAGCTCAATCCGCCGCACGTCCGGAAGCCGGAGCACGTCATAGAGAGTGCGCACCCGGTCATTCGGCAACATGCTCAGGCGCCTCGTCACCACTACGGCCCCCCTCGGAACTCGCCTGGCTTGGATCAGTGTCGCGCTACGAGGTCGTCGGCGTCGAGCGCAGGCGTCCGGCGAGCTGACGTGCGGTCAGGGCCGAGACGACGTTTCCCTTGCGGTCAAAGAGCATGGCGGCTTGTTCGCTCAAGGACGCGGCGTCGGCCGGGGCTCCGGCCAGCTCCCGGACCTCGGCGAAGTCCAGCAGCCCGTTGCCCTGCCAGTCAATCTGGTCAGAGGTCTCGATGAGCGCCATCGCCGCCGAGAGCAGCGACTCGGCCTCGTCGATCGCCCCCTGCCGGGCCCTGAGCTTCCCGCGTACGCAGCGCCAGAGGAACTGGGAATTGACGTCGTCGGCGGAGGCGAGGTGCTCGCAGACCGCCGCGAACTCGGCCGACTCGTCATACCGGCCCTGCCGGTAGAGGACGTCGGCGAGCAGGCCCGCCGTGGTCGAGATGTAGTTGCGCTCGCCCATCTCCTCCAGGCGCCGGTAGTCCGTGCGCAACTCCGACTCGGCCGCGGCCAGATCCCCCGCGAGCAGCTCGATGACGGATGAGTCGAGCGAGGTGAGGGCGGCCAGGAGGAGGTAGCCGAACTCCTCGAGCGAGGCCCGGCTCCGGCGGTAGAGCAGGCGCGCGCGCTCGAAGTCTCCCCGCATCGCCTCAAGGTGGCCGATACAAAGCTCGGTGAGCGCTCTGGCCTTGCGGTCGTCCTGTGCCCGGGCGAGCACCTCCTCGCAGGTGGCAATGGCCTCGGCGACAGGCATCGAACCGTAGAGGGCGGAGATCGCGAGCGTGCCGAGGAAGCGGCGGGCGGTCACCTGATCGCCAGCGGCGGTCGCGTGCCGGATGGCGCGCTCCGCGGCGGCGGCCGCGGCGGCGAAGCGGCCACCCGTCCCGTACACGGCGGCGAGCAGGCGGAAGGCCCGTACCAGGGCGCGGTCATGCCCCATCGCCTCGAGCTCAGGGATCTCCAGTTCCACGAGCTCAACCATGCTTTCTTGCCGCCCGATGCTCTCTTGCACGGCGTGCGCGTCGGTCGTGTAACGCAGCTGGAGAAGGGCAAGCGCGGACGCTCGAGCGGTCCCGGTGTCGTCGGCGGAAAGCGCCCGCTCCACGGCCTCGGCCAGCACCGACTCGGCCTGCTCGAGTTCGCCGATGTCGACCGTCGCCTCGCCCGCGTCCAGGAGGAGCAGCGCGCGGGCCGGGTCGTTCTCGCCGAGCAGTGCGGCGGCCCGCTGCAACAAGGTGGCCGCCGCCGGCATGTCGCCGCGGGCCAGGGCGCGCCGGCCGGCCGAGCTCAGGTGCCGCGATGCCTCGGCGCCGAGCCGCCGCCCGTCGTCATCGACCGGGCCGAGCTCGGCCCGGTAGCGAAAGGACTGCTCGAGGTGGTAGCCGATGATCTCCTCGTACTCGGCGAGCCGGGACCCGACCGTGCCGGTGAACCAGGCGGCGAATCGCTCGTGCAGCCGGGTCCGGGTGCGCTTGAGCAGGCGGGCATACGCCGTGTCGCGGACCAGGATATGGCTGAAGTGGAAGTCGTCGGCTTCGCCCGGTTCCGCTCGGCGGATGAGCTGCTTGCTGCACAGCCCGGCGAGCGCAGGCTCCAGGTCGGTCCGCGCCACGCTGTCCCCGACAAGCACCGACAGCGCACTGGTGGAGAACTCCAGGCCGATCACCGAGGCCGACTCCACCACCCTCCGCTCGGTGGGCCCTAGGCGGTCGAGGCGGGCGCCCAGCAAGGACGAGACGTTGCCCGGAACCGAGACGACATCGGCGGGACCGGAGAAGACCCAGCGCCCCGCCTGCTCGCGCAGCCGCCCGTCGTCGATCAGCATGGACAGCATCTGCTCGATGAACAGGGGGTTGCCTTCGGCCAGGCCGAGGATCCTCTGCTCGAGCGGCGTGGGCAGGCTTGCCTCACCGAGGACGTTCCGCACGACGCGGCCGCTCTCGGTTCGGGAGAGCTCCGCGAGATCAATCTGGGCCGCCCGTCGCCCCGCGGCGAAACCCGGCCGGTCCTCGCGGAGCTCGTGACGGGCGGCGCAGACGAGCAGGAGCGGCACACCGAGCGAGGCGTCAAGGATGTCCTCGATGAGATCGAGGAAGGTGGGCTCCGCCCAGTGAATGTCGTCGAAGACCACCACGAGCGGCCTGCGGCGGGCCAGTTCCTCCAGGACCGTCCGCACGCCCCAGAACAGCTCGTCCTTTCCGTACGAGTCCTGGGACAGGCCGATGCCCGACTCGATGCGGCTGGTCGCGTCGGCCAGCTGCTCGCCGAAACAGGACTTGAGCTTGATCCGGGCATCCTCTTCGCTGTCTTCCGGTACGATCCCGGCGGCCTGCCGCAGCACCTCCGCCAGCGGCCAGAACGTGATGCCGTCGCCGTAGGACAGGCAGCGGCCGCGGAGCACCGTCGCCTCGGCGGTGAGGCGATTCACGAACTCCTCGATGAGCCGGCTCTTGCCGACCCCGGCCTCGCCGAACAGCGTGACGAGCCGGCCCTCGGGTCCGGCGACCGAACGGCGGAAGTCCGCGTCGAGGGCGGCGATCTCGCGGGCCCGGCCGACCAGCGGCCGGCCGGCTGGTCCGGTGCTCGTCGCGGCGGCGATGACCGAGAGCACCCGGTAGGCCGGAACGGGTTCGGGCTTGCCCTTCAGCGTCAAGGGCTCGACCGGCACGACCTCGACGGCGTCTCGCACCAGCCGGTAGGTGGACTCACCGATCAGGACCTCGCCCGCCGGGGCAGCCTGCTCCAGGCGGGCGGCGACGTTCACCGTGTCGCCGGTGGCCAGGCGCTGGGAGTCACCGGTGTCACCGGTGACGACTTCGCCGGTGTTGACACCGGTCCGGTTCTCCAGGGTGACCCCGAACTGGGCACGGAGGGTGACGTTGAGATCCTCGAGCGTCTCGCGCATCATGGCCGCCGCTCGTACTGCCCGCAGCGCGTCGTCCTCGTGCATCCGGGGCAGGCCGAAGATCGCCATGATCGCATCCCCGATGTACTTCTCGATCGTCCCGCCGTGGCGTTCCAGGACGGGCTTCATGGCCGAGAAGTACGTCGCGAGCACTTCGCGCAGCGCCTCGCTGTCGAGCCGGTCGCCGAGCTCCGTGGAGCCTTTCAGGTCGCAGAAGACGACCGTGACGGTCTTGCGGACCTCCTGAGGAGGAAGCCGGGCGACGAGAACGGTGCCGCAGTAGCCGCAGAGCCGGAACCGGTCAGGGTTCTCTTCTCCGCAGCCCGGGCAACGCAGCACGGTCCAAGCCTACGTCTGCGCTCTCCTGGCAGTCATTAAGCCTCCGGCAGGGCGGCACGCTCGGAGGACGGCCGGCCCGGCGGTGACCGAGCTGATGTCCCGAGCGCGGATCAGCCCCGCCAGACGGGATCTCCGAGAGCGACAAAGGTCAGCTGGACCCCTCCCGTCGCGGTGTAGCGCTGGGAGATGAGGCAGGGCTGCTTATGCCCAGGAGGGAGCAGAACGCAGGCCAGCAGCAGTCCCGTGTGATAGGTGGTGCCGCCGATTACCGTCGTCCCGCCGGTGCCCGGGATCACGGGGAAGGGCGTCGGCGACCCGTAGCAGACCTGCCATAGCAGGAGCGGACGCGGTGACGACTGGACGGCCGACTTCGACAGGGTGAGGGTGGCGGTGGCCGACGTGCCCGCGACGCCGTCTCCCGCGGAGTCGAAGACGCCGAAGTCGGCCGTGTCCGACACCGCGACGTAGTGGTTGCACGTCAGCATGACACCGCCGAGGCCCAGCGCCACCGAATCGCCTGGCGCCGTCGTCGTAGCGGACGTGGCCGTGGTCGGCGTCGATTGCGAAGCCGAGCAGGAGCCGCTGCCGCAGGCCTGGATCTGACCGGTGACCGTGAAGAAGTCCGAGGTGGCCGGGGCGAAACCGGGGGCGTTCGCCGCCAGGTCATACCCGACGCCTGCCTTGTCGATCTGAAGGTTCCCGAAATCGGCGACCCCGTTCGAGCTGGCGACGGTCGTGGTGCCGGCCAGCGTCCCGCCGCCGGGGTTGGTCGCGATCGAGACCGTGACCTGCGTCCCGCTGGCGGAGAAACCCGCCGCGTCGAGCGGGTTGCCGCTCGCGTCGAGCAGCTGCACGGCGAGCGGGGACCCGGTCGAGTTGAAGCCGGTCAGGATGTCGGAGTTCACCGCCGTCTGGGCCGGCTGCCCGGTGAAGGCGAGGCTGCACTGGCCGCTGACCGACACGCTGAGCGGCGAGGAGTTCCACTGGACCTCGCTGGTCTCCCCCAGGCTGTCGATGCCGGACACCCCCCAGACCTCTGAACTCGCCGTCACGCAGGGGGTCAGCGCCATGACGTTGACGGTAAAGGTGGTGCCCGTGGGTTCACTCGGCAGGTTCAGTGTCACGGAGGAGCCCGGCACCGCCGAGACCGAGGTCCCGCCGGGGCCGGAGGCGGCGGTGATGACGAAATCCGCGGGCGCGGTGAACGTCAGGCTCTTGAGCGTCTCGTGCTTGTCGTTGTTCGTCACCGTGAAGGCATAGGGCTCGCCCGTCCCCGCGCCGGCGGTCGCCGGATTGGCGGCAGGAGTGACGACATAGCACTCAGCGGAGCATCCCGTACTCGCGGGTGCCGCCTGGGATGGCACCGCGAAGAAGGCCATTCCGGCGGCGAGAGCGCCGGCACCGGACATCAGCCTGAAACGGAAGAAACGCGATCCGCGGTTCACGGCAGGCTCCCTCTCTCGGAACACGCATCGTCAGATGGCGTTGCGCAAGCTCCATACGGTCCCTCTACCGTGAGGCTTAGCAGCCCGAGGGGATCTTCGGCAACCTTTCAGCCTTTTCCCCGGCCCCGTGCCAGCCCCAGGCATGTCGCGGCAGCATGCCTGGTCAGCCGGCCTGGAGCCGGGTGGAGACAACTTCTTCCGCTCTCCCCACGCTCTCCGGGTTGCCGGTCACGGCGGCCAGGAACTCCTCACGGGCGAGGGTCCTGGCCTCCAGGCGGCTCACGGCGGTGACGGTGGCGGTCCTGGGAATCCGTCGCAGCAGGGCGATTTCCCCGAACGATTCACCGGCACCCATCTGTCTCAGTTGCCCGCCGTCCTTGGAGGCGCGCTATCCCGTGCCGCCGGGCACCTGCGGGAGGTCGAGCGGTATCCGCTCGATCGTGTTGGTCCTCGCGGCGTACCGGATGCCGGGAATAGCCGGTCAGGCGCGTTCCAGGCCGTGGAGGCCATCGGCCATCGAGCGGAACAGCGGGTCGGTGAAGGTGGTCAGGGCCGCATACACCTGGTTGATCTGCTGGTAAGCGCGGGCCGCTCGCACGTCCGGAGCGAACTCGTCGCCGGCGCTGACCATCGCCGCCGTGGCCTGGCCCCAGTCCGGGTAGATGCCGTGGCCGACGGCGGCGCAGATGGCCGCTCCGAGGCCGGCGGCGTCGTTGACCGTGGTGCGGCGAGCGGGGCGGCCGAAGACGTCGGCGACGATCTGCATCATCAGGTCCGAGCGGGACCCGCCGCCGGACACCAGGACCGGCGAGAGCCGGCGTCGCAGCGCCTGTTCCATCGCCGCGGTGTGATTCGCCATCGTCAGGGCGATGCCCTCGAGGATGGAGCGGTAGATGTGGGCGCGGCCCTGGCTGCCGTCGAAGCCCAGCAGCGCGCCCCGGCGCCAGACCGCGTGGCCAGGTGCGAGCCAGTCCGGCAGCGTGAACAGCCCGTTGCTGCCCGGCGCCAGCTCGCTGGCCTCCGCGTTGAGGGCGTCCTCCAGGCGTGCCATTCCCGCTCGCGGCTCCTCGCCGTGCGGTCCCTCCAGCAGGGTGCGGTACCAGCTGACCATCCACATGCCGCGCCGGATCCCCGTGCTCTCGTACAGGTATTTCCCGGGACGCGCCGCGAAGTTGGCCCAGTAGCTGTCGTCCGCGCTCGACGAGGAGGAGCCGATGGTCATCGCCGCGATATAGGTGCCCAGCGATAGCAGCACGGTGCCGTCTTGTTCCAGGCCGCTGCCCAGCGCCTCGACAGCCTTGTCGTTGGCGGTGGCGTACACCGGCAGGCCGGCCGGGATGCCCGTGGCCTCGGCCGCCGCGGAGGTCACCTCGCCGAGCCGGCCGCCCGGGGGGACCAGGTCGAAGAGCATGTCGCGGGCCATGCCGGCGGAGGCGTAGACAGCGGGATCGCTCGACCAGGTCGCCGTGTCGTGGTCGATGGGCCAGACACCCTCGTAGTTAGCCGCGGTGTCCACGAACTGACCGGTCAGGCGGTGCGTGATGTAACCGGAGGAGGTGGTCACGTAGCGGGTCAGCGGGCTGGCCGCCTCGTAGGGGCGCGCGACCCGTTCGTCCATCCAGCTCAGCACCGGTTCGGCCAGGGTGCCGTCGGCGGCCAGCAGGGCCCGGCAGAACCGGATGGTGCACAGGCCTACCGCCACGATGTCCGCGGGATCGCCGGAGAACCGGGCCATGGCGTCGCGGCAGGCGTCCCGGATGGAGTCCCAGATGTCGTCACCGGGATGGACGGCACGTCCCGGTACCGAGGTGTCGTAGGGCCTGAGCCGCTTGCTGGCCGAGGCAAGAGCCTGACCGCGGGAGTCGAAGATCGTCACCTTGGTGCTCTGTGACCCGTTGTCGATGGCCAGCAGGTACGGCGTCATTCAGCGTGCCGATTCGTACGCGCTGGCGCCCGGCTCCAGCGGGAAGATCGTGCCCGCGTTCATCACGCCCTCGGGGTCGAACGCGTGCTTGAGGGTCGACAGCAGGTAGTAAGCGCTGCCGTGCTCCTGCCGCACCCAAGGGGTGCGGTACTTGCCGATCCCGTGGTGGTGCACCATCGACCCGCCCAGCCGCAGGGCTTCGGTGACGATTATCGCGTTCAGCGGCTTGTGGTAGACCTCGATCTCCTCGCGAGGGCTGCACCTGATCGTGTAGTCGTAGACAAAGTAGAGGTTGGTCCCGGTCTGGTAGCTGTGCGAGGAGTGGGCGCCGAGCATGGTCAGGTCGCCGGCTCGCGGGAACTCGCCGCGGATCCGGCTCATGACGCAGTCGAACAGCTCGCTGACCCGTGACCAGCTGACGGACACCTCGGTGGTGAATCCGAGGTGGGCGTTCTCGAGCATGGCGGCCTTCTCGGCGTCGATCTCGTCCTGGCCCCAGTTGAGGTTCTCGAACCATTGCCGGATCAGGCCGCTGTCGACGCGCTCGTGCGGGCGGCCGGCGAAGAGTTCCTCGATCGCCTCCGCGGTGGCATTGGCGATGCCCTCCGGGCCCTCGGCGACGAGCACGACGACGTTCTTGCCCTGGTAGAAGCCGGCGAAGTGCTGGCGGGCGTCCTCGGGGGAGTAGACCCGGCACACCGAGGGCCGGTATCCCGCGGTGATCAGGTCACGGAGAGCATCGATTCCATTCGCGAATTCGTCGACCAGGAAGCCGAAGTACCGGTTGTTCTCCGGCTGGTACCGGAAGAGCTTGACCGTCACTTCGGTGATGAAGCACAGCGCGCCTTCGCTGCCGATGATGACGTGACGGATGTCCGGGCCCGCGGCCCGGCGGGGCACGTTCTTGATGCGGGTGACCGTCCCGCCGGGGAAGACGCTTTCCAGGCCGACGACCATATCCTCGATGCCGCCGTACAGGGTGGAGAACTGGCCGATCGACCGGGTCGCGACCAGGCCGCCCAGCTGGGCGAGCGGCTTGGACTGGGGTGAATGCCCCGTGGTCAGGCCCTGCGCCCGCAGGGTGTCCTCCAGCTCCTGCAGGCCGACGCCGCACTGGACGGTGGCCATCATGTCAACCGGGTCGATCGACAGGATGGCGTTCATCCGCGACCCGTCGACCACGAGGCTGTCCTCGACCACGGTCTCCAGGCCGCCCTCGGTGGCGGTCCCTCCGGTGCGGGGGACGACGTTGACGAGGTTCTCCTCGGCGAAACGCAGGATGGCCGCCACGTCCGCCGTCGAGGAGGGGTAGACGATCGCCCCCGGGATCGGCCCGTCGTAGATGCCGTGAACGGAGGTGTACTTCCTGAAGCGGTCCACGCTGGCCGCCTTCAGCTGCTCGTCGCCGGTCTCGACGGCACGGGGCCCGAGCAGTTCGGTCATCGCCTCGACGATCGACCGGCGGTTCAGCGGAGATCGGGATGGGGCCATGGTCGGTTTGCATTCCCTTTCGCGAAGCGTTGGGCGTTGGGCCGGTGCCGGGAAAGGCGGGATCAGCGGACGAGATAACCGCCGTCGACGACCAGGACATGGCCGTTGACGTAATCCGAGGCCCGGCTGGCCAGGAAGACGGTGGCTCCCATCAGGTCGGCGGTCTCGCCCCAGCGAGCCGCGGGGATGTGCTCCACGATGCGGCGGTCGGCGGCGGGATCGGCACGGGTCGCTTCGGTGATCGCGGTCTTGAAGTATCCCGGCGCGATGGCATTGACCTGGATGTTGTGGGCCGCCAGCTCGTCGCAGTAGGCCTTGGTGAAGCCCACGATCCCGGCTTTGGTCGCGGCATAGGCAGGCGAGCGCCTGCCGCCGAGGAAGGAGAACAGCGAGGCAATATTGATGATCTTGCCAGATCGTCGCCCGATCATGAACCTGCTGGCCTCGTAGGCGAGTTCAAAGGCCGCGGTCAGGTTGACCGACACCATGGGGTCCCACCGGTCACGGCCGAACTCCTCCACGTCGGACAGCAGGGCGATGCCGGCGCAGTTGACCAGGATGTCGACCGAGCCCAGCGTCTCGACGCAGCGGTGAACGATGCCGGCCGGAACGCCTGGCTGGGTAATGTCGGCCGCCGCGAACTCCATCCGGCGCCCGGCGCCCTCGATCAGCCGGCGGGTGGTCCCGTCGTCCTCGGCCAGGCCGACGGCGAACACGTCAGCGCCGGCTTTGGCCAGGGCGAGAGAGAAGGCCCGGCCCAGCCCGGTGTTGCCGCCGGTGACGAGAGCGTTGCGCCCGGCCAGGGAGAACAGGTCAAGGCTGAAGTCGGCGATGTCCATGAGTCAGCTGCCGTCCGAGGTGGGAAGTGGGATCGAACCGCCGTCCGGGGGTGCTAGCACCGCTAGCCCGTCCTCGCGGACCAACGGTACTTCGGGGTCTCCTCTTCCGAACGGCCGGGTTGGCGACGGGCCTTAGCATGGCCGAAGGGGGGCAGAGAGGGGAAGACGCCATGCTCACCACCACCGGTGCCGGGTTCATCGAGATGCGGATCGCCAAGGTCGTCGGGTTCGCGCCGCCGCTGGCGGACAGGCTCTTCCAGTGCGTGGTGCTGGATGAGGTATCCGGGGACAGGCACCTTGTCATCCAGATCGGGGAGGTGGAGGCGTTCAGCCTGGCCGCGCGCCTCCAGGGACTGGAGTTCGGCCGCCCGATGACGTACCACTTCGCCGCGGCGCTGGTGCAGAGCCTGGGGGGACGCGTCCGCCAGGTGCGGGTCGATCGCCTGGTGGAGGGGGCATATGCCGCGACCATCGAGGTCGAGGGTCCGCTCGGAACGCAGTCCGTCGACGCGCGGTCAAGCGATGCGCTGAATCTGGCCGCGATCACCGGCGCGCCCGTCTTCGTCAGCCCGCATCTGGTGGATGACGGCGGCACGCAGCAGGAGGACGACTCGCCCGAAGCCAGGTTGCTGCGCCTGGCCCCGGCGTCTCAGCCACTGGTGATCAGGAGGGAGACCGCCTGACCCGGCTGCCTGCGCCATGCCCCGGCCTTCTCGCCCGCGACCGCAACCGCGGGCCCCGGCGGGGCGTCTATGAGTTGGCAGAGGAGGTGGGTGCCGGCGCGCGGGTGAGCCGCCGGTTATGCACCTTTGCACCGAGACCAAGATGAGACCCAACGGAGTTCTCAGGCTGTATGCGATTTGGGTAGCTTGCGAAGCTGATGCTTAATCGGGGAACGCTTACGCTGACCCGTCTCAACGCCCACCGGGTGGTGCTAGCGGCGGCGGCACTGACTACGCTGGTGGCGGCGGCTCTCGCGACCACGCTCGCCGTGTTTTCCGGCCAGGCACTGCCTCGTTCCGTGCACCAGCGCCTGACGGCGGCGTCCGGGACATCGATGATCATCACCGGGTCCGTCACCGACGCGGACGCGGCTGCTTACACCGCCGCCCTGCGCAGGGACCTGGCCACGGCGCTGGCCGGCACGCCGTCGGTCTTCTACCACGCGTACTGGTCAGATCCGATGGACCTGCCGATCGCGAGCGGGAAAGACACGCCGATCACCGAGGCCGCCGCGTTCTACGACGTCGCCTCGCACGCGCACCTGCTGGCCGGAGCCTGGCCGGCCGCGCCGGCCCCCGGCAAGCCGATACCCGCGGCGCTGCCCGCGTCCGCCGCGGCCCTGCTGCACGTGTCGCGAGGTGATCTGCTGCGGCTCCGGGACCGGGTCAGCCATCATGAGGTGTCGTTTCTGGTCACGGGCCTGTTCCGGGCCACGCCGACGACGTACTGGAGCCTGAATCAGGTCGCGGCCAGCGGATCCAGCACGCAAGGCGGGTTCATCACGTACGGGCCGCTGGTGGTGAACCCGGCGGTCTTTCCCGGCCGGCTTGCCATCTTCGGGGGTTCCTGGGTGGACCAGCCGGAGGTGGCGGCGATCCCGCTCGGCCGGTTCGGCACCATCGCGGCTCGCGTGTCCGCGTTGCGGCAGACGGTGTCCAATTCGGCCACGATCTCCGGGCTGGCCCTGTCCACGAGCCTGGATGCCGTGCTGGCCGGGACGGCGACCAGCCTCGGCGTGGCCCGGTCCCTGCTGGCCATCACCGCGGTCGAGCTGCTCCTGCTGGCCGGCGCCGCCCTGATCGCGGTTGCGCAGCTGCTCGCGGCGCAGCGCGAAGGCGAGTACGCGATGCTGGCTGCCCGGGGCGCCACCCGCGTGCAGCTGGCCCGGATGGCGATCGCGGAAGCCGTCCCGCTCAGCCTGCTGGCCGGGGCAGCTGGCGCGGTGGCCGGAGTCTGGCTGGCGGGACGGATAGCCGCCCAGGGAACCGGCACCCTGGCCGGGGCGTGGTGGGTGGCGGCCGTAGTGGCGGCCGGCGCCGCCGTCATCATGGTGGCGCCCGCGGGCCTGGCGCCCACGCCGGGTACCGCGCGAATCCGGCGGGGCCGCCAGGCGGCCATCTCCACAGTCAGCCGGGCCGGGGCCGATGTCGCGCTGCTGGTGCTCGCCGTCCTCGCCGGGTGGCAGCTCCGCCGTTACTCCGTCGTGTCGGCCAGGCCGGACGGCAGCACCGGCATCGATCCCGTGCTGACGCTGGCCCCGGCGCTCGCGCTGGCCGGCGGGACGATCGCGGTGCTGCGGATCCTTCCCGCCGCGGGCAAGGCCGGCGACCGGCTGGCCGCGAAGGGCAGGCGGCTGACCGCGGCCATGGCCAGCTGGCAGGTCAGCCGTCAGCCGCTCCGCCAGGGCGGCACCGCGCTGCTGATCGTGCTCGCCGTCGCCACCGGCACGCTGGCCCTGGCCCAGCACCAGAGCTGGGTGAGGTCCAACCGCGACCAGGCGGCGTTCACCGCGGGCGCCGACGTGCGAGCGGACCTGCCCCAGCCGCTGCCGGTCGCCCAGGCGGGCCGGCCGGCCCGGGTGCCAGCGGTACGCGGCGCCATGCCCGTGGTCGTCACCCCCTCCGTCACCAGCGCGGGCAGCCCGCTGCTCGGGCTCGACCCCCGCCAGGCGTCCCAGATCGCGCTGCTGCGCCCGGACCAGTCACCGTTGCCGGCGGCGGCGCTGTTCCGGAAGATCCTGCCCGGCACCCGGCCCGGCGTCCCGGTCGGTGCCGCGGCCGGCGGACAGGCCGCCGTGGTCCGGCTCACCGCCGCCTTCGGCCCGGCGAGGCTGAAGCTGGCGGCTGCCACCCTGATGATCACGGTCGACGATGCCGACGGGGATGCCTATCAGCTCGCCGCGGGCTCGCTGCCGGCCGACGGCCGGCCGCACACCCTGGCCGTCCGCGTCGCGCCGGCCGGCAGCCAGGTCATCTACCCGCTGCGGGTGACCGGGATCACCGTGGACTACGAGATGCCGGCGGCCCACGCCCGGGTCCCGGCGACGTTCCGGGTCCTGTCGGTCAGTTCCGCGACCGGGACGGAATTGTCCGGCTGGACCGCCAATGCCTCGTCCCCCGAGCTGACCGCGCTCAGCCTGTCCGGCGCCGTCGCCAGCACCTCAGGGCCCCCCGTAGTCATCTGGTCCCGGCCAGCCGCCGGCGCGGCGTGGACCACCACGTTCGACCCCGGATACGGCGGGTCCGCCCTGTCCAGCCCGGGATCGCCCGCGACGCTCATCCAGGCCGAACTCGACCTGGCGATACCCTCGCACCTGGTGACTCCCATCCCTGGCATCGCGACCCGCGCGTTCCTCACCGCGAACAGCCTCAGCGTCGGCGACACGGTCGCGGCGACGGTAGGCGGCGGCACCCCGCTGGCCGTGACCGTCGTCGCGGCGGTCACGACGTTCCCGACGGTGACCGGCGCCGACGGCGCGATCATCGTCGACCTCCCGTCGATCCAGGACTACCTCGCCAGCCAGTCGCTGACGCCGCTGCCGGTAACCGAGTGGTGGCTGTCCACCGCCGGGCACCGGGTGCCGCCGCGGCTGCCGGGTGCGCTGCCCCCCGGATCCGCCGTCACCAGCGCCGCCGCGCTGGGCGCCGGGCTGGCCGCCGACCCGATGACCGCCGTGCCGCAGCAGGCGCTGCTCGCCATCGCCATCGCCGCGGTCGTGCTGGCGGTGACCGGCTGCTGTGTCGCCATCGCGGTCGGCATCCGCCAGCGCAAGGCGGAGAGCGCACTGCTGGCCGCGCTCGGCGTGAATCCCGGCGGAGCGGCGCGCCAGCTCTGCCTGGAACGGCTCATGCTCGGCCTGCCGTCGGCGCTGGCCGGCGTGGCGCTCGGCGTGGTCATCGCCGAACTGCTCGTCCCCGCCGTCACCCTCACCGTCACCGCCAGCACGCCGGTCCCGCCGGTGATCATCGAGTTCGACTGGGCCCAGACGCTGCCGCTGGCACTGGCCGTCGCGGTCCTGCCGGTGCTGGTGGCGGCGGTCGTCATAGCGCGCAGGCCAGACCCGGCCACCGAGCTGCGCACGGCGGAGGCGGCATGAGGCTATCGTGGCTGCGCGCACGGCTCGGCGGCACGCCGGTGAGCGCGCTGGCGCTCGCGCTGCTCGTACTCGGCTGCGTCTTCGTCGCGGTGGCGGGCCCGAGGTACAGCCTGCATTCGCGGACCCGGGCGCTGCAGCACGGCCTGGCCGGCCTCTCCCCCGTGGAGAAGGCGGTCCAGGTATCCGACGACTGGAACTCGTTCACCACCCAGGTCAGCGCCTCCAGCCCGCCCATGCTGGACGACAGCCAGCTCAGCGAGTCGCAGAGCCAGCTGGCCCGGTTCCTGGCGAGGGCGTCGGTGCCGCTCGGACCGGGCCAGTGGGACGGCCTGACGACCAACCCGCTGATCGTGACGGCAGGTGCGGCGGCCAGCGCGAAACCGGGCGGAGCGGCACCGGAACTGGAAGTCATCTACCGTGAGCCGCTCACGAGCTACGTCACGCTCGTCGCGGGCTCCTTCCCGCCGCCGGGCAGCCTGGGCAGCGCGCTGGAGATCACCGTGACCACCCAGACCGCGGCACGGTTCGGGCTGCACCCCGGGTCGGTGCTCAAGCTGGCCGCGGTCAGCGGCAGCGTGCCGGCGACGGTCACCGCGATCGTCCGGCCGCGCCTGCCCGCCTCGACGTTCTGGAACGTCGACACCGTTGCCGTGGCGCCGTCGTACAACATCCCCGGCCCGACGTCTCGCCGGCCGCCCTACTGGACGGGCGCGGTATTCGCCGACCCGGGCGACTTCGGCGCGATGCAGCTCGCCTTCGGCCTCCTCCCCATGCAGCTCCAGTGGGAGTTCCCGCTCAGCCTCGGCGGCCTGCAGGCGGACCAGGTTCCGGCGCTGGATCAATCGCTCAACCACGCCACGGGCGCGGCCGTGCCCATGTCCGGCGACCTGGCGGGCGCGACGCTGCCGCTGACGATCCGGGCCGAGCTGCTCACCCAGCTCACCGCGTTCACCCTCACCGACACCGCGGTGCAGCAGGTGCTGTCGCTGCTGTTCGTCAGCCTGGCCGTGGTCGGCGCGGCCGTGCTGCTGCTCGCCGCGCGGATCAGCGAGGCACGCCGCGCCGTCGAGCTCGACATGATCTGTTCCCGCGGTGCCTCGCTGCGGCAGCTGACCGGGCTGACGCTGCGCAGCAGCGCGCTCACCTGCGTTCCCGCGGCGCTGGCGGGCGCCGGCCTGGCGCTGCTTCTCACGCCGGGACCCGCGGCCAGCCTGGCCTGGTGGCTGGGCGGCCTGACGGTGCTGACGGCGCTGCTCGGCCTGCCGGTCATCGTGGCGTGGCGGTACCGGAAACCGGCACCGGCCCGGAACCCGGCACTGCGGGCCCGGCGCCCCCGGCGCCGGGCGGTCGCCGAGATCACCGCCTGTGCCGGCGCCATCGGCGGGCTCATCGTGCTGCACGATCAGGGGGCACCGGCGCCAGGAAGCGTCAACCTGTATATCGCGGCGGCTCCGGCGCTGGTCGCGATCGTGGCCGTCATCGTGGCGGGCCGGCTGTACCCGCTGGTCATCCGCGGCCTGCTCCGGCTCTACGGCAGCAGCGCGGGCGCGTCGGGGTTCCTGGCGCTGACCCGGGCGGCGCGGACCTCGCTGGCCGGCGCCGCGCCGGCCTTCGCCCTGGTCCTGGCGCTCACCGTGGCGTCGTTCGCCGGCATGGTGCGCGACGCCGTGAGCCGCGGCGAGATCGCGGCATCCTGGCAGCTGACCGGCGGCGACGCGGTGGTCGACGCGGCCCGGACTCCCGCGATCGTGACCCCGGCCGTGCAGCATGCGGTCGCCACCCTGCCCGGCGTCCGCCGCACCGCCGTCGCCTGGGTGATGGCCTGGCAGGTGCCCGACGGCCGGGTCGTGACGGTCGTGGCCGTCGACCCGGCCAGCTACGCTGCCTATACCGCGAGCGTCCCGTATCCGCCTGCCCCGCTGGCCGGGCTCGGCTCTTCGGCCGGTGTCACCGACGTGGTGGCATCCCCGCCGGTCGCCGCGATCATCGGCTCCGGGGTCGGCGAACTGACCTCCCAGTCCGGCATGGGCCCGCTCCGGGTGCGGGTGGCGGGAACCGTCACCGCGACCCCCGCCGCCACCGGCACCGGGATGTTCGTGATCATGCCGCTGGAGCACATCGTCGGCGAGGGCGGTCCGCCGGCGATCAACCTGCTGCTGATCACCGGGACGGGCATCAGCCATTCCGCCCTGGCCGCCGTGGTGAACAAGGACGTGCCGGCCGCTACGGTCACATTCCGCTCGGCGGTGCTCGACGGGCTCGTCAGTTCCCCGCTGCAGGCTTCCGCCGACCTGGTCATGCGGCTGTCGCTCGCGGTGGCGGCCGGGTTCGGGCTGGTCATCTTGCTGCTCGGGCTGGCTCTGGGGTCGGCGGACCGTGACCTGACCATGGCCCGGCTGGCCACCATGGGCCTGGAACAGCGACGTCTCATCTGGCTCGTCCTCGGGGAGGCACTGCTCGCGGTGCTCGCCGCCGTCGCGGCGGGGGTGGCCTGCGCGGTGGCACTGCCCGCGCTCACCTCCCCGGCGCTCGACCTGTCGGTGTTCACCGGTTCCGCCGCGCCGGTGCCGATATCGCCCGACCTGGCGGCCCTCGCCGTGCCCGCCGCGGGCCTGGCGGTGCTCGCCGCGGTCGCGGTCGTGGCGGAAACGCGGCGGCTCCGCCGCCGCGGCGTGTCCAGCCTGCTGCGATTCGGCGGGTGAGATTTCCATCCCGAACGAGCGGGGTGTTCCTTCCTGGTCACCGTGCCTGCCTTGACGTCGGTGAGCACGCTCCCTAGAATACATTTGGATCCAAACGATTTGGAGGTGGGACATGCCGACGCAACATGGCT
>Ga0335069_10003284_pt1 | contig 24532 bp, 18 predicted proteins | sample Lox_Sample_11_FD_206714 | JGI IMG/M metagenome (GOLD analysis project Ga0335069, IMG submission 206714) | Soil microbial communities from Loxahatchee National Wildlife Refuge, Florida, United States - Lox_Sample_1.1 | ecosystem: Environmental > Terrestrial > Soil > Wetlands | place: USA... | reverse complement strand
TCCCTGGCGAACTTCACGGCCGAGGTCAATAACAACGTCCTGCAGGCAATTGCGCAGTATTGGGCGGTGGTAGAAGCACACGGCAATCTCGATGTGGCACGCAGTTCCATGGATGCCGCAGAAGCCACCTACAAGCGGGACAAGCGTGCTCTGGAACTGGGCGCGTTGCCTCCGCTCGACATCTATCGCTCAGAGTCGCAAGTCGCCTCCCGCCGCGTGCAGGTTATTCAGAGCGAGTATGCACTGCGCCAAGCCGAAGACGCACTGCGCCTGACGATTGGTGCCGATCAGGACCCCTACTTCGAAGCCCTCGACCTGGAACTCACTGAAAAGCCGGAACCCGAAGGCGAACTACGTTCCATCGACACAGCAGCTGCTTTGCAGCAAGCGCTTCAGAAGCGACCTGAGATCGATGCGGTTCACGGTGCCTTGGCGAACGATGCCACCCGCATTCGGCTGGCCCACAATCACCTGCTTCCGGAGTTAGATCTGACGGGTCTATACACGAGTAATGGACTGGGCGGGACGCAGTTTGACAGTACCGGCCAGAAGATCACGAGTTCGTCGATCACCCAGCTGTTCGGATTTAACTACCCCACGTACGGCGCCCAACTGTCGTTATCTCTCCCGGTCCGCAACCGCGCGGCCAAGGCGGAACTGGGCACCGCCCTCGTGTCACGTCGAAACGATTTGTACAACGAGCGCCAAGTGCGAGAGCAGATCAACCTCGATGTCCGCAATGCCGTACATCAGCTCGAACAGGCGAAACTGAGCATTGTTGCCGGGAAAGAAGCGTTGGACCTGGCGAAGAAAACCGTTGCGTCGGAGCAGCGCAAGTACGAATTGGGATCGGGAACGATCTTCCTCGTGCTCGAGGCCCAGACGGAACTGGCAACGGCCCAACAAACCCTGTTGCAGGCGGAAGTCGGGTACCAAGTGGCGTTAGCGGGCGTGGATCATGCAACCGGTGACCTGCTGGAACCGTACCATGTACAGATTGCCGATCTGACGCGATGAAGGCCCGTTGCCTATTGAAAGGGAAGACTTTCCGCGAGCCGACAAAGGCAGTAAACTAAAATTCCACAGTGCGAAAGTGGCGGAATTGGCAGACGCACCAGACTTAGGATCTGGCGGGTAAAACCGTGGGGGTTCGAGTCCCCCCTTTCGCACCAGCGTAATTGTCTTTTCTCGACGGTTGAAATTTCCACTACCCGTTCGCACTTGCAACGCTGGATTGTTGAGGCTGTGATATAGTTCTGCGCTTAGTTTCCTCCCCTTAGACCCGCGTTTCACCACCCGCGGCGTAATTCAATTCGTTTTGGGCCCAGACGCGTACATAAATCTTCCTGGTTGCAGGCACCGTCGTACCATCCGACCGCCAAAGAGGACAGTATGAAAAATAGTGTTTCACGTATTTTCCCGATCGTGCTGGTGGTAATACTCGCGTCCCTTACCGTGATCGCTCCCGCGGTCGACGCGCAAACACAGAAAGTACTTCACACCTTCACCGGCAATTGGGATGGCAGCTATCCCCAGGGCAGCCTTATTTTCGACTCGGCAGGAAATCTCTATGGCAGCACCAACGCCGGTGGCGGCGTTCCCATCTGCCCCGGGGAGGGCTCGGGCTGCGGCGTGGTCTTCGAACTGTCGCCAACCGGCGCCGGAGCATGGAAGGAGACGGCGTTATTCCGTTTTGCAAGCAGCGCCACGGGCGCTGCTCCCCAGGGTAGTTTGCTGTTCGACTCCGCGGGCAACTTATACGGCCTGACCCCTGAGGGAGGCGGATCGAGCCTCTGTGGCGGAGACGTGAATGGTTGTGGCATCGCTTATGAACTTTCACCGAACTCGTCCGGAGGGAGTTGGACGCAATCGATTCTGGAGGTTTTTAACGAAGGGCCCGAGGGCGCCCTACCCTTGGCCGGCTTTATTGCGGACGCCGAGGGCAATCTTTACAGCACCGCAGCGCTGTCCACAATCGGAGGCGGCGATGTGTTCGAGATATCCAAGACATCCTCTGGCTGGCAGTTCAAGGTCCTCTACAACTTCACGGGAGGCGCCGACGGTGCCGCTCCTGTGGCCAATCTGGTATTCGACACCGCTGGCAACCTATACGGGACCACGGTTGCGGGCGGTAATCTTGCTGACTGCTTCGGCTCAGGTTGCGGCGTAGTCTTTGAACTCTCCCCGACGTCCTCCGGAACCTGGACCGAAACGGTGCTGCACACGTTCAGCGGCGGGCGTGATGGAGGGCAACCTGAGGGAGCCTTGATGTTCGACCCCGCAGGAAATCTTTACGGCACCGCCTCCAACAGCGCAGGTACGGCCTGTTTTGGCGGTGGTTGTGGGTTGGTATTTGAGCTCTCGCCCACCGGTACCGGCAGCTGGAAGGAGAAAGTACTCCACACCTTTACCGGCGGCGGTGATGGCGCGGTCCCCATGGCTGGCGTAATCATGGATTCCGCCGGAAATCTATATGGCACCACGGTCGCGGGCGGCAACTTGATAGGCGTCTGCGCAGGAAATGGCGGCTGCGGCGTCGTCTTCAAACTCTCTCCGACTTCGACAGGAAACTGGAGCGAGACCGTGCTGCACCGCTTTAGTGGAGGCAGAGACGGATCTGAGCCCTTCTCAGGTTTAACTTTCGACGCATCCGGCAATCTTTACGGCTCCACTTACTACGGCGGCGCCGCAGGCTTCGGTGTGATTTTTGAAACCACGCCATAACCAGGTCCGTTTGTCGCCGTATTTGAGGGCAGACATTTTTCGAAGCGGTCGATCAGCTTGCGGTCCAGAGTGAGAACTGTGCCGTGCTCGACACTTTTCGCAGCGAACTTTCCGCCATCACGTGATCGAGCAGCGGATTGTGGTAAAGGACGTACGCCGGTCGCGGACGAGCCTTCAAGGAAGCTTCTAAGTTGCTCAGCACCTGGCGCAATCCTGTGTCGGGTAAAGGGTTAAAAAGATAGAGCACAAGCGGCCCGTCAGGGAAGCGGAACTGGGTCGCGTCGGCGCATACGGACTCGATCGCAAAGCAGCGCTGTGACACAGGGTTGTAATTCGCGACATTCTGCTGCGCGACATGATGCAGCGAGGGCAGCAGTTCCACGCCAATGATTCGCGCAAAAGGATAATCGGAAGCCATGAGCAGCGTGCGCCCCTTGCCCGAGCCTAAATCGACGAACGTGAAGCCCTGAAAATCCGTGTTGGCATAGTCACCTAGCGCATGCAGCATTTCGTGAAAGGCGGCCGGATCGGTTGGTTGGTACGCGGAATGAAACATCCCCAGCAGCCTGTCCCTCCAACCGACGGCGCCGCTGGTGGTGTTGACGCGAAATTCCCAATCGTAGTCGGCATCGCCAAATCGTCCCTTGAGCCGCTCGGGAGTCGAATCGCGCAAGTATTCCCAAAGCACTCCGGCGAGCCGGCGTGTTGCGCGAGGCCAGCCTTCGCACCGCGCGGCGTAAACCCACCAGCGCCAGATCGTCCGCGGAATGCTGATCTCGGTTTGGGAATCCATTCAGGAACTATGTCAAGGTAAGCCGGACCACGAGCGCAATGGACCATCATACGGGATGGCGAGAGCGCTAGCCTTTGACGTGAAATCGCGGCAGCGCGGATGGCTTGTAACCCGGCGGAAGCCCCTTGGTCACGAAAGGAAAGTCGTCAGGCTTCGCCAGTTGAATGCGACCTTCGCGGGTAAGAACATAGGGGTTCCCGTCGGGATCGATTGGAACCCCATTCATATGCTCCGCTGCAGCCAGTTCTGCCATGCTGGAAGGCAATCTTCCGCTTCTTTCTCCGAAGCGTGTCACCGCAGCCTGAAGCTGGGTGACTTGCTCGTCCACAGAGAGCGCGCGCAGGTGCTCGAGCGCATTCTTGCGGATATTGCTCTCACGGCTGGTTTGGTAGGAAGCCGTCCACAACATACGCGCAGTCTCGAAGTCCCCAGCATGCTCAGCCATTCTGGCCGCCATCACTTTCATTGAGGGATGTGCGTCGGGCACTTGCGAACCGCGGGCAAAAACGTCGGCGGCCTTTTTGTAATCGTGAAGTTCGGTGTAGTAGACGAATCCAAGGTTGTAGTAAAGCTGCCAGTTGTCGGGATTGTGGTCGATGCCGTACTGCATCAGTTCGATGGCCCGACCGGGTTCGCCCGCGCCATTCGGCGGTGCCGGAGCCAGAAAGCTGGCGCCGAATTGGTACGCTGGCAACAACTGCGGGTCCAGCGAAGTCGCGATTTCCAGGAGAGGAGCCAGTTCGTTATAACTCTGCTCGTGATTGTAGTGCCGGTGGCCGAAGTACTGCACGGTACGGGTCCAGTAAATGCAGGCCATCAAGCCGCTGAAACCCAGGCTGAGCCGCTTTACCAGTTTCGGCGAATTGACATAGAGCACGTCTTCCAGCGTCGCCTGAGGACGAACCTGGTCGATGCGGCGCAGCAGAAGCACAGACAGCGCCATGGATGTGACCAGGCAAAGCGAAGCCACGACTGTGACCCGGCGCCGCGTTCTCATTTCAAATTCCTTCGTTCGAAAATCAGAACTGCGCCGCTTAAAGCCATCGCTGTATAGAAAAGCGCATATAGCGTGTTCTGCAAAACCAGTTGCGGGCTCACCGCTTGCTGGTGCGCCACCGCGCTGATCACATTAAGGGCCGAGAAGTTTGGAACGAGATAAGCAGCGCTGATGGCGATCCAGCGCGTCATTCCGTGGGTTAATCCCGCGAATCCCCGCAAATCATCGGCAAAGCTGCCAATCACAAACAACGAAAAGGCGAAAATTGCCGATAGCAGAGGCGACGAAAAGGAGGAAAACAGCAAGGAAAGAGCGCAGATGATCAAAAACTCAAGAATGATGAAATAGAGCGCGACAAGGATGGAGCGATCCGACGACGAAAACCGATGCGCCACATAAAGCAATGCGCCGAACACTCCGATCGCCATGAAGAACGTATTTACTACAAGAGTTCCCGCGAGGCCGAAGAACTTGCCGACAATGAACTCCCATCGCCGCACCGGTCTGGAGAGAACTGTATACAGCGTCCGCTTCTCGATTTCCTTCGAGACCAGCCCGATGCCGATGAAAATCGCGATAACTGCTCCGAACAGGGAAACCGCCGTCAGGCCCAGGTTGACTACTACCAGCCGTTCAATATCAATCGAAATCTGTCCTACGAAGATCGCAGCTCCCGAAAGCAGCAACGCGAATGCGATCAGGTTATAAAGCACACGATCGCGAACCGCCTCGCGAAACGTGTTGCGCGCGATGTGGAGTATCCGGGCACTCATGAAGTCGTCCCCGCGGTAGTTTGCGCATGCTGCAGTTTTTCCACGAAATAGGTTTCAAGCGATGTACGCAAGGGAGTGATGGCAATCAGCCGAATGCGTTCTCGCCTGAGGGCATCAATCGCCGCGTCCTGTTGGTTCTCCGCCATGACCGCCCGCACTGTGTCTCCAGTCACGTGGTATTCGGCTCCCAGGGCCTTGATCGACGGTGGAACCTGCGTTCCTTGCCACACGACTTCGATCTTTCCCTGTACGCTCGCCGTCAGACTCTCGACCGCTCCCACGCCCCGCAACTCACCTTTGTGAATGATTCCGACCCGATCGCACAGAGCTTCCGCGTCCGACAGGATGTGCGTCGAGAAAAACACTGTTTTGCCTTCCTGTTTAAGTTCCTCTATCAGGTCCCGTACTTCGCGACGTCCCAGTGGATCCAGCCCCGACATCGGTTCGTCGAGAAATACCAGCTTCGGATCATGCAAAATCGCCTGCGCGATACCCGCCCGCTGCAGCATTCCCTTTGAGAACTTCCGCAACTGCATGCCTTTCACATCGGTCAGTCCCACTCGCGTCAGGACCTCCGCAATGCGACGATTTCGATCTTTGCCCGCTACCCCCGAGAGTTGTCCGTAGTAGTCGAGTAGTTCGTGGGCGGTGAGGTAATCGTAGAAATACGGTTGCTCGGGTAGGAATCCGATTTGCGCTTTTACCTCGGGATTCGTCCACTCCTGGCCCAGGATGCGTGCCGTTCCGGCGGAAGGGAAGACAAGCCCCATCAGCAACTTCAGGGTAGTAGTTTTGCCCGCCCCGTTTGGACCCAGGAAGCCAAAGACCTCTCCCTCTTCCACCGAGAGCTGCAGGGGGTGGAGCGCCCGCTTGGGTCGCTTGCGCCAGAACCCCACCATGTAGCTCTTTTCAAGACCAAGAATCTCAATCGCAGGAGCCATTTTTTCGCGGAATTCTTCAATATGCTGCTGTAAGAATTATAAGCAACCTCAGCCAATATCAAGCGCCAGCTGGCATTACGACAGTCACGAGGCATGCTTTTTGCGGAGCGGTTTGCGCCAGATGGATGGACCTGGCCTCTTGATGCGTCTCAATTTGAAATTGAGACTGACTCTGCTATTGAGCGATTGGATAGGCCTGACAGGCCGCCAGGGCGCTCGCCGGAAGATCGCCGGTGCTGCCCATCTGCGATCGCAGTACGCCGTCGTTGGTAGAGCAAAAGTCGCGATTGCCAGTGGAGTGCACCACGATGGGCGCCGCACCCACAACGTAAGCGGTATTGTAGCTGGCACCGCCGGTCACGATTCCCGTTGCCAAATAGTAGTAGCCACTCTTGCCTGACCCGCCCGGCGTGGCCGTTGCCAGGAAGTTGTCGATAAGGCAGGCGGTGGTGGAAGATGGCGTGCATGGGCTTACGCCCCCCAACTGGCCAATGGACGCGGCATATCCGACGCTTGGATACGAGTTGTAATACGTGATCTCTGCGCTCTGTAGAGAGTGAAGCGAGCCGGCAGCCGAAGATTCATTTGCCGCGAGCCTCGCCTGCAACAGATTGGGAATGGCAATCGCCGCGATGATCAGGATGATCGCTACCACGATCAGCAATTCGATCAGCGAAAATCCTCGTGCGGAGCGCATAAAATCATTCCCCCAGAGCTTATCTACGATTCAGTTGGCGCAAATCTCACAGTTGTCTCTTGCAGTTTGGCAGCCAACTCCGAATTCGTCATTCCACGTTAGTAACGCCTTAACTACACGCAGTTTGAGCAGCTTATGAGGAATCCGGTGACCTTTGTAGCCTTGCTTACGCTCGTAGCCCTTGTGAATTGACAGAAATTGTCAACCATCATGCCGCATTCAGCCCCCTGGAGCAAAGCAAAAGCGGGAGATATGATCTCCCGCTCTGGTAGTTCTTGCGGTGAAGAGGTGCTTATTGGTTCAAGGGCAACAGAGCCATGCAAGCCGCTTCGCTGGCGATTGCGGCGCCCGTGGGCTGAACGCGAACTACAGCGTCTTCGAACGAACAGAAGCTACGAATTCCGGTCTGGTTCAACGTGACCGGAACCGCTGTCGCATAATACTGCACGGCCGGAGGACCGCCGGCACCAGTCGCGTGGAAGGTATATCCACTCTTCGTGCCTGCGGCAAGAACGTTGTCAATCAAGCAGGCCGTGGTTGAGCTCGGGGTACAGGGGCTTGCGCCGCCCAGGACCGCCAGCGTTCCGGCAAAACCGACTGTCGGATAGGTCGAGTTGTAGGTGACCATACCGGTGTTAATGGTACGCACGGACGCAACAGCCGACGACTCATTGGCTGCCATGCGTGCGCGCAGCAAGTTCGGAATCGCGATGGCTGCGATGATCAGAATGATCGCCACCACGATCAACAACTCGATCAGTGAAAAACCCTTTTGTTTCCGCATCTCGAATGTCTCCATGAACTCAAGTATTTAGGGGGCGCTATTTCTTCACTCTCGGACTCAGTTTTCTAAGTGCACGTGAGTGACCAACATTAGAGCGCTTCAACCGAACTTATTGGGGCAGTAAATCCTGTCTTTTCAGCAAGCCATAAATCCAGGCGTCAGGCACAAGCCCTTCTGCCCATTTTGCGACCCGGTACATTGACAATTTATGTACTTGAGGGTGACGGCGCATGGCGAGTCGATAAGCGGGCAGAAAAAACAAAAGAGCAGCGAACTCGCGTTCGCTGCTCTCCGGCTTGTACCCTCCCCGAGGTACTTCGCCAAATCAAACTAGCTTACTGGTTCAGCGGCAGGAGAGCCATGCAGGCCGCTTCGCTGGCGATCGCGGCGCCCGTGGGCTGAACGCGAACCACAGCATCTTCGAACGAGCAGAAGCTACGGATACCGGTCTGGTTCAAGGTGACCGGAACGGCCGTCGCATAGTAAGTCACAGCCGGAGGACCACCCGCGCCAGTCGCTGCGAAGGTGTAGCCGCTCTTGGTGCCAGCAGCCAGAACGTTGTCAATCAAGCAAGCCGTCGTCGAGCTCGGCGTGCAGGGGCTCGCGCCACCCAACACTGCCAGTGTGCCCGCGAAACCAACGGTCGGATAAGTCGAGTTGTAGGTGACCATACCGGTGTTGATGGTACGGACGGAAGCGACAGCAGACGACTCGTTGGCCGCCATGCGTGCGCGCAGCAAGTTCGGAATCGCGATCGCTGCGATGATCAGGATGATCGCCACCACGATCAGCAGCTCAATCAGTGAGAAACCCTTCTGTTTCCGCATCTCTTTTTCCCCTCGTGTGTGTTTCCTTAGAATTGTCTGGTCACGTATGACGCAGTCGTCTCGATAATTGCACTTGCCTCTCCAAAGGCCCAAGTTACTTCAGTTTCACCCGCCCTTTGAGCAACGGCTTTGTTTTCAGTGTGAGGGTGCACTTTGGAGCCTTTCCCGGCCAATCCCGCTCCTACTTTTCGCTCCGAAACTGGCAAAACGCGTCGATGAAACTGACAAATCACGACACTCCATCCGCAAAGCGCTGTTTACCCGAATCGAGAAAACTGTCCGTCGAGGCCTTACTTTCGTTACCAGGACTGTTGTTACGCTTCTGAACCCGGCACACAGAGATGAACGCAAACATAGCGAGCTTTGCCATCTCAGGTTCAAGCATGGTTTCGATACCCGCCCACGCTTCATGCGTAAAACCTGGCATAAAGCCGCGCAAGCCTACTCCGCCCGAAATCAGGTATCGGAATGGCATAAATGGCTGCACTTGCTCGATCGCTAATTCTGGGAATAGGCACTCGAACCTTCCGCGATCTCTGACGAACACGATCCAAGGCAGGGCCTGGTTGCTGCCCGAGAGAGGACCTGTCGTAGAAAACGACCAATCTGCTGCCTCAGGCAAGAAGGGTTCATGATGAAAGTGGGTGTAGACGAATTGGGACCAGGGGGTGACCCACGGTTCGATCATCAAAATCTTCCCGCCAGGGCGGAGGCATCTCGATGCTTCTCGAAAAAAGCTCTCTACACTCGGCATGTGATGCAGAACGTCCGTCATCACAATGCCGCGCAGAGCGCCGTTCCTGAATGGCAATTGTTGCGCGTCGGCAACCACTCTCGCCCGGGAGCAATGGAATATCTCGGAAGTGATCAAACCGGGAATGAAGCTCTCACAGTACCCCGCGCCCGAACCTAACTCCAGCACCTGACCTTCGCCGGGCGGAAGCTCTTGCGACAACATTCGGTACCACTCGTCATAGATCGAGCGCAGGAAGGGTTTCGACGCAATAATCTGGTTTCGCCGTTCGGTAGTCGCCGGATCGTCAAGGGCGAGCCCTGCCGTCAGCGGATGCGCCAGCAATCTTCGAAGAGATGCGCCGAGCAAGATACTAACCTTCCAGCCGATTCCAGGCGTGCCAGCAGATGCGTAACATCCGCAGTCCGTTGGAAAGCACCCGGGTCATTTTTGTCACGCCGTGAATCCGCTCCTGGTAGTGCACAGGGACTTCAACGATTTCGAGGTGCAGTTTGCTGGCTCCGAAGAGCAGTTCGTAGTCGCCCCAGAGATCCTTGATTCCCCATGTGCCCAGATTCGCTTCCATCCGCAGCCAGTCCTTGCGCCAGAGCACCTTGGTGCCGCAAAGCGTGTCCTTGATGCGTTGATCCAGCAGGAACGAAAAGACGCGTGCGAATACTTTATTGCCCAGCGTGTTGGCCGCTTTCATCGCGAGGCGCGGAACCGGGTACACCAGCCTACTGCCGTTTATGAATTCGCCTTGCGATGTCAGCAGCGCGCGCACGAACGTAGGCAATTCTTCCGGCATCACCGTAAGGTCGGCGTCGAGAATCACCAGGATGTCGCCATTGGCAGCACGGAACCCTGTCCACACATTGTCGGCTTTGCAGATCCCCGGCCCGGGCACCAGTCGGATGTCTTTTTCCGGATGCAGTGCGCTCAGACGGCGCACTTCATCCGCCGTGCCGTCCGTAGACTTGTCGTCGCAGAAAATGATCTCCGTGTGATCGCCCATGGCAGGAATTCGCTCGACTGCATGGCCCACATTTCCGACTTCGTTTCTACAAGGCACAATGACTGACACGGTAACGTCTTCTTCGTGTTTGGGCTGGGTGACCCACCGCGCCACCATGATCTGCATGAGGCATAGTTTGCGCAAGCCGGGCAGACGTGCAATCAGACCGTTGAGCAATATCGACAGGCCCGGAATCCATTTGGGGAAAACCATGAACTGGTGTTTCCGCACTGGCCGGAAACCGGCTAGCTTGAGAAAACCCCGTATGTCGTTTTCGCTGACCCAGTTTGGTTCCACGAATTGCGAACGCAGTCCGATCTTGCTTGCCAGTTTGAGAATGGGCGCCCACAGGTGGCTGTAGTTGATGATTACCAGCCGAGTGTCAGGCGTGCAATGCCGCTTGATGCGCTCCAGCGTGCGAATGATGTCGACCGTATCGAAAATGTGATTGAACAGCACGTAATCGAACACATCGTTCAATTCCAGGTTTTCGGGGTCGCTTTGCACAAACGAGAGCTCGGGGTGCAGTCGTTGAGCCGTTTGCACCATGGCATCGCTGATCTCAACCCCGACGCCAACCGAGGGACGAACCGAAGCCAGCAGATCGCCGGTCTCACAGCGCACATCGAGGACGCGTTTTCCGGGCTCGACAATGAATCGCAGTATCCGCTTGAGATAGTCGTAAAAGTATCGGTTGCGCTGGATGTATTTCTCTCGCTGTGCCGCAATCGTCTCCTGGTGCCTGCGACGCGCATCACGCGTTTCATCGAGCGCATCCGGGCCCCAGGCCTTCGGGTTCGCGATCTGGGGCTGGGTGCCGATCATAGGAAAATCAACCTTTGTGTCGCATGCGACAGCTTGAATCGATCAAGACCAGCATCCGAGAGCACAGTCCCACGGAGCTTCGAGGTGCGCCATCTGCGGGTAACAGCGCACAAAAATTACCACCGCCGCCAACAACACCAGGAGGCTGACGCGGACACCAAAGACCCGCGCAGGCAAGCGATGCAGTGCCACGGCGATCGCCATTCCCAGCATCATGACGCTGGGATAGTAGTAGTAATAAAACAGACCTTTCTCCGGAGTGACCACCCACTGCAGGTAGTTCGCGGCGAAGAGCAGAGAGACCATGATTTCCGGAAGGTGGATCTCCTTACACAGCCGAAATACGCAGAAGCCCAGCGCTGCCAGTCCCCCGAAAGTGACAACCGGATTGCCCACCAGATAAGAAAGCGCCCGCTGCGGGCTTAGATTGAGAGGCCACCGGTACCAGGCCAAAGTGATCGCCGGATTCCATTGGTTGACCGTGTGAAAGTGCCAGATCGACTTATGCATCGTGACCAATTCAGCCACGGTGAATGGCCGGTGCACAGCCCGGCACAGGGGCCAGAAGGTGAGGCTGTAAGCCGCAACGGGAACTGCAATCATGCCCACGATTAAGAATGGAAGTCCGATTTCCCGCACATTTTCCACATAGCGCGAGAGCATGTTCCAACGTTTGCTGGGAAGCCAATCCAAGGCATACAGCGCGAATGTGACCAGAACCAGCACGGCCAGCGTATCGACCGCGTTCCATTTACACGCTCCGGCTAACCCCACGAGAACGCCAGATGCGCAGAACAGCAAGCGACGCGCTCCAACACTGACCTGTAGAACCAGGGATGCCGTGAATGCGGCCAGGCTCCATATCAGGAAAACCATCAGATACGCATCCATCATGCCGATGCGCGACATCACAAAGAGAAAGTGATTAAAAAGTGCCAGGCCGGCCGCCAACGAGGCAAGGTGCAGGTCCTGCAGCAGGAGGTACGCCCAAACGAAGACGGCGACCACGGTCAGCGCGCCGCAGATCCCTCCCGCGATGCGCCACCCGAAGGAATTGTCCCCGGCCGCCTTGATGCCCTGGGCCAGCAGGAACTCGCCCAGCGGCGGCTTCTCCTGCGGCGGATTTACAACGGACGGGCCATGGATGAAGACCTTCGATTCCGGAACGAAGTAGCCTTCGTCATAAAACATGGCTCGCGGGTTCCTGATGCCAAACAGAAGAATGGTCAATGCCACCACGCCGAAAACAATGGCGACTACAAACGGATTTCGATAGGGCTGTGTGTACGACCAGGCGTACTCACGCGAAGCGACGCCGGGAGTCGGTGATAGCGGCTGAACGGCCGGGCTCACTGCGGCAGATTGGACGTGCACCAGACGTAGCAATCTCTGACCTTTCTTCCACTCGGTTATTCCTGACAATGCAACCGCACGTTTAGCCGGCCTAGACACTTGAGGCAGCGGCGCGTGATTTCTTCGCCCCCACCATTTCTTCCAGAATCGAGTCCAGGCCGGTGGTGATTTCCCACTGCGGGTAGTGACTCTTGAACTTGCCTAAGTCGGAGATGTAGCAAATGTGGTCGCCTTTGCGGGCTTCGTCGACGTATCGCCATTGCAGTTTCTTGCCGGTCAACTGCTCGACGCGGTCAATGGCCTCGATCATGGAAACGCTATTTGTCCGTCCACCACCCAGGTTGTAAACCTCTCCCGGCCTCGGGTTGTTCGCGAATTCGGCCATGGCATTGACCACGTCGGAACTGTGGATGTTGTCCCGAACCTGCTTGCCCTTGTAACCAAACACCGAATAGCTCAAGCCGTTCATGGTCGCCTTCACCAGATAAGAAAGGAAACCGTGAAGTTCCACGCCCGAATGGGACGGCCCCGTGAGACATCCGCCGCGGAAGATGCCCACATTCATCCCGAAATAGCGCCCGTACTCTTGCGCTACGAGGTCGGCCGCAGCTTTCGACGCGCCAAATAGCGAGTGAAGGGAACGATCAATGCGGCAACTTTCATTCACCCCGGCATAGTCTTCCTGCCGCAGATATTCGTAGCGGGTCGCAAGTTCCTTGAGCGGAATCTCGTTGGGTGCATCCCCGTAAACCTTGTTCGTGCTCATGAACAGGAACACGGCCTCCGGGCAGTGCTGCCGCATGGCCTCGAGCAGGTTGAGCGTTCCGAGCGCGTTGACCTCAAAGTCCGTAATTGGGATATCGCGTGCCTTGTCATGCGACGGCTGAGCCGCACAGTGAATGATCAAATCAAAGCGATTCGATCGAAACATGTCCTCGATTCGGACGCGATCCCGGATATCAAGGTCGAAATGCGTGAATCGTTTAGTGATGCTTCTGAGGCGCTCCAGATTCCACAAGGTATCGCCCGCAGCCCCAAAGAAATCGCGGCGCATGTTGTTGTCCACACCAACCACGCGACATCCTTCCCGATCGAATCGTTCTACCGCCTCCGACCCAATCAGGCCGCTGCTGCCCGTCACCAGAACTGACCGCTGCTTCATACACTTACCCACCGAATCGGAGACACGACGCAACACTTGCACCTTCGAAAAGAGTAGGTCGCTTGTGGTTCGAGAGTCACCTTACGAAGGTCACAGGCGCATTCCAGTGCAAGTCAGGCGAGCGCTTCCAGGAAGGATGCTTGAAGCGGGAAGAGCAAGCCGGTGCCTCTGCCGTACAATGATTCGCACTTGTTGAAGCGACCATGACCGACTTGAGAAATCTGCTCGAGGTAGACTGCGAGATCTCCCGCGCCTGGACCCTTCCCGCGCCTCTCTACACCTCTTCGGAAGTCTTTGCGATAGAGAAAGAAAGGATCTTCGCCTATACCTGGCAGGTCGTAGGACACGCCAGCCAGGTCGCGAAAGCCGGAGATTTTTTCACCGTCGATCTTGTGGGCGAGCCTCTCGTCATTGTTCGCGGCCTCGATGGTTCACTGCGCGGCTTCTATAACGTCTGCCGCCATCGCGCCGGACCGCCAGCCGAGGGTTGTGGGAACCGTAAGCTCTTTCGCTGCGGCTATCACGGGTGGACCTATGGGCTGGACGGATCTTTGATCAGCGCGACAGAGATCGACGGAGTGGAAGGATTCCGTCCCGAAGATTTTGCCCTCCAGCCGATTCGGACCGAAGAGTGGTTCAACCTCGTGTTCGTGAATCTAGACCCCAACGCTCCGCCGCTCTTAGAGTCACTCGGCGATCTTCCACGCCAAGCAGGGAAGTTCCCCTTCGGTGAAATGAAATTGTTCGAGCGCCGCACCTACGACATGAAGTGCAACTGGAAGACTTACGTGGACAACTATCTCGAGGGATATCACCTGCCCAGCGTTCATCCCGGGCTGAACCGGGAACTCGACTACAACGCGTATGTAGTAGAGCCCAACCGGAGATTCGTGAGGCAGTTCTCGCCAATCCGCGGAGCCCAACCCGGAGACACCGAACCGCGCCGCTATCAGGAAGCCCGCGAAGATCTCACCACCGACTATTTCTGGATCTTTCCCAACTGGATGCTCAACTGCTATCCCGATAATGTCTCGCTGAACATTGTGCTGCCCGTCGAACCCGAGCGCGCGGTTGCCATCTTCGAATGGTATTTACCCGAAAAAGACCACACCGCCCCGGCGGCAAAAGCATCTGTCGAATTCAGTCACCAGATACAGATGGAAGATATAGGCATTTGCGAGATCGTGCAGAAGAATCTACGTTCCCGGAGTTACTCTCGAGGCCGCTTCAGCCTGAAGCAGGAAAAGGGCGTGCACGCTTTCCACCGCATGTACGCGGAGTTCATGCGGGGTAAGGTCTAGGCCGAAGCTTTTAACAGCATGCACGTGATGTCGTCATGCTGGGGCGTATTTCCCACAAAAACCTCGACTTCAGCCAGCAGGCGTTTCATCATGTCGTCTGGAGTTCCCGCAGCCGCCCCGCCGACGGCGCTTAGCAGGCGTGCTTCGCCATATTCATCCTGATGCGCATTCTCGGCTTCGACCAGGCCGTCGGTAAACATAATCAGCCAGTCGCCGGGGGCCATGGTAACAGTGGCTGCCTCATAGGGAGCTTCGGGCGTTATGCCGAAAGGCATTCCACCAACATCCAGCCGTTCGATCTGGCCGCTGGACCTGCGCAGAATGGGATTGTTGTGTCCCGCATTGATGTAGTGGAGACTACGCTGCACCGGATCGTACTCAGCCAGAAACGCGGTAGTGAACCGCAGGCCTCCCTGGCTGTTCGTACAGGCGTACTTATTCATGTTGGCAGCGAGTTGAACAAGCGGTACCTGCGCGGTGGAGAGAGTTTTCAGGCTTGCCTGGAATGTGGCCATCAGCATGGCGGCAGGGATGCTCTTTCCCGCCACGTCGGCCACGGCAAGCACCACGCGATCTTCTTCGCGGTTAGCTCCGGGGCGGGGAAATACGTCGTAGTAGTCTCCCGCCACCGTGTTAGCCGGACGGGTGTGGTACGCGATCGAAATCCCGGGAATCTGCGGAGGCACCCCCGGCAAAAGCCAGGTCTGAATTTCCCGCGCAATCTGCAGGTCTCGTTTCATGACCACGCGGTCGGCGATTTCCAGGATCAGGAGGAGAAGCAGCACCAGCGCTGACCAGAAATGCAGGTCAATCTCGAACTGAACGTGATTGTCCCCCGCGCCGTAGTCGAACCCGGCATGGGGCACCACCAGTAAGATCAGCGCCAGCAGAAGCAGAACACGCCGCGCCGGCGATAGCTTTTCGAAAACAGCCCAGAAAAACTCCTTGATGACGTGAAGACGCCTGCCTCGGTCCGTCAGACCCTCTGGAGTTTTTGCGGCGACGTCTTTGGAGTACAGCCGGTAGCTCGCACGCGCTTCGCTCTCGAACTGTGACCAGAGTTGGCTGACCTCTAATCCTTCAGTGACGCGCCTCCAGAACTGGTGCAGGCGCGCGCCAAATGGCAAGGGCGGCACTGGTTGCAGTGGGGCATTAGGCTGAGACGTGCTAGCCATAGAAGCTCAGGGATGCATTATAGAGGATTGAGTGCGGCACAGTGAGGCGGGATGGGTGCCGGCGTAAGTCCCTCACTCGCGATTGGTCAGATCTCACCCGTGGATCAACAGCGGTGAAGATGACGCCCGTGATCGAACCCTCAGAAGAGGTTCAGCTGCTGCTCGAAAGCCTCTGCGGGCCATTTCGTAGCGAATGCCGATCGATCCGCTCGAGTGAGCTTGTGTTTCTGTCGAAGAGACTTGACCAGGTCCGATAGCCGCTTGGCATAAGCAGGGGGAAGGAACGCGCGATCTTGATAGCGTTGCCGATAGTTCTCGACCAGATGCGGGAAGTTCTGCTCCAGAAAGGGTAGGAAGACTGCGGCGGAACAGGGCTTCAGGAAAAGCGGGTTGGCAAAGACATAATCCGCTCCAGCGTCCGCTGCCGCCCGGATCACCGCCTCAAGATCCTTCGGGGCGTCGGTGATTCCCGGGATCACAGGCGAACAACTCAATCCAACACGAATCCCGGCCTCGCTCAACGCGCGCAGCGCATCCACGCGCAGGTCAGGACGAGGCGCACGTGGCTCCAGAATCCGTGCCAGCTCCACATCCAGAGTGGTGATCGTGATGTGGACCGACAAGCGGTTGGTTTTTGCCACTTCCTGCAGCAGCGGCAGATCCCTTGTGATCACGTTCGACTTGGTGACGATGCCCAGTTCGTAACCTCGATGGCGCGCGAACTCCTCGAGAATCCCGCGAGTCACTTCGTAACGGCGTTCTGCCGGCTGATAAGGGTCGGTTGCCGTTCCCAGTGCGATCGATTCGCCGGGCTTGACGCGCCGGAGTTCCTGGCGCAGCAGGTTGGCCGCATGCTGCTTCACGTATATCTTCTGCTCGAACTCCATGCCGTCGCGCATCTCCATGAACTCGTGCGTATAGCGCGCGTAGCAGTAGCGGCAGCCAAACTCGCAACCGCGATACGGATTGATCGTCCAGGTGAAAGGCATGGCCCGTTTGCTGACGCACTTGTTCAGCAGCGACTTAGCTGGAAGCGTGAAGTATTCAACGTTGTGACCCTCCCGCAGAGAGTCGCCCTGAGCCGCAAGCCGTGCGATACCTACGAGCTTCGGTTCTGGAGAGGGAAGAGGAAACGGCAGGGGAGACATACATTCGCCTTTTATTCGCTACATGCTACGGCACGCTTGGAGAGTTTTCAAGGAGGAAACGTATGGAATCTTCTCGCGCACTCGACGATGCGTACGGCGCAGTCTAGTCCCGAAACATACAATCCTGAGGCGACCATAAATCACTGCGTCTCAATAACATTCGCTTTTCATTCGTATACAGCTTAACCCCTAGGGGCAATCTCTGTTGACCGATTTCTAATGCCGCAAAATTACCTGTCGCTATGTAATAAGTACCAATATTTTCTTTTTGTTGCGAGGATTTTTGTATTCGGCGCGGGATTAGTACTACCGCGTGCGTTTTTTCGCAGAATCCTCCACTTTCTCTTTGACAATCAGGTGATGCCTGTATAGGCTCGCATTACTCCGCTCATATTCTCCGCTTGTTTCCCCAATAGCTCGTGCGGGAAGCCTCAGCGGTAGCTCGTGTCCTGGGTTTCCTGCCTCACGTCGGTGGATTCCCCTGTTCCAACGGAATAACTGGTTCCCCGAACTTTAAAAATCAAAACAGGAGAAAGCGACTCATGAGAAAGAACGCAACCCTGTGCATCACCCTTCTAGCTTTTGCCTTCGCTTCGGTTTGCGCCTTTGCAGGCGTGACGGTCAGCAGTCCGGCGAACGGCAGTACGGTGAGTACTAGCGTCAACTTTGTAGCCAATGCGAGCACCTCTTGCTCGAAAGGTGTTGCATCTATGGGGATCTATCCGGCGCCTTCCCAGTTGGCGTACACGACTAATGGATCCAGTCTGAACACGACTCTCAATCTGTCTCCCGGCACCTACAAAGCGGTCGTTGAGGAATGGGACTATTGCGGGGGCGCGTCCTCGACCCCGGTGACCATCACGGTCAAGAGCGGACAAAGCGGCGTTTACATTACTTCTCCGGCCGCCAATAGCACCGTCACGGGCAGCACCAACTTTGTTGCCACTGCTACCACCAGTTGCTCCTCCGGCGTGGCCACTATGGGAATCTATCCATCTCCCAGCCAGTTGGCGTACGTGGGAAATGGCGCCAGCCTGAACACCAGCTTGAGCCTCAGTTCGGGTACTTACAACGCCGTCGTCGTCGAATGGGATAAGTGTGGCGGCGCCGCTGCCGCTCCTGTCACCTTCACCGTCAGCGGCGGGGGAAGCACCTTCAGCAATCTCCAGGCCTCCGGCGGCTGGAACGGCTACGCCCAGCAACCGCCCAATTACGGCGACTGCACTACTTGTAAGCCCTCCGGGCCGGAAACCACATGGGCGTTGTACCAGGGGATCAGCAATCCTTCGCTCACGGGAAAAGCGGCCCAGTTCAACATCGGTGGCACCGAAGCCTATACCGACGTGCTCTGGAACAACCACCTGATCGGGGACCTGTCCTCGCAGGGAATGCCCGACTCGAACCACACGCTGGTCCCCAAGCTAAGCACGTTCACCTATGACATCTACTTTTATGGGAGCAACTTGGGCGCTTCGCAGGCCCTGGAATTTGATGTCAACCAGTTCTTCAATAACATGGGATTCACCTGGGGCCATGAGTGCCGCGTAGCTGGCGGCAATGAGTGGGACATCTGGGACAACCAGAATGCCAAGTGGGTCGGAACCGGCATCGCCTGCAATCCTCTGGAAAACCAGTGGAACCACCTGACGATCCAGGTGCAGCGTACGTCGGACAACCAACTCCTCTATCAGTCGATCACCTTTAACGGCACAACTCACACTCTGAATAAGAAGTATCCGGCGTTTTCAGCTCCGGGGTGGTGGGGGATTACGGTCAACTACCAATTGGACGGCAACTCCAAGCAGACGGCTTATTCAGTGTACGTCGACAAACTCAACTTCACCTACCAGTGAGGATGGGGGCTAGAGCAGTACTGCCAGGGCGCCGGATCGCAAGATCCGGCGCCGTTTTTCTTTAGCATCTACTTCAGGAGTCCGTACACTTCCACTTCGGTGCGCGTTCCGAAATAAACTCGCCCGTGAATCACCACCGGGAATACGAACCTGGTTGCTAGGGCTGCGCGATCGCGCTGTCCATTCTGTTCCGATGTGTAAATTGGCTCGCCAAGCTTTGCGGCATCGAACGCGAAAAGCACCGCGGTCTTTGTATCCGGACCATTCCAGCTTTTGGTGGAGATCGCCCAGATAATTCCGTTCTTCTTGCCATCGGCGGAAACAGACGGTGTGGCGCCCGGGTCCTTGAAGACGGTTGTCGTGGCTGCTCCGGGAATGAGCGCGCCATTCTTGAGAGTGTATTCGCGAAGTCGATCGTCGCTGGTGGCGAAGAAAGCGCGGCCGTTCCAGTAGGCCATGGCACCGAGACCGCTTCCTTTCATTTTGATGCTTGCTACCAACAAATCGCTGTCGCGGTGATACTTGCCCATATGGTCGCGATCAATCACGTAGATGGTGGAGTCTTTCGTGGGCTGCAACAGCAAGTGCGTATGCGCGCCGGGTTGATCTGGCAGGAGAGTCGGGCCACTGGAGCCGACATCCGTGTCGGCATTGCTAATACGGTCCTGGTCGTGCGGTGTGAAGTAATCCTTAATGGAGAGGGTGGAACCGTCGAGTTTGAGAACGGAGTCGCCGTAATCGCGCCCGCCAGTTGCCGCATCAAACGTGCCGTTTCCAGTGGGGACGTAGAGGCTCCCATCCGAATCGACGGCTGGCCCGGTGTCGGCGAGCCAGATGCCGGCCTCCGAACCGTCGGGATTCACATTGAGCACGGCCTTCTGCGCCAGGGTTTGCGCATCGTAGGCCATCACCCAACCATGGTAGGGATCGACGTCGCACGACGAGGCCCAGGCAACATAAACGTTGTTGTTCGCCAGCGTCAGCGCAGCACGAGGATTCTCGCGGAGCGGATTGAAGGCCACTTGTCCCCTGGAAGAGCCGGCGCCGCTACCAGCAACCGACGCAGTGATGAGCTTGGGCCCTCCGAATTTTTCAGCACCGGTGGTGATCGCCAGGGCATGCAAGTGTTGAAAGTATTCGTCGTCTCCGACTTTATGAGGAATCATCGTCCGGGCTAAAACGTAGAGCGTGCCGCTCTTATGATCAATGACGGGGGTCGAGGTGATGCCGATTTCGGGGCGAATGAACGGACAGGCGACCATGTCTTCGGATACCACTCTCATGCCGCGAGATTTGTCGACAAAATTGCGATGCCAGAGTGGTGGATCGCCGGGACGATTAGCGTCAAAGGCATACACGCTGTCGTGCTCGGTGGCCACATAGAGCACATCGTACGTGCCCTTGTTGGGAATCTTGACGTCGGGTACATACAACGGCTGCGCGTAGACGGCCCCGTCGACTTTGAAAGCTCCGAGTCTCCCGAACTGCCTGGAGTTGACGTTGCGCGGAGTGAGTATTGTTTCGTTCAGCGTCGCGCCGGTACGCGCGTTGTCATACTGCGAGGTCGTAACTTGAGCCGACGCCGGAATCGCGAGTAGAACGAACGCTACGACAAAGCGGTTGCCAGGGAACTCCATTTTCGAGTCCCTCCGTTCGATGAATTCTCGACACTACGCTATTGTTGCGATCCCTGCTTTTCTCCTGCCGGCGCGGCCGGCTTCTCAAACAATTTCGGATCGAGCGTCGGATTCAACTCGACCTTCTTGTACTCCACCGTACTGGTGTCCTTACCGTCCTGCTTATTCTTGTGCGTGTAGGGAAGCGTAAGCCCGTCCGCAGTTCGCCAGTCGCTGAGATCGGTCTCGCCCTCGAACGGGCCCGATTGCCCCATGCCCTTGTACTTTTCCCGCAAAATGCGCCCGCTTTTCGGATCGACATACCAGCGCAGCCAGGGAATGCTGCCGCCGATATCCACAATGGCTGCTTCAATGTCGCCGATCTTCTCCGTTCCCGCCGCCGTGAACGTGATTGCGGGATCATCCACATGCGAGCCCACGTAGATCAAGTCGTGATGCAATTGCGACAACATTTCTTTCTTTTGATCAGGTGGCATGGCACGGCTTCCCATGCTTCCCATGCTCATGAAGCCGGTCGAAGGCGTTGCGACGAATGTAAGCAGACCCTGCGGCGTTTGCACCTCGACATGCATGCTGTCAGGAAATGCGATGCTGACGTCCACGGTACCGGGCGCTTCTCCCGGATCGCTCTCAGCCAGGCTCACCCGCATGGTCTTGATCCCTTTGAGCGTGGCCACGCCGCCCATCGCCTCGGCCGCCTTGGTGGCCAGGGCTTTTCCTTCCGGATTAGACACCGCTGACTTGCTTTCTTCTTTCTGTTCCGGCGGCGCCGGGATCGTGATGTCCACGTCCTTCACCGCTCCCAACGATGATAGCGGCTTGTCAAACTCCTGCGTGTTACCCACCACCAGTACGGCAAGCTGATCTTTGTGCAGATACTTTGCCGCGACCCGATTCACATCGACGGCCGTCACCTTCTTGATCTCTGCCTGGTATTTGTCGAGCCAGTCAGGAGGATATCCGTAGTACTCGTAGGTCATGCGCTCGGCCAGAATCTTGTCGGGCGAATCAAGCCTAAAGATAAAGGCATTCAGAATCGCATCTTTCGCCCGCCCGATTTCCTCCTCTGTGATCGGCTGCTTGGCGAGATTGTCGATGTCATCGTCTACGGCCTTGATCGCTTCCACCGTACTCTGGCTCTTTGTCGCCATCGAAATCTGCAGCATTCCCGGATGTCCAAAGTTAGCGCCGACTCCGCCTCCGACTCCGTACGCAAGCCCGCGCTTGGTGCGAATGTCGTTGAATAGCCGGGAAGAGAATCCGCCTCCAAACGCCTCGTTGAACACGCTGATGGCGTAATAATCGGGATTATCGCGGATCACACCCATGCCAACCATGTGAATGTTGCTCTGGTTTACGTCGTCTTTGGCCACCAGGTAGTACCCCGGTTTGGCCGGCGAATACTTGAAGTTATTCTTCGGAATCGCAGGACCCTTCGGCCACGAGTCGAATGCCGCCCGCAGCTTCGATTCCAGGGCAGCCGAGTCGAAATCCCCCGTGATTCCGAGGATGATGTTATTCGGATGCACGTGCTGGGAGTGCCAGTCGAGCAGATCCTGTCGTGTTATCGCCGCCACCGTGGCATATTCTGGCTCCCGGGCATAGGGATTATCCGCGCCATAGGCAAGTTTTACAGACTCACGTCCCGCGATCGATCCGACTTCATCGTTGCGGCGCGAGATGGCGTCTGCCTCTGCCTTCTGCGCAATGTCGATCTTGTCCGCGCGGAATTCGGGGTTGCGCAACACGTCGATGAAAACCTTGAAAACGTCATCCAGATCGCCCTTCAGGCAGGAGAAGCTGATGCTGGTGGAGTCACTGCTGCCGCCGGTCTCCACTTTGGCAGCACGCACCTCGAGGAAGTCATCCAGTTGGTCGCCGGTCTGCGTCTTGGTCCCGCCCGTGCGCCAGACTTCGCCGTAGATATCGACGAGGCCGGCCTTATTTGCGGGCTCGTTCACGGAACCGCCACGGATGCGTGCCGTCGCCTCAATGAGGGGGAGTTCGTGATCTTCCTGGAGAAAGATCACCATCCCGTTGTTCAACTGAAGTCGCTTTGGCTGCTGCGGCTTGAATGCCGGCAGTTGCGGGATTGGAATCTGCTTCCAGTCGGACTGCGCCATCGCGCAGGGCAGGGAAGAAAGAGCCATGGAGAGCGCCGCCAGCAGGATCGTTCGCTTCATTGCGCACCTCCCTGGCCGCTCGGACTTTCAGTCCCATGCTCTCCTCCGGCCGCAGGAGGTCCCGCGCTCTCAATCACCCCCACGGTGCGATTCGTGTCCACAAAAATCTGGTTGGCGATGCGCCGGATGTCCGCCTTGGTGACCTGGTCGATGCGATCCACAGTCCGGAACAACTCGCGCCAATCGCCATACCGCATCTGATAAGTCCCTAACTGCACCGCCAGGCCCTGGTTGTCGGCCAGTCCCCGGATCAGGTTGGCCTTGCTGCGCGTCTTGATCATCTGGAGTTCATCATCCGTGATGTCTTCTTTTTTCAGCCGCTCGATCTCCACGTGAATCGCATCCCCCATCTCTTGCGGGGTATGCCCCGGAAGCGGCACCGCATAAAATGCGAAGAGGTGCGGATACTTGGTCCCTGGCATTCCGCCGAATCCAGCCGAATAGGATGCGATCTTCTTGTCGCGTACCAGCGCTCGATAAAGGCGCGATGTGCGCCCCTCAGACAAAAGATCGGAAATGGCGTCAAAGATAGCGTCATCCTTGCTGCGGTAGTCGGGGCGGTGATAGCCCTCGAGGTAAAGCGGCTGCGTTTTTTCGCGCAGCACTACACGCCGCTCGGAGTTCTGCGGAGGCTCGGTCGTGGTGATCTCGTCGGGCTTCGGATGCGAGGGCAGCCGCCCGAAGTACTTTTCCAGGATGGGCATCGTCTGATCCGTCTTCACATCCCCAACCACGGCAACCACCATGTTTGACGGCACGTAATATTCGTCAAAGAACTTCTTCGCTTCGGTGGCAGAGAAGTGGTTCAAGTCGGCCATCCATCCAACCGTCGGACGATGGTAGGGATGGGCTTCGAACGCCGCGGCATTGAATTGCTCGAGCAGTCGGCCGATGGGATTGCTGTCGGTGCGCATGCGCCGCTCTTCGATCACGACATCACGCTCTTTGTAGAACTCGCGAAGCACGGGGTGGAGAAAGCGCTCCGACTCGAGATATGCCCACAACTGCAACCTGTTTTCGGGCAGGGAATAGTGGTATTCGGTCTCATCGTAGTTCGTGCTGGCGTTCATGTCTTCGCCGCCGTTCTGCTCAATGATCTTGCCGAATTCGTTCGGCTTAACGAATTTGTTGGCTGCGGCAATGGCGTCCTTCCACGCCTGCTCCAGTTGCTTGAGCTTGCCTTCGTCGCGGCTGACCGTCTTGTCGCGTTCAGCGATGTAGGCCGCATAGGCCACTTCCACTCGTTCGAGAGCGGGCTTCTCCGCAGCGTAATCAGTCGTGCCGATCTTGTCGGTGCCCTTGAACGCCATGTGCTCAAACATGTGAGCCAGTCCGGTGGCCCCCTTCGGGTCCTGAGCAGATCCCGCGTCGACCATTGTGAAAAAGGAGAATACCGGCGCCTCTGCTCGCTCGCACACGAGGAGTGTCAGGCCATTGTCAAGTTTCTTGACCGTAATCCTCTTCTCAAAGGACGCGACATCCTGCGCGAGGGAAGCCGTCGCCAAAAGAAGAAAAAGCGAGAGTACCTTGCAGGTGAATACGCGAACGGCAGGAGCTTTCATTGGACCTCCAACGGGGTAAACGCGGTTGTGCACCAAGGTTGGACGCACC
>Ga0335069_10003283_pt1 | contig 24535 bp, 19 predicted proteins | sample Lox_Sample_11_FD_206714 | JGI IMG/M metagenome (GOLD analysis project Ga0335069, IMG submission 206714) | Soil microbial communities from Loxahatchee National Wildlife Refuge, Florida, United States - Lox_Sample_1.1 | ecosystem: Environmental > Terrestrial > Soil > Wetlands | place: USA... | reverse complement strand
GGCCAATCTTGATCTTTACAGCACCGATCGAACCTTCGTTCAAGCCACCTATGCCCATGCTTTCAACGTGACGGATGGCTTCAATGGACTCGTGGTGCTGCCTGTGAATCCGCTCACTGGCGACACCGTTGCTGCTCCGGTGGTCATGCGCTATACCCCTTCCACCAATCTGGGCGGTATCGATCTGGCTGGAATCACTCTTTCCCGCCGCGTCCGCGACTTCGATTTTTATGCCAGCGGCAATTACTCGGGCACTCGGCCCGACGGTCTCACTTCGCCTTTCGGTGGGTTGATGTCCGATCCGTTTGAGAATCCGGTGGATAAGAATGGCGGCATGGTCTACGCGGGTGCCCGCTTCAACGTGCCAAAAGATGATGGCCGCACCAAGATCGGTTTTGAGTTCAACCACGGCTCGAAATACTGGTTCAACTTTGCCCAGGCCGAAGACGACATCATTGCGCCCAAGACGGCCGCGCGTGGCGATGTGTACGAGACCTATCTCACGCATCGCATTTACGAGCGCTTTCTCGCCAGGCTCGGCTACATCCGCTACAACTACGACTATTCCGGCTCCGGCTGGCAGGTCGGCGCACCGAAGGACTTGAGCAGTTCCAACTCCATCCTGGCATTCCCGACCTATAAGGATGCTTCGATGATCAGCTTCGGGCTGACCACCAAGTTTTAGGAGGCGACCATGAGAACAGCGGTAATCCGGAGTTTCATCACGGCGGTGGCGCTGGCCGCCGCCGTTCCCGCCTCCGCTCAGGCTGAGGCTCAGTACAAGCATAAGGACTACTTCGAGCACTATGAAGGCACGAAGACCTGCCTGCAGTGTCACCAGAAAGAAGCGGAAGACTTCTTTCACTCCCAGCATTACCAGTGGAAAGGTTCGGCGCCTCACATCTCCAACGCCAAGGGGCGCGCTCTCGGCAAGATGAATACCATTAACGACTTCTGCACCAGCCCCGCTAACAACTGGATCGGCCTTGTGCAGAATAAAGAAGGCGACACCATCACCCGGGGTTGCTCGGCTTGCCACGCCGGGCTCGGCCTCAAGCCTTCCGACCAGATCTCCGAATCGCAGCTAGAAAACATCGATTGCCTGCAGTGTCACGCCAGCGGCTATCGCCGCGAGGTCTATCGGAAGAAAGATGGCGGCTGGGAGTGGAAGCCCATCCTATGGCAGAACCCCGAAGGCCTCGATTCGGTGGCCAAGCGCATCTCCTTGCCCAAACGTTCCATGTGTCTGCGCTGCCACGCGAACTCCGGCGGCGGTCCCAACTTCAAACGCGGTGATATGGAATACATCCTCTCCGACGTTGATCGCGACTATGACGTGCATATGGGCTCGAATGGCGTTGCTTTCGATTGCATCCAGTGCCACAAAGGCGACGACCACCGCATCCGTGGCCGTGGTACTGATCTCTCTGCCAACGACATGCCTTCCACCGTGCGCTGCGAAGACTGTCACGGGTCCGCGCCGCATAAGACAAACGCCGACCTGAACCGGCATGTCGCACGCGTCAACTGTACCGTCTGCCACATTCCGACGTTTGCCCGCACCGATCCAACTGACGTCGTCCGCGATTGGTCCAAACCCGATTTCCACGAGGAGACCGATCGCTATTCGGCGACCATCCAGCTCGCCCAAAACGTCATGCCCGTCTATCTTTGGTTTAACGGCAATACACGCGAGCAATTCCTGGCTGAGCCCTTGAAGAAAGACACAGACGGCAGCATCGAGATGATGGTACCCGAAGGCAGCCGCAGCGACCCCACCTCCCGCATCTACGCGTTCAAACTACATCGTGCGACTCTTCCCGTGCTGGACGGTAAGCAGTGGGTCATTCCCATCGAAGTAGAGGAGTTCTTCCAGAACGGAGAGCTAGACCAAGCGGTGAAAGAGGCAGCCGACAAAGAGTACGGAATCAAGAACGCCCAATACCGCTTTCACCCGACCATCCGCTATATGGGTATTTTCCACGGCGTTCGCCCCGCGAAGTACGCGCTCAGCTGCCATGACTGCCACTCTGTCAACTCGCGCATGAACTGGGCACAACTGGGGTACAAATCCGATCCCGCAGCAACCGCCGGCGGGCAGGGAGCGCCATGAAAGGTACGCGCGAATACGAATCGGGTTGAAAGAAGACGAGCCGGGCTATTCACGGTTAAGCGCATCGTGCGCCGAGTAGCCCAGTTGGCTTTTCGTTATGTCATTTTCGCGATCCCGGGTCTGAGCCAAGCAGAATAACCAACCCGGGTTGAGGACCGTCAAACACAGCTGCTGAGTTTTTCCATCGAGACTCATGTTCCTGACTTTGTGGACACTAGCTGGGTACGGGTACCTTGCACCACACCTCAGCGACTTACGCGTACAGCATCAACGCTCGCGTTGTTGTTTCCGGATCTTTCGACGATGCGAGCCAAGGGCGGCACGCGCCGCAGGTTTGAATTTCGCGAGCACAAGCCAGAGAAATGAAACCGAGGCTGGCACGACTCCGGTCCCCCGCGGTTTTCTCCGCGGAGGACCAGTTCCATTGGATGGCTCAGCGTCATTCGCCAATGAGCGCGCGGTCGACCGAAAGAGCTCCGCTGCCACGGACGATCAAGCCAAGCGCCAGGACCAGCGCCAGCAGATGAAACTCAAAACCCTCGCCTTTTTGTTGCCCGGTCCAGTTCATAAACAGGCCATTCGGCAGATGCACCATGAACACCGCCACCACCATGTTGCAGGCGATGCCGAAGGCGGCTACTCGTCCCAGAGCGCCCACGATCAGGCCCATGCCTCCCAGAAACTCGGCGCAAATCGCCAGGAAGCCAAAGACCGCAGGAATATGCATCTGGTGGAAGAATCCCATGGTTCCGGAAAAGCCATAACCCCCGAACCAGCCGAGAGCTTTCTGTGCGCCATGGGCGAAGTAGACGATTCCCATTACCAGGCGCTGAATGGTCAGGATCCAATCGTCGGGTGTAGACAACAGCTTTCGAAACATAAGTTTCTTGCCTCCCCAATCAGGCGGCGATTATAGCGTTGAAAACGGTGTTGGCAATGGATGTGAACAGGAAGGCTTGAAAACGGAACGCGGGTGATTTACGTAATGCTCCAGCTTATTTGCCAGGCGCGATAGCGTAGTATCCCTTTCTCGCTTGCACTGACAGCTTTTGGTCCTTGCCGCCTACGGTCACATTGATTGGATGGAAGCGGCCGTCCAACTCGTGTTCAGTTGGCGAGAAGCCCAGAAGATAAGACGAATCCGGAGTCGCGGCGACGCGGTCGAAACCCGTATTGAAATCGTTGTTGTTATGGAAGACTGTCCCACCGGTTGCCTCGGCCAGGGTCGTCATCAGCTCGGAGGCTGCGGATGCCGCTTCATGTTGATATGCGGCGATCCCCTGGGTTCGCGTGCTCAAGGAATCGAAGTTATAAAGTCCGCGAGCGTCCAAAGCGCTGATCGTAATATCGGTACGAAGAGCGCCCTCGGTCAGCCGCGCGTAGTCCTGCTCCCCGCCAGCCGTGATAAAGCCCGGAGACACTAACACCAGCGAACGTTGTCCGGGGGCGATCGCCAACTTGGCCAAGGCACCGCGCAACGCCCCGAGGAAAATCCGGTCTTCATCTTCTGCAGCTACAAAACGCTGTTGCGCGGCGGAGCGAGCCAATCCTTCGGCGGCGGCGGCGAACCGTGCATCATTGCCATAGGCGCAAATCAGTGCATTTTCCGTGGCTGCTCCCAACGCGTCCTCGTCATGCTTGTTCCAGATCAAGTCCGCCAGATAGGCATCGATTTCAGGGCAATTGTTTCCTTGGGCATCAGCGGTCATTCGCGGCCTGATGCGCGCGAGCGCTTGGCGCAATTTCGAGTGATCGGCCGTGAAGTCGAGCGTTGTTTGCCCGGAGGTCGTGAAGATCGCGGCCTGTACAGATGGAGGCAACGAGGAGATCTGGCGATCGGCAGCGCTCTCCAATACTGCGATGCTCTGCGCAGTCAAATGAGCGTCGTCGAAAAGGTAGGCAATGCTGCGCTCGGTTGCTGCAGGCGCTGAAGACGGAACTCTCGATCCGGTCGACGATCCGTCAGCGGCAGTATCAGCCGGTTCACTCGCGCTCTGTTCCACCGTGAAGCGGGTAATCGCTCTGGGTTTGCGGTTATCCAGAAGCAGGAAATCTTCACGCCGAAGATTTCCGACGGGATGGCCCTGGCTATCCCGCACCACTACCCGCACCAGAACCAGGTTCACCGCAACTTTGATGGTTGGAGGAGTGTTTGAGGAGGCGGGTTCGACGGGTGCTTCATGCCGTGCACGGTCCGGGCTGCTGCTCGAAGCCTGTGCACGTAAGGCTTGGCGTGACGGGCCGAATTGCGAAGGAAGCGTTGGAGGAGGATCAGGAACGCAGTTCGTGGGATTCACCTGCTTCAGCGCTTCGCCTTTATGCTTTTCTGCGTTGCTGAGCCATTTGAAGAGCGGCTTCAGGGCTTCCTCATAGGGTTGCCGCGAAGGCAGGTCTGGAAAGGCGAAGCTCTGCACCCCTTCGTCGCGCAAAACGGACACCGCAATCTTTTCTGTCCCGTAATAGCCGGCTGATGCAGCCGCCGAATAATTGCCTTCAATCTTTCGAAGCTCGTTGGCCGACAAAATCGCGGAGAGCTGTTGAAGGGAATCATGATCGACTGTGCTGTCGAACGTCTTCACGTGTTGCGTGGATCCGCCACCCGTGCTCAGGGTCTCCTGGGTCGCGGGAGTGTCTCCCATGCCGTCGGGACTTCTTTGAATCTGGTTGCTGATTGGACCGCGGCCCTCGGCTCGATGCTGGTCTTCTATATGGACCCGCCCATCTTCCCGAACCAGCAAGCAGGTTTGGTGGACACCGGCGTAACGGTCATAGACAGCCTTCTCGAATCGGATCAGATAGGGCGCTGCGCCTGCCTGCTCGGAGATCCGCAACACATCCGCCTTGCGGGATGAGACCAGGGTACTGGCGCGTTCGGAAAGGCCTCTGGCTTCTTCCGGCTTTTGCAATTTCTCCATCACCGCCGAGTAGCCGGTTAGCAAGGGAACCAGAGCCGGATCACTCTCGCTCGATGTCGCTTGCCGGATTTGTAAGGCCCGCTCATAAAGTTCCGCCGCTTCCGGATAGAGTCGCTGTTCAGCCTTTAAATCGGCCAGATGTTGGAGTGGTCCAGCCAGCTTCTGATCACTCTTCCCGAAACTCTGTTCAATAATCGCGGCCGCTCTGGAGTAGGACTTCTCGGCTTGCGACGATTTGCCCTCAGCGTGCTGAACTTCCCCAAGGTTCTGCAGTACATCCACCAACCGATTGCTGCTTGTGCCAAAGGACTTTTCCTGTGCTGCCAGCACTCGGCGAAAAAGTGATTCGGCCATGTCGAGCTTGGTTGCATCGTCGAGCGCGGTCGGGCCGGTCAAGTCGTTGGAGGGAGTCGCGGACCCCGGCGCATTGCCTGCAGTATTCGCCGCGGAAGCCGGGACCTGCGAGTTCGGCAGAAGCCGAACACTCTCGAGATAAAGGGTTGCTAACTGATTCAGGCTGGAGATGGTCTCAGGATTTTCCGGGCCAAATGTTTTTTCGCGGATGGAGCAGATTCTCCGGGTGGTACGAATGGCATTCGGGAAGTCCCACTCCTTGATGTGAAGGCGGGCGAGGTTTTCAAGAATCGGCAAGAGCAAGGGGTCTTCCGGTCCGCGATTGCTCTCCACGATCGCGATGGCCTTCTCGTAAAGTGCTTCCGAGTTGATAAAGCTATTGCGCACAAACGCCACCAACGCGAGATTGTTATAGATGGGAGCGAGTCGCAGATCATTGGCCCCAAACCTCTGGGCTTCCTGCAATGCGTCGAGGAAAAGTCGATTGGCGTCGCTGAGCTTACCCTCTTGAAAGAGCTTTTCGCCGGCCTTGTTATTTTCTTGCCAAGTCGCTTGGCCAGCCAGGAAGAGCGGCATCAAGATCAGGCATGCCAGCGCAAGCAAGCCATGGCCCATCAGCCTGGTGTGTGACCGCATGTCACGATTATGCAACGGAATGTCTCGTTCCATCGCACCCGGAGTGAGAGATTTCAGTCCTCGGCGCCAGAGTTCTACTTCATCTCCTTTGTGATGCCGAGGCGCTCGCTCATCTCGTCATAAAGGAAGCCTTTGCCGACACGGTATGGTTGGACCCACTCGCCGTCAATCACGAATTGCGGGATGGCGCGCTTGCCAGTTCGCTGGATGACCTCTCGGGCTGCGCCCGGGGTAGTCTCGATATCGATGTCGGTAAACGGGATTTTGTGCTCGGTAAGGAAGCGTTTGGCCACGCGGCAGTCCGGGCACCAAAAGGCAGAGTAAACGGTTACATGCATGGTCGAAGTAGTTACTGTCCTGTTTATATCATTGTCGGCGATTGGATTGCCTGCGGCGTGCGAGCTTTGAAAAACGAAATTTTGACGACAGAACCGAGAGGCGATAAGCCTCCTTCCAGCATCTAGAGCTGACATCGAGAATGCGGTACCCAGTTAACCAACGTCGCCTCGGAGAAGACCATGAAGGGTTTGAGGTCGCAGCGCCTGGGTCAGTGCCTGCGTCTCTTCTGCGTCTCATTTGGGATCAACTAGGGTTTTTGCTGACGCAGCTTCTCGGATTCCTGGATTGCTTTGCGAAACTGTTCGACGGCGGCCAGCGGCGGCTGCTTGAGAGCATTCTTAGCGGTGTAGCGCCATACCGGGGGAGCATCCAAGGGATACTCGCCGCCTCGAAAGACTTCGAAAGTATCGTCAGACGATCCGATGTCGGTACCGAGACGGGGGTCCGAGCTTGGAGGCGTCCCCAAGCCCGGATCGGTTGCATCCGACGGTCGGCCTTGTTCCCCGCCCATGCGAATATTCCCATCGCCGGGCTGAATGATGACGGGACGATTATCGATTGGGGAATTGTGGATAGCTGGGCCGCTGATATGACCGGTGCGCACTGCGATCACCAGGTCGGCGGCCTGAATATCAGACACCAGTCGGAATCTGCCCCACTTCGTGATCGCCTTTTCTACGTTCTCTTGCGCGATTCGATTAGCACTGACGTCGTTGATTGGCTCACCCGCACCCGGCTCGATTATGACGGCCGCCGTTTGCGCCTTCAACACGAGGTCCGGCAGTTCAGGCTTCTTTTTCTTGGCAAAACTGAGCAGGGTGAAAGCGGCAACGATTAACAGAAGCCCGGCGCTGCGTTTAAGCAAGGGGCACCTCACTTGCGGCGTAGAGATTATACGACTTATGAGTACCAATCAGGCCAGAGACAGGCAACAGTTCGCGGAGTCGCGGCGAAGGCGCCGAGCGAAAGGGCCTCCCATAAAGGTTAGTAGCTCGTATCGTATTTCATGATCAGCAGCGTTGCCGCGCTTCACGCAAATGGAGCTGGCGATCGTGCACCAAGTGCGTGATGCGGGTGTGCCGTTCCTCGCGGGCACGGATACCGCCGCCGGCGTCCATGTCTTTCCGGGATTCAGCCTGCACGAAGAGTTAGTTTGTTTCGTGAAAGCGGGTTTTACTCCGCTGGAGGCCCTGCAGACTGCCACCCGCAACCCGGCGATCTTTTTTGGGAGGACGACAGACATGGGCTCAATCGAAGCCGGCAAGTATGCCGATCTTGTGTTGCTCGATGCGAATCCACTGGACGACATCCGCAATACTCAAAGGATTCGCGCTGTTGTGTATGCCGGCCATTATCTTTCGCGCGACCAACTCGATTCGCTTTTGGGCGATGTAGCCGCAGCCGCGGGGAAGTCCCGATAGTCCTCGCACTTGAGAGGATGCTGCATCGTGAATGCTCGACAACTTCGTGGCGATGCAGGGCGCGCGCTTTAGCCGTAAAGCTCTCTCTCTTGGATTACAGGTGGCTCGTCGTGTGGTTTGCCTGCACGAGCTGCCGAGCCGAACATCGGGCCACGGGCGGGAATGACCGGCGCGAAGGCAGCGAATCCGAGAGGCTGAGGCATATCGTCATAAACGGCTTCCATGCCGCCACCCCGGAAGTAGGTCTCGTGCCAGAAGCCGGTGCCGCCCGAGTTCCTTAGAAAATCCTGCCACCACTGGCGATGCGGGTCTGAGCGTGTCCACTTTAAGAGCGATTCAAGATCGCGCCAATATTGCCTGAAGCCGAGATGCACTGGGAAAAGCGAAATGATCAAGTTCTCGTGCTGGAGAAGCCCCTCGGGGTGAGCAGAGAGAGAGTTCGATATCTTGGGCCCGAAGCCAAAAAGAGTCTTGAAACCGGTGAGCCGATTCACCCTCATCCCTAGATAGATGACGATCAGATCCGGGTAAGCGGAGAGATCGACTGTTTTGCGGGCTACCCTGGTCGGCATGTGCGCGCTCCTCAGAGTGTTGATGCGATTTAGAGATCGTTCGTCACAAAAAGGTCCGCCACCGGTTTCAAACCGGTCTGACTCTCAGCATCGAAAGGATTCGTTGTATTTCGCATGGGTGCTCAACCAGATCGTTGGCAATGAGATCCGCCGAAGGCCTCCGATCGATTGTCAAAGTCGTTTTCGGTGATGAACTTGCCCAAACGATCCACCACCTCAAAGTCGATGGGGACTGCGACTCTACTCAGGCGCCTACGCAAACCTCACTGATCAGCTTGGTTGCTGGCGATGTAGCACAGCGATCGAAGTTCGTACTCCGTCCGCCCCCCGCAGGCTCCATTTTCACACTCCGCATGGGGGAATTTAGCGTTGCGAGGCGAAACTATGTGCAAGATTCTTCGCAGTGTGCAATTTTCGGTCATGTCTTCGGCGAATTGCTAGCTTTCCGCTTGACGCTGGTATGGAGCAGTTTTACATTCCATCGAGAAGCTAATCGTCCCCCGGTTGGCTCGCCAGAGCTGTTCTAACGGGGTTTCAATGGGTCTTCGTCTGCGTTCTGCGCTTCCGATTGCACACACTTGTGTACTGGTTTCGCTGCTTTTCATCAGCATCACTCCATGTGCTGCACAAATCGCAGTGCACACTTTTGAAGGCATCGACGCTTCCAGCGACCCTAAGCCGGAGTTGAATATCGATCCGAACGGAGCGGTGGGAACGAAGCAGTACCTGGAGTGGACGAATGTCGCAATCCAGGCCTTCGACAAAACTACGTTTGCCCCGGTATGGTCGAAGCCACAGTCCGGAATTCTGCCCTGGCAAAAGGCCGGACTTTCGAATTGCAATATCACCGGCGACGGATTTGTGTTGTTCGACCGTTTGGCTTCACGCTGGGTCTTCGGCGGGCACAACCCATACAGTTCGAGCGGAACTTATTATTATTGCATCGCAATCTCGAACACTGACGACCTTTCGTCGCCCAGCTTGAGCTGGTATGCGTACCGGTTTTATCTCACTCCAAGCTTGGGTACCAACGCTCAGGGGCACACCTTTTTTCCGGACTGGCCAAAACTCAGCACGTGGATTGACGGCTACTACGTGGCCATCGATCTCCTGGATCCCGACAATCACTACCAGCCCGTGGGGGCCCTGGTGTGCGCTCTGGATCGCACCAACATGTTGTTTGGCGGGGTACCGCGCGCGATGCAATGCTTCACGGATCCGCCCCAACCTCCTACTGCCAGCCGCTACCTGAGCCACAGTTTGGTTCCCGCCGATGTGGAAGGGACGAGCGCTCCTCCGAGCGGACGCGATGAGTTCCTGGTGAGTGTGCAGAATCCTCCGCTGGATGGAGTTACCGTGACTAGCGGGGCGATCAATCTCTGGGACTTTCACCTCGACTGGAATACGCCGTCGAACTCGACCTTCAGTAATATCACCGTGAATGTGCCGTCGTACGAGCCGGGTTGTTATGACCTTGCGAGCGTAGGGAATACGTACTGCGTGCTGGAGCCGTCCGCGCCGCTCTCCGGTACAGGGCACCAGCACGTGGATTCGGTGGGCGACCGTCTAATGCCGCGTCTTGCCTATCGAAACTTCGGCACGTATGAATCTTTCCTGGTGAGTCACACAGTGCGGGTGGCGACCAATGCAGCAAGCACCAGGACAGGCGTCCGCTGGTACGAGTTGCGCGGGTCAGGAACACCCACGCTCTACCAGCAAGGAACGATCAATCCGGACACGGCTCTCTACCGCTATGTGCCGAGTATTGCGCAGGATCACATCGGCAACGCCGCGGTAGGCTATAGCGTGGCTAGTTCCAGCGTGCACCCCGGCATCCGGGCCTCGTGGTGGAATCTGCAAGCCCCTAAGTCACCGAAAGAGTTCAACCTGTTTACTGGCAGCGCCGACGAACAAGGACAGAATTACTGGGGGAGTTACACTAGCTTAACCGTCGATCCGGTCGACGACTGCACCTTCTGGTATGTCGACGAGTACTTTTTGACGCAACAGGTAGGATCGACACCCAATTGGAACACCCGGATCTCAAATTTCAAGCTTCCGAATTGCCAATAGGCCGCCACCGCAAGAGAAGGATGTACAGCGTTTCAGCCTGACCAGCGTGATAGTGGCGTGCGATCACGTCTCCGGGCTCCATCACGATCCGCAGTAGACCAGGCCCCCCCTCTGGGTCGGCGTTGAGGGCCTGAACAGCGGGATTTCCCTTGGTATTCGGGAAGGGCGCTGGTTTCGATTGAAGGTCCCCTGTCAGATAGATCTGATTCCACATGTCGCTATTCCTCTCGTTGTCACGCTTGAGTTGGTTGCGTTCCACAAAGCTTGCTGCCTTGACAGCCGTTCGGGAGTTGCTCAATCAAGAAGCTCTCGTGTGGCATGGTTCTGTGCTTCGCCAGATGGAATGATTTTCGGATCCCCAAGGAGCAACGAGCGCGAGTCACACGATGGAGGTAGTCAAGTTGTGGAGTGCGCTCCTAGTATCGCTGAGCGCCGCTTTAGAGCTTCTTCGCTTCTTCAGGAGGATGCGCGATTCGGCAATGCTCATCAAACTGACTTTGGAGCGACCGCTGGTAGTTTTCACGATTCGGACGATGCCCGCTGCCTTGCGCGCGAAAAGAGGTGGTGGGGCACGCGGCACATTGAGCCTCGAGAGGAATATCTGCTAACCACTTCGTGACTCGGATAAATGGTTTCTTCGCCATGACCTCGGTCTCAGAAAGATTCGAATTTTCCCCTACTCGAACAGAGTGCCTTGGGCCAGCGATTCCAAGACGATCGGATCTGCGCATTCCGCATCATCATTCAGCACGTGATTGACCCGGTTGCTGACGGGATAGCAGCGCATATATTTGGGATCGAACGGCTTCAAGAGATCTGCAGCCACGGCGGCGTTTTGCATACCCGGATCGAGCCAGAGGTCATAGTCTTCCTGAGGCAAAATAACTGGCATCCGGTCGTGGATGACAGAGGTTACTGTATTCGGCGTCGTGGTCAAGATGCAGAATGATCGAATCCACCGTCCGTCAGAGGTCCGCCAGCGGTCCCAGAGCCCTGCGAAGGCGAATAATTCGTCATCATTGATCACGGTGCAAAAAGGCTGCTTCTTGGGCCCTTTGCTCTGCCATTCATAAAAGCCGTCCGCTGGAACGAGGCACCGGCGAAGCCGAAAACCTTCCCGGTAGGCTGGCAAGTTTGCGGCGGTTTCTGCCCGCGCGTTGATCATCCCAGCGGCACCCGATGCGTCCCTGGCCCACGAGGGAACCAAGCCCCAATGCATCCGGGAAAGATCCCGCCTTGGTTCCTTCGGATGCTGGCGGATAATTGGCACGGACTGCGTCGGGGCGATGTTAAATCGCGGCTCCCACTCTTCGGCATCAGAGGAGACATCGAAATGTTCTTCAATCGCTGGCTTACGGCGCGACAATCGATATCGTCCGCACACGGAATGGATTATTACAGATTCGGAGGCGCTGAGGCATGCGCCCTGCCGTCGCTTGGCGCAGACTCCTAAGCTAAGTTAGGAGAGGAATGGCTCTTCCGGGCTACAGGCTACACGGTATATCGAAGGTCGAGGGTACTCGGCTAGCATGAATTCGGGCGAGGCTCAGAGATCTGCGGTTTTGGGATCGACCGCCCGTCGGTCGAGTCAAAGTTAGGGTTTTTGGCAGGTAGATCAAGGCAGCCAAAGATCCGGCCGTATTCCAGTCGTCGGCACATGATTTCCAAAGAAAATTCAGTCAAGAGCGGCTCAGAGCAGATTCTCATCGTCGACGACCACGATGCCATCCGGCGTGGCGTACGTGCGCTGCTATCTGCGCGGGCGCACTGGTCCATCTGCGGAGAGGCTAGTGACGGCCTGGAGGCTATTGAGCAGGCAAAAAGGCTGCATCCGGGAGTGATCCTCATGGACATTTCGATGCCCAAAATGGACGGGCTGGAGGCGACGCGGGTGATTCGGCGAGAACTGCCGGATTGCAAGGTCATCATCGTCACCCAAAACGATCCGCAGGTCGCCCGGCAGCAGGCTTTATCGTCTGGTGCACACGGGTTTATTGCAAAGGCGGAGCTCTCGCGTGACTTACTTCCGACATTGGAAGAGACGATGGGCTGGGGGCCAGCAGACGCAGAAGACGCTTCAAAAGTGCCGGTCGAGACCCCGTGGTCACTCTCTCGCAACGTCAATATCTTTGGATCGATTCCAGAGAACGAAAAAGGTTACCGCTCACTGATCGAAGCGGTCGACGAGGCCTTTTGCGTCATCGAGGTAGAAAAGGATGCCGCAGGCAAGCCACACGATTACCGCTTCCTGGAAGCGAATCGCCAATTTGAGTCGCATACCGGACTGGCATCGGTCGTGGGCAAGACTGCACGAGAGTTAGTGCCCAAGCTCAACGACTTCTGGCCCAGGCTGTATGGGCGTATCGCATCGACAGGGCAAGCCGAGGCTTTCGAGCACGCCGCGGAGAGTGACGGTTATCACCGCATTTTCGAAGGCTATGCGTTTCGGGTTGGCGCCCCCGAACTGCGCCGGGTTGCGGTTTTGTTCAAGAACATCACGGAGAGAAAGCGTTCCGAGGAAGCGTTAGCGCGGGCATCGGCCGAGACGGACAAATGGAAGCGACTGTACGAGGCGGTCATTGCGTACATGCCCGACCTGGGCTACGTGTTCGATCGGAATCACCGATTCACTTACGCCAACAAAGCTCTCTTGGAAATGTGGGGCAAGAGCTGGGACGAGGCCATTGGGAGGAATTGTCTGGAGTTGGGCTATGAGCCCTGGCACGCTGCGATGCATGACCGCGAAATCGAACAGGTGATCGCGACGAAGCAGCCCATCCGTGGCGAGGTTCCGTTCAACGCAACTTTCGGACGCCGAATCTATGACTATATTTTCTTTCCTGTGTTCGATCGAAATGGAGAAGTCGAGTCGGTCGGGGGAACGACCCGCGACATCACCGATCGCAAGCGAGCAGAAGAAGCTCTCGAACAACGTTCAGCACAGTACAGCATTTTATTGAATCAGGCCCCTCTGGGCGTTTTTCTGGTGGATGCAGAGTTGCGCGTGCGCGAGGTTAATCCGGTGGCACAACCGGTGTTCGGGAACATCTCCAACCTGCTCGGGCAAAACTTGCGCGAGGTGATCGGGGCCCTCTGGGACGATGAGTATGCGATGGAAGTGATCGGAATTTTTCGGCGTACCCTCGAGACGGGTCAAGCGTACCACGTTCCGGAACGTGGCGAATACCGTAGGGACCGCGGCACTACTGAGTTCTACGAGTGGAAAATCGACCGCATCCCGCTGCCTGATGGCGGGTTTGGGGTGGTGTGTTACTTCCGGGACATTTCAGCGCAGGTGGGGACCAGGCAGAAGATTCTTGAGTCGGAAGAGCGCTATCGTCGGCTGGCGGAGCGGTTGGAGTCGGAAGTGCTCGCGCGCACGAGCGAACTGGAGGATCGCAACGCCGAGGTAATGCAGCAAGCGTCTGCGTTGCAGGACATGACCCAGAGCCTGATGCGCGTACAGGACGAGGAGCGACGACACATTGCGCGCGAACTGCATGACAGTGCAGGGCAAACACTGGCGGCGCTGGGAATTATTCTGGGAACGGCCAAGCAGCAATCTGAGCGGGGCGACAGGCGAGTTGAGGATGCGATTACAGAGGCATTGGAACTGGTGCGGCAACTGACGCAGGAGATCCGGACGGCTTCATACCTGCTACACCCGCCACTGCTGGACGAGACAGGCCTGGCGCCAGCTCTGCAATGGTACGTTGCAGGCTTGGGCGAGCGAAGTGCACTGGAGATTGACCTGAGAATGGCAGAGGATTTCGGCCGGCTTCCTCAGGGGTTGGAACTGGCAGTGTTTCGCGTCGTGCAGGAATCGCTGACAAATATTGTAAGGCACTCCGGGAGTAAGACCGCGTCAATCGAGCTTCAAATCAACCAAAGTACCGTGGCCATGAAGGTGGAAGATCGTGGGAAGGGAATGTCACCTGAGAAATTAGCGCTGATTCGTGCGAATTCATCGGGGGTGGGCATTCGCGGCATGCGCGAACGTGTGCGCCAATTAGGAGGAGAGCTTCGGATTGAGTCGGATGGTAAGGGAACGACGATACTGGCACTTTTACCCATACCCGAGAATGGCAACTCCAAGGAGAAAAATGGCCTCGAGACACTCGACGCCGCGAGTTAAGAGTTTTCTATGTTCATTCAAGGTCGCTGGATGGCGCCCTTTTCCTGAACGCCTTAAGTTAAACAAGCGATAAGAGAAAGGGATTTGCACAAAAATTCGGCGAACCTTCGCTCACTGCGAACGCATCCTCCATAGTCGAGGAGAAAAAGCCATGCCCAAGGAAGAGTCGACGAAGAACGGTTTGGGAGATCTTGCCGCGAAGGCGGGCGAACTCACGATTGGTGGTGACTTGTGCGTCCGTCGCCTGGGATTTGGCGCCATGCGAATCACAGGGGAAGGCGTGTGGGGGCCTCCGAAAAAGCGGGACGAAGCAGTGCGAGTCTTGCGACGGGCTGTGGAACTCGGAATTAACCTGATCGATACGGCGGATTCCTATGGGCCGTCGGTCAGCGAGGAGTTGATTTCTGAAGCTCTCTATCCGTACCCTCAAGGTCTCGTCATCGCAACTAAGGGAGGTTTTGATCGGCCTGGCCCCGGCGTGTGGAAGGAGAATGGCAGGCCTGAACATCTGCGTGCCGCTTGCGAAGGAAGCTTGAAGCGGTTGCGGTTGCAACAAATTGATTTGTACCAACTGCACCGCATCGATCCGAAGGTGCCAGTCGACGATCAATTGGGGACGTTGAAAGACCTGCAAAGCGAAGGCAAGATCAGACATATCGGCCTGTCGGAAGTGAGTGTCCAGCAGATCCAGCACGCGCGCTCGATCATGAATGTGGTCAGCGTGCAGAACCGTTACAGCCTGGCGGACCGGAGTTCGGAGGACGTTCTCGACTATTGCGAGAAGGAAAATCTTGGTTTTATCCCTTGGTTTCCTTTGGCGGCAGGGGCCTTGTCGGGTAAGAGCAGTACAATTCAGCGCGTCGCCGCCAAATTCAAGGCGACGCCGTCGCAGGTGGCTCTGGCCTGGTTGCTGGAGCGGTCGCCGGTAATGTTGCCGATTCCCGGGACATCGAGCGTCGGCCATCTGGAGGAGAATGTCGCAGCGGCAGCTCTAAAGCTGGATTCGTCGGGCATGCAGGAATTAGAGAAAGCAGCGTAAGGACCATCTTAAGCGACCATTTTTTTCTTATCCGCGATCTGCCGCAAAAGGTACCCAGCCCCGGGGTGGAGGGCACAAAAAGGGGGCGGATGAAATCCGCCCCCTTTTTGGATTGTTGCGGACCTAGTTCTCGTACAGCAGCACGCCTTCGGTCTTCTCCGAGTCCACAGGACGGTAGTAAAGCTTCTGCCCGTCGAGGAAAACTTCGATGAACGCCGGCCGCGTGGTGATGGTGCCCTGAATGAGCGCTTCAGAGAGCGGGTCTTCAATGTACTTCTGAAGGGCTCGCCGCAGTGGGCGCGCGCCGTAATTGCGATCGACGAGCGTCTGGTTCAGGATCCACTTCTTGGCTTCATCGGTGACCGTGACTGTAATTGACCGCTGCGCCAGGTTCTGGTTCAGTTGCGTGACCATGAGTTCGAGGATCTGGATGAGGTCCTGCTCGCCGAGAGCGGTGAAGAGGATGATTTCGTCCAGGCGGTTCAAGAACTCAGGATTGAAGGTGCGCTTGACTTCGTTTTTGACGAGGTCTTCGACCTTCTCTGAAACCATGTCTTCTTTCGACGATTGGAAGCCGAGGCCCTCGCGCTTCATGAGGTGACGGGCACCAATGTTCGAAGTCATGATGATGATCGTGTTCTTGAAGTCGACGGTATTGCCGAGGCCGTCGGTGAGCTGGCCGTCTTCAAAGACTTGTAACAGGATGTTGAAGACGTCCGGGTGTGCTTTCTCGACTTCATCGAGGAGCACGACTGAATAAGGAGCGCGCTTCACACGCTCGGTGAGCTGGCCGCCCTCTTCGTAGCCCACGTATCCCGGAGGCGAGCCGATGAGTTTGGAGACCGAGTGCTTCTCCATGAACTCCGACATATCGAAGCGCACCAGCGATTTCTCGCTGCCGAACATAAACTGCGCGAGCGTGCGGGCGACTTCGGTTTTGCCGACGCCCGTGGGGCCGAGGAAGAGGAACGAACCGATCGGGCGGTTCGGGCTCTTCAGGCCGGCGCGGCTGCGGCGGATGGCGCGAGCCAGGGCAACGATGGCCTTGTCTTGCGAGATGATCCGCTTGTGCAGCTCTTCTTCGATGCGCAGGAGTTTCTGCGATTCTTCTTCCTTGATCGACATGATGGGAACGCCGGTCCAGCGGGAGACGACGTCCTCGATGTCTTCGCGGCCAACGACGCCGGTCGAAGACTCGTCGAGATGATATTTCTCGCGAAGAGCGCGCAGGTTCTCGCGCTCTTTGCGTTCCTCGTCCGAATAGAAACGGGCCTTCTCGAACTCATGGTTCGCGATGGCGTTTTCCATCCGGTGGACGATGAACTTGATGCGCTTCTGGACTTCGGTGATCTCTTCGGGTAGCGAGGTCTGGCGCAGCTTGACGCGGGCGCCGGCTTCGTCGATGAGATCGATCGCCTTGTCTGGTAAGAAGCGGTCGGGAATGTAGCGATTCGAGTGCGAGACCGCGAAGTTGATGGCGTCGTCGGTGTAGGTGACGGCGTGGAACTTCTCGTAACGGTCTTTGATCCCGAACAGAATTTTGGTGGCATTGACCTCGTCGGGCGGCGGAACTTTGACGGCCTGGAAGCGACGCTCGAGCGAACGGTCTTTTTCGATCGACTTACGATATTCGCCCGGCGTGGTGGCACCGATGCACTGAATCTCGCCGCGCGAGAGGGCGGGCTTCAGGATGTTGGCGGCGTCGAGGGAGCCTTCGGCAGAACCTGCGCCGACGAGCGTGTGCAACTCATCGATGAAGATGATGGAATTCTGATTCTCCATCAGCTCTTTCATGATGGTCTTGAGGCGCTCTTCGAACTGGCCGCGGTACTTGGTACCGGCAACGATCAAAGAAAGATCGAGAGCGAGGATGCGCTTGTCGGCGAGAAAAGAGGGAACCTCGCCGTCGGCGATGCGCTGTGCCAGACCTTCCACAATCGCCGTCTTGCCCACGCCTGGCTCGCCAATCAGCACCGGATTATTCTTGGTACGGCGGCACAGGATCTGGATCACGCGATCGACCTCACCTTCGCGGCCAACCAGCGGATCGAGTTGACTATCCATGGCAGCCTGTGTCAGGTCCCGGGAGAATTCGCCCAGCAGGGAAGACTCACGCTGGCGTTGGGGCTGTGCTTTTTCCTGGCTGGAACGGGCGAGTTCTTCACGAATCGTTGAGAGACGCAGCCCGCGCTCATGGAGTATTTCGGCGGCAAAGCACTTTTCTTCGCGCAGCAGGCCAAGAAGCAGATGCTCCGTTCCAATGTGCTTATGCGAGAGGCGCTCGGCTTCTTCTGCGGCATAGGCAAGCACACGCTTGCACTCATTGCTGAGCGGCAGGTCAACGGAGGTCGAAACCTTCTCGCGAATCGTGGTGTGACCTTCGATTTGCTTGCGGATGGACTCAACCGACGCGTGAGAGCGCAGAAACCGGTTCGTTAGGGCTTTGTCTTCGCGCAAAAGTCCCAAAAGCAGATGTTCGGTCTCAATATAGGGCGAACCGAACTGGCTGGCCTCGTAGCGCGCAAAGAAGATAACGCGCCTCGCCTTTTCCGTATAGCGTTCAAACATATAGCCCTTCCCCTGGAGTCGCCGCTCGCGGCGCGGCCGGTCTCTCCGGCCCCACCCGGACGGGAACCCTTTGGCCCTACCACTATTATGCAATCAGCAGGCCACGAAACCCAACTACCCGTTCGTGTAGCATGCCGACGCGTTCGTTTGCCGTGCCCGTTACCAGCGCGGCAACTCGTCCTTCCATCCTCCCCGGAGCGCCCGGGGATGCTTTTGGCTTGGGCGGGGATTAGTCCCGTATTCCCAGAGCCAAATCATTGCAATTCCGTCTGCCCCACAGCTTTTGCGGCTGCTTCACGGCGAAGCCGGCAGCGAGGCAGGTTCAACTTCTTCAACACGACCCTGGTGAAGGCGCAAAACCCGCGAGCATCGCCGGGCAAACGCAACATTATGGGTCGCGATCAGAGAGGTGAGCTGGTAATCGCGATGGAGCCGGGCAATCAACTCAAAAACCGCTTCGGCCGTACGGCCATCGAGATCTCCAGTTGGTTCGTCAGCCAGCAAAACCTTCGGTTGCGTGATCAAGGCACGCGCCAGAGCGACTCGCTGTTGCTCGCCACCTGAAAGCTCCCCCGAGCGATGATGGGCGCGATTTTCAAGCCCAACCTCGCGCAGCCAGCGGGATGCATCCGGCTGGACGGCATGCCAGGGCGTACCGCGCAGTAGCAGCGGCATCGCAACGTTTTCCAGCGCCGAGAACTCGGGCAGAAGGTAATGAAACTGCCACACGAAGCCGATCTCGGAATTCCGAAAATCAGCTGCGTCGTTTTCTGTCAACGAATTCAAGTGTGAGTTGGCGCAGTATACGTCACCGCGAGAAGCACGTTCAAGAGCGCCGAGGATATGCAGTAAGGTGCTCTTCCCAGCACCTGACTCACCCACCAGCGCCAGCATCTCTCCCTGTCTCACGTGAAAGGACAAGTTCTCAAAGAGCACGAGATCCGTCTCGCCTGAGCGAAACACCTTTGACAAACCTTCCACCCGCAGGATCGATCTCTGCTCGATTAGATGCAAAGCGCAACCCCAGTGATACAGATACCACGCGAGGTCCTCGGGCGAAGGCTGTAGCGGCGGCGTCCGAAGCACGGGAGGAAGCCAGTTGCACAGCCGACCCTCCCTGTTCCAACCAGAGTTAATGGACTTGCAGGTTCGCCACGCTCGCTACGGTTTTGCGTAGCCTTTCCTGTCGAAAACTGTATACCTCTCCTTCGCTGATGCAATGTGACGTTGGTCACGATTGGAGGTTCCCGCATCGTTGGGCAGCCTGCCGCGTTATGTGGAAGTTGCGGGATCTGTGGAAAGGGGTATTTACTCATAGCGCAGCGCCTCCGCCGGAAGGATCCGCGAGGCCGACCACGATGGATAGAGCGTCGCGACAAACGATATGCTTACCGCAACCAAAGCCACGAGCAATCCATCTAGCAAGCGTGGCGCGAAGGGAACATAGTCGATTGAGTACACCTCAGGTGCGAGCGAAATCAGGTGATATTTTGCTCCAGCGAACGAAAGCGCAAACCCCAGCATAAGGCCGATCAGGGTGCCGATGACGCCGATCAATACCCCTTGAGCCATGAAAAGGCGTCGAATTTGCGCGCGGCGGGCTCCCATGGAGACGAGAACAGCAATGTCTTTCGTCTTCTCCATCACCATCATGGTAAGCGAGATCAGGATGTTGAGTGCCGCTACAAAAACGATCAGCCCAATCGTGATGAACGTGACTAGGCGTTCGAGACGAAGGGCGTGAAAGAGCGCCTTGTTCTGCTCCATCCAATTGGTTGCCATGAAGCCTTTGCCGGCGGCTTGCTCAATCTCGATGGCTACTTGGTCTGCGTGATAGATATCATCCACTTTAAAAGCGAGTACGGAAATTTGATCGCCGAGACCAAAAAGCTGTTGCGCGTCCGACAGACGAGTGAATGCCCACGAGGTGTCGTAGTCGAAAAAACCTGAGTTGAAGATTCCGGCTACGCGAAAGCGGCTGTATTTGGGCACGAGACCAAACGGAGTGAGTTCACCTTGCGGACTGGTGACCAGCACGACCGAGCCAACGGTCGCTCCTAAATCGTCAGCCATATCTTTGCCTAGAATGATTGGGGGCATCGCAGCTACCCGCTGCTCTACGGATTCGAGACCATCCATGGAGTCGGATGCGGCCGCTGGGGTACTGATTTTCTTGTTTTCCGGAACTTCGTCGAGCGCTGATGCTGATCCAATCTTTACCGTATTCAGCAAATCGCTGATGCGGCGTTCATCAGCAGGAATGATTCCCTTCAATACCGCCCCTCGGGCACGTGGGCCCCTCGAGATGAGTACCTGCTCGTAAATCGCAGGGGCGGTCGCCACCACATGCGGTTCCTTGCTCAACCGGCCCATCAGAGCACGCCAGTCCTTGATGCCATCACTTTGAATCCGAAGCAAAGTGACGTGCGAACTGGAGCCCAGCAGGCGTTGCTGGAGGTCTTGGCGGAAGCCGTTGTTGATCGCCAGCGCCACGATCAGCGAAGCCACGCCCGCCGCCACACCGGCCACGGAGATGGCTGTGATGATGCCGATAAATGCCTGGCGGCGTTTGGCTCTCAGATAGCGGGTGGCAACGAAGAGTTCGAAGCGCATGAAAAAAGCTGCTAGCTGCGAGCCGCGAGCCTCTAGCAATTGCTATCTGCCTCTTAGCTGTCAGCTTTCAGTTCTAATCGATTATACGTTGCGCATGCGTGGGATCACGCCTGGGACTCTCGCCCGATACTCCTGGAAGGCAGCGCCAAATCGCCGCTCCAGTTCTGCATCTTCGGCGCGAATCATCAGCCCTCCCGTAACCAGCGCAAATGCCGTCAAACCGAAACACACAACGAGCCCACTGCCGAGGCTCCAAGCCAACATTTCGAGAAAGTGGGCAAGATATAACGGGTGCCGAACCCGTCGCCGAATTCCTGCGGTGATGAGCCTCTGGCTTCCGCTTTGCGGGTACAGTTCAGGCACACCACCGAGTTGCTTGAAACTGAAACCACTGCCGGCCCGCAGGTAGACGTAGGTACCCAGAAAGAATAAAACTCCGGCGGGAAGCCAAGCCCACGGGCTGGAATACAAGTAGAGATTCCTGAAGTGCCATGTGAGCGCAATCAAGACCACCCACATCGCCATCCAAACGGGGATCAAGACCAGGTAGGGAGTGAAAGAGAGCGAGCGCCAGAATCCTGTTCGTGAGTGAATCAGCAGCCAGAACGCAGGCACGGTTGCATAAAGTACACACGCCATCCAAGCCAGGAATGCGAGTAAAACGAGCACCGGGCGGATTGTAGCAGGCACATGGCGCAATCGGACCTGCGCGTCCAGGTCCCATCCTAGGAAGCGTTCGGTGACGCAACCGGTCGGGTACGCTCAGGATGCAATTTCCCGCTTTATGGCAGATTATGAGAGATGGCTTCCACCGCAAGTCCAACCCAGGGCCGCGCTGCGTTCACCCATCCTGATTTCGTTTACTACGAAGTAGCAAGGTTTTTCATCGTGATCGCGCTGGAGATGCAGTCAGTCGCCGTGGGCTGGCAAGTCTTCTCGATTACGCGGCGGGCACTTGATCTCGGCCTGGTGGGGTTGGCCCAGTTTCTGCCGGGATTCGTTCTCTTTTTGGCTTCTGGGGCCGCTGCCGATCGATTTGACCGGCGCAAGCTTTTAAGCCTTTGTTACGCAGGATTTTCCTTATGTTCTCTGCTGCTCCTGATGCTGGCACTCCGCCAAACGCACACAGTCCCCCCCATCTACGCAGTGCTGGTATTGCTAGGGACCGTGCGGTCGTTAAGCGGCCCCGTAAGCCGGGCGCTGCTTCCACATACCGTTCCCCTCGAACACTTTCCAAATGCCGTGGCGTGGCATTCCACTATCTTTCAGTGTGCAACGATTCTGGGGCCGGCGGTGGGTGGCATCATGTACGCGGTGTTTCACCACGCTGACGCGGTCTACGCCGCTTCATTTACCGCCGGGCTGCTGGCGCTCAGCCTCACGATGCGACTGCGTTTCCGCGATCAGAACCGCGAGCGTGGAGGCACCGATTTGCAGTCCACCCTGGCCGGGTTTCGTTATGTTTGGAAGAAAAAGCTGCTGCTTGCTCTGATCTCGCTCGATATGTTCGCAGTGCTGCTGGGCGGCGCAGTCGCGCTGCTCCCCGTCTATGCAAGTGACATTTTGAAGACCGGCCCGTGGGGTCTCGGACTGTTGCGCAGTGCACCCGGTGTGGGCGCTGCCATTATGGCTGCTTACGTGGCCCACCGGCCAATTAAGACCCGGGCAGGCATCACCATGATGTGGGCTGTAGCGGGCTTCGGAATATTCACGATTCTATTCGGAGTTTCCACCCATCTTGCCTTCTCCCTGGCTTGCCTGGTGCTCTTGGGCGCAAGCGACATGATCAGCGTCATCATTCGCGGAACATTGATACAGCTTGCGACCCCGGACGAGATGCGCGGCCGGGTAAATGCCGTCGATATGCTGTTTATCGGAGTTTCCAATGAGTTGGGGCAGTTCGAGTCGGGGCTAACGGCACACTGGTTCGGCACGGTGCCTTCGGTCGTCTACGGCGGTCTTGGAACACTCGCCGTAATTGGACTCTGGGCATGGATCTTCCCATCGTTGCGCAGGGCGGACCGTCTGCATGCCGTGGCGGCGTCGAGTCTAGATCATTCGCTCGACCCCGGCGCGTTGGGGACGTAGGCAGTTCCGGTTACTTTCCCCGCAGAATTGTTTTCGCCGAGGACATGTTGTCAAAACGATCCCAGACGCGCACCACGATCACGTGATCGGTCGCGCTGGCCGCGACAGACGCCGAGCCAATACTTGCAGTCGGCACCGGAATATTTGCGCGGAAGTCATAATCCTCGGTTTTCGAATCGGTGATCTGGCCGACTGGCTCAACGTATTGCCAATCGCCAGCATCGATCGAATATTCGGCGCGCCGGATAGGCGAGAAGCCATCCACCGCGCGGAACGCCACGTGGACTTTTCCGTTATCGATCGAGGCACTGAGATTCTCGATACGCGGAGCGGTGGTGTCGATTTCGAAGCGTGCGCTTTCCTTCTCCGCCGTGAGCGCTTCGCCCGGCGAGTGCGAGGGGGCGTCCGAGGCGACAACCTTATAGGTATAGGCGCCATCGGGAAGCAGACTGGCATCAAAGGAATAAAACTTGTCGAGAAGATTATCCTTCAAAAGCAGCCAACGTGATTCACCCTCACCGCGATAGTAGAGCGTGTAGACCATTTGATCGTCATTGTCGTCGTGGGCGGTCCACTTGACCCCAACTGAGTCGCGATCATGTTGTGCGGGCGGAGGAGGATCGAAGCGCACCTGTCCGGGGCCCAGGGCAACGTCGGGATTCGCAGAACGCGGCAGTGGCGAGAAACGGGTGTTCGGTTGCACGGTGATTTCATCGATCACCGGTGCGACATTCTTGGACAAGTAGTTGAGGGTTACACTCTGCACTCGCGGAGCAGGAGTTCCTGCGTGCAGGACCGCCTTCCACTGTGCGAACCGGGCCGCAGGAGCCCAGCTTTCGGAACTGCCGCCCAGGTCAACTTTTCTCCACGGGCTCCAGTTGCGGTCGGGGTTATCGACGTTTCCGCTGCGTACGTAAAGGTCGACGTTGCCAGCCCCTCGATATTCGGCACGGCCCCAGCGCGAAAAGATCTTCGCGTCGAAGACGTCGCTCTCATAGGTGCCCTCGGATTGTGGGCCCGGGCCTAGGACAAAGATCTTGCCCAGATTGCTGGTGGAGGCATAGAGGCCGCCACCAGGAGCCTTGGCGAACGCGGTGATCTGCGAAGCGCCCGCTTTCAGAAGATCCGTAAAGTCGTCGTCGCTGCGAATGGCATAGATGTGGCCACGGTTGCCGGTTCCAGCTAGCAGACCTCCCTGAGGATCAAAACCGAGCGCATAGACGATGTCTTCGCGGGAGGACCACAGCCGCGTGGGCGAACCGTCGGGCGCAATCTTGTAAATCTCCGAACCTCCTGTCGCTCCGGTGCCGGGAGCAGGGAAGTTTACGAGCGGAATAGGAGGCGGGGCAGCCTGCGTGATCGTGACACCGGGTGCGTTCGGAGCGGTCGTAACCGTGGGAATCGGAGTGGTGATAGTAGCCTGTGGCGCGGGCGTGACGCCGCTGCTGCTGGCCGTTTTCTTTTCCCCTACGCCGGAGGCGTAAATATTGCCCTTGTCGTCGAGAGCGAGGGCAGTGATTTCCTTCTTCGGTGCGCTATAAAGAACGAAGGCCTCGCCACTTGGGGAAATACGGTAAACGAGGCCGCTGCCGTCAGTGCCGGCGATCAGGTTGCCCTTCGCATCAAGAGCCAGCACGCGAATGTGGACCTCGTCGCTCTTGAAAAAGAG
>Ga0335069_10003282_pt1 | contig 24536 bp, 25 predicted proteins | sample Lox_Sample_11_FD_206714 | JGI IMG/M metagenome (GOLD analysis project Ga0335069, IMG submission 206714) | Soil microbial communities from Loxahatchee National Wildlife Refuge, Florida, United States - Lox_Sample_1.1 | ecosystem: Environmental > Terrestrial > Soil > Wetlands | place: USA... | reverse complement strand
GCGAGCGTGAGCATGGCAGCCGTCGCGATGGCGAATGCGCGCAGGCGCGACAGGCGGGGGCGCGGGAGTCGGCGTGATGCGGTCATGCGTCAGGAATCCTTGGTGGCGGGCAGGTCGGCGCACGCGGAGGCGTCATCGCGCCGGCGGGCGTCGGCGTCCTGCCAGAAATCGAAGTAGTTGAACCAGTTGTACGGCGCGGCGCGGCAGTAGCGTTCGAGCAACTCGACGTAGCGCGCGAGCGCGGCCTGCACGGCGGCGGCACGCGCGTCGCGCCGCACGCCAGAAAAATCGGCGAGCGGCTCGAAATGAATGTCGTAGCGATTGCCGCCGCGATACAGGCCCGTCATGAAGATCACCGGCCGTCCGAGCATCGCCGCCATGTGGAGCGGGCCGAGCGGAAACGCCGCCGGCGCGCCGAGAAAATCCTTGCGCTGCGTCGATGCGTCGGCGTCGCGCAGCAGCGTGCGGTCGGCGAGCATGCCGATCATGCTGTTGCAGTCGAGATGCTCGCGCACCTTCAGCATCGCATCGACGCGCCCGAGCCCGATGACCTCGGGCGTCGCGGCGGGATTGACGGCGGCGAGCGCGGCGTTGATCTTGCGCGCGTTCTCTTCGTACATCGTGATCACGACGCGCAGGTTCGGCTGGGTGCGGCCGAGCGCGCGGATCACCTCGAAGCTGCCGAGGTGCGCGCCCATCAGGAGCGCGCCCCGCCCGCCGGCGAGCGCGTCGTCGACGAGCGTCTCGCCGTGCACGCGGATGTCGAACAGGTCGAAGCGCTCGTTCATCAGGTAGACGCGGTCGTGGACCGTCGTCGCGAACGTGAACACGTGCCGGTACACGTCGCGCCAGCGCGCGGGACGGCCGAGCACGCGGCGCAGATAGTCGCGCGACGCGCCGCATGCGGCGGGCGAGAACAGCACGAAATAGGTGGCGATCAGATGCAGCACGAGACGGCTGGCGGGCCGCCCGAAGCGCAGCGACAGCCAGGTCATGACGCGCAGCAGCGTGAGGTTGCTGCGTTCCTGGCGCTCGGCCCATCCGGTGCGCTTCATGGCTGCGCCGCGTCCTGCGTGGCCGGCGGTGCGGACAGCACGCCGCTCGCCACCTCGCGTGCGCCCGCGCGCACCGTGAAACGGATCGCGCCGCCTGCCGTCGCGTCGAACGCGAGCGCGAGCGATTCGCCGGGCGCGGCGGGGCTCGGGAATTTCGCGGAGCTGAGCCGCCATGTGTCGAGTGGCCGGCCGAGCGCCGCGCCGATCGCGCTGATCGCACGGTCGAGCAGCACCACGCCCGGCACGATCGGGCGCCCGGGAAAATGACCGGCCAGCGCGGGATGGTCGGCGCCGATCATGAAGCGCATCGCGCGCATGCCGGCCGCGCCGGCATCGCGTGCGTGCCGCGCGACGAGCGCCGCGAGCACGTCGCGCGGCAGTTTGCCGGTCTCGTTGCGCGGCAGCGCATCGACGAACAGCAGCGGACGCGGCATGAACGCGGCGTCGATGCGCTCGCGCAGTGCACGCAGCAGATCGGCGGCCGGCACGTCAGGCGCGACAACGAGCGCGACGAGGCGCGTGACCGGCTCGCCGTCCGCGTCGCGCGCGCCCGGCGCGTCGTCGTCGGGCATGAAGAACACGCCGTCCGCGACGCCCGGTATCGCGTTGAGCTGGTGGTTCAGGTAGCCGAGCGAGGTTCGCTTGCCGGCGATGTTGACGAGATCGGCCTTGCGTCCGTGCATCAGGAAATGGGTGTCGTCGAGCGGTTCGAGCGCGTCGCCCATCGGCACCGGCGTCTCGACGTGGCCGCCCGACACCCAGAACGCCGGCCCGCTGTCGTCGTCGCACGCGCCGGCGCGCGCTTCGAGCCGAATCTCCGGAAAGAGTTGCCAGGTCGCACCCTCGGCGGTCCGCCGCGTCGCGATCTGGCCGGTCTCGGTGCTGCCGTAGATTTCGACCAGCGGCGCGGCCAGCCGCGCCTCGGCTTCGCGCGCGAGCTTCTCCGAAAGCGGCGCGGTGGCGGACAGCACGAGCGATGCCGGCGGCAGCGCGTGCCCGGACGACAGCAGCGCGCGCAGATGGATCGGCGACGTGACCAGCACGCGCGGCTGCGGCACCGCGTCGAGTTCCGCGCGGATGTCGACCGGATAGAACGGCTGCCGGTTGCTGAACGCGAGGCCGCCGATCAGTGCGAGCAGCACGGTCGATTCGAATCCGTACATGTGCTGCGGCGGCACCGTGCCGACCAGCGTGCACGGGCGCGTGCCAGCGCCGATGACGCCCAGGCGTGCTGCCGACGCGCGCACGCTTTCGACGAGAAACCCCCAGGTCTTGCGGTGCGGCACCGGCGTGCCGGTCGAGCCCGACGTGAACACGTATGCCACGATCCGCGCGGCGTCGATCAGCGGCACGTCGACCGGCGTGCCGTCGCCCGCGAGGCAGGGTTCGCGGTCCATCGCGGGCTCGGGGTAGCGGAAGCGCGGCAGGTCGATCGTGCAGTCGGGCGAATCGTGCACGCAGATCGCATCGGGCGCGAACGCCGCGAGCTGCCGCACCATCTCCGGCGTATGCGTCGACGGCAGCAGGCTGATCCTGCCGGCGACGAGCGCCGCGCACAGGCTGACCGTGAAGCGGTAGCGGTCGCGGCACACGTTGAACACGTGGCCGCCTGCCGGCAGCGCGGCGGCCACGCGCGCGACATCCGCGAGAAACGCGCGCACCGGCACGGGCACGCCGTCGCACCAGGCGATGGTCTGGTCGGGCGACGAATGGAACACCAGAGGATAACTCGTCATGACTTCAGCAAAAACGAAAGCGGCATGCCGGTGACGCGGGCGTGCCGCGCGTCGCGAAACGCGAATTCATGGTTCATGGCGCCGGCTCCGCGCGCGTCTGCGTCGACTGCCGGTACGCGCGAATCGCGTCGAGCATGCCCGCGCGCGCCTCGCCCGGCAACGCGAAACGCCGGCATGCATGCTCCGCGACGAACATGACAGCGACGAGCGGCAGCGCCAGATAATTGGCGAACGTCGACCAGACGACCGTCGACGACGTCGCGAACAGCAGCGTGGACACGCCGGCGATCGCGACGAAGAACACCGTCCACGCTGCCGTGATGCACCGTGTGTAGCGCGCGACGGCCGGCGTGAGCGCGCCGTGGATCGTCGTCGCGAACCGGGTGCAGAGCGGCACTTGCCCGGCCGCCAGCGTGCGGCCGAACAGCAGCACCATCGCGAGATTGAAGCTCAGATGCTCGACATACAGGCCCCATTCGAAATGCCGCGCGAGCGGCCCGCGCCCGATCCACAGCGCCGCGCAGACGAGCGCCCAGAGCGGCAGCAGCCACGCGCGCCGCACCGACCGCGCGGCGCCGGCGAGCGCGATCGCGAGCGGCGGCACGATCGCCAGCGCGAGCCCCAGGCCGTGCGCGCCGGGCGTGGCGGCCGCGTAATGCGCGGCAACCTGATAGCCGGCCACTGCGGCGAATGCCGCCGCGCCGCGCGCGACGCCGCTCAACGCGTCCATCGCGCGCTCCCGACAAACGGGGGCCGGGCCGCGCGCGGCTGCGGCGCGGCGTGGCGGCGGGCATCGGGGCGGTCAGGCGTGAGGAGAAAAGGCATGCGCGGCATGGCTGGGTACGTCAAAGCGGAGTGGGGCGCGGCACGGTCGCCGGGCGTGAAATCGTCATACCAATGCCATTCCCGTCCGGCTGCGCGGCGCCGGGTTTTGTAACTGATTGTATGGCCGCGTGGGCGGCCACTGGCGCGCCCGATTCATTTCGGCGCAAAGCCGCTCAAGCGTCCCGCGCGTTCGCGTCCCAAAATGCGGGGCGGCGCACGCCAGATCCTATGTAACCTTTCGCGGTATACGCGCCGGGACCCTTCGTCTAGAATCCGCCTGAATTCAATTGAATGATCCCCAAATTACGCGGGCGGAGTAGCCGGCGGGACGGTGACAGGCATGCTCGATTCGCGCGCCGGCGTCGCCGTCTCCATTCGCATCGCCTTGCCGTGAGCTGCCTGTTTGCAAGCATGATGAACGAACTGGAAAGAGAGCTCGCCACACTGATCGTCGGCGAACTGAATCTCGAAGACATCAGACTCGAAGCCGTGTCCGCCGATACCCCGCTTTATGGGGAAGGCTTCGGGCTCGACTCCATCGACATTCTGGAGATTGCGCTGTTGATCTCGAAGAAATACGGCTTCGAGCTGCGCTCTGACAATCCGGATAACGAAAGGATTTTCGCGACGCTCGGCGCGCTCGCCGCCTATGTTTCCGCGCATCGCGTGCGATAACGGCGCGCGCCGCGCACGGATCGCTCGCCGGGCGCTTTTATCGGCGTGACACGCGACGCGTGCATAGTGATGCAATACCGCGTCGCGCCGGAGGCTTGCGCGGCGGCGGGATCGATGGCGGGCAGGGCGCGGCACGAGACGGCATCCGCCGCGGCGGCATGGAAAGCGAACGGGAGGAGGAGTCGATGCGCGCGCTCGTGACAGGCGGCAGCGGCACACTGGGGCAGGCCATCAGCGAAGCGCTGGCGAAGGCCGGCCACGAGGTCTGGGTGCACGCGAACCGCAATCTGGCGCAGGCCGAGAGGGTCGCGCAGCGAATCGTCGCGGCGGGCGGCGCCGCGCACGCGATCGCATTCGACGTGACCGACGCCGATGCGGCCGAGGCCGCCATCGCGCGCCTGCTGGCCGACGCGCCCGTGCAGATCCTCGTCAACAATGCCGGCATCCACGCCGATGCGCCGATGGCTGGCATGTCGCGGCAGCAGTGGCGCAGCGTGATCGACGTGTCGCTCAACGGATTTTTCAACGTCACGCAGCCGCTGTTGCTGCCGATGATCCGCACGCGCTGGGGGCGGATCGTCAATATCGCGTCCGTCGCGGCCGTGACCGGCAATCGCGGGCAGGTCAACTACGCGGCCGCGAAGGCCGGCCTGATCGGCGCGACGAAGTCACTCGCGCTCGAGGTCGCGTCGCGCGGCATCACGGTCAACGCGGTGGCGCCCGGCATCATCGATTCGCCGATGGCCGGGCACGCGTTTCCCGCCGAACGCATCAAGCAGCTCGTGCCGGCCGGACGCGCCGGCCAACCCGACGAAGTCGCGGGCATGGTCGCGTATCTGGTGTCGGATGCGGCGGCCTATGTGACGGGACAAGTGCTGTCGGTGAATGGCGGGCTCGCGTAACGCGCGGGGCCGGGCGTTCGTCCTGTCCCCGGCGCGATGATGCCGGCCGCAGCCGAGCCGCCGGAAAATCCTAGAATTCCATCAGGTCTCACTTTCACCGCAATTGGCCGTTTCCATGCCCACGACCCATGCCTCGTCCACTCATCTCGTCCTGATCCCGAGCTATAACCCAGGCTTCAGGGTCGACGAAACGGTGCGCCGCGCCCGCGAACGCTGGAATCCCGTCTGGGTGGTCGTGGATGGCAGCACCGACGGCAGCGCCGAGCGGCTGCTGGCGATGGCCGGGCGCGATCCGGGGCTGCACGTCATCGTCCTGCCGGCCAACCGCGGCAAGGGCGCAGCCGTGCTCGCCGGGCTCGACGCCGCCGTGGCGTGCGGCTTCACGCACGTGCTGACGATGGACGCGGACGGGCAGCATCCGGCCGATCTGATTCCGGCATTCATGGCGGCGTCGCAGGCGGTGCCCGACGCGATGGTGCTGGGGGTGCCGCAATTCGACGCGAGCGCGCCGCAGTTGCGCGTGCGAGCGCGCCGTCTGTCGAACGTGTGTGCGGACATCGAGACGCTATGGGCGGGCATCGGCGATTCGCTGTACGGCTTTCGCGTCTATCCGGCCGCGCCGCTGGCCGCGATCATGCACCGGCAGCGATGGATGCGCGGCTTCGATTTCGATCCCGAAGCGGCCGTGCGGCTGTGCTGGGCAGGCGTGCGCCCGATCCAGCTCGATGCACCCGTGCGCTACTACCGCGCGGACGAAGGCGGCGTGTCCCACTTCCATTACGGGCGCGACAACGTGCTGTTGACGTGGATGCACGTGCGGCTCGTGTTCGGGGGCCTGCTGCGCTCGCCGCTGCTGATCGCGCGGCGCTTCACGCGTGGCGCGTAGTTCGCGGCGCGATCCGGCTTCCCGGCACGCCGCCGCAGCACCCGCACCCGCACCGTTGCCGCGATGCGGCGACGACACCCGTCCAAACCTTCCGTCGTGCGCGATTCCGTTGCCTAGAATCAATCTACGCGCAAGACGGTTCCGGCTATGCGGACGCATTCGCGTTCGCGGCATCGCTTGCGCGTTCGTATCCCGAAATGTCTGAATCGTAGGGGAAATCGTCATGGCGACTTATGTGGTGCTGTCGAATTTCACGGATCAGGGCATCCGGAGCATCAAGAACACCGTGCAACGGGCCGATCAGGTTGCGGAAATGGCCAAGGGGTTCGGCTGCGAGATGACGGAGGTCTACTGGACGCTGGGCGCGTTCGACATCGTCGCGATCGTCGACGCGCCGAGCGAGCAGAACCTGATGGCGTTCGGCTTCGCGCTCGGCGCGTCGGGCAATATCCGCACGCAGACCCTGCGCGCGTTCACGAAGAGCGACGTCGGCTCGATCGTCGGCAGGCTGCCGTAACGGCATCGCAGCGCTTGCGCGCATGTGCGTGCGGCCGCCGACCGCTGACGCCGCGCGTTCGCCGTCGAAACGCGTGACGGCGCAATCGCGCTTTCCTGCACACCGCCGGTCAGTCCGGCATTCCTGTCGCGGTGATCACGCGGGCGAAATCGGCGCCCGCGGAAAGGCTGTGCGCTCACTGCGCGCGTCGCGCGAGGCAGCGCGGCGATCGTGCGCCGCGGCATCGCAACGGGCGAGCGCCGGCCGCGTGCGTACAGACCCGACTTGCTTTCACCCGAGGACTGACTAAGGTTGAACTATGGTCAAAGGGCCGGAAGAGGGGCGCCCGTGTCGCGTCGATGCCGCGCACACCGCGTCCGTATCGTTCGGCGCGCTGCCTGTATTTCGATACCGAGCAGAGGCGTGTCATGAGCACGGTCGCGCAATTCCATGTCGACTACACGCAGTACCTGGACCCCGACGGCGAGCCGGTTCAGCCGTTGCCCGCGTTCGCGCAGGATGCGTCGGCGCTCCTGCCGCTCTATCGCGCGATGGTGCTGACGCGCGCGTTCGACTCGAAGGCCGTTGCGCTGCAGCGCACCGGCAAGCTCGGCACGTTCGCGTCGTCGGTCGGGCAGGAGGCGATCGGCGTCGGCATCGCGAGCGCGATGCGCGCCGAAGACGCGCTGTTCCCGTCGTATCGCGACCATGCCGCGCAATTGCTGCGCGGCGTCACGATGACGGAAAGCCTGCTGTACTGGGGCGGCGACGAGCGCGGCAGCGACTTTCAGGCGGCGCGTCACGATTTTCCGAACTGCGTGCCGATCGGCACGCAGGTGTGCCATGCGGCCGGCGCGGCCTATGCGTTCATGTTGCGCCGCGAACCGCGTGTCGCGGTGACGATCTTCGGCGATGGCGGCACCTCCAAGGGTGACTTCTACGAGGCGATGAACATCGCGGGCGTCTGGCAGGCACCGCTCGTGCTCGTCGTCAACGACAATCAATGGGCGATCTCGGTGCCGCGCGCGCGCCAGACCGCCGCGCAGACGCTCGCGCAGAAGGCGATCGCGGCGGGCATCGAAGGGCGGCAGGTGGACGGCAACGACGTGGTCGCGGTGCATCAGGTGCTCGCGGAAGCGCTCGACAAGGCGCGCCGCGGCGGCGGCCCGACGCTCGTCGAGGCGCTCAGCTACCGGCTCGGCGACCACACGACGGCCGACGACGCAACCCGCTATCGCGACGCCGATGCCGTCAACCGCGCGTGGGAATGCGAGCCGCTGGTGCGGCTGCGCAAGTACCTGATGCGGATGAACGTCTGGGACAAGGCACAGGACGCGGAACTCGGCAAGGCCTGCTATGCGCAGGTCGAAGCGGCCGTCGCCGACTATCTGGCGATCGCGCCGCCCGACACGTCGGCGATGTTCGATCACCTGTATGCGAGCCTGCCGCGCGCGATGCGCGAACAGCTCGACATGGCGCTCGCGTTCGCGCCGGCCGCGGGGAATCATCATGGCTGATCTGAATCTGGTCGAGGCGGTCAACCGCGCGCTCGCGTACGCGCTCGCGAGCGATCCGGCCGTCGTGTTGCTCGGCGAGGACATCGGCGTCAACGGCGGCGTGTTCCGCGCGACCGTCGATCTGCAGTCGCGCTTCGGCGCCGGGCGGGTGATCGACACGCCGCTCGCGGAGACCGCGATCGCCGGCGCCGCGATCGGCATGGCCGCGATGGGGCTCAGGCCGGTCGCGGAGATCCAGTTCACCGGGTTCATCTATCCGACGCTCGATCACGTCCTCAACCACGCGTCGCGCCTGCGCCACCGGACCCGCGGCCGGCTTACGTGCCCGCTCGTGATCCGCTCGCCGTGCGGCGGCGGCATTCATGCGCCCGAGCATCACTCGGAAAGCCCGGAGGCGCTGTTCGCGCACATTCCGGGGCTGCGCGTCGTGATGCCGTCGTCGCCGGCGCGCGCGTACGGCCTGTTGCTGGCCGCGATCCGCGACCCGGACCCGGTGATCTTCCTCGAGCCCACGCGCCTGTACCGGCTGTTCCGGCAGCCGGTGGAGGACGACGGCGAGGCGCTGCCGCTCGACAGCTGCTTCACGGTGCGCGACGGCACCGACGTCACTTTGGTGAGCTGGGGCGCGGCGCTGCAGGAGGCGCAGGCCGCGGCCGACCTGCTCGCGAACGAAGGCGTGATGGCCGAGGTGATCGACGTGGCGACGCTCAAGCCGCTCGACATGGACACCATTCTCGCGTCGGTCGCGAAGACCGGGCGCTGCGTGATCGTTCACGAGGCGCCGCGCACGGCGGGCCTCGGCGCGGAAATCGCCGCGACCATCGCGGAGCGCGGGCTCTACACGCTCCTCGCGCCGGTGCAGCGCGTCACCGGCTATGACGTGGTGGTGCCGCTGTTCAGACTCGAAAACCAGTACCTGCCGAGCGTGGCGCGCATCGTCGGCGCGGTCAGGAAGACGCTGGAGGCGTCGTGAAACCATGAAGATCTTCAAATTGCCCGATCTCGGCGAAGGCCTGCAGGAAGCGGAAATCATCGAATGGCACGTCAAGGCGGGCGACGCGATCGAGGCCGACCGGCCGCTGCTGTCGGTCGAGACCGCGAAGGCGATCGTCGACATCCCGTCGCCGCAGCCGGGCCGCATCGAGAAGCTGTTCGGCCGGCCGGGCGACATCGTGCACCTCGGCGCGCCGCTTGTCGCATTCGAGGGCGCGGGCGACGACAGCGATGCCGGAACCGTGGTCGGCAAGGTCGAGGTCGGCGCGCGGGTCGTGCAGGAAGCGCCGTCGGCGCTCGGCGCGGGAGCCGGCGGCGCGGGCGCGGTCAAGGCGATGCCGGCGGTGCGCGCGCTCGCGCGCAAGCTCGACGTCGATCTGGCGATGGTGACGCCGTCGGGCGCGGACGGCGTCATCACGGCGGCGGACGTGCAGCGGGTCGCCAAGGTGCTCGCCGAGGTCGGGCCGGCCGAAGTGCTGCGCGGCGTGCGGCGCGCGATGGCGCAGAACATGGCGCGTGCGCAGAGTGAAGTCGCGGCGGCGACGGTGATCGACGACGCCGACATCCACGCGTGGCCCGCGCGCACCGACGTGACGATCCGGCTGATCCGCGCGCTGGTCGCCGGATGCCGCGTCGAGCCCGGGCTTAACGCATGGTACGAGGGGCATACGGGGCGGCGTCACGTCGTCGGGAAAATCGATCTCGGCATCGCGGTCGATCTGCCGGAAGGCCTTTTCGTGCCGGTGCTGCGCGACGTCGCACATCGCGACGCGGCCGACTTGCGCGGCGGCCTCGAGCGCATGCGCGCGGACATCCGCGCGCGCACGATCCCGCCGGAGGAGATGCGCGGCAACACGATCACGCTGTCGAACTTCGGCATGATCGCGGGCAAATATGCGGCGCCGGTGGTCGTGCCGCCGACCGTCGCGATCCTCGGCGCGGGCCGCATCCACGACGCGGTCGTGCCGGCGGACGGCGTGCCGGCCGTGCACCGGATCCTGCCGCTCAGCCTGACGTTTGACCACCGCGTGGTCACGGGCGGCGAGGCGGCGCGCTTTCTCGCGGCGGTGATCGCGGATCTGCAGATGGCGCAATAGCGCCGTTGCGGATGCGCGCGCGGATGCGCGAACGCGCCGCTCCAGAAGCGCCACACGAGGTTCTCCTGACGGGTGTAGTTCGCACCCTGGCTCATGCAGGCTCCGCAATGGATCTCACGATCAACGGCACCGGGATGCGCGAGCGGGATGCCGGCGCATCGGATCAGTTGATGACGCAGCACCGCACCGTCTGCGACGCGATTTGCGCGCGGCGCCCCGAGGAGGTGCGCACGGCGATGCAGACCCATATCGATTTCATGTGCAGCCACGTCGAGCGGCGCGGCGAAGAAGCGTGAGATTGGCCGGACCAGTGCATCCGCGCGATTGACCGGCTCGTTTGGCGCCACTTAGAATCGGTCGAAAATGCCTGCCCGCCGCCGCACTGCGACGCGCGCGGCAGTTCTGATCGCCTGTCGAGGAAGCCGCGTGCAACCGTCATTCATCCGGTTCGTGCCGGCCGGCCGGCCGTGGCGTGCCGCGCGCGACTCGGTGCTGCGGCTGCTGGCCCTGTACGCGCTGCTGCTGCTGGCCGCGTGCGCGACGCATCCGCCCGCGACGACGCTCGATCGCCCCGTTTCCAGTGCGTTGGCGGCAGGCGTCGCGACGCCGCTGCGGGACGCGCTGGCGGCGCCGAGCGCAGCACATCCGGGCCAATCCGGCTTCCGCGTACTGGCAAGCGGCGCCGAGGCGCTGCAGATGCGGATCGCGCTCGCGCGAGCGGCGACGAAGACGCTCGACATGCAGTACTACATTGCCGCCGAGGACACGACGGGCAAGATGCTGCTCGGCGCCGCGCTGTATGCGGCCGACCGGGGCGTGCGCGTACGGATGCTGGTCGACGACCTGAATTTCCGCGACATCGACCGCGTGATGGCCGCGCTGGGCGCGCATCCCAACATCGAGATCCGTGTGTTCAACCCGTTCGGCGCGTTGCAGGATGACGTGGTACGGCGCACGACCGATTTCTTCACACGGATCGACAGCTTCACGCGGCGGATGCACAACAAGGCGATGATCGCCGACAACCAGCTGACGATCGTCGGCGGCCGCAACCTCGGCGACGAGTATTTCAGCGCGAGCCCGACGCTGCAGTTCCGCGATCTCGACGTGCTCGCGGCCGGCCCCGTGACGCGCGACATTTCCGGGAGCTTCGACGCTTACTGGGCCAGCGGCAGCAGCTATCCGCTGCGGGTGCTGAATCGCCGCGCGTTCGACCCGGGCGAGCTCGACGCGATGCGCAACGAGTTGCGCGAGCACTGGCGCAAGTATGCGGACCCGTACGACGCGAAGCCGCTGAACGCGACGCCGCTCGCGGAGCAGATCGCGCGCGGCGAGCTCGGGCTCGTGTGGGCACCGGCCGAATTCAAGGCCGATCTGCCCGACAAGGTCTCGCGGCCCGACGACGGGTACGTGAGCCCGCCGATGCACCGGCTCGTCGAGCTGACCCGCGGCGCGCACGAGGAATTCCTCGCGTTCTCGCCTTATTTCGTGCCGCACGACGCGGGTGTCGAGGTGCTGGGCGCGATGACGCGGCGCGGCGTGCGGGTGGCGATCCTGACGAACTCGCTGGCGGCCACCGACGCGATCGCCGTGCAGGCCGGCTACAGCCCGTATCGCGTGCCGCTGCTGCAGCGCGGCGTCGAACTGTACGAATTCAAGGCGCAGCCGCGGCAGCCGCGTCCGCGCCTGTTCGGGTTGCGCTCGCGGGCCAGCCTGCATGCGAAGGCATACGTGATCGACCGGAAGATCCTCGTGATCGGCTCGATGAACCTCGATCCGCGCTCCGCGCACCTGAACACCGAGCTGGCGCTCGTCATTCACAGTCCGGCGCTCGCGCAGGAAGTGGCGGGGATCTTCGAGCAGGTGACGCAGCCGGACGACAGCTACCGCGTGCGGCTCGCGTCGCCCGTGGAGCGCGGCACGAACGGCGGCGCGTCCGGGCTGGTGTGGGAAGGGAACGACGACGGCGTGCCGCGCACCTACTCGGTCGATCCGCATGCCGGGCTGCTCCGCAACCTGCTGACCGGCCTGTTCATCATGCTGCCGGTCGACGATCAGCTGTAGCCGGCACCGGGCGGCGCCGAACCCGCAGGCTCAGAAGCGATAGCCGATGCCGGCCTGGATCACGTCGGTGTCGCGGTCGTAACGCGTGACGACCCGGTTCCAGGTCACGCGCGTGAGCCGGAGATCGGATATGCGGTAGCTGGCCGAGATCGACACGATGCCCGATATGCCGCCGTCGCCGGGGCCAGGCTTGTCGCGGAAATTGCGCTGGTTGACCGTGAGATAGGCGCCCACGCCTGCCGCCAGCGTGACCTTGCCGACGCGGGCGCGGCGCTGAGCGCGGCGAGTGCCGCGAGGCCGCTCGGCATCGGCCTGGCGCGAGCGGGCGAGGCCGGGCGGGACCGATGGGGCGGTGTGCCGGCACGGTTCCGCTTTCTCCGAACGGGTGGACGACGTCATTTTCACGCGAGAAAGGGCCGGAGTCGAGTCACCTTTCGGAAAGATCCTATTACAAAATTTGACTTCAGCCATTTAAATTGCACGGAATCGTGCTTTCGAGCGGAAACCGTTCAATGGGAGGGGGGCGTGAAAATCAAGGTGATTGCAGCAGACGATCATCCGTTCGTTCTGCTTGGCATTGAAGCGATGTTGAAGCAATCAGCCGACCTGGAGCTGGTCGGGCAGGTGGACAACGGCGCGTCGCTCGTCGATTTGCTGCGCGTGACGCCTTGCGACGTGCTGATCTGCGATCTCTCGATGCCGGACGAGTCTGGCGCGCTCGGTGACGGTTTGCCGCTGGTGCGTCGCCTGCTGCGCGAGTGGCCGGAATTGCGCATCGTGATCCTGACGAGCGCGACGAATGCGGCGGTGCTGCACACGCTGATGCGAGAAGGCGTGAAGGGCATCGTCGGCAAGGCCGAGTCGATGGACGTGCTGGCGCCCGCAGTGCGTGAGGTCGCGAGCGGGCGCGTCTATGCGGGCAAGGTGCTCGCGGATGGCACCGGCGCGTCGGCGCCGTGCGGGCGGAAGCCGTCGCAGCGGCTTTCGCCGCGCGAGTCCGAAGTGCTGTCGCTGTTCGTCGACGGCCTGTCGGTCGTCGAGATCGCGCGGCGGCTCGGGCGGGACGTGAGGACGGTCAGCCGCCAGAAACGCGACGCGATGGCCAAGCTGGGCGTCAGCAGCGATCCCGGCCTGCTCGTTTTCGTCCACGCCCAGGGGCTCGACTGACGCATGCAGCGGCGCGCCGGCTGGATTTTTAGGCAAATTCGTATATGAGTGGCGGCCGAAATCGGCGACGCTGGCCGCTTTCGCCAATCCTTTACACGTTCCATCGTCGTGCGAGATGCAAATCCTTTCCATTGAGCGGCCGGCCGCCGTGCCACGGCCGATTCCGATCCGCGTGATGATCGCCGACGATCATCCGCTGGTGCTGATTGCGCTCGAACGCGTGATCGATTCCCTGCCCGACGTCGCGCTGGCAGGCTGTGCGGCGTCGATCGCCGAATTGCTCGACGTAAGCGGGCATGCGTCATTCGACGTGCTTCTGATGGGTTTCGAGATGACGGGCAGCGATCCGGCCCCGGGGCTCGACGCGCTCGCGGAGGTGCGTGCGAGCCGGCCCGACGCCGCCATCGTCGTGCTGACCGTGAGCGCCGATGCGCAGGTGCTGAACGAGGCGCTGGCGCGCGGCGCCGTCGCGGTGATCAGCAAGCGCGACCGTGTCGAGCTGATCCACGTCGCGCTCGTCGCCGCCCATGCGCGGGAGCGCTATCTCGGGCCGCGCATCCGCGATGCGCTGTACGAAGGCGCGCCGGGCTGGCCTGCCGAGCAATGGCGCGCGCGCCTGACGCGGCGCGAATTCGAAGTGTTGCGGTTGTACGCATCAGGCCATGCGATCAGCGATATCGCGCGGCAGGCCGGGCGAAGCGTGAAGACGATCAGCGCGCAGAAGTGCCGGGCCATGCGCAAGCTCAACCTGAGCAGCGACGCGGACGTCTATCGCTTCGCGCTGACGAGCGGAATGATCTCCACCGTCCAGTGCAGGAGCGAGACGTAAGGGCTGCCGACGCATGCGCGTTCGGCATGCGTACAGACCATGACAGCGGCACGCCGGCATGCCCGGCATGCCGCTGCGATTCGACGAGGCTGCGTGCCGGATCCGATGCAGAGCGGGGCGCGCAAGACCTGACATAACAGCAGAACAAAGGGGAGCGGTACCGATGGCCGACACTGTGCGGATTGTCGTGGCCGACAATCATCAGGTGATTCTGATGGGCGTCGATGCTTTGTTGGCTGGGGGCGCGCGCTATCGCGTCGTCGCGCGGGCCTCGGACGTGGCGCTGCTTGAACGGGCGCTCGCGCACGATGCATGCGACGTGCTGGTGACGGATATCGGCATGCCGGGCGTGAATGGCGAAAGCAATTCGGTGCCGTGGCTGCAGCGCCTGTTGAAGTCGTCGCGGCGTCCGCGGATCGTCGTCCTGACGATGCTGGATCATGGACGCACGCTGGCGGGGCTGCTGCAGCTCGGGGTGTCGGCCATCGTCGACAAGCGCGATGCCGCCGGCACGCTGGCCGTCGCGATCGACGCGGTCGTGGCGGGACGCCGCTTCCTGTCGCCGCGTGCGCAACGCGCGGCAGCGGAAATCGACGCACTGCCGATGGCCCGTGCCGCCGCATTGAGTCCTTGCGAGTGGGAGGTGTTTCGCCGCTATGCGTCGGGGCTCGCGGTCAGCGAGATTGCCGAGCGATCCGGGCGCAGCGTCAAGACCGTCAGCGCGCAGAAGCGCAGCGCGATGCGCAAGCTGGGGCTCGAAGATGATTTCGACGTAATCTGCTACGCGCGACGCATCGGCCTGACCTGAATGCCGCGGCGCGCACGCAAAAAAAAACGCGGCCAACCGGCCGCGTGAATACTCGCAGACTCCTTCAGACGAAGGAAACAAGCAACTGTGTGACGCGTAGTGTAGCGAAATGCGTGGTGCGGATTCATGCGTCCGGCTGCAAAGGTATGTTCTCGGCGACGTCAGGCTGACAGCTTGTCAGGATGGCCGTCGTGCCGCCGAAGCGGCGGGGGATCGACTAACATGGCGATACCGCCGCCGCGAGGCGACGCTCAACGATGTATGAGGAGATTGCATGCTGAAGCTGCGTTTCTTGCCGGTCACGTTGCTCGCCGGCGTACTGTCCACGGGCAGCGCTTTTGCCGAGACGATTCGCCTGACCGCCAATCTGCAGCCGTCGAGCGAAGTGCCGCCTACCACCAGCACGGGTTCGGGCGCCGTCGACGCGACGTTCGATACCGCGACCCACACGCTGCAATGGACGGTCACGTATCGGAATCTGAGCGGCCCGGCGACCGCCGCGCACTTCCACGGCCCGGCGCCCGTCGGGCAGAACGCGGGCGCGCAGGTGCCGGTTCCGAAGGACGCGCTGGCGAGCCCGATCAAGGGGGCGAAGGCGCTGACCGACGGGCAGGTGACCGATCTGATGGGCGGCAAGTGGTATTTCAACATCCATACGAAGGCCCATCCGTCCGGCGAGATTCGCGGCCAGGTGCTGCCCGCGGGCTGAGCCGCGGCGGTTGATATAGAGGCTCCCGTCGAGCGGCGTCGGCGAGATCGCGCGTACTATCGACACATCTTCGATAAGGAGTGCGTCCGATGAGTTGGCAAAGCAAGTTCGCCTGCTGGCTGCTGCGCCGGCAGTTCCGGCCCGAAACCATGCGTCCGGTGATCGACCACGTCCGCGCGCGACGCTTCACCGAGTGGCGGGTGCGGGTGCCGCACCGCGCGCCGTCCGGCTTCCGCCTGCGCGAATGCTACCGCGCGGGCGACGCGCCGCTGCGCGGCGAATGGCTCGAACATGTGCCCCCGTCCGCCGCGCATGCGCATGCGCATGGTCGCACGCTGCTGTACTTCCACGGCGGCGGCTATTACTTCTGCTCGACCAAAACCCATCGGCCGATCGTGTTCGGCCTGACGAAGCGCGCAGGCGTGCGCTCGTTCTCGCTCGACTATCGCCTCGCGCCGGAAAGCCGCTTTCCGGCCGCGCTCGACGACGCGCTGGCCGCCTATCGTCGGCTGCTCGACACGGGCACGCCGCCGGAGTCGATCGTGCTCGGCGGCGATTCGGCGGGCGGCGGGCTCGCGCTCGCGACGCTCGTCGCATTGCGCGACCGCGGCGAACCGTTGCCTGCCGGCGCGATCCTGTTCTCGCCGTGGACCGATCTCGCGGCGACCGGCGAGACGCTGCGTGCGCACGACGGCATCGATCCGATGTTCGCCGGCGCGGCGCTCGGCAAGGCGGCGAAGCTGTATCTCGGCGACACGCCCGGCACGCATCCGTATGCGTCGCCGCTCTATGCGGATTTCACCGGCCTGCCGCCGCTCTTTATCCAGGTCGGCAGCACCGAGGTGCTGCTCGACGATTCGCGCCGCGTCGCCGAGAAGGCGAAGGCCGCGAACGTGCAGGTCGACATGGAGATCTGGCCCGACATGCCGCACGTGTGGCAGATGTACGCGCCGATGGTGCCGGAATCGCGGCAGGCGCTCGACCGGGCGGCGGCATTCCTGCGCCGCGTCGCGGTCGAGCGCGCGGTTCAGCGCGTGGGAGAGGTGTCGATCGCCTGATAGGCGGCCCTGACCGTCGCCGAGCCGTACTTGCGTTCCAGCCGGCGCACGGTGAAGTGGCCGCGCGCCATCTGCTGGAAGTGATCGATGAAGAGGGTGTTGACGGTCGCGCCCAGCACCGCGCCGATCGCCGGAATCGACTTGGCCGCCATCTGCTCAGTCACCTGCACCGAAAAGCGCGACGCGACGGTCTGCACCAGCCGCAGCACCGCGGCCGAGCCGTGCGCGGCGACCCCTTTCGACGAGAGGTCCGACGACGCTTTCGAGATCGCCTGCGCGAGCGCGCCGCGCAGCATGAAGTAGCCGAGATCGGCTTCTTCCTCCTTCCGGTCCGGGGTGCCGCCCATGCCGAGCACGGCGAGGCATTGCAGCTGCGCGTCCACCGACGACAGATCTTCGCCCTCGCTGCGCGCGATGTCGCAGACCGAGCGGAAAATCAGCGTCGTCGTGACCGGCAGCTCCACCGGCAGCGCGACGAAACCGAACGCACCGCCGGCCGCGCCGGTCGTCGCGACCGCGAGCTTGTGCAGCAGGCTGCTCCGCCGCTCGTGCGTGCCGGCGCCGTCGGCGGCCGGCTTGCCGAGCGTGCGCAGCGCAATGCTCAGACATTTGCGCAGCGCCAGTTGGGTCGCATCGTTGATCTTGCCGGTCGCGACATCCGGCAGCTTGCCGATCATCTTCTCGACCGGCGCGCCGAGCAGGCTCGTCAGCTTCAATGTCAGCGACGGGCTCTCGAGCACGTGTTTCGCGCGCCGCAGCGCGCTCAGGTCGTCGGGCGACAGCGCCGCCGCACCGATTGAAATCGGTTCCATTTCTCTTCCTTGCTGCGTCGGCCAGGGGGCCGGCTGCCTGCCAGCTTACCCCGAGCGTGATAGAATTCGTGATTAATTGACACGTCAAACGTTGCGCTAACAAAAAATGGCCGTCCATACCGCTGCTCACCACTCGAGCGGGCAAGTGCTGCCGTTCCGCGAATCGCTGCTTGCAATGATCGGCATCTCGTTCGTGACGATGCTCGTCGCGCTCGATCAGACCGTCGTCGGCACCGCATTGCCGACGATCGTCGCGGAACTGAAGGGGTTCGACCTGTACGCGTGGGTCGCGACCTCGTACCTGCTGAGCTCGGTGATCACCGTGCCGGTCTTCGGGCGGCTTGGCGACTATTACGGGCGCAAGCCGTTCGTCGTCGTGTCGATCGTCGTCTTCACGGGCGCGTCGGTGCTTTGCGGGATGGCGAACGACATGCTGTCGCTCGTGCTGGCGCGCGGCCTGCAGGGGATCGGCGGCGGGATGCTGGTCGGCACCGCGTTCGCGTGCATTCCCGACCTGTTCCCCGATTCGGTGGTGAGACTGCGCTGGCAGGTGCTGATGAGCTCCGCGTTCGGCATCGCAAACGCGATCGGCCCGTCGCTCGGCGGCGTGCTGACGCAGTATTGCGGCTGGCGCTCGGTCTTCTACGTGAATCTGCCGGTCGGTCTGCTGTCGCTGTTCTTCGTCTACCGTTATCTGCCGCACCTGCGGCAGGTCGAGCATGATACGAAGATGCGGCTCGACTGGCCGGGCGCGGCGTTGATCGCGGTGTCGCTCGGCGCGCTGCAGCTGTTCGTCGAATGGCTCCCGAAGCACGGCCTCGCGAGCTGGCCGACGCTGCTGCTCGCCGTCGCGCTCGCCGCGGGCGGCACGCTGTGGTGGTGGGAAAAACGCGCGGCGCAGCCGATCCTGCCGTTCGACATGTTCGGCAACCGTGCGCTGGCCGTGCTCTTCACACTCGCGATTCTCGGCGGGTTCTCGATGTTCTCGCTGCTGTTCTACGCGCCGTTGCTGTTCCAGGGCGGCTTCGGCATGTCGCCGAAGGAGGCCGGCCTCGTCATCACGCCGCTGGTCGTGTTCATCACGATCGGCAGCATCATGAACGGGCGCGTCGTGACCCGCATCCGCCATCCGAACGCGATGCTGCAGATCGGCTTCGCACTGTTCGCGTTCACCTGCATCGGCGTCGTCGTGTCGACGCCTGCGACGCCTGCCTGGATGCTGATGGCGTTGATGGTCGCGGGCGGCATTGGCCTCGGCTTCGTGCTGCCGAACCTCACCGTGTTCGCGCAGCAGATGGCCGGGCGCGAGCACCTGGGCATTGCCACCGCGCTGCTGCAGTCGCTGCGGATGGTCGGCGGGATGCTCGGCACCGCGCTCACCGGCACGCTGGTCAACCAGATGTACGCGGGCGGCGTGCGCACGGCGCTCGCCGCTGACCACGCGACGCAATGGCAAGCGAGGCTTGCCGATCCGCAGATCCTGATCGACCGCGCGGCGCAGGGCGGCCTCGTCGGCGAGCTGACGCGCGCAGGGCATAATGGCGCGCTATTGTTGGAGACGGCCAGGGAATCGCTCGTCGGAGCGATCCATCTCGGCATCGCGGTGGCCGCTGTCGTGGCCGTGTACGCGGTATGGCACTGCCGCCGGGTGCCGCTCGTCAAGCTGCGGCGCGCGGTCGAGCCGGGCGTCGCGGCAGATTGATCGAATTCAGGGGAACGAAGTCAGCGCATGGAAGAACAGGACCGCGTCGCGATCTTGCAGCAATTCGGACGGACTTACCGGGCATTCATGTCGGCGTTCGAGACGCACGTCGGCCAGCCGATGCCGCGCTGGCGCATCATGGTCGCATTGAATTCGCTCGACGGCAGCTCGTCGCAAAAACGGCTCGTCGAGATCCTGCGGATCGACCCGGGCGCGCTGACGCGCCAGTTGAAGGCGCTCGAGGCGCTCGGCTGGGTCGAGCGCGAATCCGATGCGCGCGACAACCGCGTGACGAACGTGAGGTTGACCGCGGACGGGCGCACGGCCTTCGACACGAGCCTGCCGCGCCGCAACGCGTTCCTGCACGAGACGATGGCGGCGATTCCCGACGATGCGCTGAACGCGCTGTCGGGCGCGCTCGCGATGCTCGAGGCGCGCATCGCAGAAGCCGGCACGCCGCCCGCGTCGCGCTGACGAGGCGGGTGGCGTGCCGCCCCCGCGCGCGTCGCGTCAGAGCGTGATGCGGGTGCCGAGCAGCGCCAGGAACTGCGCGAGCCAGGCCGGATGCGCGGGCCAGGCGGGCGCGGTGACGAACGGCGCGTCGGTGATCGCGGCGTCGACCGGAATGTCCACATATTCGCCGCCGGCGAGACGCACTTCGGGCGCGCAGGCCGGATAGGCCGAGATGCGCTTGCCGCGGATCACGTCGGCGGCGGCGAGCAGCTGCGCCGCATGACAGATCGCCGCGACTGGCTTGCCCGCGTCGACGAACGCGCGCACGAGCGCGATCACCTTCGGATCGAGGCGCAGGTATTCGGGGGCGCGGCCGCCCGCGATCGCGAGCGCGTCGTACTGTGCCGCATCGACGTCGTCGAACGACGCATTCAACGTGAACTGGTGGCCAGGCTTCTCGGTATAGGTCTGGTCGCCCTCGAAATCGTGGATCGCGGTCTTGATCTTGTCGCCCGCGCGTTTGCCGGGGCACGCCGCATCGACCTGATGGCCGACGGCCAGCAGTGCCTGGAACGGCATCATCGTTTCGTAGTCTTCGGCGAAATCGCCTGTCAGCAGCAGGATCTTCTTTACGGCCACGGCTTTCTCCTGTGAGGGGCGTGCAGGACAAAAGCGCAGTGTACGCCGGCATGCCGGATCCCGTGTGCCGGCCGCGCCCGGGACGGAGCGGCCGGCGTGCGTCGTCAGAAGAAGGTTTCGACCACTTCATTGACGCGGTATTGCGGATCGAGCACGAGCAGCTGGCGCCACTTGTCGAAGGTCAGGCACGGATGCGAGATGTCGAACGCGATCATGTCGCCGACCTTCACGTCCGCGCCCGGCGGAATCCGCAGATACGCGTGCTGGTCCATCATGCCGGTCACGGCCCAGCCTTCGCTCGCGGCGACCTCGCGCGGCGCGGTGTCGCGGCCGGGACGGAAGTGGCGTGCGGGCACGGGCAGGCCGGCGTCGAACGCCGAGTCGCGCTTTCCGAGCGCGACGATCGCGCGATCCGGCTCCGGCACCGACTGCACGTAAGCCCACAGCTGCAGCGCCGGCAGCAGCCCTTCGCCCATCTTGCGCGCGAGCGGGTTGCGCGCGAACACGTCGGTCTGCGCCTGCCTGTAGATGCCGACGTCGTGCGTCAGGTAGCAGCCGGGGCGCAGTACCACTTCCGCGAAGCCCGCGTCGGACGCTTTCGCGAATTCTTCCGCGACGACGTCGTACCACGCCGAGCCCGCGCCGGACAGGATCGGCGGCGTGCGCGCGAAGCGGCCGGCGGCGGCCAGCTCGCGGGTCAGCGTGACCGCCTGCTTCAGGAACGCGCGGATCTCGCCTTCCTCCTTCAGCACGCCCTCGTAGAGTTCGATGCCGGCGAGCCGCAGCGTGCCCGGATAGCGGGCGATCGCGTCGAGCACCGCGTCGCGCTGAGCGGCGTCGCGCACGCCGGTGCGGCCGCCCGGCACGCCCAGTTCGAGCAGCACGTTGAGCGGCTTGTTCGCGTCGCCGAAGAAGCGGCCGAGCTGATCGACGCCGTCGACCGAGTCGACGAGACAGAAGAACTCGAATTCCGGATCGCTGAGCAACTGGGCGATCATCGCCATGTTGTGGCGGCCGACCAGCTGGTTGGCGAGCAGCACGCGGCGCACCCCGCCGTGATACGCGGCCTGCGTCTGGTGCGCAGTCGCGAGCGTGATGCCCCACGCGCCCGCGTCGAGTTGGCGGCGGAACAGCTGCGGCGCCATCGTCGTCTTGCCGTGCGGCGCGAACTTCACGCCGTACTGGGCGACGAACGCCTGCATCCACTTCAGGTTGTGCTCGATACGATCCTCGTACAGCACGGCGGCCGGCAGGCTGACGTCCTCGGCGAGCAGGTTCCATTCGAGGCGCCCCGCCTGGGTGAGCGGCACGCTGGTGCTCGGCAGATTGCCGAGGCCCTTGCCGAGCGGATCGATTTTCGCGCCCTGATAATTTGTAACTTTCATGTCATCTCGCTCCATCATCTATGAGTATTTAACCGGCGTTGACGCGAAGATGGTACAGAAAGTAGCATCGGCACGTTGATGTTATTTAATAACATGCTGCATCGCAGCGATTGCCGCTACCCTTGCCGAAGATGAATATGCCCGCCGTTCCGCCCGCCGCCCGACCAGCCGTCCAGCCGGTCGTCGACATCGTCGCGCGGATCGCCGAATGCGCGCCTGAGCTGCGCGACGCCGAGCGCAAGGTCGCCGCGTTCATCCTCGCTGATCTGGCGCGCGCCGCGCACGCGAGCATCGGCGCGCTCGCGCGCGAAGCCGGGGTCAGCGTCGCGACCGTCACGCGTTTCGCGAAGGCGGTCGGCTGCCGCGACGTGCGCGAGCTGAAGCTGCTCGTCGCGCAGGCGGCCGCCGTCGGCCAGCGCTTTCTGACGCCGGCGGGCGGCGTGGAGGCGAGCGATGCGAGCCCGGCATCGCTCGTCTATGACGAAATCCAGGTCGCGCTCGCCCACAACCATCAGCTGCTGCGCCAGACGTCGTTCACCGCGGCGGCCGACCTGCTCGCCGGCGCGAAGATGATCTATGTGTACGGCCAGGGCGGCGGCTCGACCGCGCTTGCCGACGAGCTGCGCTTCCGTCTCGTGCGCTTCGGCCGGCCGGTCGCTAGCTACCAGGACAGCGTGCTGCAGCGCATGGTCGCGGCGACGGTGTCGCGCGAGCACGTCGTCGTCGCGCTGTCGGTGAGCGGGCGCGTGCCCGAGCTGCTCGAAAGCTGCAGCCTCGCGAAGCGCTACGGTGCGAAGGTGATCGCGCTGACCGCGCCGGCCTCGCCGCTCGCGCAGCTTGCCGATCACCTGGTTCCAGTCGTCGCGTTCGAGACCGATTTCATTTTCAAGCCGTCGACGTCGCGCTACGCGATGATGATGGCGCTGGATGTGCTCGTCACCGAGGTCGCGCTGCGGCTCGGCGACACGTGCCGTGAGTCGCTGCGCCGCATCAAGCACGCGCTCGATGCGCACCGCGGCGGTGGAGACCGTCAACCGGTAGGAGACTGAGGAGACAGACATGCATTCGCACCCCGAAGCGGCCGATACGCTGATCGTCGGCGCGCAGCTCTACGACGGCACGGGGGCGCCGCCCGTCGTGCGCGACGTCGCGATCCGCAACGGCGCGATCGCGGCGATCGGCAACCTGTCGAACTGGCTGGCCGATGAGGTCGTCGACGCAAGCGGCCGCGCGCTCGCGCCGGGCTTCATCGACGTCCACACGCACGACGACACGCACGTGATCCGCTCGCCGCAGATGCTGCCGAAGATCACGCAGGGCGTGACGACGGTGATCGTCGGCAACTGCGGGATCAGCGCGGCGCCCGTGACGCTCGCGGGCGAGCCGCCCGACCCGATGAACCTGCTCGGCGACCGGGGCGCGTTCCTGTATCCGGCCTTCGCCGATTACGTCGCGGCCGTGAATGCGGCACAGCCGGCCGTCAACGTCGCCGCGCTGGTCGGCCATACCGCGCTGCGCAACAACCAGATGGACCGCCTCGACCGCGCGGCGACCGGCGCGGAAATCGCCGCGATGCGCGCGCAGCTCGAGGAGGCGCTCGCGCACGGTGCGCTCGGGCTGTCGACGGGGCTTGCGTATGGCGCCGCGTTTGCCGCAACGACCGAGGAGGTGATGGCGCTCGCCGAGCCGCTCGCGAAAGCGGGCGCACTGTATACGACCCACATGCGGACCGAATTCGACGCGATCCTCGACGCGATGGACGAGGCATACCGGGTCGGCCGCCACGCGCAGGTGCCGGTCGTGATCTCGCACCTCAAATGCGCGGGCCCGTCGAACTGGGGGCGCAGCGCCGAAGTGCTCGCATCGCTCGAAGGCGCGCGGCGTTACCAGCCGGTCGGCTGCGACTGCTATCCGTACAGCCGCAGCGCGTCGACGCTCGACCTGAAGCAGGTGACGGGCGACATCGACATCACGATCACGTGGTCGGAGCCGCATCCGGAAGCGGCGGGCAAGCTGCTCAAGGCGATCGCGACCGAATGGGATGTGCCGGAGCAGGAGGCCGCGAAACGGCTGCAGCCGGCGGGCGCGGTGTACCACAACATGTCAGAGGACGACGTGCGCCGGATTCTGTCGCATCCGGCGACGATGGTTGGCTCCGACGGCCTGCCGAACGATCCGCTGCCGCATCCGCGCCTGTGGGGCGCGTTTCCGCGCGTGCTCGGGCATTACGCGCGCGAGACCGGCCTGCTGTCGCTCGAGGAGGCGGTCCGCAAGATGACGTCGCTGACTGCGCGGCGTTTCGGGCTTGCGCGGCGTGGTGAAGTGCACGTCGGCTATCACGCGGATCTCGTGCTGTTCGATCCCGACCGCGTGATCGATGCCGCGACATTCGACCGGCCGCAGCAACCCGCGCACGGGATCGACGCGGTGTGGGTCAACGGCATGCTGACCTGTCGCGACGGCCAGCCGACCGGCGCGCGCGCGGGCGGCTTTGTCGCGCGCGGCGCGCGGGTGCCGGCGAGCGACGCGGCCGCGTTCTGACGGGCCGGCGCAGACAAGCAATCTTCGTGCGCGCCGCGACCGGCGCGCGCATCCGCAACCGAGCGTTGCATGGGACCTGGGTGAGCGCTCAAGTGCCAAATCCGGTCGATACAGGAGTGAAACGATGAAGCGATATGGCGTAGGCGAAGCGAAGGGGACAGGCGGCCAGGTGATGCCGTTCGCGCGC
>Ga0335069_10003281_pt1 | contig 24536 bp, 27 predicted proteins | sample Lox_Sample_11_FD_206714 | JGI IMG/M metagenome (GOLD analysis project Ga0335069, IMG submission 206714) | Soil microbial communities from Loxahatchee National Wildlife Refuge, Florida, United States - Lox_Sample_1.1 | ecosystem: Environmental > Terrestrial > Soil > Wetlands | place: USA... | reverse complement strand
TGGCGCCGGTGATCATGATCAGCAACGACGACATCATCATCAACGGCGTCTCGGTGGCCCGGGTGGCGGACCTGTCGCGCGACGACTACGTCACCATCCCCGCCCTGGAGGAGAAGCTCCGCGAGCAGAAGAAGGAGACCGAGGAGCTCCACCAGCTGGCCAACGACGGAACGGCCTTCAAGGGCGTGGTGAACGTCCAGGGGCACAAGGACGTGCCCTTCCGGATCATCAAGCGGGTGATGTTCAGCTGCCAGGGCGGCGGATACGGGAACATCAACTTCGCGGTGCTCCGTGGCTCCACCGGCCAGCCCGGCGAGAAGACCGCGTCGCTCCCCTGACTCCTGGCTCCGCTACAGCGAGCGCCAGTCGAGGCGTGTCGCGCGGCGGGGCAGCCCGTCTTGCAGCTCGGCGCGGTGGTACGCCGTGGCCGCCGAGATGAGGTGGACGATCCACCCGAACACGCCGGCACTCCCGATCCACAGCGCCGGGGTGACGATCAGCCAGAACAGCCCCCGCAGCACCTCGCGGTTGTAGATCTGCCCGACCCCGGGAATCAGGAACGAGAGCAGGGCGGCAACGGCGGGACGAGACATGGTGTCGGCTTCCTCCGACCCCGAAGACGCTCGGGGCGTCGGCCGATTGCACTCGGCTTCAGTGACAGCGGAATGCCCTGCTCAGGTCTCGAGCGGGCGGGAGCCGGTGGCCGGCGGGGGATGGGCGTGGGCGTGCTTGAGGAGCCAGCTCCGGACCGGCGGCCCCCCGAACCGGGCCAGGCCCGCGGCCACCCCGAAGCGGACCAGGCGGGCAATGCCCGCGGCCGCGAGGAAGGCGGGGATGGACACGCCCACCAGGCCGCTGCCGATGGTGGCCAGCTTGAATGCCGGGACCACCATGCAGACCACCGCCAGCGACCACCAGTTCTGACTCAGTAGCTCGGCCAGCGTCCCGTGCACGCCGAACCATCCGGTCCGCGTCGAGGTGATGGCGAAGGCGAGCGTCAGGGCGCAGGTGGCACCTGCCCGCAGCCAGGCGAACGGGCGCTGCTTGAGGCCCTGCAGCGCCGAGACGAGGGTCACCGCCCCTGCCACGCCGGCCAGGACCAGCAGCACCTTGCGCAGCCAGTCCGGTCCGAGGTCCAGGCGGATGTTGGGGTCGATGTGGATCAGGCTCAATCCGCCGCGCATCGCCGCCCCGATGCCGTAGCCGAGGAGACTTCCGGCGATGGACGCCACGGTGCCCCAGAGCATCAGGCGCAGCCACTTCTCCGGTGCGGCGATCACCATGGGGATGAGGAGGACGAACGGCGGCACGGGGAAGAACGCCGAGTCGATCGCCGCCACGACCAGCAGAGCGCTGAACGCCGCCGGGCTGTTGGCGTACGACTCGACGCGGGCGTACATCCGTCCGGACCAGGCCCGGGCCCGTCCCCACGGCGTGGTCGGGCGATGAGGAATGGCGTCGAGAGTCATCGAGGAATGGCCGCGCACCCTATCAGGAACCCCCCGGAGGGAGCCCCCGCAGTTCGTGGCAGAGGTGTGTCCGGATGTTAGGTTGCCCGGCATGACGGCCCTGGAACGGGTGGAGCGCGCCGCGGCAGCGCTCAAGGTCTTCCCCCTGCCATCCGCCGTGCTGTTTCCGCACACCGTCCTCCCCTTGCACATCTTCGAAGCGCGCTACCGGTCCCTGGTGAAGTCGGCGCTGGCCGGCGACAAGGTGATGGCCATGGCGCAGCTCGAGCCGGGCTACGAGGGCAGCTACTCGGGCCGGCCCCGGATGCGCCCGATGGTCTGCGCCGGCATCATCGCCTGGCACGAGGACCTGGACGGAGGCCGCTACAACATCATCGTCCAGGGGACGGTGCGGGCGCGCATCCTCGAGGAGCTCCCGCCGGATCAGCTGTACCGCGAGGTCCGAGCCGCCATCCTCCCGGACACCGAGTACCACGGCACCGAGGAGGAACAGCTCCGCCAGGCGATGCTCGAGCTCGCCGCCCGCCTTCCGCCGCCGGTCGCCCAGGGCCTGCTCCAGGCCTCGGCGCGGGCCTCCGGCGGCGCGCTGGCCGACGTGGTGGCCTCCAGCGTGGTGGCGGACGTGGAGCGGCGGCAGGATCTGCTCTGCGAGCTGGACGTGGGCGCCCGGCTGCGCTCGGTGCTGGCCGAGGTCAGCGAGGTGCTGGCCCGGCTCGCCCCGGCGAAGCCCGACGGGCCGGTGAACTGAGGACCTCGCGATGCGGCTGGTGAAGATCGGCCTCGCCTCGGTGAACACCACGGTCGGGGCGACCCACGCCAACGTCGAGCGGGCGCTGCGCTTTGCGCGCGAGATGGCCGCGGCCGAGGTGACGCTCGCCGCATACCCGGAGCAGATGATCGGTGGGTACCCGCCCGAGGACCTCATCCAGTGGCAGGGGTTCGTCGAGGACCAGTGGCGGGCGCTGGAGCACTTCGCGAAGGAGACCCGCGGTCAGGCCACGGTGCACGTCCTGGGTGTGGCGGTCATCCACCAGGGGCTCCGGTACAACTGCGCCGCCGTGGTCGCCGGCGGTCTCATCCGCGGGCTGGTGCCCAAGGAGAAGCTCCCCACCTACAGCATCTACTACGAGGGCCGCACCTTCGACCGGGGCTTCCCCTACCAGCTCGACGAGCACCGGGACGTCCCGTTCGGGGATCTGATCTTCCAGTTCGACTTCGGGGTCATTGCCCCGGAGGTGTGCGAGGACGCGTGGACCGCCGAGTGCCCGATGCGCCGGCGGACATACTCGGGCGCGGAGCTGGTGGTGAACATCTCCGGGTCGGCGTTCCGGGTGGGCACGGACCAGACGCGGCGAGAGATGCTCATCACCCGCGCCGCGGACCACCAGTGCACGCTGGCCTACGTGAACCTGGTGGGCGGCAACGACGGGCTGCTCTTCGACGGAGGCGGCTTCGTCTTCCAGAACGGCAAGCCCATGCTGGACGCGCCCCGCTGGCGCGAGGGCTGGGAGGCGACGACGGTCGATCTCGACCGGACCATGCGGCTCCGGAGCGAGAACACTACCTGGCGGCAGGATCACGCCGCCTGGGCGACCGCGCACGAGGCGGTTCCCACCATCGAGATCCGGGAGAAGGAGTTCCGGACCCGCCGCGAGAAGCTCTCCTACCCGCTCCCGGCGCACGGGAGCTTCTTCCTCCCCGGTCCCGAGAGCCACGTCCCGGCGCGGACGCGGTACTGCGAGGACGTGCTTGACGCCCTGGCGATGGGAGTCGGCGACTACTTCGAGAAGAACCGCGTCTTCAAGACCATCGGCGTGGCGCTGTCGGGCGGGCGGGACTCGCTGCTCACCCTGCTCGTCGCCCACCGCTGGGCCTCGCGGAAGAAGCCCGAGGCGCCGGGAAGCCTGCTCCGGGCGTTCTTCATGCCGAGCCGCTTCTCCTCGCCCGAGACGGAGAAGGCGGCGCGCACGGTGTGCGAGGAGCTCGGCGTTCCGCTCCGGGTGGTGAGCATCGACGCCGCCTTCGAGCGCGAGCTGGAGGCGGTGCGGGCCATGCTCCAGCCCGGCGAGACGGTGACCCCGCTCACCGAGCAGAACGTGCAGGCCCGGCTCCGCGGGCAGCGGATGTGGAGCTGGAGCAACTCGTCCGGCGGCCTGTTCCTCCAGACCGGGAACATGAGCGAGCGTGCGGTGGGCTACACCACCGTTGGCGGTGACCTGGAGGGCGCGCTGGCGGTCATCGCCAACGTGCCCAAGACGGTGGTGATGGTGCTGCTCGACTACCTCCAGGAGGTCCACCCGCTGGAGGGCATCCGGCTGGTGCTCCAGAAGCCTCCGGGCCCGGAGCTCGCGCCGAACCAGGTGGGCGAGGAGGAGCTGATGCCCTTCCGGGTGCTCGACGCCTGCTTCCACCTCTTCGCCGACGAGAAGCTGCTCCCGGAGGAGGTTGAGCAGGTGGTGGGCGCCATGTTCCCCGACCTCTCGAGGGAGGCGGTGCAGGGGTACGTCACCCGGTTCGTGAAGCTGTTCCTCGGCAGCATCTACAAGTGGGTGCAGGCGCCGCTGTCGCTGCACATCGGGAACCTTGACCTGGACCGCGAGCGGGCGCTGCAGCTGCCGGTGGTGACCCATGCCGAGTGGGCGCTGAAGAAGAAGTGAGCGCGGTGATCGAGGCAGGACCGGTGGAGCGCGAGGAGGAGCTGGAGCAGATCCTGGCTCTGCAGCGGGCGAACCTCGCTCACCAGCTGACCCCGGAGGAGATCGCCGCAGAGGGATTCGTCACCGTCGAGCACACGCTCGATCTCCTGAAGCGCATGCACACGATCGCCCCGAGCATCGTCGCCCGCGAAGGCGGCAGCCTCGCAGGCTATGCCCTGGTGATGCCGGTCGAGTGCCGCTCGCTGATCCCCATCCTCGAGCCGATGTTCCAGCGCCTCGAGGCGCTGGGGATGGCCGGGCAGCGATTCTACGTGATGGGGCAGATCTGCGTGGACAGGCGCTGGCGCGGGAAGGGCGTGTTCGATCTTCTCTACCAGGCGCACCGCCGGCATCTGCGGGCCAGGTTCGACTCCTCGGTCACCGAGGTCGCGACGCGCAACACGCGCTCCGTGCGCGCACACGCGCGGGTGGGGTTCACCGTGATCGACTGCTACCGAGACGCCACCGAGGAGTGGGTCCTGTTGCGCTGGGACTGGTCCCGGCCGCAATCCCGCTGACCCCGGGGAACGCATCACTGCCCAGGTGCGCGGGCTGACTGTATGCGCGCATGCGTCACCCTCGCAGATCCACATCGCACGACCCGAGGATCACCGGACGCCCGGAAGGCGCCTGGCCGCCGCGACACACGGGTGGCGGGCCCCCCGCCTCCCGAGCGGGTCGATCGGCGCGCCGGTCGACGCCGGACTGCGGGTAGAGATCCTCGATGCGCTGGCCGAATCGATGGAGCGGGTCCACCTCTCGGTGCGGGCCGAGGCGGACGGGAGCGTGGTGGGGGAGCTCTACCGCCGGCAGCGGGAGCGGGTCTGGGGGACCCTCGGCGACGAGATCGAAGGCATGGTGAACCGGGTGGCGGAGGGCCTCCTTCCCGCGGTGGACGAGTGGCAGTCGTGGTTCTCGGTGCGGCGGTGCATGGATGCGCTCGATGGTGCCGACGCGGCCTCCGCGCTGGCCGAGCTGGACGGCCCGCTGACCAAGGTCGCGGCCGGGCTTTACAACCAGTACGGCGAGCGCGCGCTGGCCCGCGCGGTGTTCCGAAGGCTCGCCGAGCACGCCGAGCGCTTCGGGTTCAGCGAGCTCCACCGGGTGAACGCGAACAACTGCCAGATCGCCGCCTGAGACGGTTCCTCGGCATCGAGGCTCGAGGGGGCGCCGCGGGCTCGCTGCGAACCAGCGGTGCCCCGGACGTCGCTCACTCCTCGACGATCGAGGTCACCTTCGTCAGGACCTCGTCGAGCACGGTGCGGAGCTTCCGCATGGTGGACGGGGTGAGCCGCCCCCGGCGTGCGGCACGGCGGAGCACCCGAAAGAGCTGGGCCCCGCGCTGCATGAGGTCCGCAAGGTCCTCGGCGCTCTCGGCCCAACCGGAGACGCCCGAGCGCTCATAGAACTCCTCCACCTCGGCGCGGTGCTCGGCGAGGTCACGCTGCCCCTCCGGGGTGATGGCGTAGATGCGGCGTCCGTCGTCCTCGGTGCCGCGGACGTGCCGCAGCTCCTCCAGCATCTGCAACGTGGGGTAGATGACCCCTGGGCTCGGGCGGTACGTCTGTCCGCTCCGCTCCTCGATGGTCTGCATGATCTCGTAGCCGTGCCGGGGCTGCTTCTCCAGCGCGTCGAGCACGAGGTACCGGACGGCGCCTCGCTCTGCCCGCGGCGGCGGACCACCGAACATGTCCCACCACTCCGGTCGTCCACCCGGTCCGCGGCGTCCCCACGGACCGCGTCCCATGAACATCGCCGTGTCGAACCCCCAGCCATTCCCTGATCGCATCGCGCACACTCCTCGCCGGACTTCCCGGCAGTCATCGACACATCGACGCGATGTGTCGGCTCGATATGTCTATAGATAGCGCCATCTCCGGCCGGGCGCACGCCATTCGGAGGGGCCGACCAGTGACTCGGACCGATCCGCGACCCCAGGCTCGGCGTCAGGCGACCTCGCCGGAGCGCAGGCCAGGGGTGGGTCCGACGTGCGGGATCAGCCCCGGTGGACGCTGCGGTCGCGTCCCGCCTGCTTCGCGCGGGTGCAGGCCGCCTCCGCTGCGTCGAGCAGGTTGCCCCACGGCTCCGAGGGCCGGAGCGCCGCCACGCCCACGCTCACCGTGGCCATGACGCAGGGATCGGCCCGCGCCGCGCTGCGGAGCCGGTCGGCGAGCGCGCACGCCCGCGGCAGCGCCCAGCCGGGGAGCAACAGCCCGAAGGTGTCCCCCCCGAGCCGGCCGATGGGCCCGGCGCCGCTGCTCTCGGCCGAGATGCGCTGGGCCAGCGCCTCGAGACAGGTGTCCGCGGCGAGGTCCCCCCGCACGTCCTGCAGCGCCTGGAACTCGTCCACGTCCACCACCAGCAGGCTGCACGGCTGCGCTGCCCGCCGGGCCACCTGGACCGCGAACGCCACCTCGCGCTCGAACGCCTGACGCGTGTAGACGCCGGTCTCGAGGTCCAGCTCGGCGACCCGCGCGCTCATGGTGCGTTCGATCCCGACGCTGCCCGCGTCTTGGCCGAGGCGCGGACGAAGCCGTCGTACTGACGGAGCGCCGCTTCACCGACCAGCTGGATGTGGTGGTTGTTGAGCCAGGCGGTGAGCGGCGCGGCCACCAGCGGCATGACGCGGCCGACCGAGGCGAACCCTCCACGCTCGGCAAGGACCGCGGCCACCTTGCCCAGCACCTTCGGTCCGGAACGCTGGAGCGGCCCGACCCCGTTCGCCTCGCCCAGGACGCCGAGCAGCTCGGTCCGCGCCCGCCGGAACCGGAGGTCGACCCCGTAAGCGGTCGCGATGTCGGCGAGCATGCGGATCTGCAGCCAGGCCATCACCACCAGGTCTGCCGGCACGCTCACCAGCCCGAAGACGCCGCTGATCGACCCGCTGAGCGAAGCCAGGCCCTTCGCCGAGTCGATGACGTGATGCCCCAGCTCCCGCGGACCGGCCGACGGATACCGGGTCTGGAGCGCCTTGACGCGCGTCCGCGCCCGCTTGGCCTCCAGCCCGACCACGTCCTCCATCCGCAGCGACGCCAGCCGCTTCACGGACGCCGGGCGGAGCTTCTTCAAGAAGGCGAGCCGTTCGTTGTCGAGCAGTCCCACGGGAAGCGATCCTGGCAGCGGCGCCGTCTCCCCGGCAACGGCCGAGCGAGCATGCCGCGCCGATCGATCAACGCTCGACTGCCCGGCGCCATTTCGCGCGGGGGTGCGCTGGGCTACGACTGCCCCAGACGTGAGGCCACCCGGGTCGCTTCCTCGACTGCCCGGGCGAGGACGGAACGAATCCGCCCGTCCTCCAAGGTGAGCAGCCCGGCGATGGTACAGCCGGCCGGGGTGGTGACCTGGTCCTTGAGCGCAGCCGGGTGCATGCCCGTCTGGAGCACCATGCGCGCGGACCCCTGGAGCATCTGGGCGGCAATTTCCATCGCCACGTCCCGGCGCAACCCCATCATCACGCCACCTTCTGCGAGCGCCTCGATGATCAGGTAGGCGAAGGCGGGCCCGCTGCTGTTCAGCGCGGTGACTACGTCCATCGACTTCTCCTCGAGCTCGAGGCACCGGCCGACCGCCCGGAACAGCTGGATGGCGGTGTGTACGTGTGCGTCCGTTGCCAGCGGCCCGCGGGAGACCACCGTCATCCCCTCGCCGATGAGGGCAGGAGTGTTCGGCATCGCCCGGACCAGCGGGCTCTCGGGCAGCCAGCGGCGGATCTGCTCCAGCCGAACGCCGGCGGCGACGCTCACCACCAGCTTGCCCCGGAGCGCGGCCCGCATCTCGTCGGTGTCCAGCACCGTCGCCAGCTGCTGCGGCTTGAGGCTCACCAGCAGCGCGCTGGCCTCGCGCGCGACCGCCAGGTTGTCCAGCGTGGCCCGGACGCCGTGCTTCCTGCCGAGCTCCTCGGCCGCCTCCGTCCTCCGCGTGGAGACCACCAGGCGGGCGGGGACGAGCGAGCCCGAGTGAATCAGCCCGCGCACGATCGCCTCGCCCACCGTTCCACAACCCAGGACGCCCAGGGTACCGTCGTTGTCCAGCATGCCCTCGGACCTAGCACAGCCGGGCACACGGCCTCCGCTCGGGGGCGCGCAGCGCATCGTGGTGAAGCTGGGCACCCAGGTGGTGACCCACGACGGACGGTCGCTCGCCCTGGGCCGGCTGATGTCCCTGGTGGAGGAGATGGCCCTGCTGCGCCAGGAGGGGCGGCAGATCCTCCTCGTCTCCAGCGGGGCGGTGGCGCTGGGGATGAAGCAGCTGGGCCTCACCGAGCGCCCACGCTCGCTCGGTCTGCGGCAGGCCTGCGCAGCGGTGGGGCAGGGGCACCTGGTCGGGCTCTACACTCAGGCGTTCGCCCAGTTCGGGGTGACCGCGGCGCAGGTGCTCCTCACCGAGAGCGACCTCGGCGACCGTGACCGCGCTCTGTGCGTCCGGACGACCCTGATGCGGCTGCTGGAGCTGCGCGCGGTGCCGGTGCTGAACGAGAACGACAGCGTGAGCATTCGGGAGCTGGTGGAGCACCGCCGTGCCCAGGGCGCAGAGACGGGTGCGGCGGCGTTCGGCGACAACGACGGGCTGAGCGCCCGAGTCGCGGTCGGCGTGGACGCGGACCTCCTGGTGCTCCTCACCGACGTGGACGGGCTGTACACCGCCGACCCTCGGACCGACCCCGACGCGCGGCGCATCGAGGTGCTGGATGCCGAGACGCCGCGGCTCGGCGCGGTGAGCGCCGGCGGAACGGGGGGCATGTCGACCAAGCTCGAGGCGGCGCGGCTGGCGAGCCGGTCCGGGGTGACGGTGGTCATCGCCTCGGGGGCGGAGCCGAACGTGCTGCGGCGGCTCCTCTCCGGAGAGGCGGTGGGCACCTGCGTCCCTCCGGCGGAGCGCCGGGCGGTGCGTCGGCAGCGCATCGCCCTCGCCCCACACGCCGGCGCACTGGTGGCCAACGACGGGGCGCTCTCGGCCCTGGAGGGCGGCCGGGCGTCGCTCCTGCCCATCGGGGTGGTCGCGGTCGAGGGCGACTTCCGCGAGGGCGAGGTGGTGGAGATCCGGGACGCCTCCGGCCGGGTGCGTGGGCGGGGCCTCGCCAACTACGACGCCCGGGCCTGCCGGGCGCTGCTCGGGCGCCACAGCGAGGAGATCGAGGACGTGCTCGGCTGGCGCGGGTACGACGCGCTCGTCACCCGCGACAACCTGGTGCTCGGGTCATGAGCGCAGTGACCGAGCGGGTGGAGCGCGCGGTCCAGGCTGGCGGTCGGCTGGCACGGGCTCCGGCCGAGGCACGCACCCGGGCGCTCGAGGCGCTGGCGGCGGCCCTGGTGGACCCCGGTATTCGAGCGCGCGTGCTCGAGGCCAACGGGCGCGACCTCAACGCTGCCGCGGGCCTCGCCCCGCCCCTGGTGAAGCGGCTGAAGCTGGATGCGGCGAAGCTCGAGACGCTCGCCGACGGCGCACGGCAGCTCGCCGCGAGGGCTGACCCGCTGGGGACGGTGCTGGCCCGGCGCACGCTCGACGAGGGCCTGGTCCTCGAGCAGGTCCGCTGTCCGCTGGGCGTCCTCGCGGTGGTGTTCGAGTCGCGTCCCGATGCGCTGGTGCAGATCGCCTCGCTCGCTCTCCGCTCGGGGAACGCGGTGCTCCTCAAGGGCGGGCGGGAGGCCGCGGAGTCGAACCGGGCGCTGGCCGAGGTGGTTCGCGGCGCGCTCGAGCGCGCAGGGCTCTCACCCGATGCAGTGCAGCTTCTGGACGACCGGTCCGAGGTCGAGGCGCTGCTCGGACTGGAGAGGGGCGTGGATCTGGTGATCGCCCGCGGCGGAAAGGAGTTCGTGGAGCACGTGCGCTCCCGGAGCCGCATCCCGGTGCTCGCCCATGCGGAGGGCGTCTGCCACGTCTTCCTCCACCGCTCGGCCGACCCGGAGAAGGCGGCACGCATCGTCGTCGACAGCAAGTGCAGCTACCCGGCGGCGTGCAACGCGCTGGAGACGCTGCTCTGGGAGCCCGGGGCCGAGGCGGCGCTGGACGCGAGCGTGGCCGCGCTGCGCTCGGCGGGCGTCGAGCTCCGGGGCGACGTGGCCACCCGCGCCCGACACCCGGAGATGAAGGCCGCCACCGACGCCGACTGGGATGCAGAGTACGGCGCGCTCATCCTCGCCGTCGCCCGGGTCGCTGACCTGGACGCCGCGCTGGCCCACCTCGCGCGGCACGGTTCGCAGCACACCGAGGCCATCGTCGCCGAGGACCGTACGGCCGCCGAGCGCTTCCTGGCCGAGGTGGACGCGGCCTGCGTGTTCCACGACGCCAGCACCCGATTCGCGGACGGCTATCGCTTCGGGCTGGGCGGCGAGGTGGGCATCGGCACCGGCAAGCTGCACGCCCGCGGTCCGGTGGGAGTGGACGGGCTCCTCACGTTCCGCTGGCTCCTTCGTGGTTCGGGGCAGGTGAGCGCCGACTACGGCCCGGGGAAGAAGTCGTTCCGCCACGACGACCTCTGAGCCCGCGCGCTCAGACCCGGGCGAAGAAGAGGCAGGCCCGAGCCCTGGCGAAGGTGGCTCTCACCCGACCCAGTCGCGATCGCTGTCGCCCCAGGTCTCGTAGACCACGAAGGTCACGCCGCCGACCTTGAACTGGCAGAGCTGGTCCTGGTGGGGCCGGTACGCGAGGAGCGTCGCATCCGGGATGCATGCAGTTCGCCGAAATACATGCACGCCGAACGCATCCATCTCGCGATTCGAGCCCCCGCGGTGTCGCGCCTGGGCACCGGCACGGGGATCCAAAGGTCCGGACTCCCCACCTGCCCGGAGTGCTCGTCCCTCAGCGCCGGAACGGCGCCGTCGTCCTCAGCGTGAATGTCACCGGCACCGAGCCCGACTGCAGATGACCGTCGCCCCGCGTCATCACGACCCCAAGCACCCGAGGACAGGAGGGGAACCGTCGAGGACTGGACGAGCCCCACCCCACGCTGCTACCTACCAGTCGGTAGGAGATCCCCGGGTCGCACCCACGCCGCGAGTGGTAACCTCGATGTCCCCCCGTGAGACGCACCGACGACACCACCGCGAAGCATCGGGCCATCCTCGAGACCGCCGCGCGCCTCATCTGCAAGCACGGCTACGAGGGCACGAGCATCCAGGAGATCGCGGATGCCTGCGGCCTCACCAAGGCCGGGCTCTACCACCACATCGAGAGCAAGGAGCAGCTGCTCATCGAGATCATGAACTACGGGATGGACGTGTTCGAGGAGCGCGTCCTCTCCGAGGTGGAGCACATCCCCGACCCGGTGGAGCGTCTCAAGGCCTGCATGGCCAAGAACATCCGGCTCGTCACCCGCGGGTGGAGCAAGGAAGTCACCATCATCCTCCACGAGCACGACACGCTCACCGGCAAGGCGCAGGCCCAGATCAACGCTCGGAAGAAGCGCTACGTGCGGTTCCTCGAGTCGTCGTTCGCCGAGGCACTGGAGAAGCAGCAGATCCGTCCGGTGGATCCGACCGTCGCCGCATTTGCCTTCCTGGGGATGGTCCTCTGGATCTACAAGTGGTTCAAGCCGGGCGGGAAGCGCACCGACGACGAGATCGCCGCGGGGATGGTGGATCTGCTCTTCACCGGCCTCGTGCCGCGCTCCTGAGTTCGTTCACGAAGTCTCACGCTCCTGCACCGGGCCGGCATGCGCGGCGCCTCGCAGGACCGTACGTCACCATCCGTGTCCGGTGGCCGGCCCGGACCCGGAACTCAGCCTGAGGGGAGAGGGGAACACATGAAGACGTCCGTGGGCATCGAGGCCCTTTCCGTGGCGCTGCCTCGTCGCACGCTGCACCTGGAGGACCTGGCGCGCGCCCGGGGCGTGGACCCGGCCAAGTACATCGCCGGCCTCGGCGTCCGCGAGATGGCGGTCGCCGACCCCGGCGAGGACACCGTGGCGCTCGCTGCCACCGCAGCGCGCCGGTTGATCGAGGCGAACAAGGTCGACCCCGCGGCGATCGGTCTGCTCGCCGTGGGCACCGAGACGGGGGTGGACCACAGCAAGCCGGTGGCCTCGTACGTCCAGGGCCTCGTCGGGTTGCCCCGGCACATGCGGGTCTTCGACGTGCAGCACGCCTGTTACGGCGGCACCGCGGCGCTGATGGCGGCCACCGAGTGGATCGCCTCGGGAGTGGCCGGCGGCAAGTCGGCCGTCGTCATCTGCTCGGACATCGCGCGCTACGGGGTGAAGACCGCCGGGGAGCCCACCCAGGGCGCCGGCGCGGTGGCCCTGCTGGTGTCGGCCCATCCCCAGCTGTTCGCGCTCGACCTGGGCCTCAACGGGACCAGCAGCGCGCACGTCTTCGACTTCTGGCGTCCGCTCGGGCGTCGCGAGGCGGTGGTGGACGGCCACTACTCCATCGACTGCTACCTCGAGGCCCTGGCCGGCGCTTACCGCGACTGGCGGGGCAAGGCAGAGGCGAAGGAGATCGTCCGCCGCGGTGCGAGCTCGCTCCCCAGCGAGCAGCTCGCCGCCATCGGCTACCACGTGCCGTTCTGCAAGATGGCCAGGAAGGCCCACGCCCGGCTCCGGCGCTGCGACCTCGACGACGTGCTCGGCGCGTTCGACGAGGCGCGCGAGGAGCGCGAGGGGGCGGCGAGCCACGAGCGGCAAGTGGTCCCGTCGCTGACCCTCTGCGCCCGGGTGGGGAACATCTACACCGGTTCGCTCTACCTCGGCCTGGCCGGGATGCTTCACGCCGGAGCCGCCGAGCTCGCCGGGAAGCGGATCGGCCTCTTCAGCTACGGCAGCGGCTGCGCCAGCGAGTTCTTCTCCGGGGTGGTAGGGAAGAACGCCGCCGAGCGGATCCAGCGCGCGAAGCTGGACGAGGTCATCGGTTCCCGCGAGCGGGTGACCGTCGAGGAGTACGAGCGGCTGATGGCGCTGCCGCCCGAGGCGCCGCCGGACATCCCGCCCCCGCCCGGCGGCTTTCGTTTCATCGGCCTGAACCACCACCGCCGCGAGTACGCGGCCGGCTGATCGCGGCCGGTCGCGGCCGGCGACCCGGCTTGAGACCAGGGCGTGGACTGCCGCCTCGTCTTGCTCGCTCGCGAAGAGACGCGGGCCCTGTCGGCCGTCAGCCCTTTCGCCCGAAGACACCGGTCAGCGTGCCCTGGGCGAGCACGTGTCCGCGGATCAGGAACCGGAACTTCGCGTAGGTCGTCGAGGCGTCGGCGCCCTCGAGCCGCGGCACGTCAAGCGCATACACCGTGAACTGGTAGCGGTGCGGCGGGTCGCCCGGAGGCGGGGCCATGCCCCCATACCCGCTTTCCCCGTAATCGGTGAACCCGAGCACCGCGCCCTTCGGGACCTTGCCTGGGGTGCCTGCGCCCGCCGGGAGACTGCGCAGCTCGGGCGGGAGATTGAACAGCACCCAGTGAGAGAATCCGACGGTGGTCGGGGCGTCCGGGTCGTAGCAGGTGACGGCGAGGCTCCTCGCGCCGGCAGGTGGGGCGTCCCACGACAGGTCGGGGCTGACGTTCTGCCCGCCCGCCCCGGTGTGCACCGCGCTGGTGGGAATGGGTTGCCCTTCCTGGACGACCTGGCTGTGGATCTTGAGCTGAGCAGGACTGGCCATCTGAGCTTCCTCCTCGCCATTCACGGTGTGCAACGACGGTGCGACACGCACGCTCCATTGGCCGACGCCCGTGCCAGACTACGCCTCCGGCCCGCCCCATGCTCGAACTCTCCCCTGCGCCCCCCGCGGTTCCCAGTCCGGACGGGCAGCCGCCGTTCGGGGCCTACGCCGGCGAGCTGGGACCGGTGGACCTCAACCGCCTTGCGCCGCCCTACGCGCTCCCCGCCTGGGCGCGGCGACTCCGACGCAAGCGCTGGCACTACGCGCTCTACACCACCCCCGAGGTGGTGGCGGTCATGGCCATCGCCGAGATGGGCTACGCCTCGAACGCCTTCTTCGCCGCTCTGGACCTGAGGGAGAAGCAGCCGCTGGTCGACGTCACGCTGCTCGGCCCGCCGTCCCCGCTGAGCCGGGTGTCGGACGCGATGGCCCGCGGCCTCTCTGCCGCGTTCCGCGTCCCGGGCGCGCGGTTCCGCTTCTCCCGTCCGGCAGACTCGGACCGGTACCACCACTCTGTGGAGATCTCCGCGCTCCGGCGGCCGAGGAGCGGGCGGGTGAAGTTCGAGGGCGAGGCGCTGGTGACCGGCGCCCCTCCGCCGCTGGCCCTGGTGGCCCCGGTGCCCGGGGGCGGCTCCACGGGGCGAGCGCTCACCTCAAGGTTGCCCCGCGACGGGGTGAACGTCACCCAGAAGTCGGTCGGGCTGCTCGCCTCGGGACGGCTCGAGGTGGGGCCCCGGCGCTACACGCTCGACGGAGGCGTGGTGGGTCTCGACTCCACCCACGGATTGCTCGCCCGGCACACCACCTGGCGGTGGGCGATGGGCTGCGGCCGCCTCGAGGACGGAACTCCGCTCGGGTTCAACCTGGTGGATGGCTTCAACGCCGTGGCCGCCGGTGCCGCCGGGGAGAACGTGCTCTTCCTCGGCGACCAGCTCGAGCCGGTGGGGCCGGTGCGGTTCCGCTTCAGCTCCGCCGATCCGATGGACCTCTGGCAGGTCTCGACGGACGACGGGTCGGTGCGCCTGACCTTCCGCCCGCTGCACGCGCACCGCGACGTGCGCGACCTGCTCGTGCTCCGGAGCCGCTTCGTGCAACCACTGGGCTTCTTTGCCGGCACCCTACGCTTCCGGGGGCGGGAGGTCACACTCGCAGAGTTGCCCGGGGTCACCGAGGATCAGGACATGCTCTGGTGAGCGGCACGGGATAGGGTGCGGCGGGCCGGTGCATGCGGCGCCCACCAAACCCCGAGGAGATTTCCAAGTGATCAGGACGATCGCAGTGGCAGGCCTTGTCGCAGCGGCGCTTCTCGCTCCCACCACCGTCCGTGCCAAGGGCGGAGGGAAGGCGGTCGTCGTCCCGGCGAGCGACCTCAAGTTCACGGAGGACCCCAAGAGCCCGGGGGTGCAGATCGCTGTGCTGTCGGGAGATCCCAAGAAGGGGGCGAGCCACCTCATCATCAAGCTTCCGGCGAACTTCGAGGCGCCGCTGCACCATCACAGCGCCGACCACTACTCGGTGGTCCTGGCGGGGACCATGGTCTTCACCTACGACGGTCAGGACCACACCTTGCCCGCGGGTTCGTACTTCTCATTCACCGGAAAGAAGCAGCACGTCACCAAGTGCAGCGACCCCGCCGGGTGCACGCTCTTCGTGGATGCGCGCGGCAAGTGGGACGTGGTCCCGGAGAAGACCGCGGCCAAGTAGGGCCTGTCAGGCGTCAACCCCGGGCCCGGCCTCTCACGGGTCGCGGGGAGGGGCGAACGCGGCGACGAGGGTACCGGACACCGTGGCCGGACACCTCCGCCGCGGCGCCCCTTCAGACCGGGTGACAGACCTGCCGGAGGATGTCGAGTGACTCCAGCGCCTTGCCCGCGCCGATCACCACCGCCGAGAGCGGGTCCTCGGCGAGGAACACGGGCAGCCCGGTCTCCTCGCGGAGCAGGGTGTCCAGGTTCTTCAAGAGCGCGCCGCCCCCGGCCAGGACGATGCCCCGGTCGGCGATGTCACCCGCGAGCTCGGGCGGGGTCCGCTCCAGGGTCATCTTCACCGCCTCCACGATGCCATTCACCGGCTCGCTGAGCGCCTCGCGCACCTCGTCCGAGGTGACGGTGAGCGTCCGGGGCACGCCGGCCACCAGGTCGCGCCCCTTGATCTCCATCGTCATCACCTCGTCAGTCGGGTATGCGGTGCCGATCCCCATCTTGATCAGCTCGGCGGTGCGCTCTCCGATGAGGAGGTTGTACTTGCGCTTGACGTACTGGATGATCGATTCGTCCAGCTTGTCGCCGCCGACGCGCACGCTCTTGGCGAACACGATGCCCGAGAGCGAGATGACCGCCACGTCGGAGGTGCCACCCCCGATGTCGACGATCATGTTACCGCTCGGCTCGGTCACCGGGAGCCCGGCGCCGATCGCCGCTGCCATCGGCTGCTCGATCAGGTAGACCTCGCGCGCTCCGGCGTTCTCCGCCGCCTCACGCACCGCCCGGCGCTCCACCTCGGTGATGCCCGAGGGGATGCCGATGATGATCCGCGGCTTCACCCCGATCTTCCGGTTGTGCGCGGTCTGGATGAAGTAGCGGAGCATCGCTGCGGTGATCTCGAAGTCGGCGATGACCCCGTCCTTCATCGGCCGGATGGCGACGATGTTCCCGGGAGTGCGCCCGAGCATCTCCTTCGCCTCCTTGCCCACTGCCAGGACCCGCTTGGCGCCGCGGGCGTCCTGCTGGACCGCGACCACCGAGGGTTCGTTGGACACGATGCCCTGGCCGCGAATGTAGATGAGCGTGTTCGCGGTCCCCAGGTCGATGGCCAGATCGCGAGAGAAGAGGGTGTGCAGCCAGTCCAGCATCGAGGTGGTCTTCGGGGTTCCGGGGGGAGGGCTTCAGAGCCGAGAGGCGGAGGACTTCCGGGCGCGGACAGCCGATGTCGTTCGTCTCTTCCGCCCCGGTGTCTCCAGTTGAAAGAACGTAGCATTTTCTGATGCTTCACCGGAATGGGCCCGTGTCGTTTGCTTGCTCGCTGATCCCCCGGTTGCCCCTCTTCCGTCGCCCCCGGACGCCGCGCTAGAGCCCTCTCCCGTGCGCCCCCGAGCCGTCGTCACCTGGATTCTCCTCCTCGGCGCCACGTGCGCCTTTGCGGCCACCGAGCCGAGCATCCCCTTCCAGGAGTTCACCCTCCCCAACGGGCTCCGGGTCTTCCTCAGCGAGGATCACCGGGCGCCACAGGTGACGGTGAACGTCTGGTACCACGTGGGCGCCGCCAACCAGGGCCCCGGAAGGAGCGGATTCGCCCACCTGTTCGAGCACATGATGTTCTCCGGCAGCCAGCACGTGCCGGACCCGGACAAGGTCCTCGCGGCCATCGGTGCCGGGAACGCCTTCAACGGGAGCACTGACTTCGACCGGACCAACTACTACGAGACCGTTCCGGCAAGTCAGTTGCCGACGGCGCTGTGGCTGGAGTCCGACCGGATGGGCTTCCTGCTGCCCACGCTCGACGCGAAGAAGCTGGCGACCCAGCGGGACGTGGTGAGCAACGAGCGGCGGCAGACCTACGAGAACCGGCCCTACGGGCTTGCCCAGCTCACCCTCTGCGACACGCTCTACCCGAAGCCGCATCCCTACTACCACTGCGTCATCGGGAGCATCGAGGAGATCCAGGCGGCGAGCGTGGAGGACATCAAGGCCTTCTTCCGCCAGTTCTACGCGCCCCGGAACGCCACCCTGGCCATCGTGGGCGACTTCGACCCCAAGGTTGCCCGGGAGCTGGTGACGAAGTACTTCGGTGACCTCCCCGGCGGCCCGGAGCCGAAGCCGCCCGACCTGCCGCAGCCCCGGCTGGACAGGGTGGTGGAGAAGACCGTGCCCGACCCGGTGGCGCGCATCCCCCAGCTCCAGATGGTGTGGAACGGGGTGAAGCCCTTCGCGCCCGAGGAGGCGGCGGCAGACATCCTCTCGGTGGTGCTGGGGGGAACCAAGACCTCGCGGCTGTACCGGAGGCTGGTGGAGGAGAAGCAGATCGCCAGCGGAGTGTACGCGGCCGACGTCAACCTCGGTCTCGGCGGCTATTTCCAGATCGTCGCCACCGCCCGGGAAGGGCACACCGTCGCCGAGCTCCGGCGCGAGGTCGAGGGGGTGCTCGACGAGCTGCGGAAGACCGGCGCGACCGCGGCGGAGGTCGAGCGGTCCAAGCGCATCGTGGTCGGCTCGATGGTCCGCTCCGTGGAGCGCATCTCAGGAAAGGCCGACCAGCTCAACGACTATGCCTTCTGGACCGGTGACCCGGGCTTTCTCCCCAGGGACGTGGCCCGCTACCGCGCGGTGACCGCCGCGCAGGTCCTCGACTCCGCCCGGACCCTGCTCCCCGCTGACCGGGTACTGGTCATGGACGTCGAGCCCGCCTCGGCCTCGGCTCCGGGGGCCCGCCCATGAGCCGCGGTGGCCTGAGGCCGTTGGCCCTCGTCCTGCTCGCGCTGGGGTGCGCCTCGAGCAAGCCCGCCCAGGCCCCGGTGGCCGCCGCGCCTGCGACGCCTCCACCGGACGCCTGGCGGAACACGCAGCCCACGCCGCTCGCCGCCGTCCCGCCGTTCGGCGCCCCGGTGCCGGTTCAGCGGTCGCTGCCGAACCGGCTCCCGGTCCTCCTGCGCGAGAACCACGCGGTCCCGGTGGTCGTGGTCGAGCTGGCCATCAGGACCGGGGTGGACGGCGATCCGCCCGGCAGGCCCGGCCTCGCCGCCTTCGTCGGCGCGGTGCTCGACGAGGGGACGAAGAGCCGCACCAACCAGCAGCTGGCCGAGCAGCTCGAGGACCTCGCCGCCTCCCTCACCGTGATGCCCGGGCTGGACGGGATCCGCCTCCACCTCAACTGCCTGTCGGACACGCTTCAGCCCGCGCTCGACCTGCTGGCGGATGTGGCCCTGAACCCCGCCTTCCGCCCGGCGGACGTCGACCGTGTGCGGGGTATCACCCTCACCGGCCTGGAGCAGCGGCGAGGCAACCCGGGCGCGCTGGCCAGCGACGAGGTGGCGCGCCTGCTCTACGGCCCGCAGCACCCCTGGGGCCAGCCCGCCGGCGGCACGGTGGAGTCGGTGAAGGCCATCCGCCGGCAGGACCTGGTGCGCTTCCACGACACCTACTTCCGTCCGAACAACGCCCTGCTCTCGGTCTCGGGCGACTTCGAGCCAGGCACCATCCTTCCGCTCCTCGCCGAGCGCTTCGGGGCCTGGCGGCCCAAGGCGGTGCCGCCGTCGCGCCTGCCTCCGTTCCCCAAGGACGGCGCGCGCACGGTCATCACCGTCGACATGCCGGACAGCACGCAGAGTCAGGTGGCACTCGCCACCCGCACCATCTCCGCGACCCACCCCGACGCGCTCGCGCTCAGCACCGCCAACGTCGCGGTGGGAGGCCTCTTCACCAGCCGGCTCAACCAGCAGCTCCGCGAGGTCCGCGGGTGGACCTACGGAATGTTCAGCTCGGTGGGCTTCAACAGGCGCACCGGCGTGTTTCAGGTGCGGGGCTCGGTCGTGGCCCCGCACACCGTGGACTCGCTGAAGGACATCGAGGCCGAGCTGAAGAAGTTCGCCACCGGCGACATCACCGACGCCGAGCTGGCGCAGGCCAAGGAGGGCATCCTCCAGTCGCTGCCGCAGGTGCTGGAGACCAACGACGCGGTGGCGAGCACCTTCGTGACCTTGTCCAACCTCGGGCGTCCGCTGGACTGGTATGTGACGCTGCCGGGGCGCCTGGGTGCGCTTGGCCGGGAGGAGGTGGCCCGGGTCTCGCGTGCGTACCTGGATCCGGCGAAGCTGCCGGTGGTGGTGGTGGGACCAAAGAAGAACCAGGAGGGGCTGGCGGAGCTGCAGCTCGGACCGGTCGTCGACCGCACCGCCGAGGCGAGGGGCCTCGCGGGGAAGCCGGCGCCCTCCGCGCCTGCGGCGCGATGAGGTCCGGTACCCTCCCGGGGGAGGAGCATAATGAAGACCAGCGAGCGACACCGGGGCCGGCTGATCGACCACGTCCACCTCGTGGTGGGCGACGTCGAGGTGAGCCGGCGCTTCTACCGCGCGGTGCTCTCGGTGCTGGGCGTCAAGCTCGGCGGCGAGGGCAAGGACCACTTCTGGGCGGACGAGCTGTTCGTCTCCAGCCCGGACAGCCGTGCTGCGCAAGGAGAGCGGACGGGCCGGGTGCACCTGGCTTTCCAGGCGCCGAACCGCGCGGCGGTGGACGAGTTCCACCGCGTGGGCCAGGCGAACGGCGGGCGCAGCAACGGCGAGCCCGGGATCCGGCCGTACCATCCGGCCTACTACGCGGCGTTCGTGCTCGACCCGGACGGGAACAACGTCGAGGCGGTGTACCACGGGCCGTCGACCCGCTCTGCGGACTCGGTGGTGGTGCGGTTCTAGCGGCTCACCGCTTCACCGAGTACTTGGCGATGGCGTACAGCGCGCGGAAGCCATCCTTCCAGCCGATCTTCTTGCCTTCCTCGTAGGTGCGCCCGTGGTAGCTGATTGGCACTTCGTAGACGCGGGCGCCGGCACGGGCCACCTTGGCGGTGATCTCCGGCTCGAACCCGAACCGGTCCTCCTCGATGCGGATGGACTGGATGAGTTCCCGGCGGAAGGCCTTGTAGCAGGTCTCCATGTCCGTCAGGTTCAGACCCGAGGTCATGTTGGAGAGCGTGGTGAGCCCCCAGTTCACCACCGCGTGCCAATAGTAGAGCACCCGGCGCGTCTCGCCGACGAAGCGGCTACCGAAGACCACGTCGGCGTGGCCATCGAGGATGGGCGCCACCAGCCGGGGGATCTCGCGCGGGTCGTACTCGAGGTCGGCGTCCTGGACCACCACCACGTCGCCGCTGGCCTCGGCGAAGCCTCGCCGCAGCGCCGCGCCCTTCCCCTGGTTCGCCTCCTGGAAGAGGACCAGGAGGTGGTTCTCGTTGACCGGGCGGGCGCCGGGGAGGCCGTCGAGCCCGCGCTCGGCCAGGCGCGCCAGGACCTCGCGGCTGCCGTCGGTGGAGCAGTCGTCGATGATGACCAGCTCCTTCGCCATGTCCACCGCCACCACGCGGCGGAGCAGCTCCTCCAGGGTCGCCTTCTCGTTGTAAACGGGGATGACCAGCGAAACCATCGGCCGACCCTTAGCAGATGAACGAACCCCGGTGGCTCTCCGCGCAGTTCCCGTACCCTCCCAGAACGGACAGCGTTCCCGGTGGGAACATGGCCTGGGTGGAGTCCGGACGCGGACGTGACGTGGTCTGCGTGCACGGCAACCCGACCTGGAGCTTTCTCTGGAGGAAGGTGATGGCCGCGCTGGACGGGCCACGGCTGCACGTGCTCGCACCGGACCTGCTCGGCTGCGGCCGGAGCTCCAAGCCCCGGGCGGTGGCCTGGCACACGCTCGACCGGCACGCTGCGGCCCTGGCCGCGTGGATGGAGTCTCGGCGGCTCCTGGACCCCATCCTGGTGGTGCAGGACTGGGGCGGACCCATCGGCCTGCTCGCCGCCTCGCGGGCGCCGTCGGTGCGCGTCTCGGCGGTGTGCATCCTGAACACGGGGGTGGTGCTCCCGGGGCACTTCCGCGGAACGCGCTTCCACCGGCTGGCGCGCACTCCGATTGTCGCGCCGCTGCTCTTCCGGGGGCTGGGCTTTCCGCTCCACTCGCTCGCCCGGGTTCAGGCAGACCGCCGGTCCATCTCCGGCGACGTGGCCCGGGCGTACCGCTGGCCGTTCCGCAGGATGGTGGACCGAGCCGCCCCGCTCGGGCTCGCGCGGATGGTGCCGGACTCGCCCGGCCACCCGAGCGTTGCGGGGCTGACCGCGGTGGACGCGTGGATCCGCGCCTTCCCCGGCCCGGTGGAGCTGGTCTGGGGGCGGAAGGATCCCCTCCTCGGGCGCGTGCTCCGCCGGCACGCCGAGCAGCTGCCGCGGGCCCGGGTCACCGAAACCGAGGCCGGGCACTTCCTCCAGGAGGAGGTCCCGGGGATCATCGCCGGCAGCATCCGGCGGCTGGCCGGGATGCCGGAGGTCCCGTGACCCACCCGCTGGAACCCCTCGTCACCGCCGCCTACGCCGACCGCGGGCTGCTCGGGAAGCCCGAGCACCGGAACGCGGTGCTCAGGGCGATCGCCGGACTCGACGACGGCTCGCTGCGGATCGCGGAGAAGGGCCCCCAGGGCTGGACGGTGAACGTCTGGCTCAAGGAGGCGGTGCTGCTCTACTTCGCCATCTCCGAGATGAAGGTCTGGGAGGTGGGGCCCTTCGAGTTCCGCGACAAGCTCCCGCTGAAGAAGGACCTGGCGAAGGCGGGGGTGCGGGTGGTGCCGCCGGGGACGGTGCGCTACGGCGCGCACCTCGAGCCGGGCGCGGTGGTGATGCCCGGCTACGTGAACATCGGGGCACGCGTCGGCGCCGGGACGATGGTGGACACCTGGGCCACCGTGGGCTCGTGCGCACAGGTCGGCAAGGGCGTGCACCTCTCCGGCGGCGTGGGGCTGGGCGGGGTGCTCGAGCCACCCGGAGCGCGGCCGGTCATCGTCGAGGACGGGGCGTTCATCGGCAGCCGGGCCATCGTGGTGGAGGGCGTGGTGGTCGAGGGGGAAGCGGTGCTCGCGGCCAACACCGTGCTCACCGCCAGCACCCGCATCATCGACGTGACCGGCTCCGAGCCGCGCGAGTGGAAGGGCCGTGTCCCCGCCCGGAGCGTGGTCATCCCCGGGAGCGTGCCCAGGCAGTTCCCGGCCGGGACCTACAACATCCCCTGCGCGCTGATCATCGGGCAGCGCTCGGAGAGCACCGACAAGAAGACCTCGCTCAACCAGGCGCTGCGGGACTTCGCGGTCGCGGTGTGAGCGGGCTCCTGCTGTGCTCGCCTCGGCCGCGCCTCGACTGTGCTGGTCACGCTCCGCCCGCCCGAGCGACAGTCGGACATGCACACCCTCTACGGAAACTCCACCTCCGGGAACTGCTGGAAGCCGGCGATGATGCTCCACGCCCGCGGGCTGCCGTTCCGCTGGATCGAGGTCGACATCCTCAAGGGGGAGAGCCGCACTCCCCAGTTCCTTCGCCTCAACCCCAACGGCCGGGTCCCGCTGCTGATCCTGCCGGACGGCAGAACCCTGGCCGAGTCCAACGCCATGCTCCTCCATCTGGGCGAGGGCTCGGCGTGGATTCCCTCCAACCCGTATCTCCGGGCCAAGGTGTACGAGTGGCTCTTCTTCGAGCAGTACAGCCACGAGCCGTACATCGCCACGGTGCGCTTCTGGGTGAAGTTCGCCGGCAAGGCCGAGGAGAAGAAGCTGGAGATCGTCGAGCGGACGGCCCGCGGATACGCCGCGCTCGGCGTCATGGAGAAGGCGCTCTCCGCCTCGCCGTTCCTCGTTGGCGAGCGCGCGACCCTCGCCGACATCGCGCTCTACGCGTACACCCACGTCGCGCCCCAGGGCGGGTTCTCGCTGGACGAGTTCCCCGCAATCCGGCGCTGGCTGGACCGGGTCCCCGCGGAGCCGGGGTTCGTGCCGATGCCGTTCCACGGCTGACGAGTTTGCGAGAGCGTCGCGTCCCGGGCGAGGCTCGTCGGGTGGTCCTTCCCTGGGAGCAGCTCCGCCTCGTGCTCGCCCTCGCCAGGCACGGGACGCTGTCCGGCGCGTCCCGGGCGCTCGGGATGGCCCCGGAGGCGCTCGACTGCGAGCTGAAGCGCGTGGAGCGAGCCGCCGGCGCGACGCTCTTCGTCCGCGAGGACCGCCGCCTGCTCCCGACCGACGCCGGCCGAAGCGCCATGCATACCGGGGAGCGGATGGCCGAGGAGATGGCGCGGGTCGACCGGGTGCTCCCGCGTGTTCCGCCCGGCGCGCCAGTGCGCGTCCGCGTGGACGAGATGCTGGCCGCGCAGTGGCTCCAGACCGCCGCGACGGACCTGGCCCGCTCGCTGGGGAACGTCGCCCTCGAGCTGGTCACCGGCCGCGCGGGCAAGCGTACGGAGGTCGACCTCGAGGTCACGGTGCATCGGGCCACGGCCCAGGGCGAGTCGCCGCGCGCGCTCGGCCCGATCGCCGAGGCGCTCCATGCCTCCGAGGCGTACCTGCTGGACCACGGACGGCCCACGGGGGAGCGGCTGGTCGGCCACCGGATCGTCCTGCTCACCGGATCGCTCGCCCGAACCGACGCCGGCCGCTGGCTGCTCGCGGCGTCGCGCGAGGGGGCCCAGGTGGCGCTCCGGACCGATAGCCGCTCGGTGCTCCTCTCGGCGGTGCTCTCGGGGGTCGGGCTGGGTGTGCTCCCTCGGGGGTCGGAGGAAGTCGCCCCGGAGCTGGTGCGCGTGGCCGAGCTCCCCGAGATTCCGCCCCGGTCCCTCTGGCTCGTCTTTCGTGGCCCCGGACGGCCCTCTCCCCGGGTGCGCAGGGCCGCCCAGGCACTCGAGCAGACGCTGGGCGCGGCGCTTCGCCGGTGGGAACGCGCGGGCTGACGCCGAGAGCCCCCCGGCGGCGCCCGTCTCCGCGTTCTGCTTTGGCCCGGTCCCGCGCCGCCTATCGCCCGCCGCCCGGGAGGGTTGATGCCGCGTCGCAACCCCGCCGCGCAAGGTTCGCCGCGGCCGAAGGAGGTCGCGCGCGTCCGTGGCGAGGTGTGCCGCGATTGCGAATCGGCATGCAAGCCACACGGGGGCACCACGACGTCTGCCGGCGCTGCATGGAGGCGTGCCGGGTCTGCGCCTCGGCCTGCTTGAGGTGTCGCCGAGGACGCGCGCTGATCCGCCGGGAAGGACTGGCCGTGTCCGCCGCCCGCATCGCGCCGC